>Ga0315280_10001578_pt1 | contig 38890 bp, 36 predicted proteins | sample YL17G06_40_MG_FD_203697 | JGI IMG/M metagenome (GOLD analysis project Ga0315280, IMG submission 203697) | Sediment microbial communities from Yellowstone Lake, YNP, Wyoming, USA - YL17G06_40 | ecosystem: Environmental > Aquatic > Freshwater > Lake > Sediment | place: USA: Wyoming | collected... | reverse complement strand
CTTTTCGAGGGTTCAGAGATGTTCAGCTTGAGTTCGTGGTTGTCGGGCAATCGCCAAGCTCCGCCCTCAGCATGGTTTCACGCGATTCTGATTTCGTTGTCCTGTTCGATACCGGCGGCAACTACAATCCTCAGGATGTGGGGAGGGTGGTTGCGCCGCTGCTGTCGGGGGAGGCCGATGTGACCTTGGGGTCTGAGTTTGGGGTCTTTTCGAGAACGGTTATGGCTGGGCTGAAGCTTCCAGCCGTCAAGATTGTTGAGGTTCCGATCTCGTCCCGCCCTGAGGTTGGGGGGTCACATTGAGGAGCATAGTAGGTCTGGTTGAGGAAGCCTGCGAAGAGGTGCCTGAGCCTCTGCCGGTGATCTACGATTTTGTTCAAGCTTTCCGCGAGGTTGCTCGGGAGACGATTCGTGCGAGAATCTACGAAGCCATGGAGCAAGGTAGGGTTGTTCGTGTTGCCCGTGGAGTGTACTTTGCTCGCAGCGGCCCGGCGCAACTGCTTATGGTTGAGGGTGATGCTTGGCAGGTATTGGAGAGTTTATCGGATGACTGCATTGACGCGCTGGTGACCGATCCGCCGTGTAGGTTTGGGAGGGAGTGGGCGGGCAAGGGTACGACGAGGCCGCATTCGAGACTTGGTGGTAGGATGTACCGGCAGCCCGAGCTTGATCTGGAGTTCATGCGCCAGGCGTTTCGTGTCCTGAAGAAGGCTAGGGATTGGAACACTCTGTCAAGGGTGAAGAGGGCGACTGGTTGTTTTCCGAAGGGCGGCGCCGCCTGCCTCATACGCGTTCCACTGGAAAACCGCACAACGAGGGGGCACGTTCAGAAGCTGATCAGTCTAACGGAGTCTGTCGGGTTCGTTTACTACGGTGAGATAGTTGTGGCGCTCGACAGAATTGGCATGGGTTACGATTGTGGCAGGGACCATGGGGCGAAGTGGCTGCTCTTCCACGCCGGGGAACGGAACGGGACGCTCTGGGACTTCACCCTGCCGAACGTGATCGATGCCCGACGAGTCCGAAACCCATGCAGCCCAACGGCCACCGAGCACGAAGCCGAGAAAGACCCAGCAGAGTTCGCGCGTCTGATTCGAGCTGTGAGTCGTGAAGGCGACATCGTGCTCGACCCCTTCTGTGGGAGAGCTCGATGGGTGCAAGAAGTATTGGGGATGAACAGGCATGTGATTGTCTCCGACGTTGATTGCAGGTGGCTTGACAGGATTGCCGCTGTCACCCTCAATCGGCAGCCGGAAGGACACAAGCCTCTTTCACCGCTCGACAAAAAACCAGAGGGGCACCTATCATGAGCAAGCGCGTCATTACGACGGACACCAAAATGGGGGAAAGCATAGGCTTTTGGAAGGGGTGCCGCCCGCGATCTGAGGGCTGTGCTGCTTGCTACTCGATCATGATACAGATGCCCGGTTACGGTTACAAGCACCCCACTCAGGTGACCGTGAACAAGGACTTTGACAAGCCTAGACGTTTCAAGGAGCCCTCGATGGTTTTCGTTTGCCCGTGGAGCGATTTTTTCCTCGATGACCCGGTGGCGAATGCGAACAGGGATGATGCGTGGAGCATAATGCGCAAGTATTCCCAGCACGTGTTCTGGATCACGACGAAGCGGGAGGAGAACATCGCCAGGATGCTTCCGCGCGACTGGCCCCTGCCGAATGTCTGGCTAGGCGTTTCGACTGAAAACCAGCATTGGGCGGACAAGCGCATGGACGCCCTCCGCCGGATTCAGATACATGAGGAGTCACTCCGCTTCGTCTGCGCCGAACCCTTGCTAGGGCCGATCAAGTTCGCTGGGCCAAGCTCCCTCAAGGATTTCGGTTGGGTGATTTCGGGCGGTGAACGGGGAAACCGGAAGCACCCCCCGCGCCTCGACCCCCAACTGGATCAGTGGTTCCTCGACCTCGCCGCGCAGTGCAAGGATGCTGGCGTCCCCTTCCACCTAATGCAGCGGGGCGGAATCAGCAAGTGCACCTGCCACCGACCAGAGAACCCGACTGCTCCGAACAGCCCGCCGCACCCTCCGGCGTATGGCTGCCGCGTGATCAACAACCAAGTGTTTGAGGAGTTCCCCACTCAAGTGCAGATTGCCTCCCCCCAATTTGGGCGTTCGACTTGAGCACACTCGCTCAGCTGGAAGGGATATCCAAGTGCAAATGCCACAAAGCGTACGGGTGCAGAGCCATCCCGCCTGGGCCGAGCGGTCAGGTGGTGTACAAAGAGTTCCCGGCAGGTCATCGAGGGGTTCCCGCCTAGAGGTTAGTGAGCGGACGTTGGCTCAGACCATCATCAAGATTGCGACTAAGATGGGCGAGAGTTGGGGCACCTGGAAGGGCTGTTCTCCCTGTTCGCCCGGTTGTGCGAATTGCTATTCCCTGTTTCGTGTCATCCCGAGATGGTACGGGCTGAAGCCGGGTCAGGTGACGGTGAACAAGGATTTCAGGAAGCCGTACCGCTGGAAGACGCCCCAGATGGTCTTCGTCTGTCCGCTATCCGATTTCTTCATCGACCACCCGGTCGCAAACCAGTGGCGCCTGGACGCTTGGAAGGTCATACACGACAACAAGCAACACGTGTTTCGCATCTGCACCAAGCGGCCCGAGAACCTGCTGAAATATCCTAAGAAATACCTGCCGGAGGACTGGCCGTATGCAAACGTGTGGTTGGGGGTTAGTGCTGAGAATCAGCTTTGGGCTGATCGTCGCATGGACATGCTTCGGCAGGTACCAATTCATCCGCGGGCGCTCCGGTGGGTTTCAGCCGAGCCTCTCTTGGGTTCAATCAAGTTTTCTGGGCCAAGCTCCCTCACCGGGTACGGTTGGGTGATTGACGGGGGCGAGAGCGGCGACTCGAAGCATCCTCCTCGCAAATTCAGCCTTAGCTGGTTCCGGCAAATCCGTGACCAGTGCGCCGCCGCCGGTGTACCATACTGCCACAAGCAGCATGGTGGGGCGAAGAAGTGCCGGTGCTGGCGAACCACGCACCCGCCCGGTGATCCTCTCTTCCACGAGAAGGCGTTCGGTTGTAGGATTTTGGATGGGCGGGTGCACGATGACCTACCACCCTGGTAGCCGCCTGACTCCTGGCGGCTTTTACGGCCGCTCAAATCTGTTCACCAAGCTGATCTCCAGCCAACGATTTCTTTTCGGCTTCTTTGTGGCGCGTTTTCGTAGAAAAACGCATAGTTGTCCTTTCCTGCTCATCGTCCGTTAGTTGTATTAATTCAAACAGATTCATTGTAGCTCATCTCAAACTGGTTTCTAAATGGGGAATTATCAACAATGAGTCTTGAGGTTGCAAGGAAGCTAATCGAGCATTTGGACGCAAAGATTGAAGAGAGCAGTTCAGGAAAGGTATTCTTTAGCGACGAACGTTATACCGCATTCCCACTGTTACCCACGAATTTCAAACGAATTCGAAAACCGAACGCCCCGAATCACAGGCTAGTGTTTGTGGATGGTGGCAACCAGGAAGTACTCGGTGCCCCGAACTTTTCGATTCAGCTTAACAGGGTCTATTTCAATACTTTCATTTCTGCGACGCGGGTTCAGAGGGTTCGCATTCCTTCTCCGATCGAATTCTTCTCTGTGACCCATTCAGTATTCAGGGATGGGGAGATCTGTTATGACACTTCAATTTTCCCAATTCGCGCAGAGGAAGCGCCTCTTGTTCCAAATGGAGCCGATCTATCTATCAGCTCTACAGACCGCAGTGTCATGGTTGGCATGCAGAGGGCCGATATCGGGAGGGTAGCGTCAATAGCGAGACGTTTTGCCGAGTGGCAATTGGCATCGTGTGTCGCTAAGGAGCTTGGCGCTGAAGACATGATAATCATCGATGGAACGTTGCAAACAAGCTTCAAGGGCGAGTCCAAGTACCTGGGCGCGCTTGTCAAAACAACAAGAGAGAGGGACGTGTTACTTACAGGTCTCTCAAAGACGAGCGCATTGTTCACCGATACAGGGTTGTCATTGCTCGGAGCAGTCATCAAGATTGCAGAAGAAAGCAGCGTTCAAGGACCGTGGTATCTTCCCATCGCACGTGCATCAACAGACGATCACAACGCTGTCATAACAGTAGCAAAGCTCCATCAGATGGCTGAGCACATTTTCAGATTTGAGATGAACGCTGACCAGTATGAACAACTTGACGCTGGGGGGGTCGAGAATGTGTTCGCTAGCCTAGCGGCGAATGCGTGCGATCTAAGTTTTCCAGGATATCCATACGGGCTAATAGACGCAGACCAATTCGCGCGGGTGACGGACAGAGACATTTCACACTACCAGGCGATCATGTTGTCAGAGATGTCCAAAATGGGCAAGCGACAGAAGTTCCTTCGTCACATGGGGGCCCTTGACGCCCACCGGTTGCTGAATCTGATTATTGGGTGATATCGATGGAAGAACTGGAGATAGTGGGACAGGTCGTCGGCGGAGAAGTAGGCAAGATTCTCCTTAGAGAGAAAAGCGGGAAAAACCTCGAGTTAGGCGATCTCCTCGTCGTGGAGGAAGAGGGTGGCTACCTGATTTTCCAAGTGTACAATCTCTTGTATGGAAGCCAAATCCCTCAGCACTTGCGAGAACTCGCGTCGGGACTCAAACTTGAGGGAATCGGGGTAGGTCTCGAATTCTTGGAACCAGAACTCCGGAACTATGTTATGGCTGAGGTCAAAGCGCTCGCGCAGGTGAGAGGAAAGGAGGTTAGATTGCCGAAATCCCTGCCGAGGTTTTTCTCTTCAATTCGCTATATCCGAAAGGAAGACTTAGCTTTCCTTGAGAAGCCAGAAGATCCGTTGTATTTGGGCAAGGTCCGTAGCGGTTCCAAGGTTCTTGATGTTGATGTCTTTCTTAACGGGACGAAGGCCCTCACGCATCATATTTTGGTTCCCGCCACTACTGGAAGAGGAAAGAGCAATCTTGTTCGAGTGATGCTTTGGAGTACATTGGGATCGGGAAAGTTTGGTTTCCTTGTACTAGACCCCCACGACGAGTACTATGGTAGACACGTCAAAGGGTTGCGACATCATCCCAAGGCGAAGGGAAATCTGCTCTATTATTCGACCGATGCCCCTGCTGGTGAGAACACATTGGTCATTAATCTTCATTCAATAGTGCCTGATCATTTTGAGGGGATCGTCGAGTTCACTGATGCCCAGCAAGATGCCGTAGCCCGATACTACAATAGCTTTCGAGAGCAATGGATCGAAAATATAGCACGAAAGACGGATGTTCAAGGAGTCGACCCACGCACAGTACAAGTTCTCCGGAGAAAATTCGACAACATACTTGGGGTGTATGTCGACGATCAAGGTACCCTGCAATGCCGGAATGCGGTCTTCAGCGATTCGCAAGGAGCTACGACAACAAAGGACATGGTACGCGCACTGGAGGCCGGTAGTTGCGTCGTCATAGATACTTCGCGACTCATCGGTGAAGCTGAGCTTCTAATCGGGAGTATTGTTGTGGGCGAAATCTTTCGTAGGTATCAAAGGTATAGTTCTGAGGGGAAGCTCGACGAAAAACCTGTCGTAAGCGTAGTGGTCGAAGAAGCTCCGAGGGTTCTAGGCGAAGACGTGCTCGCTAAGGCAGGAGACAACATCTACAGTAGGATTGCAAGAGAGGGTAGAAAATTCAAAGTAGGCATCGTTGCGATCTCCCAGCTGACAAGCCTCATACCACGTGAAATCCTCGCGAACATGAATACGAAGATCATTCTCGGAAACGAGATGGCAATGGAGCGGCGCGCGGTAATCGAGAGTGCAGCTCAAGACCTCTCTGATGATGATAGAACCATTGCAAGCTTAGACAAGGGCGAAGCGATCGTGAGCAGTATCTTCACGAAATTCGCAGTACCCGTCCAAGTTCCGTTATTCGATGAGTATGCTCAGACCACTACTCCGCAGAACTCGGGAGCCAAGAAGACGAAGTTCGTCGGGTGAGCCTCATGTTCGAGTTCGCCCATGTGTCCGATTGCCACATCGGTGCCTGGAGAGACCCAAAGCTCAGAGAACTCAACATCAGAGCATTCGAACAAGCCATTGACAAATGCAAAGAAGAGAAAGTCAGTTTTATTCTAATCTGCGGCGACCTATTCGATGACAATATACCAGATCTTCCATCCGTTGAACGTGCATGCATAAAGATGCGAGAAGCAAAAGATCTAGGCATATCAATCTACGTCATCTATGGCTCACATGACTATAGCGCAAACTTAGTTTCAATGATCGACGTCCTCAACAGTGCCGGACTATTCACAAAAGTTGCAGCATACGAGACAACCGAAGAGGGCAAACTCCGGCTAAAATTCTTCACGGATCCCAACACCAGTGTCAAAATCACCGGCATCTCAGGAAGAAAGACCTCACTTGAAACTGACTACTTCTCCAGCATCGACCAAGAACAAATCCGAAAAGAATCAGGCTTCAAGATTCTTCTCTTCCACAGCGCAATAGAGGAACTCAAACCAAAAGAGCTGGTCTACTCACAAAGCGTTCCGGAATCCGCGATCCCGCCATCATTCAACTATTACGCAGGCGGACATATTCACAAACGGTTTGAAGATGAGGTGAAAGTAGGGCACGTCGCCTACCCTGGACCACTTTTTGGAGGAGAATTCAGAGACCTCGAACTCTCCGCCGGTGGAGAACCCCGTGGATTCTTTATCGTGCAAGTCGACAATACGAAGATCACCTCGAAGTTCGTTGACATCTCGGTCTGCGAATTCATCTATCAAGAGATTAATGCTGAACGAAAAAGCGCCAATCTACTCCGAGAAGAACTGCTGAAATTCGCTACGACCACAGACGTAACTGGTAAACTAGTTCTGCTGAAAATCAGAGGAGCCTTATCGTCTGGACGCCCAGCAGACATAGACTTCAGTCAGATTCGCCAGACCCTTCTCGACCGCGGAGCCTTGGTCGCTCAGGTAAACCGATATTCACTCACTACACAGGAAACTGCCAGAATTAGCGTACACGGAGAGAGTCGACGGGAAATAGAGGAAAAACTACTACACGAACACATTAGCAACTTCAAACTCGACTCTTCAATCTCCGACGAGAGCGTAAAACAAGCCGTACAGGAACGCTTCATCGGCAAGAACGGGATTCAAAGCGCCAACAATCTTCTATCCGCCGCAAAAACGGAACAAAAGGAGAACGAAAACCGAGCCGCATACGAAGCGAGAGTCCTCGAGGTAAGTCGAAGCGCCTTGAGGCTGAGTGATTGAAATGATCCTTCAGAGCATAACTCTTGAGAACATAAGGAGCTACAAAGAACCTGTACCCATCGAAATAGCTCCTGGGACTTCACTCTTCGAAGGAGATGTCGGTTGCGGCAAATCAACGATTCTCTCAGGAGTCGAATTCGCCCTGTTCGGTCTCGGAGATCAAGACGGCAGATACCTTCTCAGGAACGGGGAAAAGCAGGGCTCAGTTCTTCTCGGATTCGAAGTCAACGGAAAACACTACCAAGCCTACCGTTCCCTCTCGAGACGGGGCAAAAACGTGTCTCAGAAAGAGGGATACATTGTTGAGGATGGAACCAAAACCAGCTATTCAGTAGGAGAAATGAAGGCAAGAATTCTCGACATCCTCGATTTCAAAGAGCGAATTCAACCGAAAACAAGCTCAGTAATCTACCGATACGCAGTCTTCACACCACAAGAAATGATGAAAGAGGTACTGTCCCAAAGCTCCGACAAGAGAATCGAAACCCTAAGGCGAGCCTTCGGTATAGAAGAATACAGCTGGGTATCCAACAACAGCGCCCTCCTATCAAGCTGGCAAGGCGGAGAAATCAAAACATACACCGCAATAGCCAGCGATCTCGAACAGAAACAGCAAGAGAAACGCCAAAAACAAATCGAACTTGGCGAAGCCAACCAAGGTGCTGAAGAAGCCAAGAGCGCACTCGACAATACAATCCTGACACTTCAATCAAACGAAAAGAGCCTTAGTGAACTTGAACCAACGAGAACGAGACTCCTCACTCTCCAAGGTGAAATCCCAAAACTGAACGACAGCATTCAGAGATTGGACAGCGACAAAAAGGGTCACGAGAAAAGAATTAGCGAGTTAGAAATTGAAACTCAGAAGATCGCAGAAGCAAAGAAAGGAATCCGCCAACTAAAGCCTCTATACGGACAATACAATGCCTCGAAGAAGAAGCTCAAAGAGCTGGAACCACTCGCAAACGAATACGATCAAACCGAAGCAAACGTTACACGATTAGAGGACAAAATAAAGAACATTCGCGAGACCCTCCTAGACCAAATAAAGAAGGCTAACGACGAGATCAAAACAAACCAGGCAGAGCTTATCGAGCGTAAAAGGAAAATCCCAGACATCAACGCACAGCGGAAAAGAGAATCTCAACTCAAAGCAGCAGTCAGACCACTCAAACCCCTTGAAGCTCAAATCAAGCAGTTAGAGCTTCAAATCTCCGGTTTGCAAGCGAAAATATCGGCAAATCAAACACAATTACGTGAAAAGAAACGGGAATGGGATCAGATAAAACAACTCGGCTATGGTGCTCCATGCCCCCGATGTAAGCAGAAGCTAACCAAACAACATTACGAAACAGTAGAGATTCAGTACAAGAATGAATTCGTCGATATTGACAGGAGAACGTCGCCTCTGCGCCGGCAGAAGTCAGAGCTAACCACACAAGTCTCCGAACAAAACAAACGGAAGGTAGCACTCGAATCGAAAGAACAAGAACTACGCCGCCTTTCACAAACACTAACGGGACTCAAGGAGAGGAAACGAACTCTCAACCGAGACGAGGAGGAACTCAAAAGAAAAACCCAGCAACGAGACCTGAAGTCGAAACAACTACAAACAGAAGAGTACGCCACAAACGAAAGAATTCAACTAAGAGCAGCCAAACACAAAATCGAGACGCTCAAGCGACCGAAGGCAAAATTCGAGCCGATCAAACAGCAGGTTGAGGCATTGGAGGACAAGAAGATAGTTGAAAAATACAAAACCGCTGAGAACGTTGCATCACGAAGCGCCACCGTGAAATCAGAACTCGAAAGCACGAAGGGCAAACTCACTGAGACCAACAACCGAATCAAGGAACTCCACCTCGAAATCACGCAGAAGTCGGACGAAGTAAACGTCAAGAAGGGGACATTTCAACAAATTGAGACACTGAAAGGTGAACGGAAATCACTAGAGGCTGAGAGGACAAGACTAAACGGAGAACATCAAAAGAAGAAACAAGCAGCCGAACTAATTGGAACTAGAATCACGGAAATATCAGACGAAATCGAAAGAAAGGAATCAGCAAAACGCAAGAGAGACCTATACGACCAAGGAAGAATATGGCTTAACCAGCACTTCATCCCAGCGGTAGAAGACATTGAACGACACGTCCTCATTGGAATCAACGAGGAATTCAACAATCTCTTCAGTCGCTGGTTCAGCGAGCTTCTTGAAACCGGAGACATCTCAGTGCGAATTGACGAGAACTTCACACCAATCATAGAACAAGGCGGCTACGAGCTAGATGTTCAGAGCCTCAGTGGAGGAGAGAAGACCTCAGTAGCACTCGCCTATCGTCTGGCGCTCAACGTAATGGTAAAGAAAGTCTGCAATGCCATGCAAAGCAGCCTACTCATTCTCGACGAACCCACAGACGGGTTCAGTAAAGAGCAGCTAGGAAGACTGAGAGATGTGTTAAGAGAATTGGGCTGCGAGCAGGTCATCATAGTCTCCCATGAAAAGGAGCTGGAAAGTTTCGTGGACAGAGTGTATCACATCGAGAAGCAGAACGGTATAACGCACGTGGGTTCACCCGTGATGTAGTTGACCCTGCGGGCTGGATTACAAACGTTCTCTGAGAATGCTTGTGTGAGAGTTTAATGATCATCAAGACGATACGAGTCCGTAATTTTCGTTCCATCCTAGACGAAACATTACACTGCGCCAATCTAACCGCGTTGGTCGGACCTAATGGTTCAGGCAAATCCTCTTTCTTGCGGGCAATCGACATATTCTACATCACAGCGGCAAGGTATACTGAAGAAGACTTCTTCGGAAGAAACACCAGCGAACCAATCCTCATCACCGTGACCTTCACTTGTTTGTCTGACGAAGAACAACGGCTCTTCAGCAAATATGTCGAAAATGGAGAATTAACAGTGGAAAAGGAGATGAGATGGCCACCTAGCAGGACAAGTCAAGAATATCACGGGAACTCCCTTCAGAATCCAGACTTCGATCAGTTCTATAAAGCATTGAGCGCCAAAGAGAGAAAACCCGCCTACGAGAGTCTACTGATATCAGGCAAGTATCCTTCGCTACCCAAATATACAAACCAAGAAGACGCATTGAAAGCTCTGAGAGAATGGGATCATGCCCATCCTCAGGAATGCGTGCGTGTTCGTGACGAAGGACAGTTCTTCGGTTTCAAGGAAGTCGGCGAGGCACACCTAGAGCATTACACACGATTCGTATTCGTTCCCGCTGTCCGCGAGGCAGCTAGAGACGCAGAGGAGGGGAAAGGAAGCGTCCTCTCCGATGTAATGGACATGGTTGTCCGTAGCGTTCTAGCTCAAAGCGAGGATGTCATGAAGCTTCAAAAAGATACGCAACTCCGTTACAGCCAAATCATGGAACCCACAAAGCTTCCACAACTGCAATCCCTCGCGAAAAATCTTGCGAGTATTCTCAAGAGGTACGTTCCAGACGCGGACATGGATCTGAGTTGGCTTAAGTCCGAGCCAGTTCAGATTCCTATGCCGTTGGCTGAGATCAAACTCGTTGAAGACTCTTACACGTCCGAGGTTGGGCATACCGGTCATGGTCTTCAGCGAGCCTTCATACTTGCAATGCTAGAATTCTTGGCAACTGTGAGAGCAAGTAGCGATGAGACCGAGCAGACGCAGGGTGACGTGGTTTCTGGACTTGAAGGCACTCAAGCACAAGTTAGGGAACATGCAACGATGCCCGATCTAATACTCGGAATCGAAGAGCCTGAACTCTATCAGCATCCCAGTCGACAGCGGTACCTTTCGACAGTTCTTCTGAGACTCACTTCAAGTAGCATCGAAGAGTCTGGACGGCGGACGCAGGTTATTTACGCCACACATTCTCCGCTCTTCGTGGACCTCGAACGATTCGATCAGCTGCGAATATTCCGTAAAGAGGAAGGAAACGAAGGGGAACCAAAACATGCAAGGATAGTACAGACAACACTTGACGAAGTTGCTAGAAAGCTCGAAAAGGTATACGAAAAACCTGAGGGAACATACTCTGGTCAAGCATTGAAGTCACGTTTGCAGGCCCTCATGACGCCTTGGATGAACGAAGGATTCTTCTCTAAGATTGCAGTACTTGTCGAAGGAGAAGAAGACCGCGCCGCCATAATCGGACTTGCGGGAGTTATGGGCTACGATCTTGAGAAACTCGAAATATCTGTCATTCCCTGCATGGGTAAGAATAACATTGATAGACCCTCAGTCATTTTTGGAAATCTCGGGATTCGAGTGTATGCCATTTGGGATAGCGATTGCGGACACCCGAAAGCGAACCCGCAAGAGAATCACAACTTACTGAGACTTTTTGGTGAACCTACTGAAGACTGGCCAGAAAAGACCACCGCTCGCTTCGCTTGCTTCAAGACCAGCTTGATCGAGAAGTACCAGGATGACATAGGCAAAGATACTTTCGACGGACTTCTGAGAGAGTGCGGTGAGCGTTTCCAAATTACAATGGAGAAGCATGCGAGAAAGAATCCATTGGTAGTCAAGGAATTATTCCAGGAAGCTTTGAAAAAGGGGAAACGAAGTCAAACACTGGAAACGATTATCTCAAACATTGTGGCTCTAACCGGCAATGTTAGCGTCCAAGAACAGGCAAGTCAAGACCAAAAAACTACGAAGTCATCGCCAGTCGAGCCGGTCGCAAGGGTCAACTACACCGGCTAAGCAGAGGTCAACAGGTGCTTGCGAGCATGGCTTTCCTGATGGCTCTCAGCGAGGTGCTAAGCCAACTCGACTTCCTAATCCTCGACGAACTAACAATCCACCTAGACGAGAACAGACGAAAGGAGCTCGTGAACGTTCTCAAAAACCTCCGCCGCGTCCCCCAACTGATAATCGTCGACCACCATCCAGAACTCTTAGCGGCAGCAGACTCAAGATTCCAAGTCACGTTGAACATGAAGGGCAAAGTCAAGTTGCACAAATGGGATTAAGAGCTTTTCAATCTCAGAAGTCGCCTTCCAGGTCACTTTCATCAAGAAGAGCTGGGATCGAAGAATCTACTTTGCATTCTCGCGAACGACTCCTTTATAATCAGTTCAAGTGTCAGCCTAATTATGCCTCAGACCACGGAGAATACCGTCAATGACCTTCTTGCGGCATATCTACGCGACAAAGGGCTGAACATCACAACTCAACCGGGGGCAATTGCACCAAGGAGGCGCACTCCAGACTTCGAACTGCGTGATGGGGTCATCGTCTACGGAGAAGGCGAATGGTTCTCCTCATACGATCGAGGAATGGGGCAAGCAGTCGAATACGGAGACATTCCAGGTGCCGGCGGGTACTTCATCATAGGTTACCCAGAAGAACTCAAGGATAGAATAAGACAGAAGCGTATAGGGACAGCATCACCTGCTCTCCTGCTTGAAGGTGTACTATTCCGGGGGCTATTCAAACTCAAAGGGGAAATGACCAGCCTTTTCCGTGGTAATTTGAAGGAGGTCTCAGATTGGCTCCGACAAGGACTCGCTCGCCAGCCAGCCACACCAAATGCCTCAGAATTCATACATTTGATGCAGGACATCGTACGGGGACTCACAGATTTTCTGCCATCGCATGGTGAGTTTCCATCTCTATTTGAACACATAATCGCTTCCATGCCAAAAGAAAAAGGCGAAATCGAGACCGCGAGGCGAGCATCTGCGTATTTGTTGCTGAACCAAGTCGTGTTCTATCGCATTTTACAGAAACGAAAATACCCACCCCTGCAACCTGAGATCATCAAACATCCGAGTGATCTGAAAAAGAATTTCTTTGATATTGTTCTTAGAGATGACTACCAAGCCATTTTCGACTTTGACGTAGCGTCCCTTTTTCCTGACGATGCCACAGAATACATTCGTGACCTGGTGAAAATCATCAACGAATTACAGCCGGAGCAGTTCACGAGAGACCTTCTCGGCAACATATTCCACTCTCTCATCCCACTTGAGGTACGAAAGCCAGTGGCTGCATATTACACTAACCCGATAGTGGCTCGTCTCTTAGCCAAGCTTGCCATCGAAGCGTCTGATGATCAAGTAGCAGACTTCGCTTGCGGATCTGGCACACTTCTAATGGCGGCTTATGATAGGAAAGCAGAACTGCTAGGCCACCCCGTAGATGAAGAAACTCACCGTCAGTTCGTAGAACACGACATCACTGGCACAGATATCATGCCTTTCGCAGCCCATATGGCAGTCGTACAACTCGCACTTCGCAATCCCGGATACATGACAGACAAAGTTCGAATCGCTGTGTACGACTCAACTGTCCTTAAGCCCAACAAGAGAATACGATCACTTCAACGAATGCTGCCTCACGGTCAAGCGAGCATAGAAGACTGGTACGAAGGTCAAGCTGAAAGACGAACAGTAAAAACTGGTGCTGTGTCAGGCGCAGGTGCTGGGCAGGGTTTCATTGTCAAGCCAGTCGATGTCGCAATTATGAATCCGCCGTTCACACGGAAGCAGCATCTGAAACAGGACTTTCGGGCACTTCTCACCGAGAGATTCGAAGAATATGCCCAATACACGAGCAAGGAAATGAACCTCTTCGTGTACTTCGTTCTTCTAGCCGATAGGTTCCTTACTGATGACGGCCGAATGGCAATGGTTCTGCCCGCGACTGTCCTGAGGCAATTGAGCTCCAAAGGAGTCAGGAAGCTCCTTTCTCGAAACTATACCATCGAATACATCATACAATCTGGATATCGTCTGGCATTCAGCGAGAGTACCTCATTCAGGGAAATACTTCTCGTGGCAAAGAAGCGCCAATCGGGAAAACAAGCCTGTGTTGTCGCACGACTTGGGACGATGCCTTCGGAGGCTAATCTGGACTCCATACACAGTCTGTTGAAAGAAGCGTCGAAAGCCGGAAGAGTCACGGAGACACTGGAAGATAAGGCCCGTCGGAACAAGATAGAGCTTTTGACAGTGCCTCAGGAGACTTTCCGGAAATCGGACAATTGGCAGCAATTGCTGCCAACAGAACAGTTTGAGGGCTTTGAGATCCCAAGTTCTTCATTTCTCTCACCACTGAGTGACGCCGGGGTGAAGATTGTTCAAGGCATCCGATTTCACGAGAACAGCGATCGAGTTGACGTCAAGAATACAGTGTTATCAAAGCCCAGAGCAGAAGTCGATGTGAAGATGAATTGGAGGATAGAGAAAGAGAGAAGGTTTGAATTGGAAGCCACCAGTACTGAGACGGGCGTCGGGGCAGTCATTCCTCGAAGTGTGCTTAGGCCAACAACTCGTTCAGCGGCTGGAATGAAAACGATTGAAATCATCGATCCAACAGATTACATCGTTGTGGGCCGATTTGTCGGCGATGAATTATTCTGGGACGACCCTGATCCAGATGCACTACTAAAGCGACGTTTGCTTCACCTGAAGAGCAGAGAGGCCTTCCTGGTTGCGGCAGGACGGAACAACGTAAATCTAGCCTCAAAAGGGACACATTTTCTCGCTTTCGTTTCTCCTGAACAAATCCCCCCAACTTGGAGCTTTTGGTCGATCAAGACTGATACGCTGGAGGACGCCCGTCTATTGGCGCTTTGGTGGAATTCAACCTTCAATCTGGTTCAGCTCATGGAATCTAGAGCTGAAGTGGGCGGCTCCTGGGTTGGCTGGTTGAAGGACACGTTGCTTCAGCTCACAGTTCTGAAACCTGCAGCTCTTCCTCATCAAGTAAGACGAGAACTTCTCCAGGTCTATGAGACCTGGAAAGCCAGCCCTTTTCCTTCGCTGCTAGATCAACTAGAAAGTCATTTCGAGGGGAGGCTGGCTATTGACAGAGCGATTGCAAAGGCATTAGGAGCCTCTCAGGATGAAATTAGGATAGCGGCTTTGTACGACACGTTAGCTGCAAGGATTAAGTCTCTGGGGGATCTCCTGACTACTTAGCTATTCCAATCAATTCTTGGCACTAATGCCCTGAATGAAATGAAGTCCAAAACATAACACAAGCCGGGACAAGAAACAAATAGACGCCCGCGGGATTCGGCCCCGCGATCAGGGGTAAACTTGGTGTATTTGGGCTTTCGAATCAACTCCCAGTATCACTATGTTGTGCCTGCTGAACGTTGTGGGGTTCAGTTTCTTCGAGTGTCTTAGCGATACTACTAGAGCGGCTGAATTGTATCCGTGTGCTAGGGCTGCGGACAGTTGCCCTAATCCGCGAATCACGTCGTCATGTCCGCTCTTTATTTCGAGAGCCATCTTCCAGCCTTCTCCTGTGACTTCGCCGTCGATTGAAGCGTTCCCAACCTTGACAGGTCTCATGTTGACTTTGAATCCTTTCTGTCTAAAGTGCTTGGCGATTGCCCATCTCAGCCAGCGTTCGTTTGTCAATGCTACTGCCTTTTCCTGAATAGGTGGGTTTCCTGCATTGTTGTGACGTGGTCGAATCCTGATTCTAATGGTTGCTTTGCTTCGTCGATGCTGCTTGTGGCCCTGACAACAAGCCGGTTAATCCTATCCTTGCAATTGAGTCACAATCGGTTTCACGACCAGTTCGGAGATTACTTTGTCCCATTTCTCCTCGTCCGGTAGAACGAGGAAGACGTCAATTTCGGGGACGAGTATGGAGTCAAGATTCGCAACGTTGCGTAGTCTCGCGGAGACAGTCCCCGCCGCGTCGCCGTCCAATACTCCTAAGATGATTAGGAATATCGTCGTGAATTTGCCTGAGCCGAGTGTGCGCAGTATTCTTCCGTAAATGTGGTCTTCGCGAGAGGGCCAGTTGTATCCTATGTCCACCTCAACCCCATAGCTCGATTTGCCGCGCTGAATGACAATGTCCGGGTCGTACCTTTCTTGTTGCTTGCTGACCTTGCAGTCTGGTAGAGCCTTGTCAAGACGTGTGATGATTCTTTCCTCCAAGTCAGACATTACATAATTGGTCAACTGTGGGTGGCCAAAGAACCTAGCTTTTCTGAGTTCTTGGAGGAGGAGCCGAGCGCGCCGCCGCTTAGCGTCATTTTCAATGACAAAAATAGTCTCACGTTTGTCCTCCGATTCTTTCATGTCAACGAGTTCTCTTTTCTCCAATTCGCGCAAACCGTTGTAGACGCTCGCTAGGTGTTTACCCATAAGTGTCGCCGCCGAGTTCGCTGTAACTCCCCCTTTCGACGTCTCGACAAGTCTAAGCAACCTTGCTAGCAGGGGCCTAGAAGTTAGCTCCGAAGACATGCTTAATGCATCCCCCTCAAATTGAGTATTCGCTATCCTTATATATAATAGTTCTGCTACTGAGAAGGCAGATACATAATGTGTGGGGGATAGATTGAATAGGCCGAAGAAACTAGACCGAGATGCGTGGTATGAGGTTCAAGTGAAGTCTGAGCTTACGACGCTGTACCTCATGTTAGGAGAAACCAAAGACGCACAGAAAGGCAAGATAATAGTCGATCAGATTGTTGAGATTGATGCGGAACTGAAAGCGAAGGGATACATGGCTAGAATTCTTTGCGATGGCTGTGGTTCGAATGCCCTAGTTAAAGACCCAAAGAACTTCTTGAACGCTCACGCCAACGCACGTGACCATGCATACTGTTCCCACAAGGATCAAGAAAAGAACATTTTCGGAGAGCCAATGCCCAAGGGATACGGGTGGACAGACGAAGTAATCGGAGTGTGGTTTCTCGACCCAACCCGGGCACCCGAACCGTTTTCGCTGTTGAGCTTACCCTACTGCAAGATGCTGGAACAAGTCTCCTCAAGATCCGCTAGTTCTACGCTGAAGGAGGCAGAGACACGATGACCGAGGAACCCTCCTTCGAACCAGACGGGGGCTACCAGATTAGAAACAAGGCGGGGCAACTCGTCGCATGGTTCAAGCTGAAGAACGTCGAGGGTTGCCCGCCCTACATAATCTGCAATTTCCACCCCGAAAGGGCAGACAGCGATGAGCAGAAAGCCGACCTCCAAGCTGCATTCATCGAGATCAAGGGATTTGCCCGTGAGTCCGGCTGGGCAGTCTTCGACATGGAGGAGGCGATGAAGGAAATTCGCCGTCACTTAGACAACCTTGCACCGAAGAGCCGACGAAATTTCGAGGACGACATCACCGTGAATCTCACAAACCTCGCAACCTGTCAGAAGGCAACTCTGACCATGGGCCTCTCGATGGGAGCGAAGGCGATGGAGAAGGCTTTGAGAAACGATTGGGCCGGGCGTCCTAGGCGCGCACGAGGCTGCGAACCGTGAACACGGTGCGTACCAACTGGCATGAATTGGCCGATGTGGATATTGGTGTGAAACTTGACGAACTGAACCGACGGCTTGCCGAGCTCACTTTTGTGACAAGGTTCAGAATCGTTAGAGATGAATTCGGCTGGGACGTCGTCGTAGATGACGGAGGAAAGCCGAAGCTCGTCGAGACAGTCGAAGAGGCTGAGTACATTGTGGGGGAGCTTTCCAGTGTTGCAGGATGGGTTAACGAGAAGAGCGACGGTGATGTTAATGGTTCAGGATGAGCCGAAGACTTTTGCGGGGGCTGTCCGCCAGTACTTGCTAAAATACCCTGAGAGCAGCCCAAAACAAGCGGCTTTAGCCGCATGCCGACTTCTCGGATTGGCGACTTCCGGTTTTCAGTTTCGGAAGAAGTTGAACGAGGCGAGGCAGGTCAAGTACCGGCTGAAGAGTAGAAAACAGAGCGTTAACGTCGTCCAATCTGACCGTTCGGGCGTTATGAAGGGGGTTGTTGACGGGGCTGTGGAGGTTGATGTTCATAAGGTTGTGTTTAGTGGGACCATGCCGGGTTGGCTAGTCGGGACTGTGGCTAGGGCGGCTGAGGCGGAGTTTGCTGGGTGGCGTGTGGCTAATGATCGGACGGGGTTGATGGTCTGTGAGTTGGAGAAGTCAGGCTTCCGACCGTACAGGATTGTTGCTTATCGTTCCTCAGGGTTCATGGCGGTGTACCCGGGAAGGCGGAGTTACGATGAGGAGGATCTGAAGTTTGTCTCTTGGTCGAACATGGTTTACGTGTTGAATGAGATGGGCCCGGAAGAGCGGCGGCAGTCCGGGGGATTGGAGAAGTACCAGGCGGAGTTGCGTGAGTTTTGTGATGAGGTTTTTGCTCAGGGGGGTGGTCATCTGGCTGTGAAAGTTGCCGGCATGAGGAATGTGGCGCCCTTCAAGATTCGGGTGAAGAATCGTGGGTTGAATGTGAGGCATGATGGCAGCGACCCTGATTGCATCGAGTTGGAGGTGGATCCGCAAGCGGCGGATCTACGGACTATCGTCAGGGAGAGTCGGGAAGTGGCTCGTGAGGTTCGAGAGTTGAGAGCGGCGGTCAGAGACCAAAATGCGGCGATGAAAGAAATGTGTTCTCACGTGATGGAAATTGCTGTGAGTCTCAAGGAGTTTGGAGGGTTGGTGAGCTATGTCATGTCCCCTGCTAAGGGGGTCGGAAGTCATCAGGCAAACCGTGAGCCTGACTGGTCGAGATACAACTAGGAAGAGGCAGATGGAGAATGGACAATGAAAGATCGTCATGATGGAGCGATGAAACCATGAGGATGTATGAGTGGGTTGAGAGGGAGTTGGGGCCTGACTTTCGCCTGGGGAAAAGGGCGCCTGTTACGATCGAGGTCGACGGGCATAGGTTCGCCTTCATGGTGGGAAGCGTGCGGGAGTTTGATGAAGCGGATGAATTGGCTATGGAGATTTACCTATTCATGGAGGAGATGGAGCGGGAGGGGTGCGCGCCAACTTTCCGCCTTCTTCACGGGGCAGGTCGATCTTCGAAAAACTGAGTTTCGTGCAAGATGCTAGTGTTCCTCTCGCGACCTTGAAGCTCTCAGGATCGAGTTCGAATCCTATGGCCTTGCGGCGTAGATTAACCGCCGCCTTCAGGACGGAGCCGGTACCGGACATTGGGTCGACAACAAGGTCGTTTGGTTTTGTGAACTTGCTGATCAGGTAGGCTGCCTCCGATTCCGGCTGCGCCCACTCGTGCGCCTGCTTGTCCCCCTTACCTCCACCCTGAAGCAGGTCGAAGAACCATTCGTGGTCACGCCCCTTCCCTTTCACGAAAACGAGGATTTGCTTGCACCGGTTTCTGATCTTCTTATGAAATAACTGAGTTTGGTTCGAATCCGAATGAAACAGTAATCTTCCAGTAATAACGGAGGTGCTGTCTCAAGCAGGTTTCGGCAACGTAGGAATGCTCCTGCCCGGTGTATGCGAAAAGGTACCCTCCTTCCTTCAAGACCTTGCTCGAGAAGTCGCCTAGGTCGCTCCACATTTGTCTGAGGTCTTCAAGACTCCTGAATCCAGATTTCTTGTTTCCTTTCATTCCGTATTGCGGATCCGTAAGGACGATGTCCGCTGTTCCATCTTCGATATGTTCGGACCATAGCTGCCTGTAATCCCCGCAAAGTATCTTGACAGGGTTTGGCAGCGGTTTCCTAGATAGTGCAATGAGCTGCTTTCGCTTCTTCTCGGACTGGAGATTCGCGTACGCTGTGTTGATCTCAACCTTCCCCTCTCTCAGCCTGCGCTTGATCTCCTCTGGCTGCCTTTTGATAATGGAAAGCGCCCGGTAGTAGGTTCTCGGGGACACCCCTATCTCGCGCGCTACGTTCTCCACTGCCTCCCCGTTCGGCAACTCCCTGCCATTTGGCAGCAAGCCCCTACCCCACGATTTCCCTGAATGCACCTGTCTCTGCTTGGCAAGTGCTCTTTGTATGCTCAAAAGCGGCTGGGAGAGTTCAATCTTCTGAAAATCGTTCAGGTGACGTCTTCTGAGGTTTGAAACTATTACGAATTTCTTCTCCTGAAGCCTGTCGTTGGAGAAATCTCTGACCTCAAATCGTGGCTTTATTCCTAGTTCGCGACAAACCTTCAACCTGTTATGCCCATCGAGCACTATCCCATGTTTGTTTGCGATGATTGGGTAGTGCAGCCCATCTTCCTCTATTGATCGTTTCAATGCCTCGGATTCCGGCCGCGAAAGAGGAGGAAGAAGCGACCTGTACTCCTCATCTACCTTCAAGAAGGGTGATGTCCTGTCGGTCAACGGCGAGATCCACTCAGATGTATTACCCTAGAGCCGGCTTGCGTCTTTTGGTCAGAATTCTTTCACTTTGATGACCGAACCTACATCGACTTGGCCCATAGCAAGTCAATGTTACGTGAAGGTTGCTGGAATAATCCAGCCGACAAGATGCTATAGAGACGTTCTGGTTCTATGCTATTAGAGGAGGGCTGCCTCGAAAAAGACTGGGCAATATTATTTTCGCTCGCCAGGCTCTAAGTGACCTGCTAAGCTAAGCTGACGACAGCTCGATAACCGGCTTTAAGGTTAACTGAGTTCGGATTTCCTCCGGAGTAAGGTTCATCCTTGTCATGATTTCGAGTGACTTCTCTCCAAGCTCATCCATGCCGTCGGTCATTACTCCTCTTGCCTCGACCAACAAGGATTTGGTCCTCTCGAAGAGGGCGAGTGCATCGGAGGTGTTCAGGAAATACACCTTATCCGCGTGTGGAATCGCGTCACGATCGATTCTGACTTTCGGGGTGACAAGAATGCTAAGAGGCTCCTTGACGTCCTTTAGCTCATTCTGTGCCTTTATCCAATCGAGATGACCAGAAGCTTGGCGACAATCCTGAACTGATATGACGCCCTCAGGCGACTCTTCAGATTTTCCTTCGAATACGAAGATCAGCAGACTGCCCAATTGCCAGACACAATCAGGAGTAGCGGCACCGGAAGGTTTCCACGTATCAAAACCCAAAAGTCTGCCCAGCTCAACAAGCCCGCGATCGAACTCATTTGGTGCCTTAGCTTTGATGAGCGTCTCGACTTCACCCATCTTCTTCTGGAAACGTGGTCCAGTAGCACCGAGATTTCGCAAGCAATCGACCAAGCCTTCGACTGCTATCGCTTGCAGTTCTGATTTTTCCTCAACAGCTAGGGCTGACGACATGGATTTCAGCGCATAGGAAAACCACGAAACTGTTCGGCAAGCTTCTTTGGCGCGGTCAAGAAAGTTCGCTACCACCGGTGCGTATTTCCTGTTGGTCTGCGCGGCTGCATACGCGGCTGTTGCGACATAGTAACACCACAGTCCTCTGTACGGTGCTACTTTGCTACCCGACAGTCCATCGACAACTCTTCTTCCGTAAGATACTGCCTTCTCAAAATCCGAAGCCCACATCGAATAGGCGAAGTCAACTTCTTCCTTCACTACTCCTGCAAAAATATCGGTCACAGTAGCATCGGGCAGCTCTTCAGATGCACGTAGATCGGCAATGTTTTGCTCCGCAGAATTCCAGCTTTCATCGTTCTTCATAAATGACTTAAGCATAGCGTCTAGGTCAGACGTTCCGGTCAGCTGCTCAAGAGCAAAGCGTATCTCCGCACGTATCTCAGGGTGGAATATTCTCTGATTTTCCACTCTTAGGCAGAATTCTAAGAGGCGACGCCCGAGCATTATAATCGCGGCCCTATCGGTGTCGCTCCGTGTGCAGCGACCAGACGCTTGTTCTATCCTAGTCTTGATTCTCTCTTTGAGCAAGACCTCAAGCCCCAATCTCTCTTCCAAAAACGCTTCCTGAAGATTCGTCTTGCTAGGCAAACCGTCTAGTATGACCTGTTGACAGACGCCATGGGGAAGGTCCAAACCATCATATCGATTCGTGAGTAAGAGCAGTGAATGATCTGATTGAACAAACGGGTCCGTTGATTCCTCAATCGCCGCTGCATCTAGAATGTTTAACTTAGGAGAACAACGAGTCGCTATCTGCTTGAAAGATTCCGCTTCGTACGAATTGGGACAGAGTCCTAGAGTTCTTTTGACAGCCGATAGCCTTTGAGCAATCCACTGTGCATACTCCTCACGATCTCTTGCGAAGTCAGGGAATAGGTATAATCTCCGACCGACTCCTCTTGAAACGTAAGTCTTGGGTGTAGGAATTCGTTTTATTTCTCTGAGTCCGGTTATGCGTTCGAGTTCTCCACCTCTACCAAGGGTGGCAGACATGTAGATCCTTTGATCAGCCTTTGCGAAGGGTCCGTGCATCAAGGTCGGCGGAATATAGGGTCGGATGAGTATGCTGTCATATGAGATATAGACGTTGCACGCATGAAGAATGCTTTGTCGAGCACATCTCTCAAGACGGTCAGGCCTCGAAGGAACGCTCCGAACGGAACCATCTCTACCTTGGGGGGCATCCTAGGTCTCGACGGTTGATGAAACGCTGTGACAACATGGGGCGGAAGATCCTTCTCAAACAGTTCAACGATTCTTGAGTACAATTTGCCATTGTCAAGTCGCTCTATATTGGTGGACCACATCGAACCAACATATGCATCGGCGCTATGAGCGTCGTCGAGAATGATCGTTTGTGGATCGTCGATTCCAGGGCTAATATTGAACAAACCGCTGTACGTAGAGATAGCAATTGATTTTGCTGATCGATACAGCAACAGATCGGCAGTATCGTATCTTCTCTTGGGCCCGACAAATACTCGAGCCCCTATGCCATAGTCCTTAGCGTGTCCATTGACTTGATGTGCCAACTGTTTCGTCGGGCAAAGATACAAGACTCTTTGAGACAGCATTTTTCGCCGATATTCGGCAATAAGCAATCCCACAAGCGTTTTGCCCGAACCGGTGGGAAGCTCAAGACTAACGTCAAGCGAATTTAGTTGATGACTCTGATAGTCTCTCAAAATGTCAGCTTGATGCGCAAATAAGTCTCGTATTTCTGGAGACCTGTTCTTCAGATCCTTGAACAAAGCTTCCATGTCAAGCTGTTGAGGCCCCTTTACACGAACTCTTCTGAATGGACCCTTTCTTTCTGACATTGTCGTGTTACCTTTCCGTTCTGGTGGAGATATAAGTCGATGTCAAAGCTTCAAAGCGATCGTTCTTCCAAACAAGCAGGAAAAACAAGACTGAACCCAATCCGAAAGGAGTCGAAGTCAGTTATTTTCATGTTTTCCCTGCGTTCCCTTCGAAGCATGATCACGGCGTTCTACTTTTGAGGCATCTTGAAGTTCATATGTGGTGGAGAAGGTGAAAGCGAATATGATTCAAGAGAGCGCCGCCGTGTAACATTTGAGGCGAGCAACGCATGAACAACGAGAGGGCTCTCACGAAGTTGTGGGCTTGGCAGCATTGGTATAGGACGACTGATAGGCAAGGAAGACACTATGGATTATCGTTCTTGAAGAAAGGATTTGATTCCGCTCCGAAGAGCCTGCATTCAGACTCTCGCAACACAGTCAGACGACTGAACCTGCTAGGTAAATGCATTGGCTGCGATGCGCAAGTTCCTGCGAGCTCGACCGGAGATCACATCATCCCATTGTCGCGGGGCGGGCCTCAGTCGATAGAGAATTTTGCTCCCCTCTGCCGGTCGTGCAATTCTTCCAAGGGCGACAGGGATCTGCTCGAATGGTGGATAGACGTGAGGCAGAGGACACTCGGTGCGCTGAACCTTGATGCGCTTTGCGTTTACCTGAGACTCATGTACCAGATGTTTGAAGAACAGGACATGCTGCAACAGAACGCCTCTGACTACTGCGAAGAGGCTGTGCAGCAGGCTGCGGGTACTTTGCCGTCAGAGCTTAGGTCGTATTTCGAGAACCAAACGACCGGATGACCCAGAGCCTTGTGAAGCCAACTTTCATTCAGAAATCCAACTGCCACCTGAAGCGTCAGGACGGTCCCAAAAGAAATAGCAAGGGCCCTGCAAGTCAAAGAAGGCGATACCGTGCTTCTGGGAGTAGATGACACCTCAATGGTGGTCAGAAAAAATCTCGATCGCGACTGTTACCGTAATCTTACGTGAGTGGTAAGCAGGACAATCAAGCTCTTGTATCAGAGGTTCCCACCCGAACCGATGTTTGGTCCGATATCCCTCCGCGATGGGAAATGCGCCACTCAGATTCTCTCTTCATAACGTTTCGAAGATCCCATCGTCAATTATCACACCATTCAGTCTCTTCAGCTCTGTTACCGCCAGTTTCACGGTGCTGTCTGACAGTCCAAATGGCATGCCCTCAGAGATCTTCGGAAGAGCATACGTTTCCCTTTGCGTGACAGAATTGGAAACCAATTTCCCGAGCCAGTTTCTGCTGAAAACGAGTATTAACCGTTCGCTAATGGCAACCACTATAAGGTACGTATCAGAGCGCAAGATGTCATTCATTGCCTCGGTCACCATACGGCTAACCTGTGTGTGGGCGATATTCGGGGGGGCGTCAACAGATAGGTTCCCGAGCCCCAAACTCCTTGTTCCGAGTTTTGTTACATCTGATGTGGCCATTCTCCCCTGCAAATGCAATCTGATTCGATCAAGAGCGGTATTCGGCATCATTATTGTGTATCCGGGCACATGGATCTCCGTCAATCGCTCCCCCGGTGTCTTATCACCGACGACGATAATGTTCGAATCAATTGGGTATGAGGCGAACGGCAGGCCGGCCCTTTTTCTTTCTATTCGATCCTCGAACTCACGGGCGATTTCAACAAACTCCTTCTGTGATCGTGCTTCATCGAGAGACCCCTTGTCTATCTGGAGTATCATTGTCCTTCCAAGAGCACTCCTCGCCAATTGTTCAGAGATTCTTGTTGTCAACCTGACCCACTTCTCTTTGCCTGACCTTTCGAGCGACTCGATAAACGCTGAAAAGTCCTGAGAGTTTGAATATCTAAGGGTCTCTAACTCCCTCCGAAGGGTGTGAACAGGATTGTTCGTAATGAAAAGGTATTCAATGGTTTTGCGAAACGTGAGCTCGCGGTATTGTTCGAGACCGATGAATTCGAGGATACCATCATGGAACTTTCGTGAGCTTATGGTAAGAGGTTTCGGCTCATCATCATATTTGCATTCAGCGAAGAATTCTGAATCACTGAGAGATGCAACCAAGTCCAAAGAGAGAGGAACATTGAGGGAGCTCATTTCAGCGGGAATCTCGTTTGGAACACCAAAATCGAACTTCTCCAGATTGATTTCTTTGCCACCTCCATACTGGATAGTATGCGTTTTGAGATAGGCGGCTACTAATGAGGTGTATCTGTTTCCCAAAAACGATGAAAGGCCAGACATGTTACATGAAAACTCTTGGAACATATCCATGTCGGTTAGCGTTTTTGCTGAACAGTTTGAAATACGAAGGCTCTGGGTTTCCTGCCTTTCTCAGAAATTCTGCCATTTGATTGGAATAATGGATAGATATCGGTCGTCGGATGGGATTCTCTGAACCCAAATGCAATCTCGTGAAAGCCCAGATTTGATAAAGAAGCTGAATCTTCTCACGAGCAGTAAGCCGTTCGGGCAGGACTTCATCATGAATGCGAACCCAGATGGGATTCGGCCATCCGCGTGCTTCAGGTACATACCTGTCAGTCACAAGAGTCGTTGACATCAGAAAGTCGGACTTGGAGATACCAAAAAGAAGACCAGTCCTTGGCAAGAACGACTGCTTGGGTATTGAGGAAAACAAGCGCGGAACTTTTCCGGATACTATGGAAATGGGAATCATGGTTCTTCGGCTCTGGAGGTTTCTAAGGTCTGATAGTTCTTCATTCAGAAAAGGTCCATCTTTATGCACGACGACTTTGGAGTATTTCTCCGGAATTTCGTCTAGAATCCTAAATGCATGGTCAGACGAGAACAGTGCGGTTTCCTTCGAAAGTTCATGTGCATACTGATGAATTATCTCCGTTCCTCGATCGGACATCACAACAATCGGGGCGCTTAATGGTATCGAAGCTTTCGCCACTTCTCGAGGTGAGCCTTGAGAATCAGCAGGATCTAGCGTCCGAAAAACTCTCGCTATGTTGTAAGAGAGAACCACTGAGTCGGGCATGAAATGGTTCGCAGCCCTCGATGAAAGATCTAAGACACGGGCTCCAATCTTACCTAGTATATTCAGTCCTATACCAAAAAGAGCGTTTGGATTTCTAGCTTTTGACTTCAGAGAGGCATCGTAAATTGGATTGCTTGAAGGGTCATCCGATACAAATTGAGCGGGGACGCCGTTATCCAGAATGTGAGTCTCTGCAAAAGTGTAAATCAGTTTGGTGTTAAGTGGATCATCGGCGATATTTCTCGGCCCGAACAGAAGTACGCAATCATACTTTTCAGGGGAGACGTCGGAATATGTTTCTCCGCTCGTGAAGGAGGTAGTGCTCGAGATATCGTAATTGATAGAGCACCTGAATATCTGATCGAAGCGCGGATATCGGGCAAGTCCGCCTTCTAACCTAGCAATGAGAGCCCTAGCATCCTTCTCGAGCCTCTCGTCACAGATGACTTTCAGTCTTATTTCGGACTTCGGCACGTCGAACGGGATTAGCTCTCTGTTTCTCAGAAGGTCGCCGGGCGCTGCCAAAAACGGCGGGCCAACTTCCCTGACGCTCCCGTCAGCATTTCTGAATCGGACCCAAGGCTTAGGAAAGCGAAGGAAGGGCTTTGACAGATCAGAGTCCGAGAACATCTCTGGCTGAATCTCGAGGTCGACACCCTCCCGAGACAGAGCTCCTCCAATTTTGATCTCGTCGCCCAGGAAAGAGAACTTGAGGTCTCGTCGCAGATCTTCGAGTATCTTAACCCGCTTGCTGCTATAGACCTTCATGAGTGAGGTTAATGTGCCAACGTATCTGCGATCGTATCTGGCCAGAATAGGGAAAGAGACGTAGGGCTTGACGTGTTCACTCGTAAAGTACCAGGGTGTCCGCAATGGGCCGACAACAACGACTAATAGGGCCGCATCCGGGCGGCTGAATGTGACTCCTTTATAACTTGACTTTGCAAATTCAAGGAAGGTTCTGCCGGAAAATGGTTCTTCACTGATTGGTTCGTCAGCGCGTTTTGGAACAACCCCTACCAAGTGAGCACTCGTGTTGTTGGGAAGATACACATTGCTTGGCTGGTCTTGAAATCGCCGTAGGACTTCTTGTGGGCTTAGAATTCCTTCTGTGACTAGAGAGTGTATGTCCTTTTCGAATTCGAGAATACTCTTGGGCTGTATCTGCAAATACAGCGAGCCGTTTAGTATCCTAAGCTGGAATTCGAAACCGGCAAAAACATGAATGAAGGGTTGGATTTTGGATAGGAAAGCATCATGTGACTGCGGCACGTCCGCTGCCAAGTCGGCATCGGTTCGATACACGCCATTTCCACGGACGGAATAGCCTTGACTTCTGAATGCATCCCTCTGGCTCTCATAGAACAGGTGGAGTAGAGCTCGAAGCTCATCCGGTAAGTCCAAATCAAGATGTCGCGGAGACCGAGCCTCCGTCAAGTCGATCTTAGTGGTCCCTTCCAAAGAAATGGACATCTCGGTTGGCTCCACCCTCCGCGACGAGATTAGCTCGAGGCGGTTTTCAGAACTCAAAACAGTCACGTGGGAAAATGGATTCGGAGAGACCCTTGCCACGTGAGAATAAATCGAGTAGATGCTACCAAAGCGCTTCAAGAGTTCGCTAGGTGCATCGAGTCTGTAGAAACAAAATACTCGATCCGAAATCGCTTTGTGCGAGGCGAGATCCAGGGGAAAGAGTTCGCTGCTAACTCGAATGATGTCCTGAGTCAAGTTCTCTAACCACATAGCCGTTAAGCCGGTCCCAGTCGAGCAACCCATTGTCCGTGATCAGTAGGGAACCAGCATATCCTGTGACCTTGCATTGTAGTCTCTCGAAGGGAACGATGCCCAAAATCTGCGTGACCTTGAAAGCTCGGGGCAACACCCAGTTTTCCGTTAGAGTAACAACCCTGTGCTCTATCAGTGTTAAGTGGCGGATCTGAGGATCGGTTGAGAGTCTGATGATTTCGTTTATCTTGTCATAGAGATCGTGGTAGCGTATTCCTTGTGATGACACTTCAGTTATATGAGCAACCTTCGCCTCACTTCTGACGGATGTTCTTACTTCCAGATTTCCTAATCGGCCCTTTAGGAAAGCCGCGAGTTTGTTTTCTAGTGTAGCCGCTGTTTCAAGTGACTGAATCGGATAATATACAAGTGCGTCTGAGGCACTTTGCTCGATAAGGCGGGACACAACCCGTGTTTCGCGCGCTCTGCCGATCTTGACAATATTGCCAAAGCGAGTCGCATATATTGCATATGTTCCTAGAATAATGCGTTCCGCCAGGCCAGCTTCAAGGTATTCGAGCAGACGAGTCTTTCGAGTCCCTTTCACCAAAAGAGACATTATGTCGTTTTTTCCACACCGAGCACATTTCTCAAATCCGTCCCCCAACGGTGGTCCGTACGGAGACCTGGCTGTTGCTTGTAAGCATGGAGCAATTGGTTCATCATAACCTGCTCCAGGTCCAACGCAGTACTTCGCGACTGGAACGCAGGAAACTGATGTTTCACCTGGCTCGATCGTCTCCGTATCCACTTTTCCATTCCTCCGAACTAGGAGCAATGGGTAACCGACAAAATTGTCAGCGAATGTCTCTATCCTTTGGCTAATCCACATCAACCTCAAGAACTGAGGCATCTTTGATGCGTTATTGATCACAACTCGATTCACAAATGCAGGTGACGTACGTCGAAACTTCAGGTATTCCTTTCTAGCTAGCATACGAGCGAGGTCAAGAATACCCTGACTTTCCTCCTTTCGTAGAAAGAGCACCGGGAACTCATAGAACTTGGACTGGAACGTCGTCCTGGCTTCGGACAGTGGCATCTCCCTGCCAAATTTGTCTGTAGGCACTTTCAGAAAGCAAGTATCAATAATTGCACCGCGCAACGAGACCAGCAGGTCTTTGGCCAAAAATGTATCAAGGATACCGTGGTAGCCGCGAAGGGTCGGATCGTTGATGGGTTGGTCTTGGCGTTGTGTGAGCTTGTTTCCCCTTGAGAATTTGCTTGCTACGACAATTGCAGTATAGGGTTTCAATAGTTGTTCGACATTTGTGAGATCAAAAGGATCTTGGCCACCTTCACGTGTTTGATTCGATTTGAGACTTTCAACTGGCAGTTTAGGAATCCTTGCCGTTTCCGCGGATTTTACGGCGATGAGTGCGAAAAATGCAGGTAGGCCATACTGGCGGTTCATATTGGAAGCCGCCACAGCCAATGTTAGTCTCAAGTTGCACAGCACGGAGATATACCGTATCTGTTTGGGATAACAATTACGTTTATGATAGAAAAATCGAGGGTTTACGCCCGATAGGGTAAAAACAACAAGTTCAGAAAGATTTCGTCCTCACTCATTCCGAATTTAGTGAAGACCCACCACGTATACGCAGATCCCTTCGACCCCCCGGTAGCTCCCGTGCTTGGCTGGATGAACACCGAACTTTTGTCGATGAAGGCTGTGGCTAGGTCTTTGGGCGAGGCACTTGGAAGATAACTTGCCCCTTGACCACTTGGTACTTCTTTTCCAACGGCTGGTAGCCTTTCTCGAAGTACATGTTGATCTTTTTCAAATCCCTACGAGCCCACGACCGAAGCAGACTGCGCCGCGCGTGAGCTGCAAGTCCGGTAATGCTATTTGGTTGTGTGGAGCGGTAATTGTTCCGGACGGGGAAAGCGCCGGGACAGGTTGCAGACAGCTCGTTTCGGAGGGAAAACCCCGTCCATCGACTTGGGTCAGTGTAGTTGATGGAGTCTAGTCTTTCGTTTTCTCCTGTGTTCGCTGAGTTCTCGCGTTGTGTGAAGAGAGCAAAAAGAGATGGCATCATAACACGTGAACATCTAGAGACAACCAACTATACCAGACTAAGCGAGACACATTCACTAGTGTTGGGGCTGTTGACAGAGGCGGCCGCCAAACATAGAGGTAGGTTGTATAACGCCCTAGCCATCGAACATGGTTTGAAACCAGGTTGGCGTGGCAGGCATCAGTTCAAGCCTGATCTAACCCTCTGGAAAGCACTGGACAACGGTAAGAGATTGGTCGGAGTGATTGAGTATGAAAGCCCCAACTCGGTAGACAGGAGAATTTCAAGCTGGGACATTAGCGACAAGTATCACAAATTTGTTCAGGGTCAGAAGAAGACGCGTAACAACCTGCCAGAATTCTGGATAATTATTACTTCTTTGCCCAATCATCGGGTCACGAATTGGCGTAGTTGGGACGTCCCGAGAAGGAAGAGAAAGGAATTTCAGAAAATGATTCGGAACCCGTACATGTATTGGTACAGGTTATACAGAACCGAATTTAGGAAACACGCATCTTGTTGTCTTAGGATATGTCCGTTATATGTTGCAAATCTCACTTATGATGAACTACGAATATGCCTGCCAAGTAGACTCAGAGAATCGGAATGGAAAGTGTGAGTCAGGTTAGCAAGAGGTGAGGTTTTCAAATCAAGGCAACAGGCGGCAAGAGTTAAGGCTCCAAAACGAACAATCTTCTCCATGCCCTTCTGTCCGAATTGCGGTAGTAAAGTTCCGGAGGGTGCCCGCTTCTGTACTGATTGTGGAGCCAATGTAGGTACCTCCTTGCCGAACGGAAGCGTGCACCCTTGCAAAGCCTCCCGTACCTTTAGGTAAAAGTAGACAGCGTACCGTCACCTACTTTAGGAAACTTGAAATTCTGCGATCCGTGAGTCCCGAGTTTGGACCTTGCGGATCATACCAGAACGGAAGTGAGCATGGCGTGGCCGAAAAGACAACTGCTGAAGGAAAGCCTCCCATCCGGAGCGGCATTCCACCCAACACAATTTTCATCGGGCAAAAGCCCATAATGGCCTACGTGACGGCAATCGTGATGCATCTCAATAGCGGCGGTAAGGAGCTCACTGTGAAGGCTCGAGGCCGTGTGATCTCCCAGGCTGTTGACGTGGTCGAGGTCTGTCGCAGACGATTCTTCGCCGGCAAACTCGACATCACGGAAATCAAGATCGGAACCGAAGTCCTGGGAGATGAGGGTCAAAAGAGAAACGTTTCCACGATCGAGATTAAGCTCACGAAGAAAGACTGAAACGTTCACATCGCTACGTAGCGCCAGAGCATCCCAACCAAGACAAGAACGCAACTTACGAAGCGCTGTATTGCCATCAAAGTTCAAAGCCTTATCTGCAATCTGCGATAATCTGTAGGTCGGTGAAAATGTTGCCCAAGAAGAAGAAAGGGAAGAAGTCAGCAAAAAAACGGTGAAGCGAAGGAAAGCCCCGCGGCCAGCATCCAAACCGACGGCGCCACCGGCCGAAGTCCAGCCACCAACACCGGCACCGCCAGCCGAAACGAAGCCAGAAACCGCGCCGCCTCCACCTACTCCTGCTGAACCAGCTCCACCTACCAGCACAACTACTGAACCCCCGAAAGAGCCGTCTGCTTAGTACATGATGATCAGCTAGGTCGGGTAGAACGGGAGGTGATTATTGACGGTTAATTGTGCCAAATGTGGGAAAGAAATTTCTGCAGGGCAAGAGGTGAAGAAAGGTTTCCTGATGAAGAAGAGTTACCACAAAGATTGCGCATCCAAGTAGAAGGCTCGTCGGGCTTGTGGGAGAACAGCTTTTTCTCCAGCCCACGTCTTTTGCCATGTGTTAGAGTTAACGCTGATAAGCTATAAAATATGCAGCGATTCAAGTGATTAGCAGGGATAGGAGCTCGTCGAGGACAATTGTCGAGTACCGATGTCAAGAAGGCAGCGCGCGTAGTTTTCGAGAAGTTCAAGAGCGATCAAGCTACGCCGCAGCGAGAATCAGGCCCCAATCTGTTGAGCCCACGAGGTTTCCGGCAATTCGAACCCGATGTTGCGCAAGAAGCTTTCCATATCTTGGAACTGCGCAATTTGATAATGAGAGCTCTGGACCAGGAGTCGTTATATCAATTGACAAGCTTGGGCAGCTCGACCAACGTCGCCGATATTTTTGAGAAGACAGTAGACCGAGCCTTCATCTCAAGAATCTCAGAAATCATAGACGACGAGCTGAATCGCAGTTGCCTTGACAAGTCATACGAAGACGCGATTACATCGGCTTTCCGTATCCTTGAAGTGCGCGTAAGGAGCAGGATCAACGCCGGGCCCGATCGCATTGGCACGGATCTTATGGACGACGCCTTCAATCCTGAAAGGGGAAGGCTGGTTTTTGGAGAGACGGCTTCTGAGAGGCAAGCGGTTCATCAGGTTTTTCGGTCTGCGTATATGATGCTTCGGAACCCGCCCTCACATCGATACCTAGAGGAGTTTGCAGGCACCGAGATAGTTGAGATTGTCATGTTTGTTGATTTCCTATTGAAGATCCTGGGAAAGGCGACTGATAGACCTCCGACCTGAGAATACTACTTATGGCAAACACTACGCTAGGATACTGGAAAAGGGAGCTCGTTGCAGGAACAACATCGAAAGAAGGAAGAAATCTGCCGAGCCATTCTAGAGGAAATAGAACATAACTTACGTATTATCTTCCAACATCATACGCCAAAGGCGCTGGAAATTTCCACCTCTGCCAAGTTCCAGCAGGAGTTCTGGTTGCTCCCTCCGGAAATATCTGCCTTGATTGGGAAGGCATATTCTATTGCGAGGGAAGAAAACGATTTAATCGCCCTGCCTGACGCGGTCCAAGGTAAGTTCTTTCGTCAAAACGATCTTTGGTCTTTGCTCAGAGTAGAACTGCCCAAGCTTGAGGACGAGTTGCGCAGATATCAAACCACGTTGAAAATGGAAGCGATCAACACCGCAAAGGTAAACGATGAGAAAAAGATCGAGCTTGCTTTGTTATTGCGAACCATGTTTGATGGGCTAACCATTCTTGCCATAGGAAAAGGTCTTCAAGATCCTTATTGCGTGCTTTTCACTGACACCGGGTACGACAAGGATTACAAGTACTATGATGAAAAGACAGTGGCCACGAACGTCGCGAACGTGATAACAGATGAGCAGCTCCAGACCTATGTCCAAAAATACAAAAACAGACTAAAATCGTACCGAAATTTCTACGGCAAGCATTACACGTACGATGCGAGAACAGGTGCACTCAAATTCGAAAGCGCATGGCCGATATTCACAAACACTCTGCAGGACATATTCCGAAAGCACGGTAAAGCTACTCATGCCGTCCTTAGAGCCTATGTGGAGCTCAGGAAGGACTACAACACTTGGAGCGTTTGCGATTACAATCAGCTTGCCTACAGAGCAAAAGAACTTGCGGGCGCCGGATGGAAGCAAGCTCTGGTCGCTCTCGAAATCGGGGGCGTAATCGAAAAACGGGGCAGCGGGAGAAGGCCGGGTGAAAGAAGCATTGCCCCGGAAATGATTCCACTCGTGCAACTCATCTTATCTCAATGGGAAGAAAGACCAATAGAACCATTGATTCCTGTGCCAACAAGGCCTGGAAACGAGCAACAACGAACAGACAGTCATGTGAGTCATGTCAACAAGAACTGGGACGTCTTCATATGCCATGCGAGCGAGGACAAAATCGAGATTGCTAGGCCGCTGGCGGAGGCTCTGAGGAAGAGAAATTTGAAGGTATGGTACGATGAATTTACTTTAAGGTTAGGAGACAGTCTTCGGCGGACAATCGACACTGGGCTAGGAAATTCCAGGTTTGGTGTGGTAATCCTAAGCCCGTCTTTCTTCATGAAGAACTGGCCACAAAAGGAACTCGACGGCCTGGCTGCGAGGGAAGATGGAAAGCAAAAGGTCATCCTTCCTGTGTGGCACAAAGTCGGACGTGAAGACGTTCTAAAGTTTTCACCCACCCTTGCCGACCGGTATGCCGTGTCGACTGCGGGCGGCCTCGATCCTGTCGTGAAAGCAATATGCGAAGTGGTTGAATCGCTGCCGGATAAAACTGAGCTCGTAGACCGAGAGGGGGGTGTCGAAGAACGTGAGAAATTGATAGAATCAAGGAAAATGTCCGCAATGCCGACGAAACCTTATGTCCCGCCCGGCGCCGGATCCGTGCCACCGGCTTCCGAACTGGTCCATTCGCTGGGCACCATGCTGGTGAAGATCGGAACGGTCGAAGTTAGGGAACCTGACCTAACAATGGTGGCACCACGCGGCATCGGTTTTCCGGGATTCGAGTTCCAAGGCCTAGCGCCCGAAGCGAGGGGAAAGCAGCTCACGGACAAATTTGAGGCCGAGAAAGGAAGCCACCCTGTCTCATGCGAGGCTGTGATGAAAAATGGCAAGCGAATCTCCGGCTACGGTACGCTTGAGCAATTCCAGAGCCGAACGACGGAGAGCGCGCCGGTCATGTACCGCTTCTCCGGCACTGTCACTCTTCTGCGCTGAATGCGATCACTTAGCGGCGGACTAAGATCGAAGGTGGGGAGTCCCTCCAGTCACGATTTCACATCCGCGCTGTCCGTGAGGACTTTGGGTCTTGAAGTATGCGGAAGACATGTAAGATGCCAAGGATATCCTCGGAAAAACGTTGGTTAGGACGATCAGTGGCCGTATTGTTAGTACTCTGGATTCTGTGAGCTGAAAAAAGCATGGAGTCAACCCAATCAGATATCCCGGTTGGTTGGCGTCGTTCAGTAGATCGATTCATAGAAGAACTTGAAATCCTAACTGTTCAAGGTGGCGAAGACGAGACATGGGGAGCGATTCCGGTGCTTGTTTGCCCGTGGTGCAAGGGTGGAATCTCCGGGGATATGGACGGAGAGTATCTTTGGATTCATGATGGTGGCCAAGGAGTAGACCTTCACGATCCTTTCATCATGCTCGTGGTGAAACGTATCAGAGAACTTCGCCCTGACTGGAAACTCCGCTCTTCATGCAAGGCATGTAATGAGGAGTTGACTTTTCTCGAACAACATTCTTGTCCTCGACCATCAGATCGAACTGAATTGCCGTCCTCAAGGACAGGAGATTCGCAAACCGAAAATTGAATTTTCGGGCAAGGATTCTGTATCCGGATAAGCCAAATTCAAATGGGCAGGTAATTGAGGTTATGGCTCGTTTGCGGCTACTACTACTAGCGATTCTTGCTAACGATTCAGGGGTAGTCAGGGGGACCGATCAGTCTTGGCACCATTGCGAAGATAATCGTCGTGTGCGTATTTCTCGTGGGATTTTCTCTCTCTGGCTTAAGAAGTTGAAGTAGGTAGAGGGGAGAACTCTCTCGTTGAACAGTCTGCACCCAACGGTGAGGTTGAGCGGGTGGGACAGGTAACCGTAGACGGGAGCGCTATGCATGCGAATTGCTTTCGCTAGCGGGGAAATATTTAGAGCGGTCATTAGCGCCCACGAATCTAGCGACGGTCATTCCACAACCATTTATGCACTAAATTCAAAATACATCCTCCTGGGTAAAGAATGGCTATGAAGATCAAGGAGACCACCGTCGATTCCGAGTTGGAGTTGGAAGATCTCCTTTCTCACGAACCAGAGACAATAGAAGAAGGATTTCGAATACTTACGCGACAACCAAGAACTTCTCCTAGGTCCAACAGACTGGATTTGCTGGGGGATGACTCAGAGGGCACGCTGACCGTAATAGAAGGTGCTGTCAAGTAACACCGAGTAGGATGCCTTGATGTGAAATGGTGTCGGATGAGCGAAAGCGTAACATTGCATCTTATTCGTTAATGGTTGTCGGGTTATTCTGGGCGCTGTTCGGAACGTCAGCGACTATTTCCCAAGGGTCTTCCGGTAGCGACTCCTCTCTTCGATTCATTCTCCAAGTATTGGCTGCTCCTCCAGGTGCCGTAGTAACACGGGTGGATTTCATTTGGAACTTAATCGGCGTATTTCTGATACTGCTGGGTATGCTTTCTTACAAATACACGAGGGAGAAGACCATGCGACGCTATCAAACGTTTAGAAGGGTCGCCGTGGCTGGCACGTCGATTCTGCTTTTCTTCGGATTGTTGGTGTTGAACACAGCTCTCTTTTTCCGATACGAGTATTGCTACACAACAGGATTCCCAGGAATTCCGGGAATGGATTGTCGCGATGTTTTCAGCTTCCCTAACATCATACTTGGAATCGTCACTACGTTAGTTGGCACCGTCAGCTTCACCGTAGCAACGCTATCAAATGTCACATAGCCCGTTCGCGATGATGATATCATAGGATCGTATCCCACCGACCCCACCATTCCTTCGCAGAAGCGAAGCTCCCCATGATTTCCGCCAAAGCAACCTCAAAATGCTCCTATCAAAATTGCCAAAGCTCTTGGAGTTTCAATTGAAAATTTGTTAAAATAGGAAATATGTGACAAACATAATTGATGCCCAAATGAAAGCAATTGTATACACAAAATACGGACCACCGGATGTTCTTGAGCTCAAAGAGGTAGAGAAACCTATCCCTAATGACAATGAATTACTGGCAAAAGTTCATGCGGCATCCGTGAATGCAGCTGACCTGCATTTCCTGAGAGGTAAACCGTTCTTGATGCGCCTAATGGGCTTTGGGCTTCTAAAACCAAAAAACAAGATACTCGGATCTGACATTGCGGGGCGGGTTGAAGCGGTTGGCAGAAACGTAAAGCAGTTTCAGCCAGGGCTTCGAAATCAGGTTCTGTGAAGTTGTCGGTTGATTTCGGGTTTTCTCCGACTGTGAAAAGTCGGTTGATGGACTCCCTATCAAACTTCCGACTTTCTAAGATAACTCCAAAGTAATGGGCCAGTGGTCTGACCCTTCAACGTCATTCAGTATGTCTGCTCCTTTTATCCTTACGGCGATGTCCTCTGAGACCAACGAGTAATCCAGCCTGTCAGCTTGTCCTTTGTCATTATACCAGTAGCCGCTATACCTTCTAACATTGCCGTTCATGAATCTGAACGAGTCAACAAAACCAGAATCTAAAAACTCTGAGAGCCAATCACGCTCTTTGATAGAGAAGCCTGGCATATCAGCGCTTCCAAATGTGCGGTCTATGTCCTTATGGGCTATGTTAAGGTCGCCGCATATCACCACTGGCTTTCTGGCCTTTAGCTTGTTGGTGTGTTCTTCAAACTCTGCCAGGAACTTGAGCTTGGAATCGAGCTTGACCAACTTGTCTCCAGCGAATGGGAAGTAGGCATTAACGAGATAGAGGTCATCAAATTCCAGAGTCATTACTCTTCCGTCCTCATCTAGCACTCTTGTTCCGAGCCCTTTGGTAACAGAAAGAGGATAGGTCTTTGTGGCGGACAGAGTTCCACAATAATTCGCTTTCTTGGAAGGGAATAGTATCGTCTTGTAGTCAGACATCGATATGGACAGAGGAACGCTCGCGCTTCTTGTCTCCTGAAACATGATTATGTCGCAACTCGAACTCGAAATAATGGCTTGAATGGCAGAGAGATTAGTTTTGGTGAACCCATTTATGTTCCAGGATAGGACTTTCATAGCCATATCTCTCGAGCGCTTAGTTCTTCTTGGAAGCCCTCTGGATGAGAGTAGTCCACTTGTCCGCGTCCCTAACCTTGATTCCAGCCCTTTCCGCTGGCGTCTCCCCGTTCAGCCCTTCATGCGGTCTGATGTAGTTATGGAAAATCTGATACCCATTCAGTATAGGCGCGTCCATCTTCTTAAGGCCCCTCATTACCCGTTCCCTGTCTCGGACTTCGCCGTTCATCCGTTCCATCTTGTTATTGTGAATCTGACCATCGACCTGAATATCCTTGACGTGGACGGCTTCGGAGTCCACCGAAGCAAGCTCCTGAGCGAAGGCGGTCGCATACGACAAGTTCCCGTATCCGATGGAGACTTCGTTACTACTGGGGATACGTGCGAATGCTTCCTGTGGTAGGAATATTACTGAACCCACGACATAGTGGGTTCGTATCCCACCGGCCCGACCATTTTTTCGTAACGAGGGTTCGAATGCATCTCACCGGGCAGAGTAAAGACGAACCTCATAGTCCCCACAATAACCGGCACGAATTGTGACGACTAGACCCTCGGTCTAATCAAAGCTAACCTCATCGCATTCAGAATGACCGCTAGGCTCAGACCCATGTCCCCTATGGCCACAGCCATCCACAACGACACCAATCCCACAACGGCCAGGGCAGCGAATCCGCCCTTTACCAAAATTGAAGCCCAGATGTTCTGTTTTACAACCCGCATGGTCTTTCGACTGAGGCTAACTAGATAGCTAACCTTCGAGACGTCGTCATGCATCAGCGCAACATCGGCGGTCTCAAGAGCGATGTCGGTTCCGATCGCTCCCATGGCTATGCCGACATTGGCCTTTGCAAGTGCTGGTGCATCATTAATGCCATCGCCGACCATGGCCACATGCCCGTACTTCTTGGTCAAGGTCTCAACTTCCTCGACCTTGTCCTCGGGAAGCAACTGGGCATGAAAGTGGTCGATCCCGACCTTTCCGGCAATAGCCGTCGCAGTGTAATCATTGTCTCCACTTATCATCACTGTCTCAACCCCCAGCCGTTTGAGTTCTCTGACAGCCTGAATGGCTTCTGGTCGTATGGTGTCAGCCAATGCGATAATACCGATCGTTTCTCTTGGGTTAGAGTGGCCGACTAGTATGGTTGTCTTTCCTGCTTCCTGAAGTTTGGTTACCGTCAGTTCCGGGTATGAAACTCCACGATCCAGAAACATGTTCACGCTACCTACCAGATACGTTTCGCCATCGATGACCCCTTCAACTCCTAATCCGGGGATGGTCTTGAGCTCGCTGATGCCCCGCAGTTCTACGCCCTGTTTAGTTGCCAATTCAGTTATCGCGGAAGCAATAGGATGCGAGGATCTTACTTCCAATGAAGCAGCGACTGAAAGGACACTG
>Ga0315280_10001576_pt1 | contig 38903 bp, 37 predicted proteins | sample YL17G06_40_MG_FD_203697 | JGI IMG/M metagenome (GOLD analysis project Ga0315280, IMG submission 203697) | Sediment microbial communities from Yellowstone Lake, YNP, Wyoming, USA - YL17G06_40 | ecosystem: Environmental > Aquatic > Freshwater > Lake > Sediment | place: USA: Wyoming | collected... | reverse complement strand
GTCCCTCCAAAATTTATTGATTTTGGAAAAAGGTTTGATTAGGATAAGGCTTTAGATAGGATGACTAACAAGACATTTGAAAACATCGGAGGCTCTTGATGGCCAAGCTTATCTTCCTCGACAATGGTGCCACTTCCTTCCCCAAACCCCAGGAAGTTTACGAATTCATGGACCACTTCTACAGGAATTTTGGAGTGAACCCTGGCCGTTCAGGGTATGACCTCTGCCTGGAAACGGGAGCAATGGTCGAAGAGACGCGAAAAATGCTGACACGTTTCTTCAACGGCAGAGATCCCAACAGACTTTGCTTTTCCTATAACTCCACCGACGCCCTTAACCTCATCATCTTCGGGATGCTCAAGGAAGGAGATCATGCCGTCACGACGACTCTCGAGCACAACTCGGTCCTCCGGCCGCTCTACCATTTATGGAAATTTGGAGGGGTCAAGGTGGATTATATTCCGTTCGACGACAAAGGATTTGTTGACCCGGACGATTTCCCGAAAAAATTCAAGAAGAATACCAAGCTGGTCATCATCAACCACGCTTCGAACGTCATCGGTACGATCCAGCCGGTCAAGGAAATCGGAAGGCATTGCCACGAAAGAGGCATCCCCTTTGTTATCGACTCCTCGCAATCTGCGGGAAAGATTCCCATAGACATCGAAGAAGCCAACATTGACGTTGTAGCTTTCACCGGGCACAAATCCCTGCTCGGCCCCACAGGTATTGGCGGCCTCTATGTCAAAGAAGGAATTGACATCAGGCACACCCGCGCCGGTGGCACAGGCGTCCGCTCAGCCCAGCGCACCCATCTCGATGAATATCCTTACAGGCTTGAGTACGGGACGCTCAATACTCTTGGAGTGGCCGGCCTTCATGCCGGCCTCAAATGGATCGAAAAGAAAGGACTCCATAATATCCATGAGCAAGAAAAGAGGCTCCTCGCCATGCTGCGGGATGGCCTGAGAGAGGTTGATGGAGTTAGCCTCTATTGCCAAGATGATTTGACAAATCACATTGCCATCTTAGCTTTCAATGTCAATGGCCTGGAAGCTGTAAACACCTCGACTATGCTAGATGTAGATTATAACATCGCTTCGCGATCTGGGCTCCATTGTGCCCCTCTCGTCCACGAGCATCTGGGGACGGATAGAATCGACGGCACGGTCCGTTTCGGCATCGGCCCGTTCAACACCGAGGAGGAGATCAAGACTGCTATACAGGCTGTAAAAGAGATCGCCGAGTTTCAGAGGAAAAAATCCGGTTAGAAAGAGGCTTCTTCAGACACAGCCGTCGGGCTTGGGGAGCCCAGCGACTTTACAGGCGCCCTTAGCGGGACCCGAAGGAAAAAGCTCGTAAATGGTTTTTAGCTGAAATCCCGTGGTCTTGCAGATTTTCCGGACCAGCGGAGCGAGATTATTCTCAAGGAAATATAGCCTAATATAGTTGACGACGGCCCAGTGAGCCTCGGTCATCTCGCCAATGCCCTCTTCCTCTTTGGCCAGAGCAGCGGCAACCTCTTTATTCCATTCTTCAGGATGAGTTAAGAAGCCTTCTTCGTTGACTTCGTATTTTTTGCCTTTGACCTCGAGATGCGGCATGGCCGTCTCCTTTCATGGTGTTCTGATAAATACAGTCGTTATTATAACACAGACCGGAAATCTCTCCTCTCGCCAAATCTTTTTTTGCCCGGAAAATTCCTGTATGATGGAGACTTCACATTCTGAGGCCTGAGTTCTCAACAAGGAGACTGGAGCGATGAAAAAATTCCTCTTCTGGCGATTCTGGATTGCTCTCATTCTTATTGCCTCTTCGGCGGCAACCTATTTTATTCACTATCTCATTTTTCATGATGCTCGCCATATTTTTATCTACATGACCGGCGATTTTGCTTTTCTGTTCATAGACGTCCTTATGGTGATCATCGTCATCGAACGGTTGCTCAGCCAGAGAGAGAAAAGTGCCCTGATGAACAAGCTCAACATGGCCATCGGGACTTTTTTCAGCGAAGTGGGCCTGGAACTTCTGAAAAGATTCTCGACATTTGTCTCGAATGCTTCCGACCTCGAAAAGCAACTGGTGATAAAGCCCTCCTGGACAAAGAAAGACTACGAGAAGGCCGTTTCAGCGGCCCGGCAGTTTTCCTACAACATCGAGATTGATAAGCCGGGCCTGCGCGATCTTCAGGAATTTCTCCTCCACAAGCGCACCTTCCTTCTTCAGCTATTGGAAAACCCCAACCTTCTGGAACATGAGCGATTCACCGATGTCCTCTGGGCTGTCTTTCATCTTGCGGAAGAGCTGGCTTTCCGCGGAGATCAAATAGAAAAACTCCCTGCGGCAGATTGCGAACATCTCGGGATTGATTTGAAGCGCGCCTATTCCCAGATTGTCAGCGAGTGGATCGCCCATGTCCAGCATCTGCAAGGAAGTTATCCTTTTCTTTTCTCCCTGGCCGCGCGGCTTAACCCCTTTAGCCCGAATCCCACAGCCATCATTAGCTGATGGGACGGCGCCCTTTTAGGGAATCTATCTGGTGCGCTCAGGCAGAATGAAGTATAATCCATTCATTACGATAGGAGGTATGAATCATGGCAAAATTGGGGTTTTTTTTCATGGTTTGCTCCTTTTGTTTTTTGTTTGGTTCAGCCAGAGCGGCTGAGCTCGAACAAGATGTCTTCCCGACTTCTCAGGGAGACCTGAAAATCACTTTTATCGGCCACGGCACGTTGCTCTTTGAATTCGGAGGCAAAGTAATCCATGTTGACCCGGTCAGCAATCTCACCGATTACACCCGCCTTCCCAAAGCGGACCTGATCCTCATCACCCACGAGCACGGCGACCATCTCGACTCCAAAGCTATCGACCTTCTTCTCACCCAAGACACAGACCTCATCCTCACTGAAAAGGGCGCCGAAAAAGTAAGCGGCGGGATCGTCATGAAGAACGGCCAGGCGATCGTTAAAAAGGGCGTCAAGATTGAGGCGTTTCCGGCTTACAACATTGTCCACATGCGGAGCGCCGGCAATCCCTACCATCCTAAGGGACAGGGGAACGGCTATGTCCTCACCTTTGGCGATAAAAGAGTCTATATCGCCGGCGACACCGAAAATATTCCTGAGATGAAGGAGCTCAAGGACATCGACATCGCCTTTCTGCCGATGAATCTCCCCTACACCATGACACCGGAAATGGTGGCTGATGCGGCAATAGCATTCCGTCCCAAACTCCTGTATCCTTACCACTACGGCGACACAGATCCATCCAAGCTGTTGAATTTGCTCAAAGATCAGCCTGGGATCGAAGTCCGCATCCGCCGGATGAAGTAAGCGACGAGATTTTTTCTTGACACAGCGATAATTCTCGATTAAAATTTCTTCGTTATGTTCGAAAGAGAAAGCCGAATTTTCCATCCTGGCGTTTCTCTCTATCTTTTCTCCTGGTGGGCGGCGCCGACCGCCCAGTAATCTGCCCACCTCTATAATTTTTTCCCTTAAAAATTTCAAGAAAGGAGATTATTACCATGCGATTTGCATCGCGAAAAAAAGATTTCTTGCCTGCCCATTTTTACAACATTAAAGCTGATTTGCCGGAACTCCCCAGACCGCCTCTCAATCCTGCAACCAGAGCGCCCCTTCAGCCCGAAGAGCTCGAGGTCATTTTTCCCAAAGGGTTTATCCAGCAAGAGATAAGCTCTGAGAAGTTCATCCCTATCCCTGAAGAGGTTTTAGAGGTTTATTCCCTCTACAGGCCGACCCCGCTTATCTATGCCTCAGGTCTGAGAAAAGAACTCCAGACTCCGGCTCACATTTTTTACAAATACGAGGGAGTAGGCCCGACCGGAAGCCATAAAAGCAACACGGCGCTTGTCCAGGCTTATCTTGCCGCCGAAGAAGGGGTAGAAACTTTGACCACGGAAACCGGAGCCGGGCAATGGGGGTCTGCCCTCGCTCATGCGGGGTCGATATTTGGTCTTAAGGTTGAAGTGTTCATGGTCAGAGCGAGCTTTAGGCAAAAACCGGGGAGAAGGATTCTCATGGAGCTTTTCGGAGCCACGGTCGCAGAGAGTCCAAGCCCTCTCACAGACTCCGGCAAAAGGTATTTCACTCAAGATCCAGAGCATCCGGGAAGCCTGGGAATCGCCATCTCCGAAGCCGTCGAGCGAGCGGCTAAAAACAAGGCCATCAAGTATTCCCTGGGCTCTGTTCTTGATTGTGTGCTCATGCATCAAACGGTGATCGGGCTTGAGGCTCGAAAGCAGATGGAAGAGCTTGGCGCTGAGCCTGACTTGGTCATTGGTTGTGTCGGTGGCGGTTCAAACTTTTCCGGCCTTGCTTTCCCTTTTGTCCGGGAAAAAATCAAAGAAAGAAAAGACATCCGCTTTATCGCCGTTGAGCCAGAAGCATGCCCCACTCTCACCAGAGGCGAATTAATGTATGATCACGGGGACACCGCCGGTTTAACTCCGTTGCTCTATATGTACACGCTGGGAAAGGATTTTATTCCGCCGCCGATCCATGCAGGCGGGCTCCGTTACCACGGCATGGCGCCTCTCGTCAGCCACCTGGTGAAATTGGGAATCGTCGAGCCAAGGGCCTATTCTCAGGAGAAAATATTTGAGGCCGCTCAAGTTTTTCTAAGGACAGAAGGGATTCTTTCTGCGCCCGAATCTTCCCATGCCGTGGCTGCGGCAATCGAGGAGGCGCTAAAGGCGAAAGAAGAGAAAAAGGAGAAGACGATCCTGTTCAATCTATCAGGACACGGATTTCTGGATATTAGCGCGTTTGACAAATAAAATCGTGAGATGAGAAAGATGCGGGAGTTATCTTTTCTCCGAAGCGAGGGCGGCTAACTTTCCCTCCAGTTCCTGGATTCTTTTTTCCATCTCCTCCCGCTGTCCTTTCCTTTTCATCCACAACATTCGAGAAAGCAGTCCAAGCGCGGCGAGCAGGATGAGAAGGCTAAGGAGAGAAGCATTGAAAACCGGAACTCTGACATTTAGAAAAGAAAGGACTCCCACATCCGAGAGATAAGACAAGATGCTTAAGATGACCAAAAGCATGACCCACCAGATCATATCTCCTCCTTTGAGGATACATAAATGTATCCTCTTTCAAGAATTAGCTTACCCTTTAACCCAATTTTCTATTCGCTTCACATATATCAAACTCGATATTGAATGGCAAACAAATATTTCTCTATGCTTTCCCATACCTCAGCATTATTTTCGCCATTGACTTTGAGAAGCATGACGTCATCACGCCACCGCAGGCGGCCCCGCTCACTTGAATGATTTTTATGATAAGAGTGATCTTTCCCGTTCGCGGTTTGCCTGTAATCAAGATGTGCATGAACGAATGCTATTTTAGTCGCTTCTGGCACGCGGGGCAAAGCGTATAGCCTTTTCTGTCTGTATCAGCGAGGCTGTTTGAAAAATGCATCACACAGCGGGGATCGGAGCAATGGCCGAGGTTAAGAAGATGACCGATCTCGTGGACGGCCTCCTTGAGAGTCCTCTCAAGAAAAAGACTCTCTTTCTCTGGAATCCCATAGAAAGATTGGCGGAGCCTTTTTAGAGAAATCAAGGCTACCCCTGCCGCTGAATCCGCCTGCCCAAAGATAAAATTCAGACCGGGTGTGTAAACGTCCTCATCCATGACACCCAAAATTTTTTGACCTTCTTGTTTGCGGCTCTCAATTAGTCGCAGCAGTATAGGAAGGGAAAGGTACTGCGTCCTTCTGGCATCAAAAGCATCTTCGGGAAGGGCCTCCCTTTCTCCAACCGAAACGTCAGCCCGGAAGACTTCTGCCAGATTCTTTTGAAGGTGCTTTAAAACGAAATCATGAATTTTTCCAAGAGGAACGATTTCAATAACCATTCTTTCCGCCTTTATAACGGCGGCCGAGCTGAGACCCGGCCACAAAACAAAAAGAACGGCCCAGCTTCCGAGCGTCGCTCTTATTTTTTCCAACTCTTCATCATTTCCCAGCGCTTTACCGCCTCGAGAAAGGTCGAGGCAATGTAATCTGCCTTTTTGGCGGCATATTCTTTGGCCTTGGTGACATCGAAATCGAAGTAGCCGACACCCTTCAGTAGTTCTGCATGTGATGAAATTTCAGGTCATTGACTTTGGTCTGAGATGAACCCGGTAAAGCGAAAGCCTGTTTTTCATCTCCTTCACGGATGCACTTCCTCGACGATTTTACCAAAGTATACTAAGGAGAAGGGATCAATTCAACAGTGGATATATCTTACTTTGCTTCTGACCGGGGAGGCTGCGGCGGAGTCAGCGTAAAGCCCATGGGTTGAAGTATGTCGAACACATTGAAATAAACCCACTCCTCGGCAATCTTTCCCTCGGCTATTCGGTCGATCGCGACGCCGGAGAGCCGGAATGTTTTTCCGGTGGGCGGAAGGTCACCGAGTGGCGTGCGGATCGAGCCTGTGATCGTCCCTGACATCGTAAAAATCCAGACCATCTTATCCCCTTTGACGTACATATCGTCCAGCGAAAATTTGACATCAGGGATAGCGGTGTGAGTGTCCCTGTATTGGCTTTTCAAAGCATCGAGGCCGATTATGCTTTCGGGCCGGCTGGGGTCGTGAACAACAACCTCAGAAGAATAAATATTATCCAGCAAAGCCAGGTTAACCTCATTCCTGGCTCTTAAATACCAATCACCAATAGTTTTTGCTTCCTCTTCTGTGATTCCCCCTTTGACCTTCTTTTGGCAGCTAAGAGCAAAGCAAAGCAAGAAAGCCAGAGGAACAATGATAGCCGATTGAAGCCGCAATTTTTTCATTTTCCCCTCCCTAAATATGGTGAGAAAAAGTTGGCTCCTCGGCCAGGACTCGAACCTGGAACCTAGTGGTTACAAGTGCCCCAAAATTTCTTTCGGGCTTGGACTATCTCTTCACCCTCTCCAAAAATTTGGAGGTGGGGTGCCGGGCGCTTCCCCTGAATTTCCTTCAGGGTACGAGCATAAGCTCTAGTCTCTGCACCTTCCCTGACCATTTTTACTTGGCCAAGGCTTGGCTCAGGGTTACCATTCTTCGCCTCCGGCGAAGGGCAGGCTTCCCTGAATTCACCCGATTTTTCAGCCACGATTTCTCGTGGGAGCTGCATTTATACAGCCACCCGCTCTGCCGATTGAGCTACCGAGGAGCAGGCACCGGTAATTTAGCACGATTTGAGATGAATTTCAATTGGTCTGCACTTGAGATCGCCACGCTTCGCCCGCGATGACGTTGGAAAACAATTTCGAGATGTTCAGAAGAATATGAGTTGGCGATAATTAAAACCGGTAGCTGGCCTGCTTGGCCATCTTGCGGTAGTCGTCTCCCCACATCTCGACAATCTTGCACATCTCGTAGAGCCTGGACCGCAGCCGGACGCCGATCCGGTCCACGAGCGTATCCCCGCCTTTTTTGTAGAAGGAGTCCCGGCTGTCTTCCTCCTCTTCCGTATCCAGGTAATTGGAGGTGAAGACGGTCAATTTCTTCTGGTTGTAGCGCTGATTGATGATATAGAAAACGGTCTCCTCGACCCAGGCCGTCGTCCTTCTGGCTCCAAGCTCATCAAGAACCAAAACCTCATGCTCAAACACGGGAGCCAGGACCTCGGACTCGGTCAGGTTGGAATCTGGAGTGAAGGTGCTCTGGATATCCCGGATGAGCTCCCTGAAGTCGTAAAAAGAACATGGCACATTTTTCTTCTCGATCAATTCCTTGATGATGGCCGCAGCCAGGTGCGTCTTCCCCACTCCGCAGGGCCCAATAAAAAGAAGGCCGATCTCTTGGGCCGGGTAATTCTTGACAAACTGCTTGGAAATCTTCAGGGCGTCGCGGTGGGAATCATTGTGAATCTCAAAATTCTTGAGTGAACAATTCTGGTATCTCCTGGGAATGCGGGCCTGATCCCAGAGCACCTGGGCCTGGTGCTCATAAAAACACTCACAGCGCTTGGCCACGGACTTCCCGTCCGTCTCCTCGAGGACCCAGCCTGTGCCATCACACCGAGAGCAAATCTTTTCCGCCATTAGTTGAGATAACCTCTAAGCTGTTGGAGATGATGAGACCGGGCGAGCTTCCTCATGGCCTTCTGCTCGATCTGCCGGATTCTCTCTCTCGTCAAGTTCAGCCTCATCCCTATCTCCTGGAGGGTCTGAGGCCGGTCATCATCCAGTCCAAATCTTAATTTTAGCACAAGAGCTTCCTTTTCATCCAGATCCTCTAAAATATCCCTGATCTGATGCTGGATGGAGGACTTGACGATCTGGTATTCGACCGACGGCGAAGCATTGTCTTCAATCTTTCCCTCAACTTCAAGCTCGCTGTTCTTAATCCTCTCACTGAGAGAAACATTCTTTTCGGCTAAAATTTCCAAATCCTCCACATCTTCCTCGCTGATCCCCATGCTCCGGGCAATCTCCTCCCTCGTCGGCTCTCTCCCGAGCTCCGCCTTGAGCTGGGAGACATTCCTTTTCATCTGGGAGATCTGGTCGGACAGCTTCTGCGGGAGGTTATAGATTCTGGCGGACCGGGTCAGGGCATGGATGACCGACTGCCTGATCCACCAGACGGCATAAGAGATAAACCGGACATTGCGGTTGGGGTCGTACCGTTTGGCGGCTTCGATCAGGCCCAGATTTCCCTCGTTGATGAGGTCGAGCATGCTCAGGCCCATTCCCCGGTACTTTTTGACATAAGAGACAACAAACCGGAGATTGGCCTCGACAAGCTTCTTGACGGCATTCTTGTCTCCCTGCTGAATCTGCCGGCCAAGCTCCTTCTCCTCTTCTTCTAAATAGATAGGGAACTTGGAAATCTGGTTGAGATAGATCTTTAGGTTTTTCGAATCGAGGAAATCCTCGTCGTGCATTCGCCTACTCTTGGGTGTCTCCGAGCTTCACGATTTTTGTCTGGCTTAGCCTAACCAGGCCCTTCTTGCGGGCCTCGAATTCGTCCTCCTTGCCCCCAAAAAATTCCTTCTTGACAAATTCAAGAAGCTCGTTGACCTCAGTCTCCATCTGCTGTATCTTCTGCCGCATGTTCAGGATGACCTCGACTCCGGCAAGGTTCACGCCGAGGTCCCGGATGAGGTTGAGGATGAGCTCGAGTTGACGCAGGTCTTCATCGGAATAGAGGCGCGTATTTCCCTGGCTGCGAGACGGCTTGAGCAGCCCCTCTCTCTCATAAAGCCGGAGGGTCTGGGGGTGAAGATCATACATCTGGGAGACGATACTAATATGATAATAGTTTTTTGGACTACTTTTTTGCTCCTTTTTTCTTCTCATGTTAGTATATCCCGATTTTATCTCTCGGGTTTTCACCCGAAAGCTTCTCTAATTCTTTCATCAATTCCCTGATCCTCTGGTCCGCAAATGGAGGGGGAACGATCGAAACCTCGACGAACTGGTCACCGCGCGTCCGCCGCCCCGGGACCGGCGCTCCCATCTCCTTGAGTCTGAATTTTTGGCCAGATTTTGTGCCGGGAGGGATCTTGATCGTTGTCCTGCCGTAGAGAGTGGGGACTTCGATTTTCGCTCCTAATGTCGCTTCGGGCACAGTAATGGGCAGCTTCAGATAGATATTTGCGCCCTCGCGCCAGAAGAGCGAATGAAGCTCGACCTCGATCAAGATGAAAAGGTCTCCGGGAGGGCCTCCGTTTCCGCCGACATTTCCTTTTCCGGGAACACGGACTTTGGATCCTGAATCGACACCGGCCGGGATTTTGACATTGATCAGCTCGGTTTTTTGGATCAACCCCCGGCCGTGGCAGTTATGACACTCTTCGCCTCGGCTCACTCCTGCGCCCTGGCACGTCGGGCAAGTCGTGGAAAACTTCATGAAGCCCCGCTGCATTTGGGCGCGGCCGCTTCCTCCGCAGGTGGGACAGGGACGCTGGCCGGAAGCTTGGCTGTAGCCGCGGCCCTGGCATTGGGGGCAAGCCACCATGCGCGTGAGCTGAATGCGGGTTTGAAGGCCATTGATCGCGTCCTTAAATCCTATCCTCATGGCATAGTGGAGGTCTTCTCCTCGCTCCGGCTCCATCGCGGTCGCACGGGAAGCTCCTCCGAAGATGCTCTCGAAGAAGTCGGAAAAGGAAGAACTCCCGTAGCCAGAAAAATCGAACCCTTCAAACCCAGAGCTGTAAGTCCTCTGCTCTCCTCCGGGAGGCTGCTCGCCGACAAATCCGAACTGGTCATACTGACTTCTCTTTTTCAGGTCGCTGAGGACGGAATAGGCTTCCTGGATCTCTTTGAACTTGGCCTCGGCGGTTTTGTCACGAGGGTTGAGGTCGGGGTGGTATTTTCTGGCAAGCTTCCTGTAGGCCTTCTTGATTTCCGCGGCGGAGGCTTTCCTCTCGACTCCTAGGATCTTGTAATAGTCTTTATCCATCCCTCATCCCGCCTCTGCTCTCAGGGCAAAAATGACGCGGCTTTCGGATGAACCTTATTTCTTCTTGTCCTCGTCCACGACTTCGGCGTCGATGACTTCCTCTTCTCCGCCTCCTGAGGAGGATGACTGTCCTCCGCTCTGATAACCCTGCTGCCCCGAGGATGACTGCTGCTGGCCGGCTTGCTGGTACATCATCTCAGTCAGCTTATGAGAGGCGCGAGAAAGCGACTCCATGGCGCTTCGGATCCGGCCAAGGTCTTCGCTTTCCATAGCCTTCTTGGTGTTCTCGATTTCCGACCTGATACGTTCGGCTTCCGCCTCGGGAATTCGGTCCTTATTTTCACGGAGCAATTTTTCGAGGCTATAGACCAACTGGTCGGCCTGGTTTTTCGCTTCCACCACTTCCCTTCTTCTCTTGTCTTCTTCAGAATGGGATTCGGCATCCTTGACCATCCTGTTGACTTCCTTATCGTCGAGCCCGCTATGACCGGTGATGGTGATGGCCTGTTGCTTTCCTGTTCCCAGGTCCTTAGCTGAGACATGGAGAATTCCGTTGGCGTCGATGTCGAAGGTTACTTCGATCTTGGGCACGCCGCGCGGTGCGGGCGGAATCCCGTCCAAGTGGAACCGGCCCAGAGTCCGGTTATAAGCGGCCATCTCTCGCTCGCCCTGGAGGACATGGATTTCGACGCTAGGCTGATTGTCAGAGGCCGTAGAGAAGATTTCAGTTTTTTTGGTGGGGATGGTTGTGTTCCTCGCGATCATCTTGGTGAAGACGCCGCCGAGAGTCTCGATACCCAGGGTCAAAGGCGTGACATCGAGAAGCAGAACATCTTTGACATCTCCAGCCAAAACAGCGCCCTGAACTGCCGCGCCTACCGCCACCACTTCGTCGGGGTTGACGCCCTTATGCGGTTCTTTGCCGAACAAGTTCCTGACCAAGTCTTGAATCCGAGGCATCCTTGTCTGACCGCCGACTAAGATGACTTCGTCAATATCCTCCGGCTTCATGTTGGCATCGGCCAAGGCCTGTTTGCAGGGGTTGACCGACCTCTGGATGAGATCCTCTACGAGCTGTTCTAACTTGGCCCGGGTCATTTTCATCAACAGGTGTTTGGGTCCAGAAGCATCGGCCGTAATGAAGGGGAGGTTGATCTCTGTCTCTATAGTTGTCGAAAGCTCAATTTTCGCCTTTTCGGCCGCTTCTTTGAGCCTCTGGATGGCCATCTTGTCCTTGGTCAGGTCGATGCCTGATTCCTTCTTGAATTCGGCCACGATCCAGTCCTGCACTATCTGGTCGATATCATCTCCGCCTAAGTGAGTGTCACCGTTTGTGGCTTTTACTTCGACGACGCCTTCCCCCACTTCCAGGATGGAGATGTCAAAAGTCCCGCCGCCAAAGTCATAAACGGCAATGGTCTCATCCTTTTTTTTGTCCATTCCGTAAGCCAGAGCAGCCGCCGTCGGCTCGTTGATGATCCTAACTACATCCAGGCCGGCGATTTTTCCGGCATCCTTGGTCGCCTTGCGCTGGCTGTCGTTGAAGTAAGCCGGCACCGTGATAACTGCTTTCTCGACTTTTTCACCCAGATAATCTTCCGCCGCTTTTTTCAGTTTCTGAAGGATCATGGCGGAGATTTCCGGCGGGGCATACTGCTTTCCCAGAGTCTCAACCCTCACATCTCCGTTTGCCGCCTGCGCGACCTTGAACGGAACCTGCTTGATTTCCTGGGCCACCTCATTATGCCGGCGACCCATAAATCGTTTTATGGAATAAATCGTATTTTCGGGATTCGTAACCCGCTGTCTCTTGGCGACCTGTCCGACGAGCCTCTCACCTTTAGGAGTAAAGGCCACAACAGAAGGAGTGGTACGGCCTCCTTCCTCATTAGGGATAACGGTCACCTTGTCGCCTTCCATGATGGCAACAACAGAATTGGTTGTACCGAGATCAATACCTATGATTTTCGCCATTTGAACCTCCTTATTTAGTCAAGTAATAATATAAAATATGAGTATAACTTTGTCAAGTATTTTTTATAAATAATTTTAAGAAGTGCAATTTTCTGCTTAAATTGGGTTTATAGGCAGAAAACAATCCCTTTGATGCCGTCTGCGAGAGACCAGTACAAAGCCTGGGCCTCTTCTTTGTTGCCCAATTTTACATCTACAGCTGTGAACGGCTTCTTCTGCAGCTCAAACCCTAAATTCCTTAGAGGAACCCAGACATACCAGTTAAAGAGATGTCCGATATCCCCTACCCTGGAAATGAATTTCTCCGGTTTAGACCTGATATAGAGGTAAGTTCCCTCACTCATATACAGCACATAGGTTGAAGGCATGTCTTTGAGCTCAAGGGCATCGAGCTCGAAAGTATCCCCTTCCTCTGCCGCTCCGGGTTTGATTTTCTGCCTTTTGGGCGGGAAGAGAGTGCTTTTTTTCACGAGGGTCATTGTCTTGAGCAAAGGCTGATCTCCCCAAGAACGGACGCTTTCAATCTTCCATTCTTGAAGGACCATCCCTCTCGACTTCAGCACGATAGTTTTGCCTTCAAGATCAAAAATAAAATAAAGAGCGGGTGTTTTTGCCAGAGATAGCTCTTCTTTGAGGAGCTGGTTGAGCCTCAGCGGTGACGGCTTTTCTTCGGCAAAACCGGAAGCGTAAACAAAAAAAAGGATAAAAAGCGAGAGTATAATTTTGGTCCGCATGCTTAAAAAATATATACTTTCGTCCCTATGGACGCAGCCTGATAGATCACCTTCAGGTCATTATCTCCGACGCGAATACACCCATGCGTGACGCTCCTTCCGAGGAGCCGGGTATAGAGAGTTCCGTGAATGAAGTATCCGCTTCCGAACCCCAGGGCATAATCGCCCAATACTCCCGGCTCTAATCTCTCTTCCGGGTTCTTCGGCACTTCTTTGCCTTCTTCGATAAAAGCCCAATCCGGCTTTACCCAGGTTGGGCCGGTGATTTTCGATTTGACGTAGAATTCGCCCCGCGGGGTGTCGAAGACCCACTTGCGGCGGCCCCCTGGCTCTTCGAGGATGCTGCCGCTGCCGCAGGAAACAACCGCCTTGCGGATGGTCTCGTTCCCTTTTTTAAGGTAAAGAGCGTTATGGGCTAAATCAACCACAATATAAACAGCCTTAGGCGGAAGTGCCTTGATTTTTTTGCGGAGAGATGAATTTTCCGCTTCAAGGCGATCGACGCTTGCCCCCTCGCCCGGTTTTCCTCCGGGCGGAGCTTTTTCTGCCGTTCGTCTCGGCCAAGCAACGACATAAGCAATGATTTCGACGAGGATAAAAAAAGCCAGAACCCCGAGCAAAGAAAGGAGAAGAATCTTGTTCTTCTTCATATTCTCAGATTGATTTTCTTAATGAAGCGAGAAGGCGCTCAGCGCTTTCCAGGGATCCGATAATGGTGATAGGAGTCCCTAATCCCACTTCGGGAAAAAGCTGGTCCATCACCTTATCCTCGACACCGATACAGCCATTGGTGATGTTGTCGTTGCCGCCTCCGTGGATTTCTATAAGGCCGCCGATGCCCGCTCTGGGAGGGATCAGCCCTTTTCTCTTAGCCTGAGAAAAGTGCTTTTTGTCTTCTTCATTTGGGTAATCAATAAGGAGCGCTTTATAGTAGCGGCTATTCGCTAATTTCTTTACCACCCTATACTTCCCTTCAGGAGTGGCTTCATCGCCCGCATAGAGCTTGTCAGACAAGCCGTATTTTCCCAAACCAATCTCATAGACAGCTAAAAGCTTTCCCTTTCTATATAAGGATAAAGTTCGCTCAAGCTTATTCACGAGGATCGCCGCCCCCCCCTTCTTTCTTGATTCGGCGATTGTCTCGTTAGCCCATTTCCGCCACTGCTCTACTTGGGCTTCATCAGCATAGCGGGAGAGGATAGAAAAGAAGGTCTCTTCCGCTTGAACGACATAAAGGTCGATCATTTTTATTTTTTCGGCAAGGCCATTATATTTCTCTTGGCGGAAGAGGATTTCCACTTCTTGGGAAGCCACCTCGGCCTGGGCAAGGTTTCTCCTGACAGGGGCATTTTCATTCATCGTCAGGCTTACCTTTTTGAGCTTCCCGATTCTGTCTCGGAGAAGCGCCAGCCGGCCGGAAACGTCTCTCGATTTTAATTCTTTCTCTTCTTTGACCTTTCTAAGGATAGCATCACCCTCGGCCAAGACAACCAGATAATTCGCCTTGATCTCTTCATAGTCGCGGAACCAGCCGAATTTGGCTTTTTCCTTGATCAGCCTGTCTTTTGCGAACCTAAGGGATTGAAGATAATTGGCATAATCCTCCGCCGCATAGACAGGAGCACCGGCCCTCCAGAGGTCATTCTCCTGTGTTTTGGCTTGTTCGACCTCTGGAGGAGCCGGCGGTGTCTTGCAGGCGGCAAGGATCAATAATAACGAAGATACAATAAAGGTGAGGGGAACCGACTTCAATCTAAAAATAATCCCTCAGAGCAGAGTTATTTCTTCCCTTTCACCTTTTCGATCGCCGCCTTGACCTGGTCGGAAACGGCGACTGCCTTTTCCTTTATCGAGGCTGCCGTGTTGGACGCCCCAAAATAATCTTCTTGATCAATAGCGGCCTGAATCTGGGGGAAGGAATCCTCGAGTCCTTTGAGGTCAGCCTTCATAGCCTCGATATCAGCCTTTGTCCCTTTTCCCTTGGGGGCTTTTTCCAGAAGAGCCTTGGCTTCATCGAGCGCAGCCCGGGCCTCTTGCTGAGCAGTCAGGGCGGCATTCTTGGCGGCTTCTTTCTTTGCCGGGATGGTGGCCTTCAGGGCATCTGCATCCGTCTTCACCTTGACCAGCATCTCTTTGGCCGTCCCGAATTTCTTAAAGAATTTTTTGCCTTGCGTCGTGACCTCATCCATTGCTGCTGTCATGTCGTCATTCAGTTTCTTGAGCTCGTCAGCTGCATAAATGTTAGCTCCTTCTTTCGTTGCTGCCTCTATGGCTGCCTTCGCATCATTAATTTCCTGAGTGGGCTGCTTAGCGCAGCTTGTAAAGAGAGACATAACAAAAACACCAAGAACCAAAACTTTGATAACATTCTTCATTCGAATAACCTCCTTTCAAAAAGTGCCTTTCCTTGTCTGGCCTGCTTTATCTTGTTTCCCTTTCCTTCTATTCTCACCTCCTTTTTACCGGCTATATGTACTCATCCTTTCCAGTGCCTAATTATCTGAGTATCAAGAAAATTGGAGACGATCCAAATTAGGGCGGGACTGTTTCGTCGCCCCAGGACGTTATTGCTGAGTCGCTCATTGAATTCTTCCCTCCGCCTCCACTTACTCCGGAATTCACATCCTCAATATGGTGATATTTATATCACAGCAAATTTAAAAAGTCAATAAATAGGACACCTTCAAGCGAGCACCGCACTTCTCCCAAAAGTAAACCGATAGCTGAGGGTTCGACCGTCATTCGTCGGGGTCGCTGATGAACTTTTCCTTCATCAGTGTTTTGACCTCAGCCCTGGCCCGCTTAATGACGGCTTCGGCCATTTTGAACCTTTCCTCGGCCGGGGCTCTCTTTCTGGCAACGCCCTGTTCGATGCCTTTCGTCCCGAGGGCAACAGCTTCTCTCGGGAAGACTTCCCACTGGTCCATGTTGGGGATGATGTATTCTTCGCTCAAGCCTTTATCCTCTGCGACCTTGGCCAGCTCTTTGGCCGCTTCAATGCACATCTCATCGGTGATGGAGATGGCCCGGATATCCAGTGCGCCTCGAAAAATGCCGGGAAATCCAAGGGAGTTGTTGATCTGGTTGGCGAAATCGGACCGGCCCGTAGCCACGATCCGGGCTCCGGCCTCCTTGGCTTCCCAGGGCCAGATCTCCGGGACGGGGTTAGCCGCGGCAAAGACGATAGAATCCTTGGCCATGCTCGCAACCCACTCTTTCTTGATGACCCCCGGCCCGGGCTTTGAAGCCGAGATGAGCACATCAGCGCCTCTCATCGCCTCAGGTATCTCGCCCTTGAGGCCTTCGGAGTTGGTGGTCAGGCACAGATGCCATTTTTCCTTGTATTTCGTCTGCAGAGTTTCCCGGTCTCCCCTGTCCCTGTGCAGGATACCCCGGGAATCCACAGCAATAATATTTCCCGGCGTTACACCGGCGATAATGATCAGCCGGGCAATGGCAATATTCGCCGCGCCGGCGCCGATAAGGACCACCCTGATATCTGACATCTTCTTTTCGACGATCTTGACGGCGTTGTAAAGGCCGGCCAGAGTCACGCAGGCTGTTCCCTGCTGGTCGTCATGCCAAACCGGGATTTCACATTCTTTTCTTAATGTATCAAGGATATGAAAGCATTTGGGATGGGCGATATCCTCGAGATTGATGCCGCCGAACGTCGGCTGGATCCATTTGACGGCCTGAATGATCTGCTCCGGATCCTTGGTATTCAAGCAGATGGGGAAAGCATCCACTCCACCTAAGTACTTGTAGAGAAGGGCCTTTCCTTCCATGACGGGAAGACCGGCCTCGGGGCCAATATCCCCCAGACCTAAAACCCTCGAGCCGTCCGAGACCACGGCGACAAAATTCCATTTGTTGGTCATCTCATAGACTTTTTCCCTGTCTTTTTGGATTTCTCGGCAGGGCGCAGCCACACCGGGCGTGTACCAAACAGCGAAATCATTGAAATCTCTAATCCGGCACTTGGGAATGACTTCGATTTTCCCGCGGTAAAATGGATGAAGCCGCATTGCATCTTTGGAGGGTTGTTCAGCCTTGGCCAACAACTCTTCCACTGTAACTTTCATTTTTGGTTACCTCCTAAAAGTGTAATTATATTTTATTATGGGGCAAAGTCAAATGCTTAACGGGGAGGTCCTCCTGGAGAACCGTCCCCTGAAAGCAGGGGCAAGAATTCATACTTGTTGTTCTTTTTTCCGACCTTTCCAAAATAGTAGAGAGGATCATGGACAAAAGCCAAAACCCAGTCTTCCTCTTTCGCCTGTTCGTAGAATTTCTTCTTGCTCTCCAGAGTCTCCAGTGGAAAGAGGTCGTAGCTCATGATGTATGAAAGGCCGATGTGCGCTGATGTCGGCACCAAGTCCCCCAGATAGAAAAGCGTCTTTCCTTGGGAAAAGACTTTGACACTCTGATGGCGATGGGTGTGGCCGGGAGAAAGGACGACTTCCACTCCCTCCGTGACCCGGCTATCTCCGTCCACAAGGTCAACAAGGCCGTAATCCTCCAAGGGCAGGAAATTCTCCTCAAGATAGCTGGATTTTTCTCTTTCGTTGGGCTGCTTGGCCCACTCCCATTCTCCCCTCTGGATGATATACCGGGCGCGGGGAAAAGTGGGAACCGCCTCGCCTTTTTCATTCCTAAAGGTGTTGCCGCCGCAATGATCGAAATGGAGATGCGTGTTGATGACGAAGTCGATATCCTCGGGACTGAATCCCCATCGAGATAGGGATGATAGAAGGCCTGGCTCTTTCTCGACGCAGTAAATCCCTCGAAATTTTTGGTCGAGTTTTGTCCCGATGCCCGTCTCCACGAGAACAAGCCCCTGGGGGGTTTTGATCAAGACCGAGTTGAGGGCGAGCTTAATCCTGTTTTTTGCATCTGCCGGGCACTTCTTTTCCCATAGAGTTTTAGGCACAACGCCGAACATGGCCCCGCCGTCGAGGTAAAAATACCCGTCAGTTAGGCCATAGATGTCGAAATTTCCCAGCCGGAGTTTATTGACAATCATCCGAGGAGCTTAGTCAAATCATAGATCATGTCCGGCCGCGCGTACTCGGCAAACTCGACCTTTGAGGTGTCCATGCGGATAGCGTCCTCCGGACATGCTTCCACACAGAATCCGCAGAAACAGCAGCGGCTCAAATCGATTGTGAATTTCGCGGGGACCTTCTGGATTTCAGGGTCGGGATCCTCGGAGGCCTCGACATGAATGCATTCGGAGGGGCAGACAGTCACGCAGAGCATGCAGGAGACACAGCGCGGTTTGCCATCCTCTCTTTTCATGAGCCGATGGAGGCTCCGGTGCCGCCGAGCAATTTCTTTCCTCTGCTCCGGATACTGGATGGTCACCGCTCCTTTTCTCTTTGTCTTGATGCCGAGGACTTTGAGGACATGATAGACCATATTGACGATAAAATGGCGGGCCGTGATAAAAGCGCCTTTGATGGTCTCGATAAAATAGCCCAATGCGTCTATCATTTGAGAATTCCTATCATTATTCCGGTCCCGACGATATTGATCAGGCTCAACGGGATGAGGACTTTCCATCCCAAATCCATCAACTGATCATACCGATAACGGGGGTAGGTCCAGCGGATGAGAATTTGGAGCCAGCAGAAAAAGATGACCTTCACGTTAAAAGCGAAAAGCTGGAATAGGACCACGATGCCGTGAGGAAGAAGCCACGTGCCGCCCCAGGGGAAGTGGAACCCATCAGAACCCATCCAGGGGACTTGCCAGCCGCCGAAAAAGAGAGTGGTCGCAAGGCATGAGATGATGATGATCTCCATAAAATCAGTCATCATGAAAAGACCCCATTTAAGGCCGCCGTACTCAGTGAAGAAACCGATGATCTCCGACTCTCCTTCAGGCAAATCGAAGGGAACTCTCTTTGTTTCGGCCAGGGCGGCAAAAAAGAAGACGATAAATCCCAAGGGCTGGAGCAGCACTCCCCATTTGGGCAGCCAGTTGAAGAGATTCTCGCCTTGGAACCCGACGATTTCCTGAAGCCGGAGCGAAGGATAGACCATGATCAAACCGATGAGCGACAGACCCAAAGCCACTTCATAAGAGATGAGCTGGGCGGCTCCCCTGACTCCTCCGAGGAGAGTGAACCTGTTTCGAGAGGCCCAGCCGCTGAGGATAATGCCGTAAATTCCGAGCGAGAGCATGGCCAGGATGAAGAGGAGACCGGCATTCAGGTCCAGAACCTGCAGATTTATGCTTCTCCCGCCGATGTCGAGCTTATCGCCGAACGGGATTGCGGAGACGGTGATGGCCACAAAAAAGAAGGAGAGGAAAGGGGCCAAGGTATGAAGGAATTTATTGGCAAAAGCAGGCACAAAATCCTCTTTGAAGATCATCTTGATGGCATCGGCGAACGGCTGAAAGAGGCCGATGATCCGGAGGCCGAAGATATTGGCTCTGTTCGCCCCGATCCTGTCCTGGATAACCGCGCTTTCCTTCCTCTCCAGCCAGGTGAGGTAGAGAGTCAGGACAAGGAACCAGACTAAGGCGAAGACAATTTTGATAAACGCAATCAATAAATCCATTGTTCTCTACTTTATAAAAAAGGGAATTTCTTTTCCCATTTGTTGGAGGACCAATTCCGGCGAAGCGAGCTGCCAGAAATATTTATAGTTGATCTTTAACTCCTTGGCCAAATCCAGAAGCGCTCTCCATTCGGGCAGACCCTCTCCCCCGAAATCCAAGGCCGGCGAGAAAGCCTGGACTTTCCCTTGGATATTAGTCAGCGTCCCGCTCTTTTCGGCGATCAAGAGCGTCGGGATGATAATATCCACAAGAGAGTCAAGGCTGCTTTTATGGGAAGCGAAAAGCGCTTTCGTTCCAATCTTGTCAAAGGCATTCTTGATGTCTGTCACATTGAACTCGTCGACAAGAAAAGAGCCGAAGATGAGAAGAAGGTCTGTTTTCTCAGCCAACTCTTTGAGGTCAGGCGCCGAAGCAGGCAACCCGATCTCTTGAAGTCCGCGCTTGTTGGGGGTTCGCTCATTGGTGAGCAAAAACCCATCAGTTTTTCCCTGGGGCGGGTCGACGACGAAGATATTTTCGAGATGAAGCTCGTTCCGAAAAATTCTATCGGCCAGGAAAAGCTCCTCGTTGGAAAGCCATGTATTGAGAATCACCGCTATCCGGGAGAGTTTCTTCATGAAAAGCAGGCCCTTTATTTTTTCGGCCAGCATGATCACGGTCTTATCCCAGCTTAGCCCCATGTCCCTGCCGCCTTTTTTCATAACGAGCTTTTCCTGCCTTTTCTCGTCCATGTAGGCATAGCTGTACCGGCCGAAATCACAAATCCAGTGGGCGTTGACATCCGGGTTCTTGCGGGCTCGAATGCGGTAGACCCTTTGAGTCATGTTGACGCGCGGGAACCCGGGATGCGAATCAATGACGATATTGCAGCCTCGGCCGCAAAGCGGACAGATCGACTCTTTTCTCTCCAGGAACCAAGCCCGTGTTTTAAAGCGGAAATCCGCATCGGTAATGGCTCCGACCGGGCAGAGCTCGGCCAGGTTGCCGCTGTAATTGTTCTCGATCAAATCCGAGTCATAAATGCTGATTTCGGAATGGATGCCACGGTTAAGGACGCCGGCATCTTCCGTCCTGGTGATTTCGTTCAAGAACCGGACACAGCGCGTGCAGAGGATGCAGCGTTCCCGGTCGAGGATCAAATTTTTGCTGATCCGGACCTTCTTTTCTCTTTTCTGCTTGGATTCCTTGAACTGGCTTTCAAACAGGCCATATTCTTCATAATAATCCTGGAGCTGGCATTCTCCGGCCTTGTCGCAGATGGGGCAGTCCAGAGGATGCTCGGCCAGCAGAAATTCCAGAACTCCCTGCCTTGCCTCAACCACTTTGGCGCTTTTTGTATGAACCTTCATCCCTTCCTTGACGACAGTGGAACAGGATAGCTCTAACTTGGGAAGCCCTTCGATCTCGACAAGGCACATCCGGCAGCTTCCCTCGGGAACAAAGGCAGGGTGATAACAGAAATGTGGGATATGAATACCGGCTTCTTCGGCGGCGCGCAACACGGTCAAGCCGTCGCTAACCTCGATAGCTTGGTGATCTATAAAAATCTTTGCCATCTCTTTACCTTCTCCCTCGTCTAACGGGGAAGATATCCCTCCAGTTCTCCTCTGAATTTTTGGCAGACTGAAAGGATCGGCATGGCCGCCGCATCACCGAGGGGACAGAGCGTTTTGCCCTTGATGTTTGAAGCCAAACGGATGATGGTATCGATATCGTCTTTCTCCCCATCACCGTGCCCGATCCTCTCGACAATTTTATTGATCCAAGAAGTTCCGATCCGGCAGGGCGTGCACTGGCCGCACGATTCGTGAGAATAAAACTTGACCACTGCCTTTAAGACCTCGAGAATTGATGTCTCCTGGTCAATGACGATAATAGCCGCCGAGCCGAGCATTGAGTTGGCACCGACAAGAGAATCAAAATCCATCGGGAGATCGATCTCATCGGCTCTCAAGATGGGTGCCGACATCCCGCCGGGGATAACTGCCTTGAGTCGCTTTCCTTCTCTCATGCCGCCGGCGTATTCGAAGATAATCTTTTTCAGGTTCGTTCCGAGAGGAAGCTCGTATATGCCCGGCTTCTTCACCATCCCGCTAACGCCGAAAAGCCTTGTCCCTCCGTCTTTAGGAAGGCCTTTCTTCAAGAACCACTCTGCGCCGTTCAATATGATGAACGGAACATTGGAAAGCGTCTCGACATTGTTGATCACCGTGGGGCATTGGAAAAGCCCGATCGAAGCCGGAAACGGAGGCTTCAGCCGAGGATGGCCTCTCTTCCCCTCAAGGGATTCAAGGAGTGCCGTTTCTTCTCCGCAGATGTATGCCCCGGCTCCCCGATGGACGACAACCTCCAGGTCGAAATTGGTCCCGAGAATATTTTTCCCGAGGTAAGCTTTCTTATAAGCCTCGGCGATGGCGCCTTCGAGCCTCTGGGCGATGGCTTCATACTCGCCCCGGATATAGATAAAAGCCGAATGAATTCCTACGGCATAGGAAGCGATGATGATTCCCTCTAAGAGAAGGTGAGGATTATGCCCCATGATGTAGCGGTCTTTGAATGTGCCCGGCTCGCCTTCATCGGCATTGACGCAGAGATACTTGGGTTTATCGACTTTTTGCGGAACAAAACTCCACTTGACGCCGGCAGGAAAGCCCGCTCCTCCTCTTCCCCGGAGACTGGCCTTCTTGACCTCTTCCATAACTTCCGCAGGCTTCATCCCCAACAGGGCTTTCTCCACAGCCTTGTACCCGCCTTGCTGAAGATAGGACCCAATCTCGAAGAGACTCCTGAGGTCGAATTTCTGCGTTAAAACTTTCTCTTCCACTTTATTAAGTCAAACTATCCAAAATTTGATCAATTCTGCTCTTATCCAATTGGCCGTAATAATCAAAATTAACCATCATGCAGGGCGCCTGCTCACAAGCCCCCAGGCATTCGACTACGGAGAGAGTGAACTTCTTGTCTGGACGAGTCTCCCCTATCCCGATGCCCAATTTTTGCTTCAGATAATCGATGAGCCTTCCAGCGCCGAGGAGTGTGCAGCTCAAATTGGAGCAGACCTGGATATGGTATTTGCCGAGAGGCTGGCGCGTAATCATCGTATAGAACGTGACGACCTCTCTGACTTTCATGGGCTTGAGACCAAGAATCTGAGCCACGAATTTTTCTTCTTCGGCCGAGATACAGCCGACTTCGCCCTGCACAAGATGGAGAACCGGAAGCAGAGCCGCTTCCTTCTTGGGATAGCGGCCGACGACTTCGTCGATCTTCTTGCGGAGCTCGTCGGAATATTCAGGGCTCACCGGTCTAACTCTCCTCCGATCATGTTCATCGAGCCGAATGTCGGGATGACATCCGCCACATAACGCCCTTTAATCAGGTGTTCCAGAGCCGCGACGATATGAAAGCAGGGGGCCCGAAGATGAAGCCTGTAGGGCCGGTCTGTTCCATCGGAAACAATGTAATACCCGAGCTCGCCGTTTCCTCCCTCGACAGAAAAGTAAACCTCTCCTTTAGGCGGCCGGATGCCGTGCCCTCTCATGAAAAACTTAAAGTGCTTGATCAACCCCTCGATCGATGTGTATGTATCCTCTTTGGCAGGAACCGCGTAGCCTTTACTCGCAGATAGAATACCTTTATATTTATCTTTCTCTGAGCCTTCCAAGTTGGGCGATAGCTTAATTCCCACCCTGACTTTCTTTTGGCGCGATGCTTTGATGGCCTCGGCAGGCTCCACGGCTTGAGCCATGACCTCGTCCGGCGTCCTGGGAAGATACTGCGCGGCCTGTTCGATGATGCGTAAGCTCTGGTCCATCTCCTTCATGCGGACCATGTAACGGTCAAAATTATCGCCCCTCTCCCCTAACGGCACCTCAAAACTCAGCCTGTCATAAGTGAGATAAGGATGGGCTTTGCGGACGTCATAATAAACGCCCGTCGAACGCAGGCAGGGTCCTGTCCAGCCGTAGGCTATGGCATTTTCGGGAGTCATGACAGCGACATCGCGAGTCCGGTTGAGGAAGATTTTGTTCTTATCGAGTAAGCCGTGGACATCCTTCAAAACCAGGCGTGTCTCCTTGATAGCCTTTTCGAGGGCAGCAGCAAAATTGGGTTCGAGGTCAGCCCGCACTCCGCCGATCCGGATGTAAGAAGTCGTCATCCTCGCGCCCGTTGTCTGCTCGATAACGTCCCAAATAAACTCACGGGCTTTCATCTTATACAGGAAGACGGTGAAGGCGCCGCATTCCATGGCCATGGCGGCCAGGCAGGTGAGGTGGTCGGAAATCCGGGAAAGCTCGCTCATGATGACGCGGATGTACTGGGCCCGCTGCGGAACCTCCACGCCGAGCATCTTCTCTATCGTCATCACATAACCGAGGTTATTGATGAGCGGCGAGACATAATTCAGCCTGTCGGTGTACGGAAGCAGGTTAAAATACGTCCGGTTTTCGCACTGCTTCTCAAACCCGCGGTGTAAGTATCCGACCTCCACCTCGGAATTGAGAATCCGCTCGCCGTCGAGCTCGAGCATGATGCGGATCGTCCCATGCATCGCCGGGTGGGAAGGCCCCATGTTCAGGAGCATCGTGTCCGGCCGGGCTTCCTTCTGAATTCTTGTCGCCATGTCACTTCCTCAAGCGGATGCGCGGCTGGCGTTTCCGCAAAGGATAGTCTTTGCGCAAGGGATTCCCCTCGAAACCATCATACATGAAAATGCGGCGGAGGTCGGGGTGGCCTTCAAAATGCACCCCAAAGAGGTCAAAGATTTCTCTTTCCAGCCAGTTGGCATTCTTCCAGATGGTTGTTAGAGAAGCGATGCTGAGGTCTTTCTCTCGAAGCCTCGCCTTTATTCGTATGCGCTTATTTTGGGACAACGAAAAGAGATGATAAACCATCTCAAAGCGCGGTTCCTCGCCCATATAATCGACACAGGTCAGGTCTAAAAGCATATTGTATTCGTGCGGTTTGTTGTTCAAGAATTTGACGAGAGGCAGGAGTGCCTCTTTGTCGATGACAAGGACATCGTCCCCGAGCGTCGTCGAGACGTTCTTGATCTCGCCGGCGAACATCTGCCTGAGCAGAACTAAAATTTTCTTTTCTTCCATCGCCATTCTTGCTCTTGTTTCTGTATTTTCTCCTGCAATTTTAGAAGGCCATCGAGCACCGTCTCCGGCCGAGGCGGGCAGCCCGGAATATAGACATCCACAGGAATGATGGTGTCAATCCCCTGGACGACGGCGTAATTATCATAGATTCCTCCGCTCACGGCGCAGGTGCCGAAGGCGATCACCCATTTGGGTTCGGTCATCTGGTCATAGACAGTGCGCAGCACCGGGGCCAATTTTTGGGTTACCGTCCCGACCACAAGAAGCATATCCGATTGCCGGGGAGAAAAGCGGGTCCAGCCAGCGCCGAAGCGGTCGATGTCAAAATGGGCGCATGCCGCCGACATGTATTCCATGCCGCAGCACGCAGTGACAAAAGGGTAATGGAAAAGCGAAAATTTGCGGGCCCAGCCGAGGATATAATTGAACTGAGTCGTAATGAACTGGGCGGGCGGAAGATGCTTTTTCATTCCCATTCGAATGCGCCCTTCTTCCAGGCATAAACAAACCCGATGACCAATACAAAAATATAGGCGATCATCACCATCAGGGCGAACACTTTCATCTCTCTAAAAATCAGGGCCCAAGGAAAGAAGAAGACAACCTCGATATCAAAAAGGAGGAAGATAAAGGCGACAAGGCAGAATTTGATCGGGAATGGATTGATGTCCTTCTGCAGGTAAGGGCTGCCGCATTCGAAGGGTTTTTCTTTGGCTGGGTTGGAGCGGGAAGGACCCAAAAACTTATTCATAAAAATCAGAAGGACGCCCAGCAAACCGAAGATGAGGAAGACCAAAAAGATTTCGACCACGGCGCTCCTTCCGATAAAAGGCAAAACATTTTATAAAAATGAAATAGATTTTGCAAATTTTTTGTCAAATTTTTTGTCAAATATTTTTTTTATTTCTCGCAATAGCCGACTAAAAGGTCGGAGCGGCGAGCCGCATCGCTTTTATCTGAGACCGAGCAGAAATGAAAAATAAACACTCCGACAAAAGAAGCACTCCATTTTTGTTCTTTTTTAAACTTCTCCTGGAAATTCTGATCCTCGTTTTTTTCCTCGGCTGTCAGAAGAAAGCCGGGCCGAAGAATTTCATCCTGATCACGCTCGACACTCAGCGCGCCGATCATGTCAGCGCTTACGATCCTCGAAACGCTGCGACTCCCAACATCGACCTTATGGCCCGGGAAGGAATTTTGTTCAAGAATGCTTACAGCCTGATCCCGATTACCCTGCCTTCTCACGCGAGCCTTTTCTTTTCCGAGCCCCCTTATAAAATCAAAAACTGCAACAACGGCCAGGCAATCAAGGCTAAGAGGTCAATACCCTCTTTTGTCAATCTCTTCCGGAAAAAGGGTTTCGCCACTGCGGCTTTCGTCTCTTTGGGTGTCGTCGGATCTCATTTTGGACTTGGCCAAGGCTTTGAACTCTACGAGGACAGCTTTCCTAAAGATCGTTGGTATCTTGCAGCCGGCGAAGTCAATGAAAGAGTCTTCCCCTGGCTGGAAAAGAATAAAGACCGTCCGTTCTTCTTGTGGGTTCATTATTCCGACCCCCATGACCCCTATGCCCCTCCCTATGTCCCCTTAGATTTCAAGCTCTACCTGAATGACCGCCTGGTCAACGAGACAAGCCTGCAAAAATACACCCTCAACCAGGTCACGCTTGACCTGAAGCCTGGAAAAAACGAGCTCAGGATAGAGTTCAAGAATGAATTCGACCCGAACCCAGACCATTTTCTCGGACGGCTGGATAAGCTGGAATTTTCTCCTGCCCTTGATCAGAAGCAGTTGAGAGTGGATTTCACCCGCGGCTGGTTTATTCGCCACTCCGACAACGTCTTTTTCCTTACTGGAGAGAGCCTCATCAACATCTACAACGATGCCGATCTAAAACAGGTTCAGCTCACCTTCCGGGGAAGGCCTCTGCTTTCTGAGCAGGCCACCCGAATATGCTACAAGAGAGAAGTCGAGTATATGGATGGGGAGATCGGCAAGCTCTGGGATAAACTGCGTGAACTCCAGCTTTTTGACAAGACGGCCGTCCTTCTCGCCGGAGACCATGGCGAAGGCCTGGGCGAATATCGCACCGATTACGGCGATCCCCACATCGGCCATATTCACTACATATATAATATTTATATGAAGGTGCCCTTGATCATCAGAGATCCCACCTTAATCAAAAAAGGGGTCGTCCGGGAAGAATTCGTCACCTTGCTTGATATTGCTCCGACAATAACAAACATGATGGGTCTGAAACCGTTCTCCCACTTTCAAGGAAGAAATCTCCTCCGCCTCAATAAAAAGGAAAATCTGGTCATTTTTTGTGAAACATACAAACCCGAAGCCGAGAGAGATCGGTTCGGGATGCTCTCTTTCCCCTGGCATCTCATCTTCACGCCCGAGGACAAAAAATACGAGCTTTTTAACCTGGAAAAAGACCCGCAAGAGATGGCCAATCTTTACCGAGGAAAAGATGTGCCCCCTGACCTCTTGCCGCTCAAGCAGAAGCTCGAAGCCTTTGCCCGAGAAGCTCTCAGCGGAAAAGAGGAAGTTAAAATCGATGAAAAAACCGCCGAGATGCTCAAAGCGTTTTGCTATATCCGGTAGGCTTCTACCCAATCATTCATTCAGAGAATGAAGCGCCATTCCTTTGGCCTTCAATGCCGCTTCCATTACGGATTCAGAAAGGGTGGGATGGATATGGATGGTCGAGGAAATATCTTTGAGCGTCAGCCCGTGCTTGATGGCCAGGGTAATTTCAGCAATGAGCTCGCTGGCGTGCGGAGCCAGGATGTGCCCGCCGATCACTTTGTCATCAAGCGAAGCGATGATCTTGACCATCCCCTCAGGGCTTTCCAAGGTCACCGCCCTCGCGTTAGCCTGAAGGGAAAAGAGGCCGATCTGCGTTTGAGATCCCTGCTCTTTGGCCTCTTCCTCGGTCAATCCAACTGAAGCGAATTCGGGTTCCGTGAAAACGGCCATGGGCATGGCTTGATAATCCATCTCGTTTGAAAGCCCTGCGGCATTTTCGGCTGCGATGATGCCTTCATGTTCGGCTTTATGAGCCAGAAGTTTTCCGCCAATGATGTCGCCGATGGCATAAACTCCTGGGATCTGCGTCTCCAGGCGCAAGTCGACCTGGACAAACCCTGCCCGGCCGAGCATGTTTCCAAAGTTCTTCACGAGAATCTCTGAGTTAGGCTTTCTGCCGGCAGCCAGAAGAATTTTCTCTGCGGCGTGCTCAAAAGCCGATTTGGTTTTTAAGCACGTGCCTTTAAGGCGAACTTCTCCTCCTTTGAGCAGAGTTTCTTCGATCCGCATCTCTGTGAAAATTTTCAGCCCCTGCTTCTTAAGAATCCTCTCCAGCCGAACAGCCATCTGCTTATCCATCCCCGGAAGAATGGTTGGCATGATCTCCAAGAGGGTTACCTCTGTTCCCATCCGCGAAAAAATTGTTCCGATCTCGATACCGATCGCTCCGGCGCCAATGACGATCATCGTCTTAGGGATATCCTCCAGGTCCAGGGCTTCACGGTGAGTGATCACCTCTTTGCCGTCGGGCTTCAAGAAAGGAAGCTCGGAGGAGCGGCTTCCCATGGCCAGGATGATTTTCTCCGCCTCAAAGGCCTTTTCTCCCTCTACACCCTGGAAGATGACTTTTCTATTTCCATTAAGCACTCCTTTTCCCTTAAGGACTGCTACGCCATTTCGCTGGAGGAGAAACTCTAGTCCTTTGACTAGCCTTTCCACCACGTTCCTCTTTTCTTCTTGAACCCGCTTCCAGTTCAAATGAGCGCTCTCCGGAATTCCCTCGACCCTTGGGTTCCGCTTCAAATCGCTGAACATTTCCGTCTGGTGAAGGAGAAATTTTGTGGGAATGCAGCCGTAGTTCATGCAGGTCCCGCCGATCCGGTCCTCCTCGATGAGCGTCACCTTCTTCCCGAGCTGGGATGCTCTCAAAGCGGCCATATATCCACCAGGGCCGCCGCCAATGATGACAAGGTCGCATCTCTCCGGCATGGCTCCTCCTTCGCTAAAAAGACATTGCCCTCTCGATGAGCGATGGCATCATAACAATTCTTTCTTTCATCTGGTTGACCGGGAGTCATTATAAATTCTTTTTCCTGATATTTAAAGGGGACGGTTCTCCCCGAGAACTGTCCCCAATAGAAGTTTCTTGACAGGGCAGATTAAAAATGGGAAATATAAGGGGACTTTTAACCGGGAGATAAGAGAACTGAAGGAAGTTCAGTATAAGAAAGACTTGGACCTTCCCTCCTTTTTGTCGCTGTTTTTTTTCCTTCTCCTGCTTTCAGGTCAATTTCTTTCAGCAGAAAATTCGGGAGCCCTTCTTGGACAAATTAGCGATGAAGGCCAAAACCCAATTGATAAAGTTCAGGTCACTCTCACTTCAAAGGACACTCTTTTCCGCTGTTCTGTTTTTTCAGACGTAAACGGTTTTTTCGAATTCAACGGGATTCCTCCAGGAGAGCTTCTTGTTGCCTTTGATCGGGACGGATATAAGCCTTTCGAACAGCCAGGAGTTGTTTTTGAGCCGTCCCAGATTCTCTATGTAAAAATCAGCCTCAAGCGGACGGAGAGGCCTGACGGCTCGACCTCAAAACCGGTCTGGGTCGATCTGTCCAATCCCTCCTCACAGACAATCATCGATACGCTTCAAATCAAGGCACTTCCTTCAGCCAACAACATCTGGTCGCTTGTGGAAAACCAGGACCTGTCAGCAACGACAAACCGGATTGATGTCGGAGGGATGTGGGCAAGCGAGCCGGCGCTTTTTAGCTCCCGAGGCAGCGTCTCTTGGACGCAGACGACCTACCTCATCAACGGGATGAATGTCACAGATCCATACCAGACCGGCAGGCCGCTTTTTTACCCTGACCTTTACAGCGTGGCCTACACCCAGCACAGTAACGGACAGCACCCGGTCCCGTATCTCTCACCGGCAGGCTATTTTGACCTGACCCCCAGGCAGGGAGCCCCGGAATATCACGGCGGCCTCTCCGCTTTTTTCACGACCAGGGGAATGACGACCTCCAACATCACTCCGGCTCTGGAGAAGGAAGGCCTCTATGAAAGTAATCACCTGAACTCCTTCCAAAATTACAATGCGCAAGCTTCAGGACCCATTCTGCCGGGCCGACTCTTTTTCTTCACTTCATTCACCCGTCTCGACCTTTCGCGCGATATCGCCGAATTCGCTGGGGATGATAAAGCCTCTGTCACCTCGGGGTTAATGAACCTGACCTACCTCTTGTCCCGGAGTTCGCTCCAGATTTTCTGGACCGGCCAGATCGTCCAGCAGCCTTTTTACGGAGCGGCAAGAAAAGTTCCTTATTCGGCTACTCTTAATCGAAGAGACCTTTTCAATGTCTTTCAAGTCATCTGGAGGATGAGAGTCCGGCCCGATTATTTTTTCCAAGTTGGCGCAAGCCTCAGCCGAGGAAATATCCATTCCAATTTCCAGGAAGGAGAGACCGAGCCGCACGGGCTTGAAATCTTCAAAAAGACCCCTTCCGGGGTCGGTGCCGCGGAGGGCCGGGATGACCGAACCGCGCTGGTCTTGCAGGGCAATGGAGAAGTTCTTTTAGGAAACTTGTCCCATTACCATCATCGCTTCGAATACGGATTCTCCCTTCAACATCTCTCTTCCTCATCAGAAGAAAAAATTCTGGATAACTATCATCTCCATTTTTATGGAGAAAACCCCCTGGAAATCGTACGTTTTAATACTCCCCTCGAGCACAGCGAAAGGGCCTTCAATCTCCAGCTTTTTGCCCAGGAGACTCTCACTTTTCCAAACTTGGCCTCTCTTTCCTTTGGCCTGAATTTCGTTTCAACCCGAGGCTGGACGCCGTCGGAAAATTCAACGAACATTTTCATCGAAAATCACCCGAGCCTCCGAAGAGAGGGGGGCAAGATCACCTGGCTCAATCTTTCTCCCCGCCTGGCGTTCGTCCTTCCCCTGACCTCCCAAAAAACTACCTCGCTCAGAATCTCAGCTGCCCGCTATTATTTCGAGCTCCCGCTCTGGTATTTGACCTATGGAAATCCGAATGCCCCGGCCGGGCTGGCTTATCCTTGGATAGACCGCAATCATGATAATAAATTCCAGGAAGGCGAGGCTGGCGAGCTCTGGCGGAGGGAAGGGCCTTTTTATGCGCAAATAGACCCGGACCTCAAAAGACCTCATACCGATGAGTATTCGGTGGCCCTGACGCATATTTTCGGGAAGAATTGGTATCTCACCCTGGCCGGGTTTTATCGGGAGACACGCAATCTCGTTGAGACTTTGAACGTAGGTGTTCCCTTTTCTGCCTATGACGCTGCGCAGATCTACGATCCCGGCGATGACTATATTCCAGGAAATCATGATGACCTTTATCTCACCGTCTATAACCAAAAAAAGGAGACCTTGGGCCAGGACTTTTTTCTCCTGACTAACCCTGAAAGTGAAACAAGAATATCCCGCTATCGCGGCCTCGACTTGACCCTTTTCAAGAAATTCAGCCAAAGTTCCGTGTTCTTTTTTTCGGCGACCGCCACAGAAGCCATCGGAATGGCAAGCCCGGGGAATACAGAATGGGAAAACGATGACGGCGTCGTGGGAGCTCTGTACGATAATCCGAATGCCTCTATCTTCGCTAAGGGCAGACTGCGTTTCGATAGAGCTTACACAGCAAGGCTCGGAGCGAGTTTTGTTGTTCCCCTCGGTTTCAGGCTGGCGACCCTGGTGAAATATTACGATGGCCAGCCCTTTGCCCGGAAAATCATCGTCATGGGCTTGAACCAGGGACCTTTTTATATCCAGGCCTTTTCCCGCGGCGTCGCCCGGTGTGAATTCAACATGACCGTGGATGTCCGCCTGGAAAAAGTTCTCAACCTGGGAAAAGCAAAAGGGAGGATCTTCCTTGACGGATATAACATCTTCAACTGGGCCATGGCGACACAGGAGAACGAACGGACGGGGCCGGAGTTCACCCTGCGCTATGCCACGGAGATCGAATCGCCGCGAGTCTTCCGCTTAGGATTTGCCTATGAATTCTAAATATTTTATTAAATTGACAGGAATAATATTGTTTTGGTTGATCGCCTTCTTTTTGCCGCCGGCGCTTCCTGGCTACGAAATCTTCATCTATCGCCGCTACGAACAAAAACATCCTCTCGTCGGGGGGAAAAAGATATTTGCCCATGGAGAGTTTTTCGGCCAGCTGCAGATGCCTTCTACGTTCCCCAGCTATAACGACCTCACCGGCGGGGAAGACCGCTGGAACTTTGGTTTTCGCAACACCGTTTATCTGACCCAGACGACCTCATTCAACGCCCAGCTCATTGCCCATGATGACGGCGATAAGAGGACGAAATTCGACTGGCATTTTTCTCTTCAACAAGATATAGCGAAGAATTTTCTCCTGATCATCGGCCATGACTCCGACCACGACTCCGACCATTCGAGCTATGTCAACGGAAAACCTTACTACACGAACCGCAACTTCATCGGCCTCGGTCTGCCTTTTGGCGGCAAGAATTTCCTGATCGAGCCCTTTACTTGGCTTCTCCACCACACCAACCAGAGAGTCTATCTCGACCTTTCGGGGAGCAAGCTCAAGCAGGAATATGGAGTGCGCGTCGGCGCTCTATTCGGGGAATATGTCACTCTGAGTGTCCAGATTGTGGCGCAGTCCGATACGTTGTTTTATAAGGGACAGACGTGGCTTGCCGACCTGATTTTCCGCTTCCGTCTGGCAGAATGGTTTGAGCTCGCCTTGGGAGCGAGCGTTTGGAAGGACAGGGAGTCAAGCCCAATGGGCAACAAGCAATCATTCTCTAAATTCATTTGGGGGATCGCCATTCCCTTTTGAGAAGGAGGGAAAATGCTTTCATCGTGGGAAAAAGTCATTTTTTCTCTGATCATCCTCGCGACTTTTTTGGCTTTTGCTTTTCCAATTTACCTCCGCTTCAGAATCATCCGCAAAGGAAAGCCGGAGCTTCGCACCGGAGATCTTGTCCGAAGAATCGGAGACACCCTGGCCAAAGTCTTCCTCCAGAAATGCACGCTAAAAAACGAGCGCATCTTTACCGGGCTGATGCATGTCTTCATTTTTTACGGCGCTCTGACGTTCGACACTATGACCGTCAACCACACCCTGGAAGGGTTCATCGATAAATTTTATCTTTTCGGAGAGGCAAATTTCGGCCTCTTCTTCTCCCTGGTCGTGGACGTCTTTGCTCTTCTTGTTCTGGCCGGAGTGTTCTTTTTCATCGTCCGCCGGTTTATCTTCAGGCCAAAGGCTTATCGAACAACGCTCCTCGATTCCGGGCTCATCTATTTTTTCATTATCGTGGTCACCCTGAGCTATCTCTATTTTGAGGCATTCGCCATCGCCAGCCATCCCGAGAGCGCCCGTCTCTCCTTCTTAGGAAATTATCTTGCCACGAGCATCCAGACTATGGGTTTGCGGCCTGAGGTCATCGCCGCTCATCTTCGCCTTTCCTGGTGGCTCCATATTCTGTTAGTCTTTGGATTCATCGCCTATGTCCCCCACTCCAAGTACCTCCATATGCTCACCGGGCCTTTAAACGTATTTTTCCGGTCTGAACAACCCAGCGGGGAGATCCAGCCGCTGGATATCGAGAAAGCAGAGATTTTTGGCGTAGAAAAAGCGAGCGACTTCACCTGGAAAGATTTCTTAGACGCTTTCGCCTGCATGGAATGTGGCCGCTGCCAGGATGTCTGCCCCGCTTTTGCCAGCTCCAAGCCGCTTTCGCCAAAAATGATTATTTTCAACTTGGAAAAACAACTTCTCGAGGAGAAGCAAAATTTATTGAAAAACAAACGGGAGGAAATGACCTCCCTTCTTCCCGGTGTTTACAGCGAGGGAGAAATCTGGACGTGCACGACCTGCGGAGCCTGCCAGCATGTCTGCCCGGTGGAGATCGAGCACATCCGCAAGATAATCGGCATCCGGCAGAGCGAAGTCCTGATGAAGAGTAAATTCCCGCAGGAGCTGAACCCTTTCTTCCGCAATATGGAAACAAACGCCAACCCTTGGGGAATCGGGTTCGCCAAGAGGGCGGACTGGGCAGCTTCTCTCGGCGTTCCCCTGATGGCCGACCGGAAATCGGCGGAATATCTCCTCTGGGTGGGATGCGCAGGGTCATTTGATGAGGAAGGCATAAAAATCGCCAAGGCCATGGTCTCGCTCTTAAAAAAAGCGGACGTCGATTTCGCCATCCTGGGGACTGAGGAGAAATGCTGCGGCGATTCAGCCCGCCGCTTAGGCCAGGAATACCTTTTCCAGACGCTGGCTGGAGAAAATTTGAATCTTTTCCTCAAATATAACATCAGAAAAATCATCACTTTCTGCCCGCACGGGTATAATACCTTCAAGAATGAATACCCCCGGCTGCTCAGCCTTCTCCCTTGTTTTTTAGAAAAGGAACGAGAGCATCTCACGAAGATCGAAGTCGCACCTCACGTCGTCTTCCTCAGCCGCCTGGTCAAAGAAGGCAAGCTCCCGCTCAAGGCAAATCTGGCTGCGAACCTGACCTATCACGACTCCTGTTATCTCGGCCGGCATAACGGAATTATCCAAGAGCCGCGGGAAATTCTTGCCCGACTTTACCCGGGAAAATTCACCGAGCTTGGACGAAGCCGCGAGCACAGCTTCTGCTGTGGGGCCGGCGGAGGATTGATGTGGACGGAAGAGAGCCTCGGCCAGCGCATCAACCATCTCCGGACAGACGAAGTCATCAACTCAGGAGCAAAGGTCGCCGCAACTTCCTGTCCTTTCTGCCTGAACATGCTTAAGGATGGCTTGAAGGACAAGGAAAAAACAGAAATTGCGGTCAAAGACATCGCCCAGTTAATGGCCGAGTCACTCGAAGGTTAAGATTTCTAAAAAAATAGGCCCTGTCGTGCATCCGACCTTGCCAGAGACGCTTGCCTGCTTGAGAGCCCCTTTTAATACCATAAAATCGAAGTCTTCAAGAGGATCTCCGTTATTTATGAGTTCCGGGCGGGCAGGGAATAGCACCGTGCCACCCATTTTTTAGTAAAAAGCTTAATTCAAAATTTCTTGGAAGGCGGCGATGGCTCGCTCGAGATCCTCATCGTCGATGTCTTTGTGCGTGACGAAGCGGATGCCTCCTGTTGTGGCCAAGGCGAGGATCTTTCTTTTTCGGAGCTCCGCCAGAAACTCGGCGACGCTAAGCTTAGGGTTGGAAAAGCCAAAGATGATTATATTGGTGTGAACTTCCTCGGGATTGAGCTGAATCCCTGGCAACTCCGCTATAGCTGAAGCCAATTTTTTGGCTCTCTCATGGTCCTCATGGAGCCGGCCGACCATTTCCGTAAGAGCGACAATCCCCGGTGCCGCCAGCACGCCCACCTGCCTTAATCCCCCTCCAAGCGCTTTCCGGACTCTGCGGGCATAGTCGATAAAGCTGCGCGGACCTACGAGCATCGAGCCCGCAGGAGCCGACAGCCCTTTGGAAAGGCAGAACATCACAGAGTCGGCAAGAGCCGCATACTCTTTCACCGGTATGCCGGAGGCAGTGCTGGCGTTAAAAATGCGCGCTCCATCAAGGTGAAGCTTGACTTCATACTGATTAACAATTCTTCGCAAAGCCCTCATGTTTTCAATAGGAACCACGGCGCCGCTCCAGTTGTTGTGGGTATTTTCCACACAAATCAACGATGTCCGCGGAATATGAACGGAGGGTTTCCGGATATTCCGTTCGACTTCCACGGGATCCATAGCGCCACGGTTCGAAAGAAGAGGCCGAGGCGTCACTCTGGAAATGAAAGTCATCTGAGTCGATTCCATGTTGTAGATATGGGACCTTGCCTCGACAATCACCTCGTCGAGCTCCTGGGTCCAGACCTTGACGGCCACAGAATTCCCCATCGTTCCTGAGGGAACGAAGAGGGCCGCTTCCTTCCCCATAATTTCTGCCGCCAAAGCTTCGAGCTTTTGAACGGTGGGGTCGTCTCCGAGAACATCGTCCCCGACAACAGCCTCCGCCATCGCCCTTCTCATCTTCTCAGTGGGTCTCGTGACGGTATCGCTTCGGAAATCGGAAATCTCGCTCATCCTTTTCTTCTCCTTTTCATCACTCAAGCCGAGACTTTATTATAGATAAAACGCCGCTCTTCAGCAAACTTGGCAGATCTCATTATAACCAGCTTCCGGTCCATAGAAGATTGAAAACACAGTGATGAGAATGGGTGGCGCGGCGTCAGTCCCCGATTTCAAGACTAAGGCGAAGGGGGTGGGCGGAGAAGGCCATCCGGAGGCGAAGCGGGCAGGGTTCCTCGAAGAGGAGAGCGAGCCGAGGACTAAGCGAACTTGACTCGCTGGGCCAAGTTCGCGGGCCTTCGAGCCCACATCCGAGCCTATACGGGGACGCACCGTGACAGGACCCATTTGGAACTTTTTTGTTATTTACTTAGTTCATATTATATGGTATCTTAGTTGAGAAAATCACAAGAAAAGAGTGACCGAAAAGCATTGTGCGTGAAGCATGCCGGCGAAAAAAATCTTTGAGCACGGCCAAGTGCTGCTTCTTTCTTTCATAATCTTTTTCCTCAGCGCCATCGTCTTTTCCCGGATCATCCAGAAAGGGGAGATGGTCTCGGTCCCCAACCTCACGGGGAAGACACTGGCTGAAGCTGAGAGCGAGCTGGCCAAGCGAAAGCTATCCTTATTTGAAAAAGGGGTAGAATTCAGTGACCGCTGGGAGAAAGGCAAAATTATTCTCCAGGAGCCCCCAGCCGGGTCGAAAATCAGAGTCAGCAAGGTTATCAAAGTGGTTCTGAGCAGCGGAAGCGAGATGGTCGAAGCACCCAAGCTTGTCGGAAGAAGCCTGGAGGCAGCCGCCAAGGTCCTCAACGACATCGGGCTCGTGAGAGGCAAGGTTTCCCAGATTCATACTTCACAGTATGCTGCAGGCCGAATAATCGCCCAGGAGCCTTCTCCCTCTCCTCAAAAAATAAAAAGGCACACGCCGATCAACCTCTTGGTGAGCCAGGGTGAAGTCGAGCCGAAATTCCTCATGCCCGACCTGATTGGAAAAAAAGCCGGGCCGACCATCGCCAAGCTCAAAGAACTCGGTTTCCAAGTGGCGGACATTCGCTATTCGTTTTACCCTGGTCTCGACCCCGGCATCATTATCAAACAGTTCCCTCCCCACGGCTATGGAATCGCTAAAAGAAACCTCATCGCTCTGGAGGTGAGTCGATGATCCAACTCGCACCTTCCATTCTGTCAGCGGATTTTTCCAGGATCGGAGAGGCGGTCAAGATGGCCGAAGAAGCCGGCGCCGACCTGATCCACGTCGATGTCATGGACGGTCATTTTGTCCCCAACCTGACCTTGGGCCCTCAAGTTGTCTCTTCTCTCAAGCAGACCACTTCCCTGCCCCTTGACGTCCATCTCATGGTCGAAAACCCCGGGCTCTTCATTCCTCTCTTCCATGAGGCCGGCGCCGACTGGATCTCCATCCATGTCGAGGCCTCCCCTCACCTTCACCGAGAGATCACTTTGATCAAAGAGCTGAAGAAGAAAGCCGGTCTCGCCCTTAACCCAGCAACTCCCATCCATCTTCTCAACGACATTCTCAAAGACCTGGATTACATCCTTGTGATGTCGGTCAATCCTGGGTTTGGAGGCCAGAAATTTGTCGAGTCCACTCACCAGAAAATCAGGCAGCTCCGCAACTGGATCAAAGGCCAAAAACTGGATATCCCCATCGAGGTGGACGGAGGAGTGAGCCTCCGCAACATGGAGAGCCTCATCCAGGATGGCGCAGAGATCTTGGTCGCCGGCGCGGCTATTTTCGGCAATGAAAAACCTTCCCAAGTGATCGCCGAGATGAGGAAGGTCATCAATAAATACAGCCACCCATGAATTGCTTAGTGACTGGCGCGGCTGGGTTCATCGGTTCTCACCTCAGCCGGAGACTGCTCGATGAGGGCCATCATGTCATCGGCGTGGATTGTTTCACCGATTTCTATCCCCGCTGGATCAAAGAACGCAATGTTTCGCCGCTTCTTAAGAACAAAAATTTCGAATTTCTTCCTCAGGATATTCTCGGACTTAACCTTGACAAAATCCTCCAGACGGCAGAAGTCATCTTCCACTTGGCCGCGCAAGCTGGTGTGCGGTCAAGCTGGGGAGAAAATTTTTCTGTTTACATCCACAACAACATCCTGGCCACACAGAAGCTTTTGGAAGCGGCCAAGACTGGGCCCATTCAGAAACTCATCTATGCCTCTTCCTCATCCGTCTATGGCCTTACGCCTTCTCTCCCGATGTCTGAAATGACCCTTCTCTATCCCCTCTCCCCTTATGGAGTTACCAAGCTTGCCGCTGAACAGCTCTGTTTCTTGTATTTCAAGAATCACAATGTCCCCACCGTCTCCCTTCGGTTTTTTACCGTCTACGGGCCGGGCCAGCGTCCAGATATGGCCTTCCATAAGTTTTTCAAATCTATCGCCGAAGATAAGCCCATCACTATTTTTGGCGATGGAAAGCAGACCAGAGATTTTACGTACGTCGATGACATCGTCGCAGCCTGTCTGGCGGCCCTTCGCCACGGAAAACGGGGCGAGACCTATAATGTGGGCGGAGGGCACCGGGAGAAATTAGAGGATATTTTCCCCCTTCTTGAGGATATTTGCCAGAAGAAGGTAAAGATCCATTGGGCAGAAGCTCAAAAGGGAGACGTTCCTCACACCTTCGCTGATATAGAAAAAGCCAAGAAAGACCTCCAGTACGCTCCCCGAACCGTCCTCCAGGAGGGCCTCAAGGAAGAATGGAATTGGATACGGAAGCTTTATTATTCTTAAGCCAAGAAGGACAGAAATGAACACTATGAAAAAAGTCGTCATCGTCGTTCTTATGACGTCTTTTTGCGCTCTCAGCCTCTGGAACTGCAAAGCGAGAAAAGTCGAAATCACCCCGGAAATTGCAGCCTCCGACGAAGCTCTTTTCAAAGCCGGTCAGGAATATTTGAAAAGAGATTCTGAAAAGGCACGTCTTTATTTTCGTCAGGTGATCGATTCTTTTCCTAAGAGCTTCTACGCCCAGA
>Ga0315280_10001575_pt1 | contig 38924 bp, 39 predicted proteins | sample YL17G06_40_MG_FD_203697 | JGI IMG/M metagenome (GOLD analysis project Ga0315280, IMG submission 203697) | Sediment microbial communities from Yellowstone Lake, YNP, Wyoming, USA - YL17G06_40 | ecosystem: Environmental > Aquatic > Freshwater > Lake > Sediment | place: USA: Wyoming | collected... | reverse complement strand
GAGCTGATTGTTATGGGGGCTCGAGGAATTAGCCATATAAGAGAGATGCTTTTAGGAAGCGTAAGCGATGGAGTAATGCACCACGTATCTTGCCCAGTTTTAGTTGTCAAGTAACCTGAATATATTCTCTATAGATACTTGCGCTATACTATTTTCTCCCTTGATTCCTTTCCTAGATTGACTATTAGATCTCGTGTATTCTTCATATCGTTGAGATATACAAATTCGTCTATTCCATGATAGTGTGTGTCAGCTCCAATCGTTCCATAACATATAACTGGAATTCCATTTTTAGCAAAAAAACTTCCATCATTTCCTCCCAATTCTGCAGCGAATGGTAAACTCTTACCAATAGTTTTCTTAATGTTCTCTGAGACTGTTTGCACAAACACCAAATCCTTTGAGGTGTGATAGCCCTGAACTTTGTTGGTGATCTCTAGTGAGGCTTTACAGCCAGTTTTCTCTACCGCTTTCTGGAAGAAATCTTTCAGTTCCTTTTCAGCTTGTTTTAGGAGTTCTTCTGGTAGGAGCCTTCGGTCGAAGCGAATTTCGCATTTGCCAGGTATTATGTTCTCTTTTTCTCCTGCGTTGATCATTGTTACCGAATATCTTCCCCAAACGAATTGTCTTGGAGCTTCAGGTGGCGCACGTAAGATTGATTCTTTTTTCTCCACTGCGTTCTTGTAGGGTTCAAGTGCAGCGAGTAGTCTTAAGGCTTCGTCGATGGCGTTCTTGGATTTGAAGGGGTATCCAGCGTGTCCTTGTTTTCCCTCGATTGTTATTTTTCCCCAGATAATACCGCTTGCTCCTAGGTAAAGTCTTTCTGGACCTGCGTCAACGATTATTGCTGCACTGCCTTTTAGTCCATAGTCGCTTAATACGTAATCTAAGCCATATCTTCCGCCGATTTCTTCATCTACTCCTGCAATTAGTTTCAGGTTTATGTCCAACTTTTCTTTCTTTAGTTGTCGCATTGCAGCCATTGTAGCTACAATACCTGATTTGTTGTCTGCGGTTCCTCTTCCATAGGCTTTTCCATTTTTGGTTGTCAACTTGAATGGGGGATACGTCCAATTAGGCCCAGGAGGAACAATGTCGAAATGTGATTCGAGAAGCAGAGTTACGTCTGAATCTGCATCGAGAGTTACAGCAACGTTTGGACGTGAAAGTCCATCTTTAGCTCCTTTTTCCCCGTCGATTATTTCTACATCCAGAGAGTTTCTTTTTGCCTCTTCTATGATTAGTGATGCACATTTATCATATCCTTTCTTCGAAACCGATTCGGTGTCAATTTCAACCAACTTTGAAAGAAGATTGATTTCATATTCCAGTGAAGTCAATACATGTCCTCCTGATTCTTCTATTTTCTACTACATACATCTGCTTTAAGAATTCTTCTAAGTCAATTTTCCTGTATGTCCACCCCACTGAAAACAGCTTTTCTTTCTTTAGCTGCCGGCTAGTATTCAAAACTTTAGAAGAATCAATCGCTTAGTTTTGGTGGGCCGGGCCGGACTTGGACCGGCGACCTTCTGCGTGTCAGGCAGACGTCCTAACCAAGCTAGACGACCGGCCCGTTCTATTTGGCTTAAAGTTTACAGATGTTTTTTGCTTATTAAGTTTCCAGTCTTGCACGCCAGCCTCTTGGCTACAATCTATTCAGAAGTAGTAGTAGTCCCTATAGGGCGCGTAGACTACTACAACTGAACAAAGTTCTCGCTAGCCAGCATTGAACATATCTGGGCATTCGCCTCATAAGGAAACCTGTTTTTCAGACGCAAATGAAATAAGACCGAAAGATGCGGTTACGCTACTAGAGTTGAGCCCATGTCTGGAACTGAAACACTACTACCTTACATGAAAGAACAAAGCAAAGAAGAAAAGCCAATCACAATCATCATGGATAGTCGTGAAGCCACTGCCGCACCTAAAATCTTGAAAGGATTGAAAGAATTGGGCGCTGAAGTGAAGATAACGGCTTTAGAAAAGGGCGACTATATAATCTCTGACGTATGCGCCATAGAAAGAAAAACTGTGCACGACTTTGTTTACACATTGACTCGGCGATACCTTTTTGAACAAACGTTTAGGCTGAAAGAGGTCTACCTTAAACCCTTCATCTTGATAGAAGGCTATTTGCCAATTATTTTCAAGTTTAGTAAGATTCAGCCAGCAGCAGTTTGGGGTGCAATGTTCGCTCTGGCAAAACAGGGAATTTCCATGATTCATACAAACAGTTACAAGGAAACAATCGATTTCCTCTATACTGCTGCAAAACAGGAGCAAATTGTTGAGAAAAGAGTGCCAGTTGTGCATCCGATGAAGAAACATGAAACCCTAGCTGAAGCACAAATATTCTTCTTAGCCAGCTTGCCAATTATCGGAAGAGAAAAAGCAATATCTTTACTAAAGTCTTATCAAACTCCTTTAAACGCCATAATAAGTGTAGATGAATGGGCTAAAGAAGCATATGGCATAGGACCAAAAATCACAGAAAAAGTCAAGCAAGTCTTGAATACACCATACAAGGAGTAAGAAAGCATGGATGTAGAAATTGTTCCCACAAAGAAAATAGTCGTTTATGGAGTGGATAAAAGGTCTGTAGAAGATTTGGCATGGTGCGCCACCACGTTTGGAATGAACCGTCTCTTCTGGGTAGATGGGTACCTGTTCTGCGTAGAAGTTTATGAGGCATCATTCGAGCGTGAAATGGAAAACAGAGAGTTCCCAATAAGCCAAGTATGCTATGCTAGTTTTCCAAAATACGTTAAAGTGTATGAAGTGGAGAAAGGCATTCAAATCCCAATAGTTAAGGCTTCAGACATGAAAATATTCAGCAACCTAATGAAGGAAATTCTAAAAAACGAAGAAAAATAATTTGCAACATTCTTAAAGTGGCTATAACCTTAGTATCTTTTTTGCATTCTCTCCAACGATTTTACGCTTCGCCTCCTCCTTCAATGGTAGTTTCAAAATAACCTCAATATTCTTTCTGATACTTGAAACTCCTGGCCAATCAGAGCCAAAAATAACTTTGTCAGCAATTTTCTCCAAATCTGGGAAATACTTCAAAAGATTTTGTGGTGGAAGACCTGAAATGTCGATGTAAACGTTCTTATGCCGTTTAACCAAAAACAAGGCGGTGTCATACCATAGGCTCCTGCCTCCATGAGCCTGAACAATTGTCAAGTCTGGAAAATCTACTGCAACATCGTCTAAATGCAAAGGATTCGCATACTTTAACCTCGCTTTCTGAAAAATAGAAGTGCCAGTGTGAAAAACTACTGGAATCTCCAGTTCTTGCGCCTTTTCGTAAAGCTTGTATATGGCGGCGTCGTTTGGATAGAAATGCTGGTATGGCGGCAATAGTTTTAACCCCTTCATTCCGTAATCCTTCACCAGCTTGACCAATGTTTCCGACGGATTTGAATCGGCAACTGGATTAATAGACGCAAATGGAATCAATCTTTCACTTTCATGACAAAATTCTACTATAAACTCGTTTTCCACAACTCCAGTCGTTAAAGGTGCATTTTCTGCCAATAGAACAGCAAAGTCAATGCCTTCGCTATCTAATAATTTTAGAATGTTTTTCGGCGTCATAAATGCGTTAAAATCCTTGTATATCTTAGGGTTTATGCTTCTCATGTACTCGTGAACCCACGGTTTCCACATGTGATATTTTGCCACATGGAAATGAAAATCTATTACAACCATTTTTTCATTCCTCTGGATAGCGCGGTAAAATAAGCCTCAACCTTTCTTACCTAAAAGCGTTTATAAAAAGGGTTTACACAGTTTATAAAACAGCTTACTTAGGGGATAAAGAGAAATGGATGTCTTAGAGGAAGGCAAGGGAGAATTACTAGCATGGCACGACCCTGATGAGCAGCGAAGATGGGTTTTAGAAAACAAGCCTAGAAGCCTTGAAGACAAACAAATGGACCTAAAAAAGGCGATTGCTAAGTTCGTACACGAAGGCAACTATCTTGCATTCGGAGGATTTGGGCATGTCAGGGTTTCGATGGCTGCCATCTACGAGATAATAAGACAAGGAAAACGAAATCTAACTCTCGCCGGAAAAACCGCTGTCCACGATGCCGACATCCTCATAGCTTCTGGTTGCGTAAATAAAGTTGAAGTAGCCTACTGCTTTGGGCATGAGCTTCGAGGCTTGTCACCAGCATCAAGAAAAGCCGTTGAGAGTGGGCAAGTGAAGGTGGCGGCTGAGATTTCAAATGCTGGATTCCAGTGGCGTTTTAAAGCGGCTGCTATGGGGCTTCCCTTCATTCCAACGCGAGTGATGCTGGGCACAGACACCTTTAGACATAGCTCAGCAAAAATTGTCAAAGACCCGTTTAGTGGAAAACCCATCTGTCTTCTTCCAGCATGTTATCCTGATGTGGTGCTTATGCACGTGCATCGATGCGATAAATACGGTGACTCTCAAATTGACGGCATAATTATCGAAGACTTTGAGCTCGCTAGAGCCACACGTAGGCTTATCATAACAACTGAAGAGATTATAGACGAAGAAGAGATTAGAAACGAGCCTTGGAGAACCGTTATTCCCTTCTATCTAGTTGACGCTGTCGTGAAAGTGCCCTATGGGTCTCACCCGGGCAACATGCCATACCTCTACTACTCAGATGAAGAACACATGGCAGAGTGGCTCAAACTCTCAAAAACTCCAGAGGGGATAAAATCTTACCTTGAAAAATACGTATATGGCGTTGAAAACTTTGAAGAATACCTAACGCTGATAGGCGGAATTAAAAAACTCAACTATCTAAGAAAACTCGAGCAACTCAAAGTTCCTCTGAAAGCCCCTTGGGCAGAAGGTTGAAAACGCATGAAAGAAAAACTGGAATACACATCTATAGAACTCATGGTATGCACAGCGTCCAAAGTCCTAGAAGACAGGAAATCAGTTCTTGTTGGGACAGGACTACCAATAATAGCGGCTATACTGGCTCAAAAAACTCATGCACCTAACCTATTCATAGTTTTCGAGGCAGGAGGAATGGGTCCCCGAATACCTATGCTCCCCATATCAGTTGGAGACTCAAGAACCTTTCACAAGGCACTTATGGCAACCAGCATGAACGATGTCATGTCCACAGCTCAATCAGGCTACATGGACTATGGTTTTCTAGGAGCCGCACAAATTGACATTTACGGAAACATCAACACCACGGTGATTGGTTCCCATGAAAGACCGAAGGCACGGCTGCCTGGAAGTGGTGGCGCAAATGATGCGGGGTCTTTATGCTGGCGAACCATTATGCTTATGCAACAGGACATACGAAGATTTGTTGAGAAAGTTGACTTCATTACAACCCCGGGATATTTGAATGGTCCAGGCTCTAGAGAAAGGGCTGGGCTTCCCTCTGGCACAGGGCCGTATCGGGTGATAACTCAGCTGGGTATTATGGGGTTTGATGAGAAAACCAAGCGAATGATGTTGGTCTCGGTGCATCCAGGCGTAGCTGTCGATCAAGTTAAGGCTAACACAGGGTTTGAGTTAATCATACCCAGCAAGGTGACAACAACTGAGCTTCCCACTGAGAAGGAATTGAAAATCCTGAGAACAGAAATCGATCCAGCTGGAATTGTCTTGGGAAGAAGATAATAGGCGGACACGGAAGTAAATCCTAAATAATCATCCTTATAACTTAAACCATAAGATGCAGTTTTAGATAAGAGCAGTAAAAGTAGATTGGAGAATAAGATATGGTGACAAAAAAGCCGACAATTGCAATTATAGGCCTAGGTCCAGTAGGCTCAATTCTAGCCGCTCACTTGGCTAAAAGTGGCCAAGACGTAGTGGTGCAAGACATCATAGAACTCCTCTTGTCTAAAATAGAAAAAGAAGGCATAAACATATCTGGAATCACAGAATTAACAGCTAAGATAGCCAAGACTGCTAATTCAGTCTACAAACTCTCACAATTTAACCCAAACATAATATTTATAGCAACAAAAGCCTGCATGCTAGAAAATATTCTTCCTGAAATCAAGAAAATATATGCGCCTGACATGAAAATTGTCAGTTTCCAAAATGGACTTGACAATGAACAGCTTATCGCTGAGAAACTGAGAATCGATACTACATACCGTGTGGTCATCAACTACGCAGGAAATACAGTAAGCCCTGGAAATGTCAAGATGAATTGGTTCCAGCCACCTAACTTTGTTGGCGCCTTTCATAAGGAAAAATATGTAACTGACGAAACCACACGATACATTTCCCGCATAATGACGGCATCTGGACTGAAAACAGAAGAAGCGTCAGACATTAAGAAGCATGTGTGGGAGAAAACAATCCTAAACTCCGCTCTTTGCTCAATCTGCGCTGTGACTGGGCAAACAATGAAAGAAGCTATGGAATACAAATACACACGAAACCTTGCAGCGAAAATACTTGAAGAAGGATTGAAAGTTGCTAAAGCGGACGGATATGACTTTGGCAAAGAGGCTTTAGCCAAGTTCACTGCATACCTTGAGAAAGGCGGTGTACACAAGCCATCAATGCTAATTGACGTCGAGAATAAGAGGCTCACTGAAATTGATTTCATGAGCGGTGCAATAGCCCGTTACGGAGAAAAATATAGGATTCCAACGCCTGTTAACTCCACTTTTACTGGGTTGTTAAAGACGATGGAAAGCAGATACTCATGCAAGTAGAATAGACTGCCTATACAGTTTTATGCCGAAGACTATTGACCAAGCTGAGCCTGAAAGGGCAGCGAGAAGTTCGTGAATTCCAACATCATTCACTTTCGCTAATATAATGGGAGCTGCTGATATGATTGCGAAAATGCCAAATAATATTGTAGCAAAACCTAAGTTTCTTTCAGAAGTTTCCTTTACCATTGAGACACCTATAAAAAACAACGAAATTGGAAATAGAGTAAAGAAGGCTACAGAAACATACAAGTGTATGCGACCTGCAGTTTCTGGGAAGACGCCTATGGCGAAGAGGCTAATACCAGCTAGGAGAAAAATGAAAGTCCCTATCAACCCAAGTATCCGCTTCCATAGAATCTGCATTAAACAAATTGCGAATATTATGCTAAGAAGACCGCCGATGATTAGTCCAGAATTGAACAAGACAGCCGCAGTTGTTGTTGTTTGAGTGCCTGCTAGGTCACTGAGAGCGTTATCGGTCCAGCGGAACCAGGAAAGAGAATTAGAAATAGCTAATGCTGTAAATGAAAGAGATGCTAGGGGACATATTATTCCGCATAGTCCAGCAATCTTCTGCATCACGACTTGTTTATTCGACAATCTAGAGCACCTCGATTTGATATCCACTGATTATATGTGCGTGTATATTATCATTACTTTCCAATTTAGTCTAGCACTAATTTCTTTTTCCGTGCTGATATTAACCTCAGTTCTCTGTGATAAAGATGATGATGAAGATGATGAAGAACAAAAAATAATTTTGACTCCTCTACTCAGACTATGAGACTCAAATTTCTCAGCCACATTAGAGCATATTTGTAGGTTGCCCTTGAAACAAAACTAATAAGCCGACACATTGATTTGTCTCGAAGTCACAGAACTACTGATATTAACATGCAACCTCAAGAAATGTAGCAACCAAAAGTGGAGTGTTCCGATGTGCATGCTTTAGAGTCGTTTACAAACTTGCTTCTAGCGAGGCACGATGTAGCCAAAAGATGGAAAAAACAAGGCAAACCTGTAGTCGGGTGGGCTTGCACTTACACGCCTGAAGAAATCATCTATGCTGCAAACGCTTTGCCCATTAGGGTTTTGGGCAGTTTAGAAAGAACTCCGTTGGCTGATGCCTATTTGCCTCAGAATGTTTGTTCCTTTTGTCGCAGCTGCTTTGACCAAGCTTTGAGAGGCAAATACGACTATTTAGATGGCTGCATTTTCTCTAATTCATGCGACAACTATGGAATGATGTATGACATGTGGAAATACCATGTCAAACTCCCATACTACTATTTTATGAATACCCCACATACAAGAAGCGAAAAGGCATACAACTTCTTCTATGAAGAAGCAAAGAGGCTTAAGCAATCGTTAGAAAACAACTTCAAAACCGAAATTTCAAAAGAATCTTTGAAAAATACAATTGAAGTTTACAATGAGAATAGAGTTCTTCTCAAGAAAGCCTATGCCCTGAGGAAGAATAATCCACCGCTTATTTCTGGGGTTGAAGCCTTAGAAATTGTTCTGTCAAGTATGTTAACGTCAAAAGAGGAGCATAATAGATTACTAGAACAGTTGCTAAGCCAAATTGAAAATCGAGCTGACACACCAAGAAAGGGCACAAGACTGCTCGTATCTGGAAGCGTCATGGACAACACTGAAATGATGAAAATTATTGAAGACATGGGAGCAAATGTTGTTGCAGACGACCTGTGTATTGGGTCCCGTTATTTTTGGAATTTAGTGAGCTCCAACACTTTTGACCCTTTGCATGCTATCGCAAACCGCTACATGGACAAAATTCCAAGCCCATTCATGGCTCATTCTGAAGATAGGTTTAGGCATACTTTAGACATGGCCAAAAAATATGATGTTGAAGGAGCGATAATTTTTGTCTTAAAGTTTTGTGACACACATTTGTTTGATGCCCCAATTCTTATGGAAGAGCTGAAATCGCAAGGACTACCTGTCCTATATTTAGAATGGGAACACGCTATGAGTGGAATGGCTCAATTGAAAACTAGAATTGAAGCGTTCCTAGAAACGATAAGGGGAGTAGCGTAAACAGTGTCTGAAAGACTTTTGCAGACAACAAGAGGATTTTACAGAAATTACGTTAAAAAATTCTATGAAGATGCCCATAGGGCGAAAGCAGAAAAGCGTCCAGTGGCATGGGTTACCTCAACTTTTCCAGTAGAAATCTTGCAAGCAATGGATATTTTTCCAGTTTGGCCTGAAAACTATGCTTCTGTTTGTGCGGTTAGGCAAGTTTCTGTAAGACTCTGCGAAGCATTTGAAAGACAAGGTTTCTCAAGAGACTTGTGCTCCTATGCCAGATGTGTACTTGGCTCCCTATTTGACACAAGGGATTTGCCAGAAGGTGGATTACCAAAACCAGACTTCTTGGTCGCTTCAACTGGTGCATGTGACACTCACATGAAATGGTTCCAAGTCGCAAGCCGCATGATGAAACGGCCATTCTTTCTTTTAGATGCGCCTTATGACATCTCGGGCGCTGACTCTGGAAAACTTGAGAGCCATCACATTGAGCAATACGTGTCTCAGCTGGAAGAGTTAATCACGTTCTTAGAGAAACAGACTGGCACAAAACTAGACAATAAGAAATTGCAAGAAACTATGAGACTTTCAGACCGTACAAACATGCTTTGGAATCAAATTCAAGACTATCGGAAAACTGTTCCATCGCCTATGGATGCAAGAGACGCGTTTTCAGCTGTCTTCTTTATGCTCTGCATTCCCGGCACAAAAATGGCTGTCGATTTCTACGAAAGATTATGTGAAGAAGTCAAGGAACGAGTAAAGAATAAAGTTGGAGTTGTCGCAGACGAAAGATATAGGCTGATTTGGGACAACTTACCCTTATGGTTTAACTTGCAGATTTTTGAGTATTTGAACAGTCTAGGCGCTGTAGTTGTAGCTGAAACGTTTTCGCATGTGTGGATGGGAAGACTGACCCCTTCAAAGCCTTTAGAAAGTTTGGCAAGAAAGTATCTTCCAAATTTTGCCAACGCAAGCATTGATAGAAAGGTCAACATGGTAATAGAGTTAGTGAAAGACTTTAGCGCTGATGGAGTAATTCTCCCAGCTAATTGGGGATGCAGAATGATGTCAGTGAATGAGTCTATCGTTAAGGAGGCAGTTTATGAGAAACTTGGTGTTCCGAGCTTAATCCTTGATGTTGACTCTTCAGACTGGAGAAGCTACAATGAAGCACAGGTTAAGACTAAGATAGAAGGCTTCCTTGAAATCCTAAGCCAAAAAAGGTGAGTCCATAAAACTCGTCGTTCTAGGTGTTCTATTTTTAGTACGGCTTGTTCTAAAACATAGCATTAAGTAACAAAGTCACGTGATTAAAAGTTGTAAAATGCGACTCATGGTGAAAAGATATGAAAAGCAGCATCCTGTTCCTTGTTGTTATGTTGGTTGCAGTCAGCTTGATTGTTCCACTCTACTTTGAAGGCTTCATAGTCATGGGTCAAACTAGGCTAAAACAATTCTCTTCCTACGACGAGCTGAAGAACTTTGTGAGAACAAGTTCTCCCTACTATTACTTCTCACGTGGCGAGCTTGGCGAGCTTATTCTGTTGGATTCAAACGCAGAATTGAAATCAGGCGACTTCTTTCTCAGTCCGCTCTCTGTTCCCACAGACTACTCGAGAACAAACGTCCAAGTTGAAGGAGTCGATGAAGGAGACATCGTAAAAACTGATGGGGAATACATATACCATGTGTCAGGAAGGAACGTAACAATTGTGAGGGCATATCCCCCAGAAAACGCTGAAATCCTTTCGCAAATCAAACTAAACGGAACCATAAGCAGCATATACATCAATGGAAACAAACTGGTAGTTTTTGAAGGCATCGATAACGCTGTTTACTATGAAATACTAACTCCCGCAGTAGTAACTCCCGAAGTTAAGCCGTATCCTTACTATGTAGCATTACCCACCATCTCTATCAGGGTGTATGATGTCTCAGACAGAGCCAACCCAGTTCAAACTAGAAACGTCACTTTAGAAGGCTCCTACTTTGCGTCTAGAATGATAGGTGACTACGTCTACGCAGTAATAAACGAGCGTATATACGCCAACCAAACTTGGGTGGCGCTCCCAAAAATCTACTCCAACGGAGAAGTCAATGAAATAAAGGCCACAGAAATCTATCACTCAAGTGTCTCCGACTACTATAATATATACACAACCTTACTTGCCATAAACACACAAGATGATGCCCAAGAGCCAACTTCTAAGACAATTCTACTTGGGTCGGCAAGCAGCATGTATGTTTCAATGAACAACATCTACATAACCTTCCAAGGATACATTGGTGAACAAATCATGCCAAATCCACGAAAAGGAATGTCACCTACTAGTGTTCCTGTATGGGGAACAACTATCCATAAAGTCCGTATAGAAAATGGTGATGTGGAAATTGGACCAAGCGGCAGTGTCATAGGCAATGTGCTAAATCAATTCTCCATGGACGAGTACAACGGCTACTTCAGAATAGCAACTACAAACTGGGAACAAGCAGGGCCCCAAAATAACGTTTACATTCTTGACATGGACCTAAACATTGTTGGAAGACTAGAAAACTTTGCCCCACAGGACGAAACCATGGACTCGGCAAGATTCATTGGAGACCGCTGTTACCTCTCAACATCGGTCATACGGAGAGATCCATTCTTTGTGATAGATTTGGCAAACCCAACTGAACCAAAGGTTTTAGGCTATTTAAAGATTCCAGGGTTCACAAGATATCTGCATCCATATGACGAAAACCATATCATAGGTGTAGGAAAAGATGGGAACGTCGTAAAAATCTCGCTTTTTGATGTCAGCAACGTAAGCAAGCCAATCGAAATAGACAAGTACATGATCAACGGCACATGGTCAGACACTCCGGTTTTGAATGAGCATAAGGCTTTTCTCTTCAGCGAAGTCAAAAACTTGCTAGCATTTCCTGTCTCTGTACACATTCTGAATGATCAGTGGCAAGGCATCTACGTCTTTAACATAACCTTATCTGAAGGATTCGTGCTTAGAGGCAAAATCACTCACCTATCCTACTATGTGGAGAGGTCACTGTACATAGACAACGTGCTTTACACAGTGTCAGCCAAAAAGATAAAAATGAACAGCCTAGAAAATTTAGCCGAAATTAATGAGATAGAGCTTCCATAGACTTTGACTTATACTGCCTCTAATCTTCCCGTTTTTCTAGCCACACGCTCAAACGACCGGAAAAAGATGTACCCGATAAGGATTGAGACTAAGCCAACTATCAGCTCTAGGCCCAGCCAGGGGGAGATTGCGATTAATGATTTTCCGTCTATGGCTTCTCTTGCTGCATTTATGCCGTATGTCAATGGGAAGGCCCATGAAACTGGCTGAAGAGGTCCAGGGAGTTGGTCAACGGCGAAGTTTACTCCACAGAATATAAGAAGAATGAACGTGAAAATGTTTGCAAGTACCATAGGGTCGCGAAAGTAGAATGAGAAACCTCCAATCAACAATCCGAATCCCGCCATTGTGAATGCTGTTAAGATCACGGCTATGGTCAGAGCCAGCAGGTCTGCATTTCCGAGGTTTACGCCGAAGAGGAAGATGGCGAAGACAAAGTTTATTGCAACACTCAGCATGCCGTCGAGGACATGAAGCATTGCTCTACCAATGAAGATGGGTAGTCTGCTTGCTGGCGTGGCCAATAAAAGTGGTAGGGTTCCATCCCATTTGTCGTGTCCTGTGATGTTTATAACTGAGAACACAGTGTTCCATGCGACTGTTTGTAACGCATTGCCAATGGCTATGTAACGGATTGTTTCAACAATCTTGCTTGGGTCTTGGCCTTGGCCTTGGGCAATGTACTGCCCTACAAATACAAAGAAAGCCATCTGAGACAGTCCAAGAACGAACTTCAATGTTAGCCACATTGGTGGATTTAGCCAACTAAACTGCGCCCTGAAAGAGAATATGGCACTGCTGAAGAATATTCTAAGATTGCTCATGCTTCTACCAGCGTTCCGTCTCTTCTGGCTTTTTTCTCAACAAACTTGAAAAGAACTGTAGCTATGGCTATGTAGACTGCAGTGATTAGAAGCATTATTCCTATGTTTTTCCAAAAGTCAATGGAGACGTTTCCATATGTCGCAGCTTCTCTGATAGCGTCTATTCCCCATTTTGGTCCCAAAACATACGATACTGGCTCAAAGGGACCCAAGACGAATACTGGAAACATGGAGCCAGAAATTATGTATATGGGAAACTCTAACCCGTTCGTAAACACTTGCGCTGATCTACTAAGCACGAAGGCAGATGCAAAAATCAAACCTAAAGCGGATACCGAAAGAAGCGTCAAGACAAGCGAAACAGCAAACAGAATTGGGTTTGCAACGCCTAGCGAGACCCTAAACCCAAATGCTGCTATGAGAAGTATTGCCACCATGTTTGTTAGACCCAATAAAGCGTTGGAAACAGATCTTCCAGCGATCACATGCATAAGATTTGACGGCGCTGCTAAAACATTCTCCAAAGTCCCCTGCCACTTCTCAAATTCGATGGCAAATCCTGAAGAGTAAAGCGTGTTGCCCCACATTCCCATCATTCCTCCTCCTAATACAGCATAAAGAGCAAATTGTCCAGTAGGATCAGTTCTGAAAAGTGTGAGCGCTACGACAGTGAAAACGAATGGGGCAATAACGTTTGGAATAACCCATTGTGGATCGGCGACCCAGTGAAGCATGGCCATTCTAAATGCGCTGTATACTACTCTGAGCGTCTGAGGAGGCATTTTATGTGCTTCCTTCGACAAGTCTAAGATAAGCATCTTCCAATGTTGGTTCTTTGATTTTGAGGTCGTATATGCGGCTGTTTTTCAGTATCTCTTGAACTGCAGAGATTATTTCTGAGCCTTTTGGAGTTTGAATTTTCAGGACTTGCTTATTTTCGCTTAGATCAGCGCTTACAGAGAGAACATCCTTAATCTCCTTAAATTTAGCAACTTCTTGCTCTGTTATTCCGAATCCTTCAACTTCGACAACGCTTGTGTCCATGACATATTTTTTCAGCCCTTCAGGCGTGTCGAGTGCTACAATTTCGCCGTTTCTTATTATCGCGACTCTTTTGCAGAGTTCGTCTGCCTCAAACATGTAATGCGTGGTCAGGAGGATGGTTTTTCCTTTTTCTACGAGTTCTTTTATCATGTCTCTTGTTTCTTTAGCGATTTCTGGGTCCAATCCGATTGTCGGTTCGTCTAGGAAGATTACTTGTGGGTCGTTGATTAAGCCTCTAGCCAGATGCAGTCGTTGTTTCATGCCTTTTGAGTATGTTTCAACGCGGTCTTTGGCTCTGTCGGCTAATCCCATGAATTCTAGCAGTTCTTTGATTCTCTTATCTCTGACACTCACTGGCACTCCATAAAGGTCGGCGAAGTATCTGAGGTTGTCTATAGCGCTGACTCTTGTGTACAAGCCTCTTTCTCCGCCTAAAACAATGCCAATTTTCTCTCTAACTTTTGTAACATCTTTTTCAACGTCATAGCCTAAAACAGTGGCTTTACCTGAAGTTGGGATGAGCATTGTGGTCAGCATCTTTATAGTGGTTGTTTTGCCTGCGCCGTTAGGGCCGACTAACCCAAAGAGTTCTCCATAGTCCACTTCAAAGGAAACATCCTTAACGGCAACAACTTCCTTCTTTGTCCTTCGGAAAGTTCCCTTGGTAACCTTGAAGACTTTGCATAGATGCTGTGCACTTATAGCCTTGTCTGTCATTAAATTGCGCCTTCGCATTTTGTTGAGAAACTGACTTATTAGGCTTGCTTCGTGAAGAGAGAGTCACCATGTTTTGGGAAGAATTTAGAGTGGTGTGAGGTATTTTTCTCTTAGTTTTCTGTGCAATATTTTTCCAGTTGCTGTTCTTGGCATTTCCTCAGGTTTTATGAAGTCTACCGACTTTGGTTTTTTATATCCAGCCATGTTTCCCCTGCACCAGTCGATTATCTCTTCTTTTGTTGTTTTTTCGCCTTCTTTCAGAATGACAACTGCTTTGACGGCTTCGCCCCATACGTCGTCTGGTACTCCGATTACTGCAACATCGAACACTTTTGGGTATCTTGATATTATTTCTTCAACCTCTGACGGATAGATGTGTTCTCCACCTGTTATTATCATGTTATCTTTCCTGTCGACTAGGTAGTAGTAGCCTTCTTCATCCTTTTTCGCCATGTCTCTGGCAGTGAAGTAGTTGCCTTTGAAAGAGGCTTTTGTTTTTTCTGGCATCTTATAGTATTCGTCGAACATCATTGAGCTGCGAGAATATAATTCGCCTACTTCACCTATGCCAACTTCGTTGCCATTCTCGTCTAAGAGCTTGATGACATCTGTTCCTAGGCATTCGCGTCCGATTGAGCCTAATTTTCTTAGCTGGTCTTCTGGTTTAAGAAGTGTCACCATGCCTGCTTCAGTGGATCCGTATGCTTCGAACAGTTCAACTTTCCGAAAATATTCGAGTATTCCCTTCTTTACAGTGCTTCTTGCTGGCGCCGAGGAACACAAGAGTTTCCTTATAGAGCTAACAACGTACTTTTTTCTCACTTCTTCTGAAACGTTTAGAATTAAATTATAATGTGTTGGAATCAATGAAGTGAAAGTTATCTTCTCTCTGCTTATTACGTCTAAGAGGTCTACTGGGTCAAAGCCTTTGTCTCGTCCCACAAAAAGGGAGCCACCAATGTATAGGAATAAGGGTCCATAAAACGTAGAGTTCACATGATAAAGAGGCATGATAACCATTCCATAATCTTTCTCTGAAAAACCAAACTCTACGGCGTTAATCAGGTAGAAGGCTATGTAAGATTCATGCGAGCGAACAACACCCTTTGGAATGCCCGTAGTGCCCGAGGTGTAGATTTGAAGCCAAATATCTTTTCCACCAACTTTCACATCAGGCTTCTTGTCTGGAGAATTTGCAATGATTTTTTCATAGTTCACGTATCCTTTTGGCGTTGTCTTTCCGACTATTATGTAGTTCTTAGGCTCTATTTTTTCGAAGCTTGAGCGAACAGAATTAACGCAGCTAATGAAGTCTTCGCCCGCAATAATTGCCTTTGCATCACAATTGCTGACTACATACTCAACTTCCTTCTCAATGTAGCGCCAGCTAACAGGCACGCCGACAACTCCTATCTTTGCAAAGGCACAAATAATTTCGACGAATTCAGCGCAGTTGTAAAGCATGACTGCGCATCTGTCGCCTTTATGCAACTCCATTTTCAGTAAAGCGTTTGCAAGCCTATTTGTTCTTGACTCCAATTCGGGGTATGTTAGAGTTTTTCCATGCCAGTCCTTGACTGCCAATTTCTTAGGATGATTCTTTGCATGCACTTCTAGAATTTGACCTATATTCAACGAAACCATGTCTCTTAGCCTCTTAACCTGGAGATGAGTAGAGTTAGTCTAGTAGAGATTTTTAAAATTATTTTTTTCTTCATTTTCATCATCATCTTTTTGGCGTCATGAGAAATTATTATATTTGCTATGTTATCTTATTCTGATACCCTATTAAAGTGAGGTGTCAATGAATGGAAGTAAAGAAAATTGCAGTTTTAGGCGCTGGATTAATGGGTCATGGAATCGCCCAAGTTTCAGCTCAAGTTGCAAAATGTGAGGTTAATCTTAGAGACATAAAACAAGAATTCGTAGACTCAGGCATGGGAATGATAAAGGGAAGTTTACAAAGATTCGTTTCAAAGGGAACACTTTCAGAGAAAGACATGAACGAAATTCTCGGCAGAATTCACCCAATGATTGACCTGAAGAAGGCAGTTGCAGACGCAGACCTAGTAATAGAGGCTGTTCCGGAAAATATTGAACTCAAGAAAAGTGTGTGGGGAGAAGTTGACAAATATGCCAAAGAAGAAGCCATATTCGCTTCTAACACTTCTTCTATTAGCATTACAGAAATGGCATCAGCCACACATAGACCAGAAAAATTCTGCGGAATGCACTTCTTCAATCCACCACAATTGATGAATCTCGTAGAAATTGTTCGCGGAGCCAAAACATCTGATGAAACCGTTAAAATAGTTGCAGACGCAGCCAAGAAGATGGGTAAAGAAACAGTCACTTGCAAGAAGGATGCTCCAGGATTCATTGTTAATAGGGTTCTTGTTCCAGCGTTGAATGAAGCCATTTACCTCGTGCACGAGGGCATAGCAGACCCAGAAGACATTGATAAGGCTATTAAGTTAGGTTTAAACTGGCCGATGGGACCATTAACGCTTTTAGACTACGTTGGCTTAGACACCACATTAGCCATAACGGAGGTTCTTCAGAGGGAGTTAGGCGACCCAAAGTACAGAGCTTGCCCACTACTGCGGCAAATGGTTAGAGCAGGCTTGTTAGGTAGAAAAACTGGAAAAGGCTTCTACAACTGGGAAAAGAAATAACAAGCGTTATGGAGGAATCATTGATGGAATTTAAGAACACATTATACGAAAAAGGCGACGGAATAGCAACAGTCACAATTAATCGCCCTCAGGTACTAAATGCACTGAATCCTGATACAGTTCAGGAAATCTCTGCAAGACTTGACGACGCCATGAAAGACGAGGCTATCCATGTGATAGTCATCACAGGCGCTGGAGACCGGGCATTCTCAGCAGGCGCAGACCTAAACATAATGCAGGGCATAAGTGCATCTAAAGCAAGAGAGTTCTCAAGAGGAGGACAGGAAGTCTTCGAAAAAGTGGAGACTTTAGACAAGCCAGTCATAGCTGCGATAAACGGTTTCGCCTTAGGCGGCGGGTTAGAATTAGCCATGGCATGTGACCTAAGAATCGCCTCAGAAAATGCGAAAATGGGACAGCCAGAAATAAACGTAGGATTAATTCCCGGATGGGGGGGAACTCAGCGACTTCCAAGATACGTGGGCAAGGCAATCGCGAAAGAGCTTATCTTCACTGGAAAGATGATTGATGCACGAACCGCTGAGCGCTATGGCTTAGTTAATGCGGTTGTGCCACCGGACCAGTTGAAAACTGCTGTTGTTGCACTTGCTAAGGAGCTAATGAAAAAGCCTCGTGTGGGCATCAGGTTGGCTAAAGAACTTGTAAACAGCAGCACAGAGACTAATCCTAGAACAGGTTTTGCTCATGAGGCAGAGTCTTTCGGTGTAATCTCACAAACTGAAGACTTCAAAGAAGGAGTAAAAACCTTCATCGAAACCAAAAAACCAAAGTATGCGTAGAATGATAACATTTATTCAACTTCCTGACCGAAAGAGATACGCGCTTCACATCAATTACATGTCGCTCACTAACTCATCCATAGAAAGTGAAGAGGAGGTGATAAAACAATGATAGAAGATGCATTAATACTGATTCTTGGGGTCATCATCTTGTTCATCGCATTGATCCTTCTTGTTGGCTCCCTTTACGTTGTTCGGCAATGGGAAAATGTGGCAGTGCTTCGCTTTGGTAAAATAGTCCAAATTGCAAAAGAAGCTGGTATTCATTTCAAGGTTCCTTTTGTTGATTCCGTACGGAGAGTTGATTTCAGAATGCGAACACTTGATCTTAGGGGGCAAAAGACCATTACAAAAGATAATATCTCTGTTGGGATTGATGCAGTTGTATTCCTGCGAGTTGAAGATGCGAAGAAAGTTATACTTAATGTTGTAGACTATGAAGAGGCGGTTTCAAAATATGCTCAAACCTCAATTCGAGACATCATTGGACAATATACCCTCGACGAACTATTGGCAAATAGAGAACAAGTGGCTAAATCACTCAAAAATATCGTTGATGAGTTGTCAGCAGAGTGGGGTGTTGACATAACGAAAGCAGAATTACAAGAAATCTTCTTACCAGACGACATGAAACGAGCCTTCGCAGTGCAAGCAGAAGCCGAAAGGGAATCAAGAGCAATCATAATTAAGGCAAACGCAGAATTAGAAGCTTCTGAAACCCTAAAAAAAGCCGGTCTGAATCTTAGCGATCCAAACGCGATGCAATTAAGAATCCTTGAAACTGTCAAGCAAGTGAGCAAAGATCAGAGCAACACTATATTGTTTGCCTTGCCGCTTGAAACCATACAAGCAGCAGGCATCCAAGGTCTTTCAAGTATGGCTTCAATTCGGCCAAAATTCTTACAAGGTGACCTTCAAAAAGCCAAACAGACAAGTTCCAAGACGGAAGAATAATCTTCCCTCTCCTTTACGCGCGCGTACTCTTGAAGATCCTAGAACCAAAAAAGTAACATTAGACGGGTCTTTGTCCGAGGGTTAACGGCACATTAAGAGGGTGTTGTCTCGACCTTCAGTCTTATACTCAAAAAGTGCCATACCCTTTTTTAATAGGAAATCACTATTCATAAGTTTCTAATTCAAGGTGTGCATCTATGAGAAAGGTTGCTATCGTGGGCGGAGGCGGAACCAGTTGCGGCAAAAGAGAAGCTAACTTTAGGGAATTAGTGCAAGAAGCTGGAAAGGCAATGTTTGAAAATGTCAAAAACATTTCGCCTAAGGATGTTGAAGCCCTCATAGTCGGCGCTGCACAGCCGGAAAGATTTGTTTTTCAGGCTCATGTAGCCCCCATGGTCGCAGAATATTTGGGCATAACGCCCCGTAAAGTGCTTGCAAGAACCGAACTCATGTGTGCTTCTGGGCAGGCTGCTATACGTTATGCTTGGGCTTGTGTTGCAAGCGGTATGGCTGATGTTGCTGTTGCTTTTGGTGTTGAAAAAATGTTTATGCCTGATATGGCTGAGGCTCAAACGAACATGACTTGCGTTTTGGATAGGGAATTTGACGGCGTAAACGCGTTGTCTGCTCCGCCTTTTTTTGCCATGACAGCGCAGAGGCACATGTATGAGTTTGGCACAACGAAAGAGCAGATGGCGCTGGTCTCTGTGAAGAATCATCATTATTCAACTATGAATCCTTTGGCACAGTTTCAAAAAGAAACTTCGGTGGAGGAAGTGTTAAAGTCGCCTGTGATAGCTCCTCCTTTTAATCTATTTGATTGCTCTGGAATAACAGACGGGGCAGCAGGAGTTGTCTTGGTGCCTGCTGAAATGGCTAAGAAGTATACGGATACGCCCATGTACATTGTTGGGTCTGGGCAAGCAAGCATAGGAAATGTGATAGGTAATTTAGCTGATCTCACAGATTGGATTCCGCTTAAGATGGCTGCAGAAGAAACTTTCAGGACAGCAAAAATTTCGCTCAAAGATGTAGACATCGCTGAACTGCATGACTGCTTCACGATATCTGAGATTATGGAGTATGAGGCGTTTGGCTGGTGTAATAAGGGGAAGGGCGGAAAATTCATTGAAAACGGTGAGCCATACGTAGGCGGCACCATTGCTGCGAATCCAAGAGGAGGACTACTTGGATGTGGTCATCCATTGGGCGCAACTGCGATTCTGCAGGCATTAGATATTTTGCAGCAGTTTAGAGGAGAGGTTCCGAAAGGGAGACATGTGAAAGATGCAGAAGTCGCAATTACACATAATTTGAGTGGTCCTGCAAACGTGCATAGCATACTAGCCTACAAAAGGAGTTGAAAAAGGAATGAAGAAAGTGGAATTTGAAAAGATAAAGCGACCGGAGTCGATTAAGCTTCCTTACATGCTGGACTTCTACCCGTTAGAAGATGAGAAAAATACGAGGACTAGTCAGTTTTTCAAGAATCTCAAAGAAGGGCGATTGACAACAACGAAGTGTAAGAAGTGTAGTAAGGTTTTGTGGCCGCCTCGTATCGTCTGTCCAAACTGTCTTTCAGAAGGGCTTGAATGGATTGATTTGGGTGTTGAAGGTGAACTTTATGCTTTTACAGAGATGAAGCTTGGTGCTCCATTGGGCTTTTGTCAGGATGTGCCTTTTTGTGTTGGCATTGTGAAAATAGGTGGGCTACTAATCAGCGCAAGGATTGATAATGCAACGTATGACAGCCTAAAAATAGGCGACAAAGTAGGGCTAAAAGTTGTGGAATTGGAAGACGGAAGAGTATTCTACAGATTCAAACCAACAAGATAAGACTATTTCGATAATCGATTTTCGTCCTTGTGGCTCTCTATGGCAACTTGTTAGCAAAATAATCTAACATTACTAAGGTTATCCCGTATCCCATTTGTGCCTCGTATATTCCGGGTTTTATTTCTCCTTTTTCGTGTACTGCGATATTGGATAAACAACGATAGTAGCTTTGCAACATTTCTGTCGTTTCGGAATCCAAGAAACCTTTGCTTCTTAGGCGTTCCAGATTGTTTCTATAATTATTGGTTTGCTCTAAACCGCGTTTTTTTATTTGCCAATCAATCGTTTTCTCGAAAGCAGTGCGACTGGATTTCAGAGATTCCTTAAAATTGTTTTGAACAATGTGCTTCTCAGCCTCATTCAATAGACTAACTACTTTTTCTAGCCCAAGGTTCAAAAGTCTGCTCTTGATTTCTGTTCTTTGTATAATAGGATAAACCGAAACAGGTTCAACCTCTTTCCCTTTGAATATGCTCATAATCTGTTTCACAAATGCTCTGCAGTCCGAGATTGCTTCTTGAACTTGATTTTCAGTGAAATTTGCTTCGAGAAGTTGAGAAATTCGATACCACATTGTGGGTCTGCATTCCACTTCGACTAGAATGCCATTGCTAAGACGTTCCACTACTGTTATGAAAAGTAAAAGAGGAACGCCAGGTCTGATTTTTTCTTTGATATATTTAAACCACTCCTTTTGGTTAATTGTGAATTTAGAGTAGGACAGTGTTATTGATTCTCCTATTTTTTGACCTCCAGTCCACCCTAAAGGAAATATCGTGTCTACAATTTTTTTTCCACAATATTGAAATCAGTCTCTGGAATGACATATTTACCTCTAATCGTGATTGATTCCAAGGTTGGAGTGACATACCTAGGTTTCATTTTTCTGACCATATATCTAACTTAGTTAATTTGTCCTTTAAATCTCTAATGGAGCAATGATATGCGAGTTCTTAGTTGATCAATTGCCATTTGTTTTATCAGTAATGCTAGTATAGGTCTTCTTCCAGTCCTATGTTTTGTTCTGGCAGTTTCCCATACTTCTTCAAAAACTGCTGCAACAATTCACTTTCCCTCATCGTAAACATCTTAGCCTCCTCATAAACAAAATATTTTACCTTCTTACTGCCAGCAGTCAACTGTTCTTCCAGTTCTTTTCTTAAATTAATAGCGCCCTTAATGTAAATAACCATCTTATTCTCGTCTAATAGCTGAAATACGCCTTCACTTTCAGGAACAGTGGCTACATTAGCAGCCTCAAATCTTAGCCACTTCTCGGGCGGCAAAACAGGCTGAGCAATCTGCAGTCTTAGGTCACATCTTAAACAACGCTTCGCTTCTTCTAAAGCAGTTTTCTCGTCAAAACCCAACTCAACTTCAGCAAAATTTCCCCCACGCCTCTCAACTGGCAACGTAGGCATCTTAACACGACGTCTAAATGCAAAGTCTTCTTCTTTTCCAAGCCATGGATTAGGCTTTTCCAAGGTGACAAGTTGTTCATCTATGTCTCCGTTGCCGCCCAAATACCTGTCAATTGCTTGCGCTGCTCTTCTTCCAGACGCTGAGGCTTCCACAATTGATTTTGGACCGAGGACAACGTCGCCACACGCAAATACGCCTGAAACGTTAGTTTTCATTGTAGATTCATTTACTTTTATTGTTCCCATTTCCGACACCTGAATACCTGAACTGCTTGGCGTCGCAGAATCAGGAGCCTGCCCCACAGCAAGAATCGCCATGTTAGTCTTCAAAGTTTTTGTGTCTGCTTCATCAAAAGAAGGATTAAATCTGCCATTTTGATCAAAAACAGAAACACACCGAACTAACTCTACGCCAGTAACTTCTTTGCCATCACCTAAAATCTTCTTTATCCCATAAGAATTCAAAATTGGGATACTCTCTTCCAAAACCTGCTCAATTTCCCACTTAAATGCAGGCATCTGCTCCCTCGTTTCTAGGCATACAACTTGCACATTTCTTGCCCCTTTCCTCAAAGCTGCTAACGCTACGTCCATGGCTACGTTTCCGCCACCAAGCACCAAAACCGAATCCTTCAACCTAACATCTTTACCAAGACGAACATCTCTAAGAAAATCTAAGCCACCCAAAACGCCTTTCAGATCGACGCCTTCAACCCGCAACCTTCGACTAATCGGCAATCCAGTTGATACGAGAATTGCATTATAACCTTCTTTCTTGAGACCTTCAACAGTCAAGTCTCTTCCAAAAACAACATTCTTCTTAACTTCGATACGTTCTCCCATAATATCCTTCAAGTCTTTTTGAAAATCTTCGTTAGGCAGTCGATATTCTTGAACGCCATATCTGAGCATTCCACCAAGTTCTGGCATACTGTCGAATATCGTCACCGAATGACCCAGTTTGCCTAAATAATACGCGGCTGTAAGCCCCGCAGGTCCAGAACCAATAATAGCCACACGTTTACTAGTTGGCTGAACAAACTTCGCCCTAGATTTCCAAGCATCAGTAGCCTGTTCACTTGCAAACCCTTTAAGAGCACAAATCGAAATCGCCTCATCAATCTTTCCCCGTCTGCACTGAGTTTCGCATGGGCGTGCACAGGCTTTACCTAACACTCTTGGAAAAGGCACTTTCTCTCTGACAACAGCTACTGCATCAGCAAATCTGCCTTGACCGATCAAGTAAACGTATTTGGGTACATCTATGCCTGTTGGACACGCATATATGCATGGTACAAGGCTTGCTTCACGTTCACCTGCCTTCAATTCTTTATCTGTCAGCGCTCCAGTTGGACAAACTTCTACACAGGCACCGCAGAATTTGCAGGCTGAATCCCCAAGTGTTGAGGCAACAGTTCCAACAGTCGCTTCTCCATTTTGATAAATGAAGCCTAAAGCCTCAACACCACGTAAATCTCGGCATGCTCTCACACATCGAGTACAACTGATACACAAATTATAGTCACGTGCAAATAGTGGCTCATCTTTCACAACCGACAAGTTCTTCGGAACATAACGCGGCGTATCTGGCCTTATCCCAATATACTTAGCAACTTTTTCTAGCTCGCAGTTTCCAAGTTTTGGGCAACAACGCTCTGCAACTGGAACGTTAGTTGGACATGGCTCTCTTGTGCAGCCTTCTTTTTGGGCACAAAGTAGACAGGCGTGAGGATGCTTTGCAAGGATTAGCCTCAATTTTTCTTGTCTGGCGTCTTTGACACGTTTTGTGTCTGTAAAGACTTTCATGTTGTCTGTTACTATTGTGTCGCATGCTGGAACAAGTTCCTGTTGTCCTTCAACTTCCACGAGGCATAGGTTGCAGCCTTCAAACTCCTTTTCCGGAGAGTCACCAGTTACTTTTTCAACACCTCGATAAACATGGCTAATAGCTTTTGTCCTGCGAGAAGGCGGCAAATCTGGATGATAACATAAAGATGGAATGTAAATTTCAGCTTTTCCTGTAGCCTCCAATATTGACATGCCTTTTGCTGCATCAACCTTAGTGCCATTAATGAATAACGTGACAGTGTCCATTGGATTCAGCCTTTTGTAAACGATTTAACTACCATGAATGAGTTATGGCCTTTGGCTCACAAACTAAAATACACGGCATCTTTCTTTCTCCGCTAACTGGCTTGCACGGAGCACAAGCATACTTGATTTTTTTACGTTGTTCTTCTCTTACGGATGCCATGTTGCCGCCTTCAATATCATAGTCATTCAACACTATTTCGAGAACTTGGTGGGGACATGCTTCTACGCATTTGCCGCAGCCGTTACATTTGTCGGTGTCAATTATTATGAAGTAGTCGCCTGAACCGTCTTTGTAGCCATAATGAGCCAACATAGCCTATCTGTCACCGAGTGTTTAACGCAGACCTAATTCCTTTTCATGCAGGGCTTGAGCGAATAATGCTGCACCAATTGCGCCAGCGGTTATTGGGTCTATTCTAGGTTTTAACGCCTTTATTCCTAATAGTCTTTCTACTCTTAGAATGATACCTGCGTTCTTGGCAACTCCACCTGTTGCTACAAAGTCTTTTTCCACGCCTACCCGTGTAAGCAAGTCAACTATTCTGTCCGCCATTGCAGCATGATAAGCAGCTGCAACTTTTTCCTTTGACCATCCTTGGCGCAGTAGAGCGAGTGATTCAGCCTTAGCGAATATTACGCATGTGTTGCTAACTGGCGGTGGCTCTTGTTCGACGTTTAGTGATACTTTGTCTAATTCTAGCATTGGGACTCTTATCAAGTCCGCAAAGACCTCTAGACCTCTGCCTGTGCCTGCAGCACACTTGTCGTTCATCAAGAATGAGAGCACTTTACCCTTTTCATCGCATCTTATAGCCTTGCAGTCTTGTCCTCCAATGTCTAGTACTGTTCTAACTGTTGGGCCGTAAATGTAGTGTGCACCTCTTGCATGGCATGCGATTTCGGTTATTGTTTTCTTGGCGAACGGAACATTGACTCTTCCGTAGCCTGTGCCTACCACATAGTTTATGTTTGCCATTTGTAGACCTGTTCCTTCGAGTGCCCAGTTAGTGACTTTTACTGCTGTGGCTTCACTTACGCCTCCAGTTCTCGTAATAGCGAAGGCGTAAAGTTCTCCGTCAAGCATCACAGCGGCTTTGCTACCGACGGAGCCTATGTCTACGCCAGCTGTTATGCTCTTTGCGTTGTGCCAGTCTTTGCCAGGAATTGTGTGGCGGTATTCTGGCCATCTCCAATATTCTACTGTTTTTACTTCAGTCATACTTAATCACACTCCATCTTTTGCGGCTATTATTGCAGCACCTAGAGCACTAACGTATTCTGGATATTCAGGTACTATTATGTCAGTGTTAAGTTCTCTCTTTAATGGTGGCAAGAAGCCTGGATTTAGTGCTGGTCCGCCGATGAGGACGACGTCTTTTTCAACGCCGACTCTTAGAACCATTGAGCCTATTCTGCTTGCGATGGCATCGTGAATAGCCTTTGATATGTCTTCTTTCGACACTTTGGAATGAATTAAAGTTACGACTTCTGATTCAGCGAAAACACAGCATTGTGCATTCATTGGGATAGTTTGAGTTGACTTTAATGATAATGGACCCATTTCTTCAACTTTAACTTCTAATGCTCTAGCCATTGTTTCTATAAAGGTTCCAGCACCAGCTGCACATCTTTCATTTATCACGAAATCTTTGACTTTTCCGCCTTCGCCGACTTTAACGCCTCTTCCTTCTTCAGCTCCAACATCTATGACAGTTCTTACGGTTGGAACAAGATAGAAAGCGCCAACTGCATCTGCAACAACTTCGGAAACAACTTCTTCAGCGTTTACTGGCGGCTTATTATGAACTGATTCTCTACCCGTGCCAGTGGCTACAACCTTCTTTACATTATTTCTCGACAAACTCGCATTCTTTAACACAGTTTCGAATAGGTCGCTTGCGGATTTTCCTACATCAAAACCTACTAGTGCTTTGCCTCTTCCAATGACTTTGCCATTGTCCAAGATAACCACCTTAACGATTTTTGCTCCAATGTCCACGCCTGCTGTTATCACATGTTTTCCTCCTTTGATCACTCCACTATTTTCTTTAGTCCCATGCTTTCGAAAAATACGGTTAAGCGTCCTAATGTTCCCGCTAAATCGAATTCTCTTTCGTCGCCCATGTTGCCCTCAAATGGAAAGACCTGAACTCCTGCTTCAAGCAAGCCGAGGCGGTTTTCGGCTATGTGGACGCTTAGTCCTTCGCAGCCTCGATTGTAATGGAGTAAAACAGCGTCTGCTTTCCATTGGTCTACTATGCTTTTCATCATTTTCGTTTTCAGTTCAGGTCTGTAGAAGTGTGCCCACTCTGGCTTATTTAATGTCCATTCAACTATGGCTCTTAGGGCTTCTTCTCTTGTCTTCGGCTTATTTGGTGGTAAAGGCTTTGGAACCCATGTGCCGTCTGGTTTGTATTCCCACATTCCTATTAAACCGAACGTGTATAGAGAACCTAATGATACAACGCCATATTTTTCCATTTCTCTAAAAATCTTTAGAAAGCCCCAAGGAGGCTGCGTGTCTGTTATGACTCTAAAACGTTCATAGGGCACAGCAGCTATTCCCCTCTTAACTCTATCTTTAGTCTCCTCTTTCAATCTTTCATAGAAGGCGACGCATTCGGGCTTGTGCTTCATTAATGTGCCCATGACATAGAGCGAATACATGGTCTTCTCATCCAAAGGCGCTGGAATCGCTTGGTTCAAGGCGCAGATTTCAGCCCATAATGATGTCGCCCTTATCTCGTTCCAGACAGCTTCGCATAGTAGTTTGTCATCGTATTTTCTTCCAGTAACTTTTTCCAGCCAGTCTATGCCGTCGTTTAACTGTTGAATAATATAATCTTTCTTGTATTCTTCTATGGGTTCTGAAGGTTCTAAGGAGTAACCCACTGAAACGTCTACACAGTACATTGGCACTTCTTTCCCTTTCTTCTTTTCCAGCCATTTCACTACTTGATACCATTTCCCATGGCTGCAGCAAATGTGGTCTTGCCATATGAAGTCTGGTGCAGGATAGCCGTCGATAACACTGCCATCGGCTAGTATGAATTTGTCCAGTAATATTGCGCCCCAATAATTTCTCATATAAGCACAGAGAGTGCGTGGAAAACCTGCTGCCTCAGTTGCATCGTGGCATTTTGACGCAAAATCCTTGTAGAATGCTATTGTTGCGCCGTATGGCTCACCTGTTATGCAGTAAACGTCATTGCCTAATCCTGCTGGTATGGCGCTGAATGTCCATGCTCCGCCTGCCCAGCGTATGCCACCTTTATTATGAGCGTTTAGGTAATCTTCGTAGTAGTTTTTTCTTAGGGTTTTGGCTTCGTCCCAGCATTTTAATGGTTCTGTTGGGTATACTTTAATTTGTTTTGACATTTCTTTTTACCTCTTTCTAGAATAGTTCCTCCAGTCCAGTTAGTGTCTCTAAAAATGCTTCAACTCTTGTCCTAAACTGTCCCCAAGGAACTGTGACATCAAACTCCAAGGGATAAGTAGCTACGCCAGCAGACTTTAAGGCCTCTCTTAAAGGTGGAATCTCAATTCCATGTGGGTCACAGAATTTATTCTGAATTACGAGGGCTCCTTGCGCCTTAAACTCTTTAGCCAAATTAACCGCATGCTTAATTCTTATGAATTCTGGCCAGTCTTTACTTGGGCATGGCACCCTCTGCACGTAGCGAGTTGCAATAGCCTTCAGCCTATCTTGCGCTGGCTGTATATTGTCCCATAAGTATCTGCTTCCTGTGCAGTGTTCGTCGATGACGAATGTAGCGCCTAAATCTTCTACGTTTTTCATAAAAGTCCTATCATCGTCTTCGCTGCCAATTATCATCAGCCTAGTGCCTGTGTTACGATTTATTTTTCTGTTTGGCAACTCTTTCAATAATTGTTCTAAGAGTTTATTGTGCTCTTCTTTATCCGTCATTTGGCTTGAGAGCACCATTTCCATGGTTTCTAGGCCGGTTATTTTCGGGTTGTCGAGTTTTCTGTATTCGTAGATTTTGCGCATTAACTCTCTGCTCTTGTTAACTACTGCTATTCCTCTGTCAAGGTCTGAGTCTGTGATTTTTTTGCCAGTCCATTTTTCTATGGCTTGTTTGAATTTTGCCAATTCGTGTGTTAGGTATGGTGTGGCATGGGGTGTTTGAACTCCATGTGGAACATGTATATAATGCGCAAATTCTATTGGTATGTGTAGTCGCCAAGCGTTGAATGCTTGCCGCAAATGTAGGCATGATTGCCCTTCTACTATTCCATCTAAATAGTCAAATTTGCCCTTTAATCCCTGAGCCAAAGAATCTCTGCATAATGGACAGTACATGGCGAATATGTATGGCTCTGTCACATTTGGAGGTTCATGACTGCCCAAAATCCTTACAGGTAGTATTCTTGCTGCGTAAAGAATTTCCTCTGGCACATAGGTGCAGAAGTAGCCGACAACTTTGCCTTTTGTCTTTTCTTTCCACCTTTTGGCGTATTCATGCCTTTTGTCTATCGAGTTTTTGAAGGTTTGGAATATTTCTTCACTCAAGCGTGATACTTCCTTGAATATCATTTATATAAAAAAGAAGAAGGTAATATAAGTTTTCCGCATTTTATATATTTGCTTCTACAAAGCGAAAAATCATATTAACCATGACAACAAACTACAGAAGTGCGTTATGGAGGTTTACACTTGAGTCCAGATTTCAAAAACATTATCTACGAATCAGCGGATGGAGTCGCAAAAATCGCACTCAACCGACCACCATTAAACATTTTGAACGCTGAAACTATAGAAGAGATTATTTCAGCTCTGAAAACTGCGCATTCTGACAAGAACATAAGTGTGGTAGTCATTGCTGGGGCTGGCGACCGTGCGTTTTCGGCTGGTGTTGACATTAAGGAGCATCTTCCAGACAAAATTGATGCAACGCTTGAATTGTTTCATAAAATGTTTCATGTAATGGCTGACATTAACAAGCCAATTGTTGCTGTTGTAAATGGCATGGCGTTGGGCGGCGGCTGTGAGTTAGCATTAGCCTCAGACATTATAATAGCCTCTGAGAAGGCTGAGTTTGGGCAACCAGAAATCAGTGTTGGTGCAATACCGACTGTAGCAACTGTACTACTGCCTAAGCTGATTGGAAGAAAAAAAGCTTTTGAACTACTCTTCACAGGCGACATAATAAATGCTCAAGAGGCAAAGGAAATCGGCTTAGTAAACAGAGTAGTTTCAGCGGATAAGCTGGCTGAAGCAGCTGATGAGTTGGTTAGGAAGCTTAAAGAGAAAAGCCCTGTTGTGCTGAAACTTGTTAGGAAGGCAGTTTATCAGGGGCTTGATAGAGAATTTAAGAAAGCGTTAGACGGCGTTACCAGCATTTATCTAAATGAGTTAATGAAAACAGAAGATGCTGTAGAAGGGTTGAAGGCTTTTCTGGAAAAGAGAAAACCACAGTGGAAAAACAAATAACAATGCCTTTTAGACCTCAGTTAATCATTTTTCCTCGTGCTCAATGAAGTCGACATAAGGTTTGTTTCTGAAGTGTTTATCACCTGTTAAAAGTCGCATGTTTTCGTTTACGTATGAGTATATGATTGCGTCGATAAGGTATAGACCTTCCACCTCTGCTATCTTCCCTGCTTCGACCGCGTTAGTCTCATCGAGGCTTAATGTTAGGCTGCGTTTCTTGATAAAGCTAAGAATCTTGGAACCTTTTTCTTTAGGAACCTTTTTTCTGGATAATATTCTGCTGATTTCTGCGAGAACTATGGACGGCGTGTAAAGCTCGTTTTCTTCGATTAGAGCTTTGAATTCGTTTATTCCTTCGAAATATGATATCCAAGCGTAGGTGTCAACGATATAGGTCTTCATGAGATTCTTCCTTAACAATGTCCTTCGTGGATACTGTACCTTTCAGTTCGCCGAACATGCTTTCACCTTTACCGAACAAAGCCTTCTTAAGTATCTTATTAGCTAGTTCCGATACGTTTCCTTCCGACTTTTGCTTAAGCTTTTTAAGTACGGCATCTTCCAAGACAAGAGTCGTCCTAATCTTTCTCTTAACACTCATCAACGTTCACCCATACATCATACATCATACGACATACAACATATAAACCTATCGACTCTTGACAGAGAATTTGTGAAAATGTTAGACAGCGTTACTGCCATCTATCTGAATGAACTGATGAATACAGAAGATGCTGTAGAAGGGTTGAAGGCATTTCCGTAAAAAAGAAAACCACAATGGAAAAACAAGTGATATCTATCTTTTTTTTATGTATGAGTCAGACGAGATTAAATCTATTAAATATATACAAAAAATCCTAGATATCCTAGATATAGTAGACTGAGAAGATAGAAGATCAAGAAAGTGTCAGTTTGAACCGATTAATCTAAAAAGTGAAGGTTTGTCATTATTCTATAGTGTGAAGGTTGATTTGACGGTCAATCTAGTCGTCTAGTGATTGTTTTTACAGTTTTTGTTAAGATTTCTAAGACTACCATAGACCGCCCGAGAAAACACAGAAATGAGATATCAAGTCTCTAATCATATTATATAGTTTAAGCCCCATGTTTCCGTCTGTGCGACATGGTCTTTTACATGGTATCTTATAAAAAATATCTAAAATAAAGTCCCATGTAACAACCATGTATCAATCTTAAAAATATAAGATTGATTTGAATGAGCGAAGAGAAGAAAGTACATGCCTAGTATGGGGGATTACTAGTACTTTTAGGCTTGAGGCTTTGACGGTTCCATAGTCTCGGAACATACAAGACTAATAGCAAATCTTGATTTCTTTAACGGCTAGGAGTAAACCGTGCTATGGAACTTTCGTCGTTAGCCTCACCAAATTATGCCTTTCCGTCTCAAAATCATGTATTCATGACTCCAAGAGAACCAAGAAATCCTTATCAATCTCCAAACAACTAGTCTAGTAGTGTGCTCTTTATGGTTGAGCCTATAGGGTATAATACTCCATGGCAAAAATTCGAGAACGATATTTATAATGCCGTGAAAAAGCACTTTTCAAGCTTTCGTTCTGATTTTCGAGTCGAGTGGAACTACAACATTAGGGATGTCAATCCTGACGTAGTCGTGATAGGAGACTGTAGGTGTGGAGCAAAACCCGAAGATGAGCCATGTGAGATCCCCTTACTCATATTTGAGGCTTGTAATATGTTTGACTTTTCAGGCAATATCTGGAAAAAGAAAGAAAAGCAGATGAGAAAATATTCCAGACTATGCCCTTCGGTTCTTGTTACTCCTGGAGGATACGGCAATAGAGCCTACTGCAAAAGTTCTAAGGATGAATATCGTATTTTGAGTTTTCAGTATTTACACAATTACTTACAGTGTTTACGAGATAACCTCACAGTCGAGCATGAAGATGAGATGTGCGGATCAGTTATTAGTTGCAATGTTGAAAAGGCTAACAACTATTTTGAACTGCAACTTAGAAGTAGAGTAGATAGATGCCCTAACTGTAAGAGCAGTGCTCACCCTGAGTCGTTAATATACTGCTCAAAATACGATGAACATTATCACCCTGAGTTCCTTGACACTGAAATCATAAAGTATACCCCAGTGTACACCCACGCAGAATGCGGTGGCTGTAGCGAACGAGAAGCTGGTTGGGATTTTGAAGAATGTCCTTATTCGTCAATCAGATATGTGTACCAATGCGATAAATGCGGAGCTATCTTCGACGCAGGCACATTTAAAATAATCACGAACTTTGAAGATGACCACCTTTATATGCTCAGTGAATGTGATTATTCTTTCTACCAAGAATTGTTTGAGAAAAGAATCGAAGAGTTCAGAAAGAGACTTGGAATTTAGTTTGCTCTTTTCAGCGCTCTCTCATTGGTGACTGGAAAGAAGAACTTCGTATAAGGTTGGAAGAAGAATTTGATCATGCACCTTAGAATGAAATGTCGCAACTGTGGTCATTGGAATCGTGTCGCAGTTGAAAAGATATTCGTTGAGCAGCCTTCACCAGAGCGTGCATGCATGCATGATAGGATTAGTGATTCTACTTCGAAATCTCAGTAGAAGAAACCACGAAGTATGGTATTTCGCTCAGCGTTCAGAGGGTTTTCTGAAGTCTGCAAGTGCTTTCTGCAATTTGAGATAGGTCGAAAATGCTAGCTCATCGCCTTCGTATTCGCATCGGTAGAGCCCTTGGAGATTTGAAGGTAGCTGGACTCTCTTGTCAACCAATAGAATCACTTTCCTGTCATATTGTAGGAAAGCTCCACCTATCTCAGTTAAGACATTTGGATTGACCCCATAAGCGCCATCAGGTTTCTTCTCTTGCTCGTCTGCACTGACATTGATTATTGCACAGTTACATTGTCTCATCAAGCCGAAAACTTTCTCGGGAATAGGAATAGCAGTCGTCTCAGTTTCTTCAGCTATCTTATAGTCGAACTGACCGAATTCCAAGATAGTTTTGATTTGGTCAACTATCATTGCGTTCTTGCTATGTGAAATAAATGCAGTTGGCTTTACTTCCTCTGGTTTTTGTTCAGGCATAACAGGAGGAACCGAAGGCTCGGGAGGACTGCCCGTTTCTGGTGTAGGGACGCCTCCTTCAGTTGGAGGAGCTAGTGGAAGAGCTTCTGGTGGCACTTCACTAAAATCAACAAATAATCCGCCTTTTATGTCGTGCAATATATTTGCGAATTTGGCGTTGTTCACCAAAATTGTTACAAACTCATCAACTAACTCACGTGGAACTCCAAAATCCTGTTCCAGCATGTTCTTAAAGTAACCGTCTCCTGGGGAAGGGAATTTGGCACTCTTATAGTGCTCAAGGACTTTTTTGAACAGTTCAATATTCAGAACAGCTTGTTGCTTATCCTTGATTTCTTTAGTCGATTCGATAGGTTTAGTTAAGGAAGTTCCGAGAGGGGTTAGAGAAATAAGCTCTGCATTCCAACTACCTTGCGTAAGCCCATACTTATATGCGGAGCTTGTGATGTCTCTGAAGTGGCTGCTTGTAGGTGAGATGTCCAAAGCTTTCGCAAGATATAGTGGCTTCCATGGTTTACCAGCATTTTTATCCTGAATTGCCTTAGCAACTTCTAGCGCTTCTTCAAAGGTATGCATCGGAAAAGGTCTTCGTGGGGCGTATTTCTTGCTTTCTTTCTCTTCTTCTGCCGTCTTTTCTGTCATTTCTGATCAATAATGTAATCTGCGATTTGCTCAGAAAAATCTTTCTATGGTGGCATCATTCTAAAGAACTAGGTGACCGTCTCCATTCAACGTTAGAATCTGCAAGCAGAAACCGTGGTTGTTTAGGCGTGAACGAAAAGCCAAAAATAAAGGGTTTTTGCCTTTGATTTTTAAGGCAATGCGCGCAATTAAGTTTTATAGGATTCTGATGGTGTTTGTATGGTCGCTTGCTGTTAGAGCAATAGAATATGAGCGAAGGCGTGAATTTTCACTTGATGTAGATTCGATTTTAGCATCCGCCCGCACGTGGAACGAAGACTCTATTTCAAGGACGATAGGGATTCATTAATCTCCTTGATGGCTTTTGGTGTTCCAAAAGAGCATCTCAAAGGGATAATTCTTCTTTCCTTAAACAACTTGTTTAGTCGTGTGCTTTCTCGAATTAGATTCTTGGAAGTCTCTTTTGGGGACCGAGAGACTACAATGATTTTAATAGAGCGATTTTGGGATAAGGTATCATTAAGAACCTTTGTGATGTGTTCGTCCCTGAATGAAAATCCAACGGTTATACACACTTCAGCTTTGAGCAAAGACTGCAATAGGTGGTCAAACAGCCTTCCGTAAATCCCAGCCTTTTCCAATCTTGGCTTAGTTCCAAAGAGCACATATTCATTTCGCTCCCAACGTGTCGAGTCTTTGTTGATAAAGGTTTGAGTAGTGACGACTTCGATACCTTTATTCTCCCTATCTATTACCCAGTCAAGCGAACCATGAAGCTTTGTAAGAAAAAGTCTTCTGCTAGATTTACCCATAGCATTCGGATTTATGTCACGGTCCAATACTGATAGAGTGCATAGTATACCTGACCTACGACAATAATCCTCAATTACGTTATCGTAATTTGTTGTGAATACTTCAAATGCCTCATCTCCCAGCTTATATGGCATCAACACCGAAAAGAACCTCTCATATTCCTTTTCTATCTTTGAATATTGATCCACCTTAGATTCATACTGCTGAAACGTCAGCCTTTCAATAGTGTTTCTGAGTCTCCTAGCCAACTCAACTAATTGTCTCCACTGAAGTTTCTCATCAAGGCTGGGTTGATGTATCTCCATTTCATGTTTCTTTGCGAAATCTACTGTTAGAGGATATTCATGAAGGAAAGCCGACAATCGACCTTTTTCCGAAGTAGCGTCCAACTCCAAAATCAAATCCAGAATCTCGACGACATGTTCAACATCTTCAACAATCCGACCCATATTTCTGATGGAGTTTAGAAGTTTCTTTTCATCAGCAGCAGTCGTGTACGTGTCCAGTTTCTCAAGAAATGATTTCGTAGTCGGATAGCCAAATGGGACAGATGCGCCTGCTCCCAGAAAGGTAACAATTCTCTTTGGGCGCATGACGGGGTAGTTCATGCATTGAGATATGCAGTATTCTTGGAAAAAACCTTTTCGAACAAAACTCGATAGAAATTCTTCTATCATAATTAATAGGCCCGTCTCGCTTCAAGCGCGCGCTAATTTGAATCTAGTGGAATGCGCGCGCGCATCACTTGTTCTGGGTTACGTGAACGTCTGGAATGGGAGAAAAATGATGAAGGTGAAAGTGAGATTCCAGTTGTTGTTTAATGAAGATTTTTAATTCTTTTTTTGAGTGTAGACCTAAATAATAATAATTTTGTTTCTTCTTCATCTTCTTCACTAAGTATGTTTGCTTAAGGTCAAAATTACGCTGAAGCAGAATATTGTTTCGAAAAGCCTTAAACGTTTCAGCATGCCCACAAATTAATGTTGGAATCTCTATTGAGAACACTAACGCAAGAATTAGTAAATGTAATGGAAGAGAAGTACGGTAAATTTTGGTGGCCGGCAGACTTTTATCCAGACCTGTCAAAAGAGCCGTTTAAAAGCCTAGTTTTAACCGTGCTTTCCCAGAATACAAGTGAGATTAACTGCATTAGGGCGTACAAGGGTTTGGCAGCAAAGTTTGAGGTTTCACCTGAAGCGTTGGCAAAAGCAGACTTAGATGGACTGAAAGAAGCTATCAGAAGTGGCGGACTCTACAACATTAAGGCTAAGAGAATAAAGGATTTAGCCAAAGCGGTGATTGAAAAATTCGGCGGCAACGTAGCCTCAATTCTTGACCTTCCAAAGGAAAAAGCCAAAGAGAAGCTTATGGAGTTGCCTGGAATTGGACCTAAAACCGCTGATGTTCTGTTGACGGATCGTTATTCGTATAGAGAGATTCTCCCAGTTGATACGCATTATGACAGGATAGCCAAAAGATTAGGATTAGTAAAGTCAGATGCTAGTTATAATGAGATTCAAAAAGCTTTGATGAGTTTTGTGCCGAGAGGGAATGAGAGGGCAAGTGGCTTGTTGTGGCTTTTGGCTAAGTATACTTGTAGGGCGCAGAATCCAAAATGTCATGAATGTCCTATCATAGGCTTATGTGACTATGAAAATAAGACTGTTAAACGATAGTAGCAAAGGATAGGGTAGCCCTCCTATTTATAGGGTTTATATAGTGTGGGGTTTTGTTTTGTGGTTTGGTTTTGGGTTAGGCTTTGTTTCTGGTTTTGTTAGGGTTTGATAACTATGATAACAGTTGATGAGCCTGTTTTTTTCAGGATTTATGCTTGCGGTAAATTTACTTATGCATGTTTCTTGTCTTTGCGTGTAGTGTCCTTGTGTGGATGATATTTTTTGAACCAGTTGAATCCAAATTCCTCCATAATCTTCAGATAGGTGTCATTGTCTTTTGGCATAAGATCAGCACGGTAGTGAAGACCAAAATACCGCTGTACGGGGTTTATATATCCATTCTTTTTAATCTTCTCGATGCATTTTTTTGCGAATTCTTTTCCATGAACTTTTCGGCAAACTTCTGAAATCGTTTGGAGTCGTTCTTCTGTTATTTCTACTTTTAAATCGGGATATTTCTTATTAAATGAGTCTATGAGTTTTTGATCTTCTATTTCTTGGTATCTTTCTGCGTGGACGACGACTTGGTAGTCGAGTTTTTTTCGGGGTATGGGTTTAGTTTTTGGGTATCCTAAGCAGAGTAGAACGACTGGGAATACTCCTTTTGGCAGTTGACACATGTCCTTAATATCACTGAGGAATTCTAGGATTGTGCCAATGTAGACTGAGCCTAGTCCCAATGAGTCTGCGGCTGTGCAGATGTTTTGGGCGCAGATAACTGTGTCTATGAATGATATCCAGAAATGTGGAAAAGCGCTGGTTGCGGTGAATGGGGCGGTTTCAAGTTTTGCCCATCTTTCGATACGATGCAAATCGATGCAGAATAGTAGAAGGACTGGTGCTTTGCCTATGAAGTCTTGTCCACATTTTTCTGCTAGTTTTTGTTTTGTTTCATTGTTTTCTATTTTTATGATGGAGTAAGGTTGCAGGTTTCCTCCAGAAGGTGCATGTATTCCTGCTGAAAGAATAAGCTGCAGAATGTCTGGGGAGATTTTCTTTTGGGAGAAGTTTCGGCAGCTGGCGCGTTCGGTGAGTAGTTTTATTGTTTGGTTTGGATGTTTACCATTAACGGATACTTCTACTCCGTGGTGAGACGGCATCTCATTATTCTTCATTGTAATCATTCCCATACAGAATAAGGCGTCTGTTTTTAGCTATTCTTTGATTAATTATTCAAGGATTAATTTCTTGCCCCTCTTCATGCTCAGTGTTCAGGAATAACGGGAAGGAAGGCTGTAGATGCTTGTAAATATTGATAGAGGATAATTCTGCAATGCTTTGTTGCTTACTCGATAGATTAATTAATTTAAAAAGATGATTATGTTATAAGGCTCTGCAATTGTAAGCGCCTGCTTGAGGTATCTAGAATTGTGTGATTGGTGTAAGGAACATGGTGATGGCAAGAAATGGTATCTTAATATTAAGAACTACTCAAAAGATGTTCTTAAAGATAAGGCGGCAATTGAAGCAGCTAAAGCGTATTTTATGGGAATTGAGTCCATCACAAGAAAGCCAATGGGACCTCCTCCAGTTCTCAACATTCATGATGATGAGAAATTTGCTGAATATGTGGAACTTACGAAAGAGGCTATAAAAACCAATTCTCCTCATAGAGGACAGATAGTTCCACTAGAAGATGTCAAGAAAATCATTAAACTATCAGGGCCAATAGCTAAAATGGCTTGTGTATGCAGGAGAGCTGTTAGAGCGAGTTTTGATGAAAAAACATGCATAGCATTAGGACCACTTTTCTTAGAATATGCTAAAGAGTGGCCTGACTATACTAGAGGAGGCATAGACTACATCTCTAGAGAAGAGACAGAGGAACTAATGGAAGAGTTTAACAGTAAAGGGTATGTAGCCTCAATTTGGAGAGATTTTGATTCTCCTGCGATTGTAGGATTCTGTAACTGTGAGTTTCCAACATGTGGTGCAATCCGTGCAAGGAGGTATTATGGTGACTGGTATAACTTCTTCATGAGGAAGGCTGAGTATGTGGCTATGCAGAACTTCGATAGATGTAACGGTTGTCGTGTCTGCGTATCCCGTTGCCAATTCGGAGCCATATCGTATTCTCCTTACTTAGAAAAAGCGATTATCAACATGAAGATATGTGCAGGTTGTGGTTTATGTCGTGATGCCTGTCCTCAGAATGCGATACAGCTTGTGTCACGAAGCCAAATTCCAGCAGTGAAGGAGATGTGGTAAAATGGTATCTCTGAGACAACTTAACTTCCCCGAATATACTGTAAGCGTAGAAGTAGATGAAGAAAAATGTGTAGGTCCATTCGAATGTGGGAAATGTTTGAAAAATTGTCCAGCAGTCGTGTTCAGAACTTACCCAAAAAAAAGAGTTAAAGGTGAAATCTGTAATGAATGGGGAGTAATAGCAGCTAATGATGCTTTTTGCTGGGGCTGTGGTGTCTGCACCAAAATATGTCCAACAAAAGCTATCAAAATAGCAAGTAACAAATAATTTTTCTTTTCTCTGAGATTCATTTGGTTGTGTCTTTGAGGGTTTTTTCCATGAAAACCCACTGCGACCTGAATTGTGGCGGAACCTCCACTTCGGGATATTCGTCGCGTTCAATAAACCCGAAAGAACGATAAAGATGCTGTGCGGCAGTCATGAATGGTCCAGTATCGAGATAGATTGAATGGTAGCCAAATTCCTTCGCTTTTTGCAATAGCTGTTGTAACAAGGCTTTGCCATAGCCTTTTCCACGATATGCGGGTCGAATATACATTCGTTTTATTTCGCCAACATCTTTCCTTATTTGTCGTAGTGCACCCATTCCGATAATGGCATTTTCAAGCTTAAGCAAATAGTAGATTCCTTTTGGTGGGACATCGGAGCACAATTTATCAATAGTGCTTGTTACATATTCTCGGACAGACATGGCGGACATATCGATTTTATAATACTCACTCATTTCTTTTATTGCCCAGCTCATGTGTTCCACGTTCAAATCAATTACTTGAGCCCGATGAATACGCAAATCAACTGGG
>Ga0315280_10001574_pt1 | contig 38935 bp, 24 predicted proteins | sample YL17G06_40_MG_FD_203697 | JGI IMG/M metagenome (GOLD analysis project Ga0315280, IMG submission 203697) | Sediment microbial communities from Yellowstone Lake, YNP, Wyoming, USA - YL17G06_40 | ecosystem: Environmental > Aquatic > Freshwater > Lake > Sediment | place: USA: Wyoming | collected... | reverse complement strand
CCGGCGGGCGGAGCCCGGCCCGTGGCGCGCATCACATCCGCTCCGCTCGGTACGCAGTCGAATCTGTCGACCTGGAATCGGGAACGGGCGGTCGGAGCCGCTGATGAGCTGTCTCGCGCGACCCGAACCTTTCACCGATGTAATCCTGGCGCAATGGCCCTGTAATGCGGCCGATCGTCTTATGAAGTGAGGACGAAAGAGGCGCCGCGGACCACACAGGGGCGGTCGCGGACGCGCCAGGAGCGAGCCCCGCAGATTTCGAAACAAAGCCATGAACCTCAACGACCTTCTCCGAGTGGTGAAGAACCGTCAAGGCCGCCAACTCGGCATCGCCGCCTTCGTGCTGCTGCTGGTTCTCGTCGTCGCCGGCTGGTGGCTGCAACCGGCCGAGGCCGAGGCGACAAGAACGACGCCGGCTCCCGCCGCTCTCAGCTCAACCGCCGTGCCGGCGGCTCCCGGTCGCGTCGATTCCTACGCCGACATCGTCAGCCAGGTCGCCCCGGCCGTCGTCACCATTCGATCGGAGCGGCGCGTGCGCGCCACCTCGTTCGGCGACAATGACGCTGAAAACTTCTTCCAGCAGTTCTTCGGCCAGGCGATGCCGCACATGCGGCAGGAGCCGCAGATCGAGGGCGCGCTCGGCTCCGGCGTGATCGTACGATCGGACGGCTACATCCTCACCAACAACCACGTCGTCGCCAACGCGCAGGAGATCAAGGTGGAACTGCCCGACGAGCGCACCTTCGCCGCGAAGCTGGTCGGCGCCGACGCGCCGAGCGATCTGGCGGTCCTCAAGATCAATGCGACCAATCTGCCCGTCATCAAGATCGGCGATTCGGCGAAGATGCGTGTCGGCGACGTCGTGCTGGCGGTCGGCGACCCGCTCGGCGTCGGCGAAACGGTGACGATGGGGATCGTCAGCGCGAAGGGGCGGGCAACGGGCCTGAGCGACGGCTCCTACGAGGACTTCATCCAGACCGACGCGCCGATCAACCAGGGGAACTCGGGCGGTGCGCTGGTCAACACGCGCGGCGAGCTGATCGGCATCAACTCGCAGATCATGACCCCCTCGGGCGGGAACATCGGGATCGGCTTCGCGATTCCATCGGCCATGGCCGAGAACGTGATGGATCAGATCATCAAGACCGGAACGGTCCGCCGCGGCATGCTGGGCGTGACCGTGCAGAGCGTGAGCTCCGACATGGCCGCGAACCTGGGCCTGAAGGAAGTGCACGGCGCGATCGTCTCGTCGGTGGAATCGGGCGGCCCCGGGGATCGCGCCGGCGTGAAGCAGGGCGACGTGATCACGGCCATCAACGGCCGGCCGGTCACCGACAGCAACGAGCTGCGCAACGAAATCGCCGGCATGGCGCCGGGCAGCCGGGTGACGCTGGGCGTCGTCCGCGACGGGCGCAATCAGCAGATCGAGGCGACGCTGGCGCAGATGCCCAACAAGGACCGCGCGTCCAACGACAACAGCGGACCCGACGAACACGGTCGCCTCGGCATGTCGGTCGAACCCATGACCCCTTCGATTGCAAATCAGCTGGGCACCAGGACGAGAACCGGCCTGGTGGTGGACTCGGTGACGCCGGGCGGACCCGCATCGGATGCTGGCATCCGCGAGGGCGACATCATCAAGCAGGTGAATCGCCGGCCGGTGGCGAGCGGCAGCGAGCTGCAGCAGGCAGTGCGCGACTCGGGCAGCCGTCCCGCGCTGTTGCTCGTCGAGCGCGACGGTCAGAACCTGTTCATCGCGGTGTCGCCGGATCGAGGGTGACAAGTAGCGAGTCGCGAGTAGTGAGCAGGCTGCCGGGAGCAGTCAGCAGATGGGTTTCCTGCTGGCTGCTCCCGGTTTGCTGTTTCGAATCCTCTCGCCCTACCCGCCACTCTACTCACTGCTCGCTACTGACTACTCACTACTTCTCCCCGTTCTCGAAGAGCCGTTCCCACCCAGATCAATCCCGACACCCCGATGACGACAGGCACGATCACCGCGGCGGCCGGCCAGCCGGCCAGGTCGGCGGCGATACCGAGAATCGTCGGCGAGATCGCGTCGCCGAACAGGTGAATCGCGAAGATGCTCACCGCCATCGCGGTCGCGCGCATGGCGATCGGCACCACGCTGACGATGACGACGTTGATCGGGCCGGTGCTCAGGAAGACGAAGAACTCGGCCACGAACAGCGCCCACGTGTAGGTTGTACGGTCCGAGGTCTGCGCGAGCGCCAGCCACGCGAACGGCACCGCGATCAGCATCGAGGCGCCCGACATCCAGAGATAGCCGCCCCTGACGCGCCTCTGCAGCCAGTCGCCGGCGTATCCACCGGCGAACGTGCCGAAGAGGCCGGACACCACCGCGGCGGTGCCGATCAGCCTGTCCGCCTCGTTGAGCGGCAGGCCGCGCACGTGCTCGAAATACCTCGGCGCCCAGAAACTGAGGCCTCCGATCGCGAACGTATAGGCCGCGTAGCCAAGCACCGTCCAGGTGTAGGCGCGGTTTCGCAGCAGGGCTCTCACAACCTCGCGAAAGCTGGCCTGCTGCTCGGCCGCCAGATCTGCGCCACCCGGCCGCGAACTCCCAGCTGCCGATCGCGAACTGCCGACTGGGCTGTCCTGGATGCCGCGCGGGGGGTCCGGCGCCGTCAGTGTCAGCAGCGCCAGCGCCAATCCGGGGAGGCCGACGATGAAGAAGACGGCACGCCAGCTGTGAAGGGCGTGTTCCAGCTCGCCGCCCAGGATGTAGCCGACGGCGCTGCCGACTGGAATGGCGACGTAGAAGACCGCGAACGCCCGGCCGCGCCGCTCGGCGGGAAAGTAATCCGAAATGAGAGCGGGCGAGATCGTGCCGTAGGCGGCCTCACCCACGCCGACGGTGGCGCGCGCAGCGAGCAACTGGACGTAGCTGCGTGCGATGCCCGAGGCGGCGGTTGCGAGGCTCCACGCGCCGACGCCGACGGCCATCAGGCGCGTGCGCGACAACCGATCGCCGAGCCGGCCGAAGATCGGCGACGTGAGGAAGTAGACCACCAGGAAGGCGCTGAAGATGAGACCGCCTTCCGTGTTCGAGAGGTGGAATTCGTCCAGGATCCGCGGCTGGACCGCGGCGAGGATGTAGCGGTCGATGTAGTTAACGAAGTTGAGAAGCGTCAGCAGCGACAGGCCGTAGATCGCTGCGCGACGGGACAGCTGAGGCACCGACGAACGCTCGTCAGGCGTCGTCACTGCCCTTCCCGGCACGACAGCGGCTTGCGGAAGTTGAGCTGCGTCTTGACGATCTCGTATCCCAGGTGCCTGTAGAAGGCGTGCGCTCCTTTCCGGACGACGTTCGATCGCACGCGCATCTCGGCGTACCCGTGGGCAACCGCCCACCGTTCCGCGGCTTCCACGAGGACGCGCCCGACGCCCCGCCCCCGAGCGGCGTCGTGAACCACGAGGCCGCCGAGATCCGCGAACGGACCGCACTCGAGCATCAGCTCCTCGTGGACGTAGACCCAGCCGAGGATCGCGGGGAGCGTTCCCGCGCCGGAGGAGGCGCGGCTCTCGTCGTCCTCGGCGACGAACACCGCGTTGGCAGGACGCGCGGCAAGTGCCTCGAAGCGTGCGGCCACCTCGGCCGGCGTGGACGGATAGCCGAGCTGGCCGCACAGCGCCGCCACGCGCTCGCCATCGGCCGCGGTCATCGCTCGCACGCGGACGCTCATGCTTGCCAATCGAACCGATCTGGGCGGCCATCCTTCGACTCCGTTCGTGGTGAGCCACGTCGAAGCACGAACGTCACTCAGGCCAGGGGGCCGCCCCTTCTCGCTACTCACTACCCGCTCAGTACTACGTCGTCTTCCTGTTCGCCTCTTCCAGCGACGTGATCAGCTTCGCGATGTCCTCGTCGGTCAGGTGCCGTTTCACCTTCTCGAGCATCGTCTTGAAATGCGCGATCTCGAACGGTTCGGCCGGAAACCCGGTGTTGCCGGTGGCGGGAGCAATGCTGTCAATCAACACCTTGCCCTCGCCGTCGAGGAATGCGAACCACGGAAGCCCGGGGTTCTTGCTGCCGGACGGCTTCACCAGATTCTTCGCACCGGTCATCCGGTCCCAGTCGATCTTCACGCTGACGAATTCCTTCGCCAGAATCGGCGCAACGTCCTTGGACGCCATCCAGGCGCCCAGCCTGTGGCACCACACTCACCACGGGGCCGAGAACCAGAGGAACACGTCCTTGTTCTCGGCCTTCGCCTGTTTCAGGGCCGCGGCAAACAGCGGCGCGCTGTCGGTGGGCGGCACCTGGTTCTTCACCAGCAGGGCGAGGACCTTTTCCGTGTCGTACTTCGCCGGGTCGTTGTCGGCCGCCAGGTCGCGGGCCGATTTCTGGTCGAGCACCTTTCCGGTCTTGTCGAGGATCGTGAAGTGTGGGAGCGCCCCGGCGGCGAGGCTCGCCTGGTAGGACGCAGCGACATCCTGATTCTTGTCCAGGTGGCCCACGTCGACGAACACCTGCCGGTACTCGTTCGAAAGCTTCAGGCTCACCTGCTGCTGTGTCTCGTTCATCGGCATGCCGCGCAGCGATTGCTGGAACTTCGTGCAGTTCTCGTCGTCGTTGGCACCCCAGTTGATCAGCACGCGGATATCGTCGGCGACGGCCGCCTTCAGCGCGTCGGCAATCTTCGCCTTGGCGTCGGCAGCATCGTCGTACAGCTTGCGCGGCGCGCGCCCCTGCGGCTTGACCTCTCGCGCCTGCGCTTGAGGCGTCGCCGGGGTGACCTGTGTCACCCGCGGCGGCGCCGATGGTGGCGCCGCTTGTCCGCCCATGGCGAGGACCAGCGGCAACATGTGTATGAGCATTCGTGAATCCCCCTGTCTCAAGGCTCAGGGCTCACGGCTCAGGGCCGCGTCCGACTGAGGTTGCGTCGCTCTGAGCCTGCTCCGGATGGCCCATGGGTTGAGCCAGACAGCTCTCGAGCCATGGGTCCTGAGCCTTGAGCCGATTGTCCCCGAAAACCGAGCGTCGGCCGCGGAGAATAGCACAGTAGGAGCGCCTCGGCGTTATTTGGACACGCTCCCGCCAAACGAGTTATCTTTGGACCATGCGAAAAGTGAAGATTGCCGCGGCCGTTTTGTTCAGCGCGTGCGCCGCGACGTCGATGCTCGTTGCCCGGGCGGACGCCCAGGGCCCGGGCGCGCCCGCGTGGTCGTTCGCGGTGTCCGGCGATTCACGCAACTGCGGGGATGTCGTCATGCCCGCCATTGCCGCGGGCGTCCTGAAGCAACATGCGCGGTTCTACTGGCACCTGGGCGACCTGCGGAAGACGTACGACTTCGACGAGGACATGGAGCACCAGCCGGAGCATGTCAAGAGGCCAATGACGATCGTCCAGTACGAGAACCAGGCGTGGCCCGATTTCATCGAAAACCAGATCGGGCCGTTCGGCACCTTGCCGGTCTACGTTGGCATCGGCAATCACGAGACGTACTGGCCCAAGACGCGCGAGATGTTCCTGCTCCAGTTCGCCGACTGGCTGAACTCGCCGGTGCTGCGCCAGCAGCGGCTGGCGGACAACCCGCGCGACCACATGCTGCGGGCCTACTACCACTGGGTCCAGGGGCCGGCGGACTTCATTTATCTCGACAACGCGACGGCCGACCAGTTCGACCTCCGGCAGCTCGGGTGGCTGTTCGGCGTGCTGGCCCGCGACCGCGCGAACCCGAACATCACGAGCATCGTCGTCGGGATGCACGAGGCGCTGCCCGACAGCATCTCGGCCGACCACAGCATGAACGAATCGCCGGTGGGCATCGACAGCGGGCGGGAGGTGTACCGCCAGCTGCTCGGTCTCCAGAGTGCGACGGGCAAGCATGTCTACCTGTTGGCCAGCCACTCGCACTTCTACATGGACGGGATCTTCAACACCGAGTGGTGGCGGGCGAATGGTGGAGTGCTGCCCGGCTGGATCGTCGGCACGGCCGGCGCCACGCGCTACACGCTGCCGCCGAACTGGAAGGACGCGAAGCAGGCCGAGACGAACGTGTACGGCTACCTGCTCGGCACCGTGCGGCCCGACGGATCAGTGACCTTCGACTTCCAGCGCATCGCCGAAACCGACGTACCGGCCCCGGTCGTCACGCGCTACACGTCGGAATTCGTCCACTGGTGTTTTGCGGAGAATCGGGAGTGACGATGGGAACCTTAGGCCTTAGGCCTTAGGCCTTAGACCTTAGGCCTTGGGGCTTGGGCCTCGGGTGCCCGCTACCCGCGGCGGCACGCGCTACCCGCGGCCCTCCAACGAGCTGACGAGCGATTTTAGCCCCGAGACGATGTCCGCATACACGGCCGCCACAGGCTGGTGTTCCGCTGCTTTCAAGAAACCCAGTCGAAGTGCCAGATCAAGCAGGTATGCGGCCTCAGCTGCGGAACCTGTCGCGACATTCAGGAAGTTCAGGTATTCCAGCGAGGAACGGCGGGCACATCCTTCGACGATGTTGCATGGAACTGAAACCGCTGCGCGTCTCAATTGAGCTTGAAGCCCGTACCGTTCGCACGCGGGGAACGCCTGCGTGATCCGGTAGACCGCTTCAACGGCCCGATCCGCTGACAAGAACACGCGAAGTTTGCGGTGATCGCGGCTCATAGCGAACGGCGCCAGAGCAAACATCGCGCCACACGCTCAAGTCATGAGGTCTGGGGTCGACGGCCTCTAAGGTCCGACGCCCGCACGCACGATCCAAAGCCAGACAAGTCCCAAGGCCCAAGGGCTAAGGCCCAAGGCCGACACGAAGCGCCCGAGCCTACGTCGTCGGTCGCGAGGGCGCCTTGGGCGGCATCACGGGTCGCACGCGCAGCGTGGTGATGGTTGCGTTGTCGCGCTGGCCGCCTTCCTCGATGCGTTCGATCGTGTACTGGCCGTCGCGCAGATAGTCGACGTGCGCCATCAGGAACGAGAAGCCGGCCTTCGTGACCAGATCCATCCACTGTCCCTGCGCCGTCTCGTCGGGCGCCTCGGTCATCCCGCTCATGAAGGTGACCTGCGGCCAGGCGTTCATCGACGCGCGGCGGCTCGACCCTCCGCTGGCGCCGGTGGCGCCGACCGCGCGGCGGCTGCCCCGCGGCTCGCCGGTCTCCGGATCGCTGTAGAAGATCGTGGTGTCCTTGTAGACCTCCATGTTGTAGACGTGCGGCCCGAAGCCGTACGCCCAGCGCGTGTAGCGCGCCTGGTGCCGCACGTCCATCGCGTGCACGTCGGCATTGCTGTTCACCTCGCGCACGATCGCCTCGCGCAGCGCGGCTACGGCCTCGGCGTGTTCGGGGTACCGTGGATCGCGCAGGCCGCTCATCATCGTGTACCACCCGCGCGAGTCCCAGTAGGCGCGGAAGCCGGGCGGCACGTAGCCGGCAAACTGCTGCACCCACTCGTGCGACGGATACCCGTGCGGATTCAGGTAGATGTCGGGCAGCCACTCGCGCCAGATCTTGCCGTTCACCTCGGATTCGGGCAGCAGGCTCGACGAGCCGGTGCCGACGTCCGAGCCCAGCGCGCTGTAGCGGCCGGCGTGCAACATGTAGTTGGGCGTCAGCTTCTGCAGGTCGTAGGCGATCGCCGCGCCGTCCGGGTTCTGCACCGGACACAGGATGACGTTCACCTTCTTGAGGATGCCGCGGTACGACGGATCGGTCGCCAGCAGTTCGGCCAGCCGCAGGATGTGACTGGTCGAGGAGACCTCGTTGGCGTGCTGGCGCCCCATCATGTAGATCGTCGGCTTGTAGGCGGTGAGCTTCGCGACCGAGACCTGCTCGCTCGGCGTCGGCAGCGTGACTTCCATCACCGACATGTCGCGCCCGCGGTACGACTCGCCGGCCTTGTAGGCCTTGATCTCGGGATAGGCCGAGAGCTTCTTCACGATCTGTTCGGCCTCGTCCGGGCTGATGATGTGGTCCCATTTCACGATCGGCGTCGTCGGTTTGCCCTGCCTGCCCTGAGCGAGCGAGAGCGAGTCGAAGGGTTTGCCGTCCGCAATCCTGATGTTCGACGGGGCGCTCGATCCAGTGTTCGGGACGATGCGCCGAGTGCGCGCGTCGCGCAGCGCGACGTTTACGGCAACCCGATCGACGTGATCGTACGAAAGCGCCGTCTTGTAGAGGCCCGCGGCCTGCAGGCGCACCAGGTTGTCGAGCGCGTCCACCGCACGACCGGCCTCCCGGTCGTCGGTCGCGTCGATCTGCAGCTCGAGCTCGCTCACCCGGTCCGCGCGGGCGACGACGCGCAGCACCTGCGGCGCGGTGACGTTGATACGCCCGAGATCGCGCGAAACGGTCGTCCCGCCTTCGCTGCTGCGCGGCCTCCCGCCCTCGCCGCTTGGCAGCTTTCCGCCTTCGCCGCCTGGCGGCTTTCCGCCTTCGCCGCCTGGCGGCTTTCCGCCTTCGCCGCCTTGCGGCTTTCCGCCTTCGCCGCCTTGCGGCTTCGGCGGGACAGGCGGCGGGACAGGCGGCGGGACAGGCGGCGGGACAGGCGGCGGGACAGGCAGCCTGGCAGGCGCGCCTTCCGGCTTCTCCTTGTAGGTGATGTCCACCTTCGCGCGCGTCGCGGCGTTGCCCGCGTAGAGGATGCGGATCGATGGCGCCTGTCCCGGCCGGTTCGGATGAATGATGGGCAGGATCTTGCCGGGCGAATTCAGCCGGTTCCGCGTGAGCGTACGGCCCATCGCCGAGAAGAAATCGAGCGTGACGAAGTAGATGTCCTCGTGCAGCGCCTCGAGCGACGACACCTGCTCCTCGTCGATGCCGAGGCGGAAATCGGGTTCGCTCATCCACACTTCGACGTCGAAGTCGCGGAAGAACGGCTGCTTATCGGAGGTCGGCCGGTTGGCGGTCACGCGCATGACGTTGTCGTAGACGCGCGAGAGAACCTTCGACTGGTAGTAGTCCCAGAAGCGTTCCGGGTCGGTCTGGATGCGCGCGTCGATGGCGCTCTGGCCGTTCACCGTCGCGGCAATCCATCCGGTCGTCACGTCCACCTTCGACCAGCCGGGAAACTTGTCGAGGTACTCACGCTCCACGATCTTCGGGCTGAACGTCGAACGGTACACCACCTTGCCGCTGCCGTCGGACGCTTCCAGGCTGTAGACATCCTTGCCCTCGTCAACGAGTTCCATCCGGAACGCGTCGAGCGGCAGCCCGATGTCGCGCCTGAAGATCTCGTCGGCCGGAAACAGTTCCTGCAGCCAGCGGCTCGGCACCTGGTAGAACTTGTATTTCTTCGACAGGTCCGGCTTGTACGCGAGCACCTTGACCGTGACCGACCGGACGTTGCTGGCCTTCAACTCGGGCATCACCTGCTCGGTCAGCCAGAAGAATCCCTGCTTGTAGGCCGACAGGACGCGCACGCGCGGGTTCGCGGCGCCGGCTTTCGTCAGCTCCGCGCGCGCCTTGTCCGCGATCTCACGCCGGGCGTCCGGCGATTCGCTCAGCCGCGTTTCCAGGTCGACCTTCGACCCTGCCTTCACTTTCGGCAACACGTCAGACTTGAGCTTCGCCCAGAACTCGTCCACTTCCCAGGCGATCTCCGGCTTGTCCTCGAAGACCGTCACCGGATCCGTGACGCCCTGGCTGGACACCGTGATCTTCGCGTCCTTCGCGTCTTTCGTGCCTTTCAGCTGCTCCCGGATCTCCCCTTCGACGTACTTCGCGAACGCGGGATCCGCCTTTTCGAGATACAGCTTCGCGTCGAGCGACTCGATCTTCTTCTCCTTCAGATCGTCCAGGACGCTTTTCACCTCGGTGAGCGCCTGCGCCGCCTGGTTGGCGCCGCTGCGGCCCCCGAAGAACTTCGTCGCCTCCGCAATCACGTCGTCCAGCGAGGCGGCGCCGCGCCGCGTATCCCAGACGTGCGGAACGCGGCGCGCGAGATACAGGCTGGCCGCCTCGGCACCCGCCGGATCCGAGCCCGCCACCACCGTCGCCGTCGCATTGCCGAACGCGCGCGGCACGATCTGCACCACACCCTCGCCCGGCTGCAGATCGTCGATCCGGGCCTTGCCGATCTTCACGAGCTGCTGCACCAGCTTGTTGTCGCGCCCGATCAGAATCGGACTCGGTTCGCTCTGCGGCTGCTTCACCTTGTCGTCGCGCTTCGTGAGCGGCAGCGTGATGCCGGTGGTTTCCAGGCCGAGCCGGGCGGCGATGTGCGTGGCGCCGAAGGAATCGCGCGGGCTGCCGAGAATGAGCGTCGGTTCCACGCGATCCGGAATCAGATCCTGGTAGGCGTCGCCGAACCAACCGTCGATCGAGTAGACGTCGCTCAGGTCGAATGCCTTGCCCGGCGCCGACGGCGTTGCGGGAGCTTGAGCCGGCGCCGCCGCGGGAGCCGCCGCCGGCGCGCCGCCGCGCTGGCCGCCGGCACCCGCTGCTGCCGCGCCGCCCGCCCCGGCGCCGCGACCGCCGCCTGCGGTTGCAGCGGCGGCGGTTGCCTCACCACTTGCCGCCTCCCCGCCGGCGCCGCCGCCCCGGCCGCCGCCTGCCGGCGTCTCGGGCAGGAACTCGTCGGGATCGACGGGCGGCGTCAGCGTGCGCGCGTTCATACCAGTCCGGCGTACGACTGCTCGATTCCCCGCAGCCGCACCGGGAAACAGCAGCGTCGTCGATGCCGCCTCGGCGAAGTCGAGCATGCGCGGCTCACGCCCCGCGCGGTGTGCCGCGTCCAGATCCTGGAACGCGCGCAGGGCGCGCGGTGTGTCACCGGCGCCGGTGTTCACCTTGACGATGATCGTCGCGATCCCCCGCCGGTCGCTGTCGACGACGACGGCCGTGACGCGGCCGCTGCCCGCGATCGCCTTCGTCTTCAGGCACTGATCGACCTGCTGCTCGATGCCGCGAAGCGTGATGCCCGACATGTTCCACAGCCGCGGCAATCGCGCCGCCAGCTCCACTCCGGCCGCCAGTGTCCCCGCATCGTCGCCGCCGACAACGACCACGCCGTCAGGGCCACCGAGCGGCGATTCGGCCAGCGCAATCAGCCCTTGCCCCGCCGCGAGCGGTTTCAGATCGATCGCCTGTTTCTCGGCCAGCTTCTTCACGAACCGGTTCTCGCGGCCCACGAGGATCGGCAGGTCGATCCCTTCCGGCGATGTCACCTGGTTGTCGCGCACGACGATGGGCAGCGTCATCGCGGTGGTTTCGTAGCTGAGCCGCGCGGCGATGTTCGTCGCCGCCTCGACGTCTTCGCTGGCCGGGCTGGCGGGCACGATCACACGGGCGGCAATCGTGTCGGCGAGGCCGTCGCCATTCGTGTCGCGGATCGCGCCGCGGGCGAGATCGAAGAGCATCGTGAGGCTGTCGAGCCTCGACGCCCCGGCGCCGTTCACGCGCGGCCGCGCGGAGGCGACCAGGACCAGCAAGAGCGCGATGACGCAGACGAGCAGCCGCTTGGACACGGGAACCTCCGGGCGAATGTGTATGTCCTCTATCGAGTCGGCAGCGGCTTCATAACCGGGGCGGGTGGCGCCGAACGGGGCGCCCCGCTCGCGCGCAGGCGCGTGTCACGTGACAAGTGCTTTTCGCGCCGAGCACGAGTGGGGCTGTTCGGCGACAGGACCCGGACAGCGAAGAACGGTTATGAAACCGGCATTCTCGGCGTGCGCGAAGCGGCCAAAGCGTACGGCAGCGGATGGGCTGCGTGTCAACGCTTTTCTGCGGCCGGCCGTGGCCTGGGGACGAGGCCGGCCGCCGAGCAAGCGGGAGTCATCAGCGACGCTGCGCGCCAGGCGGTCGCGAGCGTTTAACCGCGCGTCGAGGCGGGCGATAGAACGCCGGCCTCGGCCACAGGCCGCGGCCGGCCGGAGAGGACCCGCAAGATGACCCGCCTTCGCTCGCCGACGACAGCGTGCGAGCTACGGCGAGGCCTCGCCGTAGCTGCATCATCTGCAAACGCGCAGCGGAGGCGGGTCGTCGATTCCGAATCGCGCCTTCAGTCGATCCGCACGATGCCGGGCGCCACGGTCGGAAACCGCGTGAACACCGCGGGATCGTGGCCGGGGACGATCAACTTGAGCTCCGAGGCCTGCGTGCGCATCCGATCCTGCGCTGCGAGGTTCGACGCGAAGTCCAGGGCGCCGGCCACGGGCGCATGCTCGTCGAGATTCTCGTACAGGTACACGTTGTCCGACGCCACGACCGTCCGGCCCGACTTGCTGTTCACCACGAGGTACTGCGACGCATACGTGTGGCGACCGCCGGTGTAGCATGCGATGCCCGGCAGCGGCCGCTGGCCGTCGCCATCGATCAGGCGCAGACGTCCCTCCAGGTTCAGGCGCACCACCGCGAGCACATCCTCGGGCTCGATGCCGCCGTGCGTCCTTGGCGACTGCCACGCGTCGCCCGTGTAGTACGTGTACTCGGCCTCCTGAATCCAGACGCGGGCCTTCGGAAACAGCGTCGTGCCGCCTGCATGATCCCAGTGCATGTGTGTCAGCACGATGTCGGTGACCTGCTCGGGCTTGATGCCGAGGCCCGCGACTGCGTCCGACGGCCGCACGAAGTCCCTGACCTTCCACTGCGCAACCAGGTTGGCACGGAAGAATCCCGAATCGACCAGCACGATGCGACCGTCGCTGCCCTTGAGCAGCCAGACCATCACCGGGATGTCGAGACGCTTCGTCCGATCGCCCCCGGCGACGAGGCTGCCCAGCGAGAAGTCCGGAATCGTGCCGTAGCGGATTGCGTACACCTCGTATTTTGGTTCCTGGTCCTTGGTTCCTGGTTCTTGGTGCGACCTCTGCGCAGGCTGTTGGGCCAGCCCCGTTGCCGCAAGCAAAACGGCCAATATCGTTGCCAGCATCCTTCCCTCACGCACTTCCCCCGATCCCTGATCCCTGATCCCTCTGCTCGCTCGGTCCACCGCCTGTCATCCCGCTCGCGCGAAATCGATGAACCCACGCTCGGCATCCGTCGAGACCAGGCGCACGCGCACCCTGTCACCGACGTCGAGCCCCTCGAAACCCCGCTCCAGCCGGCCTTCGACCGGTGGATCGAGCAGCCGCACCCACGTCCCCTTCGGCGACGCGCCGGTCACGATCGAATCGAACTCGTCGCCGATGCGCGACTCGAGCAGCAGCGCCGCGGCCGCCTTGCGCACGAGCCGCTCCACCTTGTTGACCTCGTCCTCCATCTCGGTGCAGTGCTGCGCCAGCACCTCGAGTTCATCGTCGCCGTAGGCGACCGGCGCGGCCAGGGCGGCCGCTTTCAGCAGCCGCTGCGTGACGAGGTCCGGGAAGCGCCGGTTCGGCGCGGTCGAATGCGTGTAGTCGCGCACGGCCAGGCCGAAATGTCCCTCCGCGGTTTCGCCGGGTCGCTCGACGACATACTCGCCAGGGCCGAGCAGCTTGATCACGGCCAGCGACAGGTCGGGAAACCGGACCGGGTCGCGCGCCTTCTGGCGCGTGAGAAACTGCTGCAACGCCAGGCCGTCCGGTGCGGCGGGCAACGCGTCGCCGTGCTGCCTTGCCAGATCGACGATGCGGTCCCATCGCGCCGGCGTCCGGACGACGCGGCGCAGCGACGGCAGGCGGCGATCGGCCAGATAGCGCGCCGTGACGCCGTTGGCGGCGATCATGAAATTCTCGATGATCGCCTTCGCGCGGTTCCTGCGCTCGACCTGCAGCTCGCGCACGGCATGGTCTTCGAACACCGCGCGCGCCTCGATCGTCTCGAGATCCAGCGCCCCATGCGCGTGCCGCCAGTCGTTCATCAGCGCCGCCACGCGATCCTGTACCCGCAGCTGCTCGTCCATGCCCGGTACCGCCGCCACCGCTGTTGGCATCGGACCGTGGCCGTCCAGCCAGTCGGCGACGCTGTTGTAGGCCAGCTTCGCCCGGTTCCGCACGACGGCCGCGTACACGTCCGAGTCGGTCACCGTCCCGTCCGGCGCGACGTCCGCCTGGACGACCAACGCACCCCGGTCCGCGTCGAACGCGAGCGACGTGAGGTCGGTTGACAGCCGCTCGGGCAGCATCGGGTAGATCTGCGCGGCGGTGTAGACCGAGGCCGTGTTCTGCCTCGCGTGCCGATCGATCGCGCAGTCCTTCGCCACGAGGGTGTCCACGTCGGCCACCGCCACCAGGATTCGCGTCGCGCCGTTGCCGCCCGGCGCCGACACCGACAGCTGGTCGAGGTCCATCGAATCGTCGTTGTCGATGGAACACCACAACACATCGCGCAGGTCGCGCGGCCCCGCCGGCACGGCGGCGGTGAGATGCTCGACCTGCTGCAGCGCCGCGGGCGGGAAATCGGGCGCCAGGTGATGGTCGATCATCGCGCGCCTGGCGATGTCGCGCAGCAGCGCGCGGTGATCGTGAAACTGTGCCGCTCGGCTCATGGGGTCACTTTATCCCAAACAGAGCGGACAGCGGAGCGGATGCACCAGCGGTCGAGCCGCTCCGCAGCCCGGGAAAGCTCCTCGGCGTTGCTCCGTTTTCCGGATCGACCGTCCGGCAGCCTCAATTCGGCGACGCTTCGCCTTCGGCCTCAATTCGGCAGCCGGGGAAAACTACGCAACGCTCGTCGCTTTCCGGCATGGACCACGGGCTGCTCCGCATGGCTCGCCCGCTGGTGCTTCCGCTCCGCTGGTCACTGGCGGGAAGCGCGACCGACTGCGCTATACTGCCCGCCCGATGGCTGCCCGCACGTCCCGCACGGTGTGCCCCCGCAACTGCTACTGCACCTGCGGCATGCTCGTGACCGTCGAGGACGGCCGGATTGTCCGAATCGAAGGGGATCCGAAGAATCCGGCGACAGGCGGCCACGTGTGCGTGAAAGGCCTCGCTTACGCGCGCCGCGTGACGGGCGAGGACCGGCTGCTGACGCCGCTGCGTCGCACGCGCCGCGGCGGGTCGCTTGAGCCTGTCGGCTGGGACGACGCGCTCTCGGACATCGCCGCGCGGCTCGCCGCCATCCGGCGCGAGTCGGGCCCCGAGGCCGTCCTCTACTACGAGGGCTCCGGCAGCCACGGCGCGCTTGGCCAGATGGCCTTTGCCTTCTGGCACCAGTTCGGCGGCTGCACGGTGCCGTTCGGCGATCTCTGCTGGCCGGCCGGTCTCGAAGCGACGCGGCTCACCTACGGCGCCAACCTTCACAACCATCCCCGCCTGACGCGCGAGAGTCGTTTCGTGCTGCTCTGGGGACACAACCCGGCCGAAACGAGCATCCACCAGATGCGCCTGCTGCTCGACGCCCAGCAGCGCGGTGCGACGCTCGCGCTGGTCGATCCGCGGCAGACCGACACCTCCGATCTCGTCGACCTGATGCTGAAGCCGCAGCCAGGGACCGATGTGGCCCTCGCCCTGGGCATGGCCCGCGTCATCGTCGACCAGGACCTCCTATGGTCGAGGTGGATTTTTGTCCGCGTGGACCAAGCCTGAAAGACTCGCCAACGCCGCCGCCGCCGCCCACCCGCATTTCGCGGCCACGCAGGTCCTGAAAGGTTCGCGCGAGAAGGATGAGCGTTTTCGCGCAACTTCGGGCTCCGATGTGTACCAGGCGCCGCGATGTTGCCCTGGCGACGACTCCCTTCCAGCGGACCTTTCTCTGCCGGGCATGCGCCTTGCTCAACAGTCCGCGTATGCGCCGTTCGACTTCGACAGCGAGCGGCGACTGGCGAGCGGCAGACGGGATTCTACCGGGGCGCAGACTATGTTCCGCGACGAGATTCTTGAAGATTTCCTCACCGTAAACGAGCTGGCCAAGCAGCTGAAGGTCGGACGCAGGCAGATCTACAAGTTGATCGACGCCGGAACCTTGTCCGCGATCCGCCTCGGTCCCCGCCTGTACCGCATTCCCGTGACCACCGCCAGGCAGTTGCTGGTCGATCTGCGCGTCGCCGCGCCACGCCCCTGACTCCCCGCTCCGCGCTCACGGCTTGACCCTCACCGTCATCCGCCATCACAAGTCGATCGGCAAGACGATCGCACTCAAGAGCCAGGCGCGCGAGCTCGACTCGGACGTCCTGGTGATCCTCGACGCCGACACCGTGCTCGAGTCCGAAAACTACATCGCCCGGCTGGTCGAGGAGCTCTACCAGGGCGTGGGCGTGGCCAGCGTGTGTGGCACGGTCAGGCCGCTGTACTGGCGCGACCGGCGGCGGCTCGAGAACGCCGACCCGGTGCAACGGGCCTGGAAGGAGTCGGGGCTTCCGCCCGCGCGGGCCGGGATGAGCGCGATGCAGATCTTCGAGACGGGCATCACGAACACGTATCGCGATGTCCTCTACATGTTCCTGCAGCGGTTGATCTACCGCGGCGAGATGCTGTCGTTCGGCTCCATCGTCAACCCGGTCGGCTGCGCGGTGGCGTACCGGCGGTCGTATCTCGCGCGGCTCTTCGGCGAGGTGGAACCGCGGTACGGCGACGACATCACCAACTCCGAGGACATCTTCATCGGCTTCGCGCTGCTCGACCGCGGGTACCGCAACGTCCAGGCGGGCGACATCGTCGCCAGGACCGTGGAGCCGCCGATTCGCCGGCTGCCCCGGCAGGTCTACCTGTGGTCGTCGGCATTCCTGCAGTCGTGCTAGTACTTCGACGATCTCCTGCGATCGCCGCAGCGCTGGGTCGCGCAGTGGGAACTGAAACGACGGGCGGCGGCCCGCGCGCGACGCCTCGTCCAGGGCGTCGCAGCAGGCTCGCCCGTCGCGTCGAACCTGATCCCGCAGTCGATGCCGCCTCTGGCGACCGCCGCCGCCGGCGTCACGGACGGACCCGGTGCCATGACCGCGATCGAGTACCAGGGGATCGCGCAGATCCCGGGCGGCAACGGGCCGGGCGACGATTCCGGCCCGGTGCTCGAACGGCGCCGCGTCATCGAACCGTATCGCCAGGCGTTCGGCACCGAACACACGCGGCTCTATGGCCGGCCGACCGGCTGGTTCCTCGCGACGTCGGCCTTCGAGAAGGTCGCCTTCCCGACGATCCTCCTCGTCCTGCTGCTGCTCCGCAACTGGTACGGCCTGGCGCTGTCGGTGCTCGCGGAAACCACCTTCAGCCTGACGGTGCTCTTCCTGCCTCGCGCGGCTGTCGCAGACCTACGCCACGGCCGGCCAGGCCGGACCCGCGCGCGACGCGATCGGTCGCGCGCTGCGGCTGCAACCCGACAACCGCGATTACCTGGTGGCACGCGCGCAGCTCTCCACGTGGGCGGGCGACTATCGCGACGCGGCAAACGCGTATCAGCGCGTCCTCGCCCTGCATCCTGACGATGAGCAGGCGTGGCTGCCGCTGGCGCGGGTCAGCACGTGGGCCGGCGACACCGACCAGGCAGTGACGATGTATCGGCGCTACACCGCGAAACACGGCGCCACGGCCGACGTGCTGCTCGACTGGGCGCGGGCCGAATCGTTCCGCGGCAACACCGCCGCCGCGCTGGATCGGCTCGCCGAGTACCGGAAGCAGTTCGGCAAGACGCCGCGCTACGTGCAGGAGATGGCGGCGGTTCTCGCGCGCGGCGGGCGGCCGACCGAAGCGCTGGCGCTGCTGCGCCGGCTCGACAGCCAGGCGAGCGACGCCGATGCGCGCGCCACGCTCAACGTGCTCGCCCTGGCGATGCAGGGACGCGCGCGCGAGGCGCGCGACGGACTGAACGCGTTGCAGCAGTCCGGCCGCGCGCCCGCCGACGCCGCGAGGCTCGCGCCGCTGCTCCAGTCGCTCTTCGGCGCCACGATCGTGCCGGGCGCGAGCGCCTACAGCGACTCGGACGGCCTTCGCACCACGACGCTCGCGCCTCGTATCTCGGTGCCGGTCGTGCCCGAACTCCGGGTCGATGCCGGGTACCAGCGCGACACGATGAGCGCGCGAGCCGGCAGCGGACTCGACCAGGTGACCGGCCAGACCAGCGCCGTTCTGGAACAGGAGTGGGCCGGAGTCGTCACGCGTCCCTGGCCGGCCGCGCAGTTCAGCGCCCGCGCCGGACAGGCGCGGGCGGAAGGCCGGCAGCTCGCGGTCTACCAGATCGACGGGACGCTGCGTCCGTGGGACACCTTCCAGCTGCAGGCGTCGCGCGATTTCGGCTTCCTCGCCATCTCGCCGCGCACGTTGGGCCTCGGCCTCACGCGCCTGACCAGTCGGGCCGGCTTCTCGTGGACGCCGTCCGTCCAGTACTCCGTTGACGGCCAGGTGTCGTACCAGACGTTCTCGGACGGGAACGAGCGGTGGGAGTTCAGCCTCGGCCCGCGGCGCAGCGTGATGCGCACCGACTGGCTGAATCTCGACGTGGGCGCATCCGCCTACCAGATGCGGACGCTGAGGGACTTCGACAACGGTTACTACGATCCCGCGCGCTACGAGTTCTACGCGGTGATGCTGTTCCCCTACTTCAAGCTGAGCACGAACGACGGGGTGGGCTTCACGATCGCGTTCGGCGAACAACGCGCGACGCCGCAGTCCGTATTCCAGTTCGGGGGCAACGCGTCGATCGACGCCGCCTTCGGCATCTACCGCTCGTGGATGATCCGCGTGCAAGGCGCGGCCACCGTGAATCAACGCCTGGAAACCGGAGCCTATCGCGGCGTACGCGCCGGCATTGCTTTGACGCGACGGTTTTAGTGTGACCGCATGGTCAAAGCCACCAGCGGGCCGCTCCGTTGTCGCGGCCCGCGACATCAGCTTCGCAGCGGCGTCGCATCCGACTGAATCAGCTGATGCGCACGACCAGGAGACAGTGATGTCGCAGACGGAAGACGACGTCTGCACGGTTGCGGAACTGGCGAAGCGCCTGAAGAAGGAGGTCGTTCAGTGATTAGCGCGTTCGCATACCTCGTCGCCGGCATCATGGTGCTGGTGGGGCCCGTCACCGGTCGTCAACGTCGCCGCGTCGCTCGCAATGCCCAGGAAGGGATTTGGGTGAACCGTTCCTCGGAAAGGGAACCCGCCCAGGCCGCGTGGCAAGAAGGGCCGGGGAGGCGTTTCCGCTTGCGCGCGAAGCTGCTCCCGGCCCCTTTTTGTTCGACCACGTGCCCGGCGCCAGCGGAGCGGATGCGCCACCAGCCGAGTCAGTCGACACAGCCTCGCAAGGACGCGGTGCGCAACGCGGTGTGCGAACGATCACATGGGTCGGCGAGCTGTTGAGCGGCGTGTCGCCAGCGGAGCGGATGCGTCACCCGCAGAGCCATGCGGAGCAGCCCGCGGTCAATCCAGGAAACCGACGAGCGTTGCGTAGTTTTCCGCGGCTGCCGATTTGAGGCCCAAGCGAAGTGTGGCCGAATGGAGGCTGCCGCACGGTCGATCCGGAAAACGGAGCAACGCCGAGGAGGTTTCCCGGGCTGCGGAGCAGCTCGGCGGGTGACGCATCCGCTCCGCTGGCGCGGGACTCGAGCGGTGGCCTATCCCATGTCGGGCACGCGGAGGACCGCCGCGAATTCGAGCGCCGCTAGATCACCAGCACCTTCGCGCCGCGGATGCGGCGGCGCTTGATGTCGACAAGGGCGCGGTTGGCGTCGGCGAGCGCGTAGGGTTCGACCTCGGGCCGGATCGGAATCTCCGCGGCGAGCTGCAGAAACTCGCGCACGTCGCGGCGCGTGACGTTCGCGACGCTCGTGATCTGCTTTTCCATCCACAGGTGCGCCGGGTAATCCAGGCGCAGCAGCTGCTCCTTGTCCTGGTCTTCTTTGCGGATCGCGTTCACGACCAGCCGGCCGCCGGGCCGAAGACTGGCAAGCGCCTCGACGATCGGCTTCCACGCGGGCGTGGTGTCGATGACGGCGGCAAGCGGCTCCGGCGATCGGTCGGCGGTGTCGCCGGCCCACACGGCACCGAGATCGCGGGCGAACGCACGCTCTTCGGCGCTGCGCGTGAAGACGAATACGCGGCTGCGCGGGAACCGATGACGCACCATCATGAGGACGAGATGCGCGGAGGCGCCGAAGCCGGTGAGGCCGAGCGCGTCGCCGTCGCGAAGGCCGGCCAGCATCACCGAGCGATAGCCGATCGCGCCGGCGCACAGCAGCGGCGCCGCTTCGACATCCGAGAAGATATCGGGAATCGGGTAGGCGAACGCCGACGCAACCACCATGCGCTGTGCATAGCCGCCGTCCGCGTCGCGCCCGGTTGCGCGGAAGTCGGGGCACAGGTTCTCGCGTCCCTCCAGGCACCAGGCGCAGTGGCCGCACGCCGAGTAGATCCACGCGACACCCACACGGTCGCCGACGCGGAAATCGCAGGCTCCCTCACCCAGAGCCGCCACATGGCCGACCACCTGGTGCCCGAGGATGCGCGGGAGGCGCGAGGGTGGCGTACGGCCTTCGATCTCGTCGAGCTCCGTATGGCACACGCCGCAGGCGGAGACGTCGAGGAGAAGTTCGCCGCGGCCGGGAGCCGAATCGGGTACATCCGCAGCGGTCAGCGGCGAGGAGTGCTCGTCGAGATTCGCGATCGCGGTGAGGAGCATGGCTTTCATGGAAGCTCGCCTTCAGTTCGCCCGCCGGCTCCAGGCCTCGGGCGCAGGCTCCAGGCTACCACCGGCCAAGCCGGTCCGTACTCCGTCGTGAAGCGCTCAGGCATTGAAACTCGCGACGGAGGCCAACCGCAATCATGGGCTGGGGTTGGGGGCCCCGCGCCCGGCCCGAGCCCCGGCCCGTTCAGGAGACGATAAGCCGGAGGAGCGAGTTTGCCGAAGACTGGGCTCGAGCGGTGGCCTGTGCCATGTCGGGCACGATGACGAGGCGGTTGCGCTGCGCTCGTGACGGCAAGTGCGGTACTACTTGGCCCGCGTGCCCGGTCGCAAGCGTTCGAGGTTCTCCCGCGCCTTGACGTTCGCCAGATCGATCCGCAGCGCCTCGGCGTACTGCGCGGCGGCCTCGTCCGACCGCCCCTCGCGCTCGAGCGCGAACCCGAGGTTGTTGCGCGCAATCGCGTAGCCCGGTTTCAACCGCAGCGCCTCCGCGTACTCGGCGATCGCGTTCGCCACGCGGTCCTGCCGCATCAGCGCGACGCCGAGGTTGCAGTGCGCCTCGGCGTAGGCCGGCTGGATCCGCAGCGCGTTCGAATACGACGTGACTGCGTCGGCCACCCGCCCCTGCTGCAGTTGCAGGTTTCCCAGCTCGTAGTAGCCCTGCGCGAAGTCGGGTCTGAGCCGAAAGGCGGTCCCTAATTCCTCGTCTGCCTCGCGCGTCCTGCCCTGCGCGACCAGGTGCAGGCCCAGCGAATAGTGCGCAAGCGCGGAATCGGGATCCGGCGCGATTGCCTCGCGGTAGTGCGTCTCGGCGCCCGCGCCATCGCCGATGCGAACCAGCGCGTTGGCCAGGTTGTAGTGCGCCATCCCGTAGCGCGGATCGATCGCAAGGGCGCGGCGGTAGCTCCGAATGGCGTCGTCGTAGTTCCCGGCCCTCGCCAGGTCGATGCCCAGGTTGTTGTGCGCCTCCGCGTAATCCGGCTGCAGTTCAACCGCCTTCCGGTGATCGCGCGTGGCCTCCTCCAGATCGCCTTCCTGCAGCCACGTGTTCCCCAGGTTGTTATAGGCGACGGAAAACCCGGGCTTCAGCCGCAGCACCTTCTCGAAGCAGCTTCTCGCCTCGGCGATCCGCCCTTGTGCCAGACGCAGCGACCCGAGATTGTTGTAGGCGAACCACGAGCCGCCGTCCTTTGAAATCGTGTCCAGCAACAAGGCTTCCGAACTTTCGAACTTCCGGGACTCCACCCAGCTGACGCCGCCCAGAACCACCACGAGCGCGACAACGAGGATGCGCGCCACGGAATCCGGCTGAAGCCACGGACCGAGCAGCACAGGGCGGTTCCGCCGGAAGCCGGCCGGCTCCGCCGGCGGATTCTTGTCTACGGCTTCCTTGCGGAACCGCCCCGTGCTGCTCGCCCGACTACCGGACAGATGAAGCCGGATCCTACGCGTGAGCCGGGACGCGCTGCGCCCTGGTTCCTGGTGCGCGGTGCGCGCAGCCAGGCGCTGAATTGCCGTCGCAAGCCCGGCGGCCGTCAGTGCGATCGGCCCCACGCAGGCCAGGTACTGGTAATGGTTGGCGACGAACGAATAGCGGAACGTATACAGGTTGAAGAAACCCAGCACCGGAAACAACGTGCCGCAGAAGAAGAGAAACGCCGCCAGCGGTGCCCGCGACCAGCGGCGGATCGCCCACAGTCCCGTCGCCAGCGCCACGGCGCCCAGCGGGAACAAGTACTGCCACCAGGCGCCCGAATCGATCGTCCATCGCGGGTACATGAACGTCAGATGGGTCGGCCAGAACAGTTTCCCGAGTTGAAACCAGATGGCGCGGCCGGCAATCAGCACCCGCTCGACGAACGTGAACTGGAAGTCGGGCCCGACGCAGTTGTTGACTTCAAGTTCGAACCACGCGGTGATCGTCGCCGCGCCGGCGCCGACGACGACAAACGGCAGCAGGGGCAGGACGTCGCGCTTCCACGACAACCGGCCGCGCCGCCACCAGAAGACGACCAGCAGCGCGCCGGGAAGCGTCGCCGTCACGGTCTTGGTCAACAGCGCGAGCACGAATGTGCCCAACGCGGCCGCCCACCACCCATACGCCCGTTTGCTACGCCCACTCAAGTTCTCCCGGCCCTCGTCGAACCGCAGGTACGCCATCGCCGCGGCCAGGTAGAACACCGTCGAGAGCGTGTTCTTCTGCTCGGCGATCCAGGCGACTGATTCAACCTGCACCGGATGGAGCGCGAAGATGGCGGCCGCGAAGAACGCACCGGGAATCGCGAGGCGCCGCAGGATCAGCGCCAGCATCAGCGCGGCCACGACGTGCTCGAGGATGTTGGCCAGGTGATACCCGAGCGTCGCGTCACCCCACAGCCGGTGCTCATCCCGGAAACCACTCCGGGAGTGGTTTCCGGGTCCACTCCGGGAGTGGTTTCCGGGTCCGCGGCGTGGAACCGGCGTTTTCCGCATGGAGCGTCTCTGCGTCCGGGCGCGCTGCGCGAGCCGCAGCGGGGCCCGCATTATACCGTCCGCGAGAAAGCGGCACAAAAACGGCCGGAAACGGGCCGGAGGAGCGGCCCCGGTTCTACGGATTTTTGGAGATCCGATTCTCCGGTTCGCCGTTCTCCGAAACCTTGAACCGCAACTCGTTCAGTGAAAAGGCTTCGCCTTGAAAAGCTATTGACGAGGCATCCTGCGATCTCTACACTCTGCACTTGACAGTTCCATCCGACGCTGGCGTTCGCTCGTCGTGTATCGTTTCAGCCCCTTCAATTCTTCGCCAATCGTCCGCCGCTGTTGAGCGGCGTTTCATCTTCGTCACGGACTGCGTCGCGGTGCGGAGAAGGCGTCGCGTGTTCATTCGAGCGCGCGGTCGTTCGCCCGTATCGGGCTGACGCGCCGGTTGGCGCGCACGGAAAGGAGGCTGCTTTTTCCTCTTCAGCGTTGGTCGGGTCGTAAGTGACATTATCGTCCCGTTCGGGGGTTCGATTATGTGGGCGGTGGGTTCCACTCGGCGTTCGGCGTTCGGCGCGTTTTGTTTTTTTGTTGCGAGGAGGATGGATGATGCGAACCAAGGGTCCGATGTTCGTCATCCTGTGCCTGCTCGCGCTATTGTGGGCGATGCCCGCGGTCGCGCAGGAGCAGACAGGATCGATCGAAGGAACTGTGAAGGACTCGTCGGGCGCCGTGCTGCCCGGCGTCACCGTGGAAGCGCGCAGCCCCGCGGTTGTCGGCGCCAGCACCGCGACGACCGATGCCCAGGGCATCTATCGCTTCCCGGCCCTGCCACCAGGCACGTACACGGTTACCGCGACGCTTCAGGGATTCAACTCCCCGAAGATGACTGCGGTCCTCTCGCTCGGACAGTTGATCAAGGTTGACATGACGATGTCGGTCGCCGGGGTCGCCGAGACGGTGCAGGTGACCGGCGAATCACCTCTCATCGACACCAAGCAGAACGCGGCGTTTGCGACGGTGAGCAGGGAGATGATCGATCGCATCCCCAAGGGCCGCGACTTCACCGACGTCATCCTGGTTGCGCCGGGCGCCAACGACGAATCCAAGTCGGGCGGCATCCAGGTGGACGGCGCGTCCGGTTCCGAGAACCGATTCATCATCGACGGCATGGACACGACGGCACTGCAGAACGGCATCCAGGGCAAGGGGATGCTGGTTGACTTCATCCAGGAAGTGCAGGTGAAGTCGTCCGGCTACAACGCCGAGTTCGGCGGTTCCACCGGCGGCGTCATCAGCGCGCTCACCAAGTCGGGCTCCAACCAGATGCGCGGCAGCCTGGGCCTCTACGAAGAGAACACCCGTTTCCGCGGGTCGCTCGACAAGCGCGGCACCCACGGGTACTCGTCGTGGTACGGGGCAGGCGGCATTCAGAACCCGATAGGCTGCGGCAGCGGGACCACGATAGCGGGCAACACGTGCGCGGCGAATCCGAACCTCCAGATCAGCGACGAGACACCCTGGCAGTACTACAGCCCGATTGCCGAACTCGGCGGGCCGATCTTCAAGGACAAGCTGTGGTACTACGGCGGTTTCGCCTACACGCGGAACCTCTACAACGAGGACGTCAAGTTCGTCAACGAACCAGGCCACCCGACTCGCCACTTCGGCTGGGGCAACTGGACCTACTACCCGAACTACAACATCACGACGCAGATCACCAACAACATGCGGGTGCGTGTGTCGGGTTCCAACCAGCGCAATCGCAGTCGCCAAAACGGCCCAGGTCTCGCGTCGGTGAACACCATAATGGACGCCGACCTGAGTAAGTACAAGCCGACCAACTGCACCAACAAGGCGCTGCAGGACATGGTCGGGAAGACCCTGCAGGGCTACACCACCGCCGGGACGAGCAGCTGGATTCTCGGCAGTGATTGCCATTTCGACCAGACGGCCTTCGACAACGCCTACGTCAAGACCGGAAGCGACAACCGGCAAGACGTGTTGTCTGGAAACCTGGACTGGGTGCTCAAGCCGACATTCTTCGTCAACGCCACGGCCGGGGTGTTCCGTACCAACAGCTGGGGGAACCCCGACTGGTCCCTCGATCAGCTGCGTCACCACTTCGCCTCGGGCAACACCGCTGGTGACATGACCGACCCGCGGTACAAGAACCCCAACGACCCCAACGGGGTCTGGCCGTCGATTCCCACGGCCTACCAGCAGGTAAACGGCTACTACGATACGACCCAGTCGAGCAGCCTGGCGAAGTACAACATCTACAACCGCTACTTCGCGAACTTCAACGCCATTTCGTACCGGTCGTGGTTGGGCCAGCACGTGTTCAAGGGCGGCGTGCGGGTCGAGCGGTTTGGCGAGAACATCTACAACGGCTACACCCAGCCGAACATCGATTTTAACTGGGGCCGCGTTGACAACACTGGCGATGGCCGGGCGGTGACGGGCAAGTACGGCTACTACATGGTGAGCAAGAGGGGCTCCATCGGCCAGGTGTGGTCCAACAACCTCTCACTCTGGCTGCAGGACAGCTGGACGATCAAGAACAACCTGACGATCAACGCCGGCGTCCGCGCCGAGAACGAGCACGTCCCCTCGTTCAAGATGGGTGTCCCCCTTTGTCAGGACGCCCCGGACAATCCCGACTGCGCGATCGACATCAGGTTCGGGCTCCGCGACAAGATCGCCCCACGCCTGGGCTTCGCCTGGGATATCAAAGGCGACAGCAAGTGGAAGGCCTACGGCAGCTTCGGCTACTTCTTCGACATCACCAAGCTGGAGCTTCCGCGCGGGTCGTTCGGCGGTGAGCACTGGATCCAGTACTACTGGACGCTGGACACCTACGACTGGCAGAGCATCACGTGCGGTGAGGGCAACACGGGCTGTCCTGGCACGTTCATCGAAGCGTGGGATGGGCGGCACAGCTCGAACCAGCGCGACCCCATCTTCGAGGCCTGGTTCAACCGGCCGGGGATGACCGGTATCGACCCGAACATCAAGCCGGTGCAGACTGGGGAAGCCACGTTCGGCATCGACCACGAGCTGAACGCGACGATGTCGGTGAGCGCCCGCTACGTGCACAAGTGGCTGTTTCGAACGATCGAAGATGTCGGCATCCTGGCTGGCGGAACGGAAGATTACCTCATCTCCAACCCGGGATTCGGCTACGCGACGATCATGGAACCCGACTGGCCGCAGTACGTCACGCCCAAGGCGACGCGCGACTACGACGCTCTCGAGTTGCGGGCCCGGAAGCGCCTGGCGAACCGGTGGTCGCTGGAAGTGGACTACACCTACAGCAGGCTGTGGGGCAACTACAGCGGCCTCTCCAGTTCCGATGAAAACGGGCGCAACAGCCCGAACGTCAACCGGTTCTTCGACAACCTGTACATGAGCTTCGACGACAACAACCAGGCGGTGTTCGGCCTGCTGCCGACCGACCGGCCGCACGTGCTCAAGTTACAGGCCACCTACGACTTCCCGTGGGGCACCTCGGTCGGCGCCTACGGCATCCTGCAGTCGGGGCTGCCGCAGAGTTCGGTCATGTCGTACAACGGCTACCCGATTTACTATGCCGGCCGGGGCGACCTGGGCCGCTTGCCGGTGTACAAACAGGTGGACCTGAACGTCCAGCACGACCTGCGGCTCGGCGGCAACCGGCGCGTCACTCTCCAGGCGAACATCAGCAACCTGTTCGACCTGGCCGGCTACACGTCGCTCTACACCATCCAGCGGTTCAGGAGCAACCAGACACCGCCGAATCCGAAGACGGTGTTCTACGGCGGGCCGTGGACGCCGGAGTCGGTGTCGGCCATGGTGCGGGCGCAAGGCTCGACGGTTCTGGATCAGGATTTCTACAACGTACTGAATGGGCTGCAGGGGAGGCGGACCATCCGGTTCAATGCGAAGTTCAGCTTCTGACAGAGTTGGCAGTTAGCGGTTGGCAGTCGACCGTTGACCGTTGACCGTTGATCACTTGGGGGCCCCGGTGAGCGCGCTGCTCGCCGGGGCCCTTTTTCTTGCCCGTCGAGTGCGGCGGCGCCCTCCTTTCGCCCGCTTCGTTGCTCGCCGAGGCGCTCTCTGTTGCGGCCGCGATTCACCGCTCCGAGTGCGCCAGGTAACCGTCCTTCGCCTTGATGTCCGCCCGCCGCCCCTTCAAGCGCACTTCGACTGTGTGCCATCCATCGTCGCGGGGAACGCCCGTGGGGGTGTAGGCAATCACGTAGCGCGAGCGGAACTCCGTCAGCACCTCGGGCCGCCCACCGGCTTTCCGCCGATGGTGACCAGCGCGTCGATCCGCACGAGATCGACGCTCGTCTTGAACACGGTCTGCTGCGCGACGCCGGCCGCATGCACGCCGAAGATCGCGAAGCCGGCCACGAGCAACAAGACGCGCAGCCGTCTCATTTGCGCACCGCTTGGCGAAGCGCGGAGAGTTCCCGCACGAGGTCTTCGGGCGATCCGCGAAAGTACTCCTGCCAGGGATCACGCGCGGGCCGTTGAACCGGGCGAGCCGAAAGCTTCTCGCGCAGCACCTGGCCGGCCTCGGTGAACCGTCCCGATGCCTGGAGCAGGCGCGCCAGCGCCACGCGCGCCGCCAGAGCGTCGGGACGGGATTGAATCGCCGCGCGGTACGCGGTCGTTGCCGCCTTGCTGTCGCCCGCGGCTTCCCGGATTTCGCCAAGGAACAGCGAGGCCAAGTACAACAGTCGCGCATCTGTCGTTCGCAAGCGGGCGCGTTCGAGGTGGGCGATCGCCTCCCCGGTGTGGTGCTGAATCCCCAGGACACGTCCGAGGCGAAGCCGCGCCTCGGCAAAGCCGGGCTCGATAGCCAGCGCGCTGCGGTAGAGATCGGCCGCGCGAGCCAGGTCGGCCGCGGGTGGATCTGCCCGGTCCAATGCCGGCTGCGTCTCGAGCGACGTCGGCACTTCCGGGACAGATCCGAGCGCGACCATCATCGCGGCGTCGTCGCCGGCATTCGGCATCTCCACGCCCCGCAGATCCTCCCTCGAGTACGCGCTCATCGCGAGCAACGCATGACGGCAGACAATGGCTCCCTGTTGTCGGCTCGACAGGGCTTTGGCCGCACGCCGCGCAATTCCCCGGTGCAGTCGGGATGCCAGGCCGCGCCGAACGCCCGCCTCGGTGTGCAGCGCGATGGCGGCCTGCAGGTCGACCACTGAAGGCAAAGGGCCAATCTCCGAGGCGACTCGCGCGGGGCTCCACGACAAGAAGGTGCTCACTGCGGCGTCCGCGATGCCGGTTCGATACTGCTCGACAAGTGCCCGGCAGGCGGACCCCGCTGCCTGCCATTCCGCGGCCCAGCGCAAAGAGGTCATCTCCGATACTCCCGCCGGATCGGAACGCCGGACCTCCGGGCCGGCGGTGGAATTCAGTAGCGTCTCGGCGGCGGCATCCACACTCCCGACCCTCGCGATCACGATACCGCCCGTCGCCGCCGCCAGGCTTCGATAGCTGTCCGACGCCGGCCCGTTGTTCGCGGGAATGACGATCGAGATTGCGGCCCGCGCAGCGACCGCGTCCTGCGTCAGCGAGGCGAAGGCACCTTCGGGATCCCCGGTGCTGGCGGCGATTCGATTGGTTATCCACACGACGACGAACCGGCTCGTGGCGACCCGCGTTCCCTGCAGCAGCTGCGTCGTGGTCGCTATCAGAGGGTCGTCGCGACCGGCGACGGGGGAACGGGCGACGATTGAGCCGGGCGACGCACTCGCCATGATGGATTGAAGGGCCGCATCCATTGTCAGTCGTCTGGTCGTCGCGTCGACGCCAACCGGCACATTCGATACGGACAGGGTGATCGCAACGCGGTCGTCGGGATCCAGGCCGTCCACGAACGCGCCGGTCAGTATGCAGGCTGTACGGGCCTCCGCCGCATCCAGCGAATTCACATCGATGACTATCAGATAGCTGGGGCGAGCCACCGCAGGCGCAGGCGGGTGCGTCTGGTCGGAGCCAGGGACGTTGAAAACGAGCAACCCGCAAAGAGCAAGGAGCGCCGCGCGCATGCCGGGCGTACCGGTTACTCGGGAACGGCAGGGCTGGCGAGCAGAGTATAGCACTGCAGTCTGATACGATATGCGGCCGGAAGATGTCGCGAACGAAACGCACACACCAGAAGATCGCCGGCAAGTCGGCCGTCCGTGTGGCTGCGAAGCCCGCGCCGGTGCCGAGTGCCGTGAAGGCCGGACGTCCCAAGGTCGGACTCTCGGACTCACTGTCGCTGCCGATGGCCGCCGCCTTCCTGGCGGCAATCTGCCTGCTCGCCTACTGGAACAGCTTCCGCGCCGGGTTCCTGCTGGACAACCAATCGATCATCCTTCAAGACACCCGCCTCAGGGCCATCGACTGGAACAGCATTCGGAACATCTTCACGTTCAACTACTGGTGGCCCACGTTCGAGAGCGACCTGTTCCGGCCCTTGACGACGCTCACCTACTGGTTCAACTACAGCGTCCTGGGCAACGGCGAGAATCCCGGCGGGTATCACGCGGTGAACCTGCTGCTGCATTTCGCGAACGTCTTGCTTGCCTGCATGCTCATCCGCGGGATCACACGCAGGCCCTGGGTGGCGCTGTTTGCCGCAGCCATCATCGCGAGCCATCCACTCACCGTGGAATCGGTCACCAACATCGTCGGCCGTGCCGACCTGCTGGCGGGGATGTCGATCCTCGGCGGGCTCGTGCTGTACCGGGGATATCTGGCGGCCTCGGCAGCCAGCGCCGAGCAAGCCCGGCCCCTACGACGACTGGGACGTCCCGCGGTCTGGCTGGCAGGGCTCGGCGCCGTGTATCTGGCCGGCGTGTTCTGCAAAGAGAGCGCGGTGGTACTGCCAGCGTTGATGCTCTTGCACGGCATCGCGGTCCCTCCCGTCGAAGACCCCCCGGTGCCGGCGACGGACGAGCGTCCGGGTCGTGCGGTTCCGCAACTGCGGGGTCCCCAACGCGGCAGCTGCGTTGGGGTGCCAAACCGTAGACAAGCAGCCGCCGGCGGAGCCGGCCGGCTTGCGGCGGAACTGCACGGCACGGACGCTTGCCGGTCGGTGGTGCGAGCCTGGCCTGCCTACCTTTCCCTGCTCCCCGGCGCCGCCGCGCTGCTGCTGGCCCGCTGGGCGATGTTCCACAACTCGCCGATCTTCGCGCAGAACGGCGCGGACAACCCAATCGCGATAGCAGGCTTCTGGACCGGACTGATGACGGCCGTAAAGGTGGCCGGCTATTACCTTGCCTTGTTCATCTGGCCGGCAACGCTCTCCTGCGACTACTCCTACAACCAGATCACGCTGTTCGGCTGGACGCTGGCGTCTGGACAAGACCTCCACGCCTGGATCGCGCTGGCGGTGCTGGTCGGCCTGCTGGCAGCCGCGATCATTGCCTGGCGACGCGAGCGCGGCGTCGTGTTCTTTCTCGGCTTTGCCGCCATCACATTCCTGCCGACGGCCAACGTGCTGTTTCCGATCGGCACGATCATGGCCGAGCGGTTGATGTACGCGCCGCTGGCCGGCCTTGCGGCGCTGTCGGCGCTGCTGCTCTCTGCCGCGGGTCACCGACTGCTCGGCGCCCGGCCGGAGAGTGCCCGCCGACAGTGGGCAATCGCCGGCGGCGTGGTTGCGGCGGTGGTAGTCGTAGCGCTCGCCGCGCGAACGATCGCGCGAAACGAGGACTGGACCAGCAATCTTCGACTCTGGACCAGCGCGACGAGAGCCACGCCGAACAACTACCGGGCCTACCGGGCGCTCGCATCGGCGATCATGGAGTCCGATCCGTCCGGTGCGCGCGTGGACGAGGCGCTGGAGACGGCGCTGCGCGGCGTGCGGATCATGGAGCAGGCGCCGCTGCCCCTGCAGCACATGCCCGCCGGGCTGTACACGGACGTGGGCTGGTACTACACTCGCAAGGCCGAGAGGCTGATCGGAGAAGGACAGGTTGAGCAGGGGCAGACTGCGATTGCGCAGGCGCTCAAACGGCTGAAGCAAGCCGAGGCGATAGACCGCGAGATGAACCGGCAGGGACGGGAGAGGTTGTTGAAAGCGGGCTTGCGGCGCGAAGAGATCCACGACGTCGGCAACCCGGTCGTCTACCGCAACCTCGGATCGGCGTACCTGCTGGCCGGTGACCCGATGCAGGCGATCGATGTCTACACCTACCTGCAGCACATCCAGCCGGCGGACTACGACGCGCACTTCGAACGCGGCGTTGCCGAGGCCACGGCGGCGCAGTTCGAGCAGAAACGCGGAAACCAGAAGCAGGCCGAGGAGCACCTGGACCTGGCGGCCGTCAACCTGATTGTCGCGACGATTCTCAACCCCGACCACGACAGGCCCTGGCAGGTTCTCGCGCGCATCTATCAGTACATCTCCGCCTCGTCGCCCGCCGTCGTGGCCGCCGCCGACGGCCGGCGAACCTTGAACATGCAGAACCCCGCCGTGCCGGGCCACCTTCAGCGAGCCTGTCGTCAGCTCGTTCAGCTGCTGATCGAAGGCGGCCGGCGAGAAGACGCTGGCGCCTGGCGCCAGCGGATGATCGACGAGTTCCACATCCCGCCCGCAACGTTCCCGCCGTCACCACCCGCGCGGTGAGAACGGCTTGCGCAAAGCGCTGCCGGCCACGTTCGAGCCCAGTTCTCAGAGTGCGCTCCGCTGCGATCAGTGCTGCGGACGGCGCGATTCGGAATCGTCAGGCGGGTGGCCCGGCCGACCGCGACGGAGCGGGCGGGCAGCCGTCCGAACCGGCCTCGCAGTCCGGGAACGCTCCTCGGCGCTGTGCCGTTCTCCGATCTTCGCTGGACGGCTGGCGCGACGGCTCCCGCATCGCGGAACCAACGGTGTACTACCGCGACGGGGGCCCCGCCGGCGCGCCGCGCCGGGAGAACGGCACCGCGTTCGTCGCGTTCCTGCTTCAAGCGCGGACTGCTCTGCAGGCTCGTCCGGCTACCCGCCCGCTCCGTTGCGGCCGGTCAGCCACCCCCCACGCGATGTTCCACAATTCCGAATCGCGCCAGCTTCGGCGGGCGGAGGCCGGGACGGGGCGGGCCAATCGTGCGCGTTACGTCAGCGCTGTTGCACCTTCGCGAGGTTCTCGCGCGCTGCGGTGAAGTCGGGATTGATCCTGAGCGCCGCGTTGAAGTGCGCCGTCGCTTCGTCCATGCGGCCCCGTCTGGCCAAGACGACTCCCAGGCTGTTGTGGGCCTCGGCTGAGCCCGGCTCGTAGGCCAGGCCTTCGGTGAACTCCGCGATCGCCTCATCGTCGCGGCCGAGAGCTGCGAGAGTCTCCGCGAGGTGGAAGCGCGCCGCCGTCAAGGCCGGTTGCAGCCGAACCGCTTTCCGGAACTCGGTCACGGCCTCGTCCGAGTGGCCGAGGGCTCCCAGCGCGCGCCCCAGGTTGTCGCGGGCGACGGCCGAATCCGGATCGAGCCTGACGGTCGCGCGGAACTCCTCGGCTGCCTCCTGCATTCGGCCAAGTTGCGCGAGCGTCGCGCCGAGATTGTTGTGCGCCGAGGGCATCTTTGGCCTCAGATGTACCGCCTCGCGGTAGTGCGCCACCGCCTCGTCTGGGCGCCCGAGCGCCTGAGCGTCGATGCCAAGGTTGTAGTACGCATCGGCGTAATCCGGCTGCAGGCGCACGGCCTCGGCGTGTTCGCGCAAGGCCTCCTCGAACCGGTGCATCCGCTGGTACGCCAGGCCGAGGTTGTTGTGGGCTTCGGCGTGATCGGGGTAGAGGCGCAAGGACTCGCGAATGTGGGCAATCGCCTCGTCCAGATCGGCCGGCGAGCCATGCAGCTCGATTACCGCCAGGTTGTTGTGCGCCATCCAGCTGGACGGATTCCGGTCGAGCGTGGTGCGGTAGAGCGTCTCCGCGTTCACGTACTGCTGGCTCTGGACCGCCGTCAGCGCGGCAAGCGGGACGGCGAGCGCAACGCTCGCGACGATCTCCGCCGATCCCTTCAGCGGCGTCCACCTGCGAAGACCCGTCACGAGGGCGGCGGCAGCCAGCGCGACGACGCCGAGGCTCGCCAGGTACTGGAAATGATCCGCGACGAAGGAGTACTTGAACGGGTAGACGTTGACGAAGCCGAGTGCGGGTACCAGCGTGCCGGCGAAGAACAGCACGGCCGCGAGCGGCGCCCGCGAGCGAGTCCGCCACCACCACAGGACCGCGACGAGCGCGAGGAAGGCGGCGGGAAACACGTACTGCCACCACACCAGCTGGCTCACCTGCCATCGCGGATAGGTGAAGATCAGGTTGGCCGGCCACACGAGCTTGCCCAAGTAGAACCAGAGTGCACGCCCTGCGACGAGCGCCCGCTCGATGATGGTCAATTGATAGTGCTCGCCGACGGCACCAATGAAGGCGCGCTCCACCCAAGCGGTCGCCACGCCGCTTGCGACGCCCAGGATCAGGAACGGCGCGAGCGGCCACACGTCGCGGCGCCACTCCACGCGCCCGCGCTGCCACCAGAAGACGACCAGCAGCGCGGCAGGCAGCGTGGCGGTGACCGACTTGCTCATGAGCGCCAGGACGAAGAGCGCCATCGACAAGACGTAGTACGCGGTCCGTCGACTTTCATCGAAGCGCAGGTACACCCATGCGGCGGTCAGATAAAACACGCCCGACAGCGTGTTCTTGAGCTCCGTGATCCACGCCACCGACTCCACGTGCACCGGGTGGAGCGCGAAGATGGTCGCGGCCAGCCACGCTCCGGGCACCTTCAGGCGGCGCAGGATCATCGCCACCAGCCAGGCCGAAAGGGCGTGCAGCGCGATGTTCAGGAGGTGGTAGCCAAACGTGTCGTCACCCGACATCCGGTGCATCATCCAGAACGCGGTGTGCACGATCGGGTAGTACTGCGGTGTCGCGCCGACCTCGAACCAAATGCGTCCCAGGCCGGCCACCGACTGCAGTTCGACAGGCGTGAGATGGTGGTCGTCGTCCCAGATCGGGCCGCCGTGCCACGCCGGTTTGTAGGCAACCAGCGTGGCCGCGAACAGCACCGGCAGGAGCCACACGGTCCAGCGGCCGCGTCCCGCTCGAACGTGGCCCGGCCGTTCGGGCTGTCGCGTGACACGCGCCCGGCGCGAACTCTTGGACACTTCGACCCGCCCTCATTCTGGACGAGAGGGCGCGACGGAATCGTCAGGCATGCGGCCGGTTGGCCGCGACCGCGACAGAGCGGGCGAGCACCCGTCCGAGCCGGCTCCGCAGTCCGGGAACGCTCCTCGCCGCTGCGCCGTTCTCCGATCTTCGCTGGACGGCTGGCGCGACGGCTCCCCGACGCACAACCGGTCAGGGCACCCCACGGCGGCTGCCCGCCGTGGGGACCCCGCGCTACGGCCGCGTCGGGGGCCCGCCGACGCGCTGCGCCGGGAAAACGGCGCCGCGTTCGTCGCGTTCCTGTTTCAAACGCGGACTGCTCTGCAGGCTCGGACGGCTGCTCGCCCGCTCTGCCGCGGCCAGTCAGCCAGACCCCAGATGCTCCCGCCGATTCCGAATCGCCCCCCTGTCTGGTTTTCACCACGCGAGAGACGTCATGGACCGTCAGGTGACGTTCAACGCTGAACAGTCGAGTCTCGGGCCAGCTCATCACGTCTGCCGCGAGACCGGACGGACTGTAGCACGCGCTTTCGGAGGTGACAACCGGCCGTCGCCACCGGCCGTCGCCGCCTCGTGCCGGCGCAGCTCGGCGCTGCCGCTGGGATCGGGTTGACAGGATCGCGGAACCGCCGATAATGCGTGCGTCATGCCGCGATCGAAGCCACGAAACCCTGCGGCGCCGAAGAAGGCGCCGCTTCCCCCTTCCGCCGCCCCGGTTCGATGGTCGATTCTGGTTCCGTTTCTGGCGGTGCTGCTCCTGGTGGCGGCCGGCCTGCGGATCTACGGCTCGACGAACGACCTCTGGCTGGACGAAATCATCGCGATCAACACCGCCCGCCAGGCCTCGTCGCCGCTGGACATCATCGCCACCAACCGCACACCGCCGGGCAGTCCCCTTCGTCTCGATGGACAGCATCAGCTCTACACCCTCTATCTCTACGCCGTCGGACCGCAAAGCGAGTCGTTCATCCTCCGCATTCCGTCGCTCCTTGCCGGCATCGGCACCGTTCTCATGGCCTGGCTGATCGGCCGCCGGCGAGACCTCAGCTGCGCGATGTTCGCGATGCTGCTGGTCGGGTTCTCGTACGTGCTGGTCCTGTACTCTTCCGAGGCGAGAGGCTACGCGCTGGGAGTGTTCTTCTCCTTCGTGGCGTTCTACGCGCTGGACCGCTACCTGGAAAACAGCCGATGGCCGTTCGCCGTCCTGTTCTCGGCGAGCGTCGTGCTCGGCCTGCTGGCGCAGCTCACGTTCGTCTGCTTCTACCTGGCGGCCATCGCGTGGTGCGCGTACCGCCTGATTCGGTCTCGTGCCGGCGCGAAGCGGATGCTGACGGTCGGCCTCTGGTGCCACGCGGCGCCGCTGCTCTTCATCGCGTGGCTTTACGACGCGCACATTCGCGACATGGGGACGGTTGGAGGGACGCCCTCGCCTTCGCTGATCCACAGCTACGGCACGGCGCTGGCGTGGGCGCTCGGTCCTCCGTCGACCGACGTCTTGATCTTCGTGGCGTGCGTCGTTGCCGTGGCCGCGCTCTACGCGGGAATCGCGCGGCTGTGGCGCGAGAAGGCCGACGCCTTCGTGCTCTATCTCGGCGTCATCCTGGTGTTTCCGATCCTGCTGATCGCCGCGCGCGGCTCCGACATCGTGTACGTCCGCTACTTCCTGGTCAGCATCGCTTTCCTGTTGCTGCTCTGCAGCGTGCTCCTGTCCGCACTCTATCGCCGGGGGCGGCTCGGCCGGTTGGCGTGCACGCTGCTGCTCGTCGCCTTCGTGGCGAGCAACGGCGGGCAGATGGCGACTTTCTTCCAGTACGGCCGGGGGCAGTACCGCGAGGCGCTGCGCTACATGAAGGAACACGCGGAGCGGTCGCCGGTGGTGATCGGCGGCGACCAGGACTACCGCATCGGCACTCAGCTGCAGTACTACGCGCCAACCGTCATGGGCGCAGGCGCGTGGCAGTACATCCGGCACGGCACATGGCCACCCGAAGGGCCCGAGTGGCTGGTCTGCCAGCGCGAGTCGTTCGAACCGGCTGTGCCCGAGCTGCCGCGGATTGAAGACGGGCGCCACACCTACGAGTTCGTGCGGACCTTCCCGACCGCGCCGCTGGCCGGCCTGCACTGGTTCCTGTATCACAATCAGAGCGTGCGCGGGAGCGACGACCGGTAGACGCGCCGCGGCGGTCGGCCGCAGTCAACGCCTGGCGCAGCACCGGCTCGAGAGCACCGGCGACAACGACGTGACCCGCGGGACTCGCGTGGATGATGTCGATGAAGAGGCTCTCGCCGCCCTGCGTGCGGACGAACGGGATCAGGTTGACGAGCGGCTACCCGCCCGACGCATCACCCAGGCTATCGCTCCGAGTGCGCCAGGTATCCGTCCTTCGCCTTGATGTCCGCCCGCCGCCCCTTCAAGCGCACTTCGACTTTGTGCCATCCATCGTCGCGGGGAACGCCCGTGGGGGTGTAGGCAATCACGTAGCGCGAGCGGAACTCCGTCAGCACCTCGATCATCGACGCGCGCAATGTACGCATCGACTCCGCATGAAACAGTCGGCCGCCCGTGCGGTTGGCCAATGCTTCCAGTGGAGCTCCCAACGGCCGTTCGTCGTCGGCGCTGCCACGTGCACGAACAAGCGCGCACCGCCTTCCAGCACGCCAGCAGCCAACAGCACGACAACCGCCGAGAACAGCAGCTTCTTCCACGCCGGCAACCGGCGCTCTGGCACGTTGCGCACAGCGGCGGGCGACGGACTGCCCTGCCGCGGTGGTTGGTTCCCCCTGATCCCTGATCCCTACGTCGCTCCCTACGCCGGCTCACGTTTACTCCGAGATCAGAACAGCGAGTAGATGAACGGCGATAGCGGCGAGCTCGTGGCGAACACCGCGAGCAGGCCGGCCACGATCAGGATGACGACCAGTGGAATCATCCACCACTTCTTCTCGTGCCGCACGAAGCCGAGGAAATCGCCGACAAGCGTAGGCTTCATACTCATCCCCTGGTCCCTGGTCCCTGGTCCCTGGTCCCTGATCCCTACACTGTGCTTAGATCAGCGCCACCTGCTCGAGCTGCACGCTCCGACGGCGGCCGGCGTCGAAATCAACCGGAGCGGTCTTCTCCGTGACGACGTGGTTCCCCAGCACGAGGACGTCGATGCCGGTATTGGCGAACGTCCGGTAGGCGTCCTCGGGCGTGCAGACGATCGGCTCGCCCCGCACGTTGAACGACGTGTTGAGGACGACCGGGACGCCAGTCAGCTGCCCGAAGGCACGGACCAGGCGGTAGTAGCGCCCGTTCTGCTCCTCGGTCAGCGTCTGGACGCGCCCACTGCCGTCCTCGTGGGTGACGGCGGGGATGATACCGCGTTTTTCGGGCCGCACGAGCGGAACCAGCAGCATGAACGGCGCGTCCAGCCCGGCCGGCATGTCGAAGTACTCGGTGGCGCACTCCTTCAGGACGCTCGGCGCGAACGGGCGGAACCACTCGCGGAACTTGACCTTTGCGTTGATGATCTCCTTCGTCTTCGCGTTGCGCGGGTCCGCCAGCAGCGAGCGCGAACCGAGGGCGCGGGGCCCGAATTCCATCCGTCCCTGGAACCAGCCGACCACCTTGCCGTCGGCGATCCAGCCGGCCGCTTCCCGCAACAAGTCTTCCTCGCGCTGGATGCGGCGCGCGCATATGCCGCTGCGCGCCAGCATGGCGGCAATCTGCTCGTCGGTGAACGACGGGCCGTAGCAGGCGTGCTGCATGACGAACCGCCGCGGCTGTCCCAGCACGGTGTTGTAGATGTAGAGCGCCGCGCCCAACGCGCCACCGGAATCGCCCGCCGCCGGCTGGATGAAGATGCGGTCGAAGCCGGCCTCGCGCAGGATGCGCCAGTTCGCGACGCTGTTGAGGCCGACGCCGCCGGCGATGCAGATGTTCCGCAGGCCGGTCTCGGCGCGCATGTGGCGCGCGATCCCCAGCAGCATCTCCTCGACGATCTTCTGGCCCGAGTGCGCCATGTCGGCGTGGAACTCGGCGAGCGGCGCCTCGGGGCGGCGAGCCGGCTGGCCGAACAGCGACTCCCAGCGCCGGTTGAACATGTGGCGCGTCGAGTAGCAGTAGGCAAAGTAATCGAGGTTCAGCCGGAAACTGCCGTCCGGGCGGACGTCCACGACGCGGCGGAACTCGTTCAAATAGCGCGGCCGGCCGTACGGCGCCAGGCCCATCACCTTCCACTCCGCGTCATTCACGCGGAACCCGAGATACGCGGTCAGCGCGCTGAACAGCAGGCCGATCGAATGAGGGAACCGAATCTCGTGCGTGAGCGCGATCGTCGCGCCGCGACCCGTGCCCCACGTCGTCGTCGTCGACTCGCCGACGCCGTCCGCAGTGAGGATCGCCGCTTCGTCGAATTCGGATGCCAGAAACGCGCTTGCCGCGTGCGAGGTGTGGTGCGCGCAGAACAGGATCGGCTTGCGGGTTCCCAGCGCGCGCCGAAACAGCCGCCGGTGGTCGAGCTTCGTCGTCATCCAGAGCGGCACGCTGCGGATCCAGAGCGGATAGGAGCGCGGCCATTCGGCCAGCACGGTCTCGAGGATGCGTGCGAACTTGGGCAGCGGCTTCTCATAGAAGACGATGTGATCGACCTGGTCGATCGTGATGCCGGCTTCGCCGAGGCAGTAGGCGATGGCGAGCGATGGAAACGTGTTGCAGTGCTTCTGGCGATTGAACCGCTCCTCTTCCGCGGCGGCCACGAGCTTGCCGTCCTTCAGCAGCGCCGCCGCCGCGTCGTGATAGAAGCAGGAGATCCCCAGTACGAACATGATTCTCGCGCGCCTTCGTTGTACTGGCCGCAGGGAGCGGACGCGCCACCGGCCGAGCCACGCGGGACAGGCTGGGCTGCCGGTTGCGGACGTAGCGCCCCTGCGAGCACGGCGATCAGCGGAG
>Ga0315280_10001573_pt1 | contig 38945 bp, 36 predicted proteins | sample YL17G06_40_MG_FD_203697 | JGI IMG/M metagenome (GOLD analysis project Ga0315280, IMG submission 203697) | Sediment microbial communities from Yellowstone Lake, YNP, Wyoming, USA - YL17G06_40 | ecosystem: Environmental > Aquatic > Freshwater > Lake > Sediment | place: USA: Wyoming | collected... | reverse complement strand
GCCGGCTTCGCTCGCTCCTACAGAGCTTGTCCGAGGACGGTCTTGCGTTCCAGGGGCGTTGCCCCTGGCTATTTTCGCCTCCCCTTTCAGGGGAGCGTGGGAAGAAAGACGGGCTATCCTGTCGGGGGAACCGACAAATGTGCGGAACGGCACCTCTTCTGGAATTTGGACATGCACCCCACTTCACCTCGATTCTCAAGGTTCAGACCTGGCGCAAAAGCACAATTTCGCCAAGAGCGATTGTTTTCGGGTCTCTTCTCAAGGACACCAACTCAGAAGAACGGAACATCGCATTGGGTCATTTCGCAGGCGAGAAGGCCGCCCGAGGATCCCGATTGGTCAGCAGGGTGAGATACCCGTTGCTGCCTAATAGCCAGAGGCTTTTGCAGCGTCCCTGAAGCTTTGGCAAGAGCTCCGGGGTGGCAAATACGTATATGACACGATCGCTTGGCCAAAGTTCCACCAGATCGTCCGCCGCCAGGAGGTATTCAGAGCCTACCTCGCTTGGCCGGAGACGAACCGAATCGGGGGGAATTGGCTGGTCGGGTGGTTGGCTTTGGGCAAACAGTCCCATGCCCAATTCGCCTGGTCGTCCCACTATTGCCACTCGCCGACCGAGGAACAACGGAACGGTGAAGCTTCGGTTATCCGAGATAACGACGAGGTCGGCCGAGGTGAGTTGTTGCTTGAACGATTCACAGAGTTGCTGGGCCGTCCGCCAAGTTGCCACTCGCGGCACCTGCGTCACACCCAAGGGGAGAACCACCATCGCGGTGAGTCCCATAATCAGCATGGCCGTGCGGAATTGCCCGCGCAACGAGGCGACCGACGCCGAGACAAACCCCGTCAATAGCAGCACCGCCAGGACCAAGAGGATCAGCATCACAGGGCCGCGCAAGGATACGTCAACATAGGCTCGTTCGGGGTCATGAGCGACGGCAATCGCCGTTCCTGCCACGATTGTAACACACTGCAACGGCACAAGCAGGTTTTCCCACGGCCGGCGATTGTCCGATTGGCTAAGGTATCTGGCTGTGAGGATGGCAGCGGCAGGGAAAAGCGGCAGAATGTAGGTCGCCAACTTTGCCGTCGAAATGCTGAGAAAAAGGAATCCTCCACCAAAAACGCTGACAATCCAGACCAGACCAGCAGGTGCGGTCTTTCGCCCCCTCCGAATGATTTCCACGACGGAAAGACAGATGGCGGCGATCGCAGGGAAAGACCAGGGGAGAAACCCCACCGGAAAGGCTCCAAGATAATAGTGGAACGGTCTGGCATGTTGAAGCACCGCGCCGAGAATTCCCGACAGGTTGATTTGAAAATAGAGAAACGATAGGAAACGTGGATCATGGAGACTAATGAGAATCATCCACGGCAAGTTGACAGCGGCGAGAATCGCCATTCCTATCACCGGCCGAAGCTTTAACGCAAAGGACCATTCTCCACGGAGAGCAAGGAAAAGCCCTATGGCGACCACCGCGAGAGCGCCTCCCAGTGGGCCTTTGGTTAGACACGCCAGAGCGGTGAAGAGCCAAAACAGCGCGATCCAGGACTTTGTTTCTCCGCCCTTTTCGTAATGACGCCAGAATGTCCACCACGCGCCGAAAAGAAAGGCGCTGAAAAGCATGTCCATGAGGAACCAAATGGCAAGGGTGACATACTCGACCGATGTCGCCAGAATCGTCCCCGCTATCAATCCGGTCCGGCGCGATGTGACAGCCGCACCCAGTTCGTAGGTCGCCAGGACACCAAGAATGGCTGCGAGCAGGGGTGTCAGCCGGAGAACCCAAGGATGGAAGTCGAACAGCTTTACCCAACCGAGAGCCAGCCAGTAAAGAAGCGGGGGCTTCAAGAGATACGGGACATAATTGAGAGATGGAATTGTCCAATCGCCGCTCTCCAGCATCTCGCGAATGACTTCTGCGTGGCGAGTTTCGTCGGGATCTATGTAATCTCGAAACAAAGGCGGCACGAAAACGGCCAGGGAAAGAAGAACGAGCAATGCCCTGTGGGCCGTGGGGCTGGCGTTCTCCGTCGTCATCCATTTGGCCTTTGACACCAGATGGGTAACGTTAATCATGCAGCATGTCCTCTCCGGGTGCAGTGCGAGCGCTCATTGCCGAGGGTTTTGCCAGGCATCCGGAAACTATGCATCCTAATGTAACATGACCTGGCAATGATTTTTGTTGCAACGGTTCCGCCCACCTAAAGAGGGCAATTGACGAATTGAGGCGAGGAGATCTCCTGCCCCGAATCCGCTTGACCGCAGGGTTCGGTAGGCCATTCTGTCGCTGAATTCAGCACGCACCAAAAGGATGATCCCATGAGTAGGAGAATGTTCAATAGTGTGGCTGTCGAACACGTCACAGGCCGGAAGCCTGCGCCACCGTTTGAAGCGACCATTGCTCATACCCCTGTCGGCCTGGAAACAAGAGCGGGATTTCTTGGCCGAGAGCTGGCACCGTCTTGCTGGCGGCCTTGGGCGCGACGACGTTGCCTTGCTCCGGCGCAGGCCCTTCCGACGCGCTTCGGGCGAGAGCAGCGGCCCGAACGCGCCAGGAACCAAAGGCAAGAAAAACTCCAGAATCAAACGATGGGACATCGTCACGATTGGCAACCTTTCGCGCAACCGCTATTGGGGGGAAAGCGACGCCCGCGCCGTTCGCTCTGCGATTTGCACATGCACTCTTATCACCGGCGAGGGCTTGTCGGTTGTTATTGCGGGCGATGCTGTGGCGACCCGCGATTTCTGGAACGAGCGGCGCTCCTACTTCAATGCGGTGGATCCCGAAGTCGCGGCTCGCACAATGGATAGGATTGCCTCTATGGCCGACATCGTCGTCCCCGGCCATGACAACTACTTCTTGGTTTCGCCGCTCACTTGAAACTCGCAAAGGTGGATCGCCATGTTTCGAAACCAGATGTTCGTCGCAATGACTGTGATGTGCTGTGTGCAGTCCGGGGTCGCGGAGCCGAACGCCAAAGGGAGAGCCATTCCGATCATATACACCTCGGACCTCTACCATCCCCACGACGACCCCGACGACCACTTCGATCTGGCCACTCTTTTTGCTATTCCCGAGTTTGACATTCGTGCCATTGTCATTGACACGGGCCAACGCGGAGCGGATCGCCCGGGCGTTGTTGCCATCCAACAAATGATGCAGATTACGGGACGCACCGCGCCGTATTCAACAGGGCTGACGGCCAACTTGCGTTCACAGGACGACCGCGCAGAACAACAGCCCGCCCCCGCACAGGCCGGAGTCGAGCTGATTCTCAGACAACTTCGCGAAGCTGCAACATCTGTAACGATTTTTACTACCGGCAGCCTGCGCGATGTTGCTGCTGCGTACAACCGCGACACCGATCTGTTCCGAAGGAAGGTCGCGCGTCTCTATATCAACGCCGGCCACTCCGACGGCGGCAAAGAACACAACGTCAACCTCGACCCCCATGCCTATTTCCGCATTCTGACCAGCAAACTGCCGGTCTATTGGGTGCCCTGCTTTGGGAGCGATGGCTATCTATCGCTCTGGACGTTCCGGCAAGGCGACGCCCTCGACAGTGCCCCGCTGGCATTGCAAAACTACTTCGTCTATGCCTTGACCAAGGCCTCGCCCAAGGAACGCGACCCATTGAAGGCGCTGACCGAGCCGATTCCCGCGGAAGCCAGGAAGAAGATTTGGGACCAGAAGCGAAACATGTGGTGCACCGCCGCCCTCCTGCACGCAGCCGGGCGAGGCCATCCAACCGTTTCCTTCCAAAAGGTGACTGTGCAAATTGATGGCAAGGGCATCACACGAATTGTTTCGGGAGGCGAAGGAGTCCAAGTTCTCACCTTCCACCGCGACGACCCCGTCGCCTATACAAACTCAATGCGCGATGCCCTCCGGGATCTCTTCGCCGGGATCAAACCAGCGCATTGACAGTGAGTTTGCCGGCTAGCCCAACCCGTCGCCGAGCGTGGAGATCAGATACAGGCAGCGAGTAAAACCGTGGGCGTTTCCCGTCGTGGTTCAACTCAGGTCAAGAGATTGGGCTTGAAGGGATACTTGTCTGCCAGGGCAAAAGTCTCGTCGAGCGAGCGCATCCCGGCCGTACAGGTCGGGTCGCCGAGGCAGGCCGCGCCCGCACAGACCGCCAACCGCAGGCTCTTTTTGACCGGCCATCGGTTGTAAAGTCCGTAGAGCATTCCCGCGCAGAAAGCGTCGCCAGCGCCCACCGTGCCTTCAATATAGCTGGCGGGCAGATCGAGCGAGGGCTGAAAGACTTCCCGGCTTCGGTGGTCAAGTGCATAACCGCCCTCGGGCATGTGGACGACCACCAGCTCGTGAACACCTCGTTTGAGCAAATCCTTGGCGCTCGCGCGAATGGCCGCCATGTCGAGTTGTTTGCCTTTGCGTGGCTGATGGCCCGTTGTGCGGCAGGCCTCAATTTCGTTTAGAATCAAATAATCAATGTATGGCAGAGTCGGATTAACAATCCGCGCGAACCGTTGGCTGTCCTCGCTGACCACGTCCACCGACGTCTTGATCCCCCGCTTGCGCAGTTCATAAAGCACGCGCGCCGCCACCGTTCGGAACTCCGGATCGCCTCGGTCCAATTGGTCGAGCAAAAGCAGGTAGCCGAGGTGGAGAATCCGAGCATGGACCGCATCGAAATCGAAGTGCTCATAACCAAACAGCGCGTTCGTTCCGCGGTTATGGAAAAACGTTCGATTGCCGGTGCCCTGGACCGTCATCACGTCGGTGTAGGAGGTCGGGGCCGCGCGCGTCTGGCGCAACTGGCGCGTATTGCAGCCAAGGGCGCGTATGTGTCCAAGAATGAATTCGCCGTCGGGGTCGCGTCCAATCAGACCGATGCACTCCAAAGGGATGTCGGGGTCCATCTTGCGAAGGTCCACTGCGACATTGTATGGCGCACCTCCTGTACCGCGCCCTTCGGAGAGGATATTGGCCAGGGTGTTTTCGGCAGGCCACCAATCCACGATCTTTACGTGGTCAATGATCCAATTGCCCGCCACTGCAATGCCTGCCCGTTTTGACATTGTAATGGTCTCCGGATTCGTTGGTGAGCCGGTTCTCGCCGTGGGCCACCTTCGTGGGCCTAACGATATACTTCTCGCCGATGGCCAACCTGGATGACAATTACCGTCTTTGTCCTGTTCTCGATTTCGTAGATAATGCGGTATCTTCCGACTCGGAGCCTCCATCCCTCACGGGCTACCGACTTCAGAGCCGATGTAGGTCGTGGATTGTCTTTCAATTGTCGAATTGCATGGAGGACTCGTTGATAATCTCCCGAGGGAAGATGGCCGAGAGTCTTTTCCACTTGAGGAAGAATGAAAACGGAACATTTCATCGCCGCCTTTTCTCGATTCTGGCAACCGCCTCCTCAAGAGAAATGGGCTTTCCACCCGAAGCCTTGGCAGCATCATAAGCCCGCACTGCATCAAGTTCCTCAAGGCCTTCGAGCAGGCGTCGGTACTCTGCCACACTCAAGAGTACCGCCGTACGCTTTCCCCTTTCATCCACAACGTAGCGAGCGTGGAGTTTTGGCATGTCCCTACACCTCCTTATCATCAGAAGCAGAAGCCGGAAAGAACTTACAGCGCAAAGATTTCTCCGACTTCAGCGCAGCTGGATCTGTTCTTATCACCTTCCCCTCTTCACCGTCCTTCTTGTCTTACTCACTTTCAATCGCAATCTTGGCCCAGTAAGCGGCCTCAAACGTCCAGCCGCTGGGCTGGTTTACCAGTTCCAAAGCGATGGTGTTTCCGGCAAAGTCCGACAGGTCAACATCAACGTTCATCCAGCCCTTTTCGGCGGTGTCTTTGCCGACTGACTTCTTGAAAATCTCCTTGCCGTCGGCTCGGGCAATCAGTGTCCAGTCGCCCCGAGGGTCGTGCCCGACAACCAGCCGCAGTGTGGTCTTCTTGCCGGCGGGAACCTCGATCTTCTTGCTCAGAACACAGCCCGTCTCGCGGTTGAGCGGATGGGTGACCAAGACATTCTTCTTGCCGCCGAACTCGTCGCGCAAGCCGGGGTTCTCGGGCGTGCCACATTTCGCAACGCTCCAGCCCGGCGCAAACTTCTCGACCGCTTCGGAAACATTGGCTTCCGAGCCGCCACCCTTCTTGCTTACCGGCGGTTTGATCTGCTTCATTTCTTCTTCCGTGAACTCGCTGTTTGCGATGGGGCCCGGTTCCCAGCACTGTTCCAGTTTGCCAGGCTTGATCGGCTGCACCGGGATCACGAACACCTCTTCGCCGCTGGCGTCTTTCTCGATCCGGCCGCCGGATTTTACGACGACTTCCCGCGCGATCTTCTCACACGCTTCAATCAGCTTGGGGAAGGTGTATGGCGTGTGGCTAAACGTCTGGCTCTCATCCAGCGCCGATTTGAATCGCTCGGGCAAATGAGAGAAACCGACACTCGCAAAGAGGACGCCGCCTGTATTCGCGGGATTGCAGTCGGAATCCTGTCCGCACCGGCAGGCGATGACAATGCTTTTGTCCAGATCGCTCTTTCCATACAGAAGGCCCATCACGACGTAAGCGCCATTGATCTTGGCATCAATGTTCGACTCCCCCTGGCGGCAGGAGAACTTTCGGTAGTCGGGATTGTCGTTATACTTCCTCTCGACCAGTTGCCAGGTCTTCTCCCAATTGTCCGGGTTTTCCTTGAACCACTGGAGGACATCGCGAATGCATTCGGCGTATTGGCTGCCCTCGGGGATACACTTCAGACCCGCCTGGACGATCTTCTCCGGCTTGGTTTCAAAAAAGGCTTCCGCGATCATGCCGCCGATAAACTGACCGCCATAGAGGCCGTCGCCGTAGTTCATCAACCGTCCAAACTTTTCGCCCAGCGCAATCGCCATGTTCGGCAAGCCCGGTGCCACCAGACCCGAGTAGTCGGCATCAATCTGGTAATCAATGTCATCCGCATGTTTATTGAACTGGGGATGGCTGCAATCGGGAGGGGCAATGCCCTTGCGCAAGTTGTCACGGCCTGCCGCGTTGGCGTGCCACAAGGGGAATCCGCTGTTGGCAAAATCAATCCCAGCCTGGCGAATCGAAACATCCAGACCATACTGTTCCATCGAGCGGACAAAGGTCATCTCCACGTAAATATCGTCCTGGGTAAACTGATTGATTCTCTTTGGCTCCCAGTTTGGCATCTTGTCTTCAGGTATGATTTCGCCTTTGAACTTGAATTCTGTTGGGCCACCCCAACCCACGCCGGCCATCTGGCCGATCCATCCCGCTTTCATTTTGTCGCGATACTCCTGGACCGGCAGGCGGCGAAACTCCTGCCCGGCGGCATTCGCGCATACCCAGGAGGCAAAAACAATTCCAACCGCCATCCCTACCGCTCTTGAACCGCCCATGGTGTCGTCCTCCTTGTGAGAATCTGGATGGTATTAGCTCTGTCCGGCCCCTACGCACGGCCGTATTGCAATAGCAAGCCCTCGCACGCAAAAGAGAGCCCGCCCTCTGTGACACGGCTGGATCACCGCTATTCTATCCGCCCCTCTCCCTCAAGCAAAAAGAGCGCTCTCGGCGGACCTGCTACCTGCAATTCTATGCCTTGGCGCCTGGGGAAACAAGACCGTCCGGGCAGCAAATCAGCGTTGTCCAGATGTTTTTCGCTTGATTTGTGGCGACTCTCCGTATTTTGGAGTTCAACCAAAGGAGACAGATTCCAGATCGGCCGGCTGTTTTCGAATGATCTTTGTGCAATTTGTTCCTTCGCGAAATGCTTAGAATAGCTTGACGGGAACGTGGAGCGCTCTCTAGGTATGAGAACCACACGACCGCTCGCAAGCCAAAGAAGAGTCGTTTTTTGAACGCCGAGAATAGCTGGCCTGCGTGGGGGTGAGATGCTCAAGCGGCTTCTGGGATTCCGCGAATTCACGCTGGTTGCTGTCCGTGTGATCGAGATTCTTTTTTTCGCGCTGGTGCAATTCCATCGCGGTGTGGGGATCAGCAAGATTGCCTCGTTAACGCCGGCGGAGTTGTTTGAGCGCATTCGCGCGAATCCTTCCCTGAATCCAACGACACTGCTGGAGTATTTCAGCAGTGCGGCCATTAGGGAAACTGGAGCCGAATTATTGTGGGGATCCTTTTAATCTTGGTCGTTGTCTTTGATCAAATAGTGGCCTACAGAAGGCCGCAAACAGTTTGAGCGAGGAGGTGAGATCATGTCTCTGAAGAAGCGACTCGTAGGGCTAGTCGCAGCAACTGCTTTCGCGGCGTCGTTGGTTGCTTGCAAGGGTGCGGAAGCGCCACCACCAGCGCCCAAGCCGACACCAGTGGCTCCAAAGCCGACCGTAGTCGCACCGGCTCCGACAAAAGCACCGGCGCCCCCAGCACCAACGCCAGCGCCTCCGGCACCGACACCGGCGCCACCGGCACCGGCGCCACCGGCACCGGCTAAGTAATGGAGACGTAGCGTGAACCGAGCAAGGTTCCTGTGGTCCTTGGGGATCGCGGGTCTGCTTCTGCCCGCGGCGGCAGCGGCGCCGCAAGAACGCAAGGCCCGCTTCGTCGTGATGCCCAAGCAAGGGGATAACCCTGTCTTCAACTATGCTCGCATCGGAGCGATCGAAAAGGCGCGCGAGTTGGGGGTGAAGGTCATCTGGAGCGCACCCGTCAGCAACGACGAAGCCAAACAGGCCGACCTGTTGCGCAGCTTCATCGCCCAGAAGGTGGATGGAATCGCCGTCTCCTGCACCAATGCCGAGATTCTCTCGGGACCGATCAACGTCGCCGTCGCCGCGGGAATTCCCGTGACGACGTGGGACAGCGACTCGCCTAATAGCAAACGGGCGGCGTTCTGCGGTCTGGATAATTACCAGGCAGGGCAAATCATCGCCTGTGAGCTCGGCGAGTTGTTGTGGCGGCTGCATCGCGGCGAAAAGATCACCGAGGCCAAGGACGGATGGTTCGTGGACTCGGGGGTTGACATGGTCGTACTCGACCCGAAGAAGTTCCCTCACCCCGAGCGCTACATTTCGCTGGCCGACTACAAGAAGATGTTTGAGTCGCGCCTGAAGACCGCAAAGTAGGGGCGTAGTCCGCCTCAGGCGGATGCGCCCCTACCAGTTTTCCGAGGTGGGTCGGTCGAACCGATCCTTCGGGTCCTGTGAACTGTCAAAATCGTTCGGTGTGATTCGGGCTCTCGACTGGGTTAGCTTTGACAACGCACGTGCCCGCGTCCACGCAGTCATCGGGGAAAATCGAGCAGGCAAGTCCACCCTCATGAAAATTCTGGCCGGACTCCACCCAAAGGACTCCGGCCAACTTCTTTTGAACGCTCAACTGTAGGATCCCCCCGACCGCCCGGCAGCCCAACAGGCCGGCATCAGCATCCTCTATCAGGAACCCTCACTTTGTCCCAATCTCTCTGCGGCCGAAAACCTCTCTCTGGGCAACGACATTCGAGTGTGGCTACCCGGCACCGTGAGCTTTTCGAAAATGTGTGAGCGAGCCTCGCTCGTAGGAGCGCCGTCAGGCGCGTTCCATGCGCCCCTACGTGTCAAGGGAATACACGAAGCTCAATAAGAAAGTACGTAACAGAAAGAAGGGGACCACCGTGGCATGTCCGCCTCGGGCGGATTGCCCATGAATCACGGGCTGGAAGCCCGTGCCACCTTGCTTAAGTGAACAGCATTGAGCCTAACCCCGTCTTCACTTGTTGGGAGGGTAGTATGGGTATTTCCCCCATGCCCGTTCGTCAGGAGGGTAGTCCTGCCCCCCGGACCACGGCCCATATCTTTTTTCCCGGTCCAACCTTTCGCCTTCAACCTCTCTTGACGAGAACTCGCTGCGGTGTCAGTTTCAAGTTAGTTTAAGCATGAGGCCGGAAAGGGCGCGCTTAACCTCTCGAATTGGCGGACATGGAAATGCGTGGAGAAAAAGCAGCCTTGCTTCTGGAAGACGGGACAGCCTTCGTCGGGCGGTCGTGTGGCCATCCCGGCGAGGTGTGTGCCGAGGTGGTCTTCAATACCGCTATGACCGGCTACCAGGAGATCGCCACCGACCCCTCATACGCCGGCCAGATGGTCACGATGACCTATCCGCTGATCGGCAACTATGGTGTCAATCGCCGCGACACGGAGTCGGATCGCATCTATGTAAGCGCGATGATTGTTCGCGAAATGGCGGGCCTGCCGAGCAACTGGCGCCAGGAACAGTCCATCCAGGACTATTTTATCGCCAATCGCGTCATGGGCCTGGAGGGAATTGATACGCGCCAGTTGGTTCGACACATTCGGTCGCAAGGGGCAATGCGCGGCATCCTTTCGACCGAAGATCACGACCAGGAGTCGCTTCGGCGCAAGGTCCTTGAATCACCTCAGATGGTGGGACGCGATCTGGTTCTCGATGTCACGACGCGCGAGCGATACGAATTTCCGCGCCCGACGACTGTCGAGCCGCCCGGCCTGTCCAAGCCCGACTTTCGCGTCGTCGCTTATGATTTTGGCATCAAAGAGAACATTCTGCGCCAGTTGGCCGCTATTGGCGCACGCACCTTGGTTGTTCCCGCAACGACCAAGGCGGAAGAGGTGGAGGCGCTTCGGCCCGACGGGATTTTCCTATCGAACGGCCCCGGCGATCCCGCGGCGCTCGGCTACATCATCGAGGAAGTCAAGAAGGTCATTCGTCGCTATCCGACATTTGGCATTTGTCTGGGCCACCAGTTGCTTGGGTGGGCTTTCGGCGGAACGACCTACAAGCTCAAGTTCGGCCATCGCGGCGCGAATCATCCCGTCAAGGACATGACAACGTCACGTGTCGAGATCACATCGCAGAACCACGGGTTTGCTGTTTGGCCCGAATCACTGCCCAGCGATGTCGAGATTACCCACTGGAACCTGAACGACCAAACGGTCGAAGGAATGGCGCACAAGTCACTACCGTGTTTTTGCGTCCAATATCATCCTGAAGCCTCGCCGGGCCCTCACGACTCGCACTACCTGTTTCGACGCTTCCATGACCTGCTGCAAGCCGCCGGACAGTCCTGATCCCCGGCTGAAGTGAAATGCGCTGTTTTCGTCGACCGTTGCGCGACGGCCCACAGCGGCGAAAAAGAGGTTCTGTTGTTCCGCTTCCACTCCATGTTGCTTCCGATTTGGCGCGCTCGTGATTTCCGGTTGCCTCACGCCACGTATCAAGGCCATGTTTGTTGTTGCGTGCGCCCGGCTGGCCGGGTATCTATGTTGTAGATACAAAGGGGACGGTGCAGCCATGAATGCAAGAATCCAGAGATGGGGAAACAGCCTCGCTGTGCGGATTCCACGGCCTTTCGCCGAGGACACCGGTTTGCAGGCCGGCTCCATCGTAGATCTCAACATCCGCAACGGAAAGATCGTGATCGTTTCCGCTCCGCGGGCGTGTTATTCATTGGGACAACTCCTCAAGACCGTAAGGCGGAAGAATCTCCACAGGGAAACCGACACGGGTGAGTCGGTCGGTCGCGAGGTTTGGTGATGACTCAGCCCTATTGCCCCAAACGAGGTGACCTCGTCTGGCTCGAATTCCGTCCCAAAGCCGGGCATGAACAGAGCGGACGAAGACCTGCCTTGGTGTTGTCATCCGAGACATACAACCGCAAGGTGGGTCTGGCGCTCTTCTGTCCGGTGACGAGCCAGGTCAAAGGCTACCCATTTGAAGTGCCGCTGCCGAAAGGCGTCAACGTTTCCGGTGTTGTCCTGGCCGACCAGGTAAAGAGTCTCGACTGGAAAGCCCGAAAGGCATCGTTTGGGGGCAGGGTCCCGCCGCAAGTCCTCCAGGAGACGCTCGGAAAGCTGATGGCCATCTTGGAAGTGTGACAGAATCGCCTGCTGAAAAGGCTTGCGCTGCGGTCCCCGCGGAATTACCGATCACGTAAAAGTTGTCGCGCAAAAGGTTCTATGGTTCGGGAAGATATCGCAATGAAGTGCATGCATTGTCTTGTTGAGTTCCACGAAGAAAACGACCCCAAGGCGATTGGGCAGGACGTTGATGGGATCTGGGAACTGCGGTCGTTTCGTTGCCCTGCCTGTGCACGGCTGAATCTGTTTCTCGTCAACCGCGACCCCGGAAGCATGTTGCAGTATGGAGCTGTTTCGCAGTACAGAATCATCAGCAGCGTACCCATCCGGCCGAGAGGAAGCAGTCGCCCGCCATGCCCAAAGGAAGTCCCTGCTGAAATTGCAGAGGACTATAAGGAGGCCTGTTTGGTTTTGCCCGACAGCGCCAAGGCCTCGGCAGCACTGAGCAGAAGATGTTTGCAGAACCTTCTGAGGGAGGCTGCCAAGGTCAAACCTGGCAAACTCGCAGACGAGATTCAAGAGGTATTGGATTCCAGGAGTTTGCCAAGCCATCTCGCTGAAGCAATAGATGGAATTCGACAGATCGGCAATTTCGCCGCCCACCCGACTAAAAGCACCAACACTGGGGAAATTATATCGGTGGAAGCCGGAGAGGCGGAATGGAATCTCGACGTTCTGGAGGGCCTGTTTGATTTCTACTACGTCCAACCGGCCAAGACCGCGCAAAAGCGGGCGGCACTGAACGAAAAGCTCAAGGACGCCGGCAAGCCGCCGATGAAGTAGATGCTCAGGCATTGGCCTTCAGAAGCCCGCGAGGGGGGTCCCGGTTTGGAGGGGCTCCAGAAACGGCAGCTCCTCCCAGTAGCTGCGTCATCCCGTGTCACCGGAAGTCAACATGGCTTACCCAGGCCCGAGGCCTCGCCCGGCCCGCACGACTCCCATTACCTGTTCCGTCGGTTTCGGGAGTTCATGCTGGCCGCGAGAAAGCGCTGAGTACCGCCCAACGCGATAAAGCGGCCAACATCGTCCGCGAGGTAGCGCGGCAAGACGATGGGGAGTGCGGTAGCTTGTATCTGTTTAGCGCTTCCCCTTTTGCCTGTGGCTTTGCCCTCTGAAGGAGGGCGCGAGAATAGCCCTGGGCAAAGCATGGCCAACCGCCAAGCGACGTCCTGGGACAGCCTTGCCAATTGGCAATATTTACTCCTGCTTTCCCAATTCCATCTCGAATCGGCTGAGAACGTAGGGACTGAAACGGGGTGTGGCGCCGGGCTGGGTGGCCACATAGGCCCCGGCCAGATTGGCGTAGCGCGCCACCTCGGCAAACGGCGCCCCTTCGAGCAACTTGGTCACCATCGCCGCCGTGAAAGCCCGTCCGGTGCCAACCGTATCCACGACATCCACGACGAACCCGGGCGAGCACACCTCGGCGTCGGGCGTATGGAGCGTGCAACCGCGCGCCCTGTGAGTGACGGCGATCAACAAGATTCCAAACGTTCGCATCAGGTCGCGGGCGAATTCGCGGTCCGAGGCGCCGCTGCCGCCGAACAGTCCCTTGACGATGTTGAGCTCGTCTTCATTGAGCCGCAGGACGCGACAAAACTCCAGGGATTGGCGAATCAGTTCGGTCGAATAGAACTGCTGGCGCAAATTGAGGTCGCAGACGATCAGGATGTCGCGCGGCTGACTTCGGGCTGTCTCGAGCAACTCACGGATGGAGGTGCGTGAAATTCTGGACCGCTGCGCCAGGGTTCCAAACCAAAGCACGTCAGCCGAGCGCACGAGGTCGTGCTGGGCCTTGGTCGCCGCAATGTGGTCCCACGCTACGTTCTCGACGATCTTGAACGTCGGCTCCCCAAAAAGATTGACCGAAACCTCGACGGCGCCAGTGGGGTGACCGAGGTCCACCTGGATATGCTCGCAGCTCAGCCCCATCTGCTGCACCGCCAGGAGAAGTTCGTGCCCCTGCGGATCGTTACCCACCCGGCTGACGATCCAGGCCTCGTGGCCGAATTGCGAGGCGTGGAAAGCAAAGTTGAACGGCGCACCGCCGACATGCTTTTCTTTGCCGATGATGTCCCAGAGAATCTCACCCAGCGCGACAACGCGCTTACGCTGCTGGCCGCTCACGAATGATCTTCCTCAAACAACCTTCTGTCGGGTCATGTTGAACAAACGCAGCGAAAGGTGTCATCGAGTCGGTCAGCTGTCAAGGGTTTGATCGCCGGGCGGCGTCTCTGGCCTGCCGAAGATGGCGCGTTGTGGGTAGGCAGGACACTCCTCTCCTGCACAAATCCCGGCAACGGGCGCCCTACAGCAGCGCTGGGTCCACCGTCCATCACTTGGACTTTATGTCTGGCCGATTGCCTCTCTGGATTATGGAGAGCAGGGCGCGAGCCTCCTCGTCTTGCGGATTGTCCTGGAGCAGGTCCTGAAGGATTGGGATGGCCTCGGCCGTACGCCCCAGGTCCCTCAGGGCAACGGCCAGCAAGAAGTTGGCATTTCTTCCCGGCCCCGCCAATCGGATGTGTCTCTGCAACAGGGTCACGGTTTTTTCAAAGTCGTGATTCTCCAGATAGAGCGCCGCCAGCCGAAGCTAAGTTTGCATGTCCGATCCGGGTGGGGTTTGGGCGTAAAGCGGATCGAAAGCGCGGATGCTCATCCAATGAATGAGCCGCGCTGCCACCGCCGCCAACAAGGTGATCCACAGACCGTGCTCGATTGCCCACTCGACCCACCGGGGAATGGGCTGTCCAATGGTTGCAAAGGGAGGGGACGTTTTGGGCCCAGGACGACGGGCAGCATGTCACCGACGAGACATAGGACTTCAACGCATTCCACGAACCTTTTTCTCGGGCATGGCTCGGTCGCCCGGAACTCAAATAAACACTACACTCGTAGGAAGTAATCTTTTAAGAGATTCGAAGATCGCCGTCAATGAAAACCCTTTCCGCCGAACCTGTGAGAACCCACAGCATCGGCACCGTGCGCCGCCCAGAGCCATCGCTGCTCGTTGGGAAGCTTTGACACAAGAGACGGTCGCCTCTATGTTTCGGGGACATGCGAAGCAACCGGCAAGCCTAAACGTCCGCCGGTGAATGGGTGGGTGGTCGTGAGACAGAATAACGATTGTGACACATCTTGCGGAGACTCGGGCTGGCAATCATCGGTCAAGGCCGTGAAGGCGCTGACCGCCGAATTTGTCCGACGTTTCGGATGCACACCCGCGCTTGTCGTTCGTGCCCCAGGCCGGGTCAATCTGATTGGCGAGCATACCGACTATAACGGCTTGCCCGTTCTTCCTTTTGCCATCGCGCAGTCGCACTTTCTGGCCGTCTCCGAGTGCGGGAAGCGACTGATCGAGATTGCCAATTTGGATTCGCGTTACCCGGCAAGGGCGATCACCCTGGACGACCTTGCCGCCTTCTCGCAAGCGGGCGAGTGGGACAACTATGTTCGGGCCGCGATTCTGGGATTGAGAGATGGCGGACTTGCAACACGCGATAATCTAGCCCGAGGTCTGCGGTTGTTAGTTTCCAGCAACCTTCCTGCCAGCGTCGGTCTGAGTTCCTCGTCAGCGCTTGTGGTTGGCACTGCCTTGGCGGCGCTTCATATTTGGCATGTTCAGTACGACCGGTTGCAATTGGCCGACTTGCTGGCCGAGGCGGAGCATTACGTTGGCACACGCGGCGGTGGGATGGATCAGACGGTTTGTCTAATAGGCCGGGAGGGCCATGTGTTGAAGATCGAGTTCTTCCCCCTGCACGTCGAGCCAATCGTTTTCGCGAGGGATGTCGAGGTCTATCTGGCCGACAGTGGTGTGCGGGTGGAAAAATCGGGCAGGGGTCGCGCCCTATACAATCGCCGTCCGATCGAATGTCGCTTGGCCTTGGCAGTGTTCCAATCATGGGCGCAAACCAATGGTCGGCCCGAACTCGCGGGAGCCTGCTATTGGGGCGACCTCGTCAAGCCGCCGCTGAGTTTGTCCCACGCGGTGGTCCTCAAAATGATTGCCGAGGCGATCGAGCTATCGAGCTATTCGCAAAACGATCTGTGTCGGTCGCTTGGGATCAGCCAGACTGATTTGCGAGAGACGTATCTCAAGATCGGACCAGACGACTACTTCACCGAGCCGGCCGACGGGTTCCAGTTGCGGCGGCGTGTCGAGCACGTCGTTGCCGAGGCGCGGCGCGTCGAGCAGGCTGTCGAGGCATTGCGCCACGGCGATGTCAGTCGGCTCGCCGATTTGATCAACGCCTCCCACGCTTCCTGTCGCGATCTCTACGAGATCAGCTGCCCCGAGTTGGAGCGGTTGGTTGTGGCGGCGGCCGAGACAGGCGCCTTGGGATCGAGGCTGACGGGCGCCGGATTCGGCGGCTGCACACTCCACCTGGTGCGCCGGGCCGATGCCGATCGTTTCGAGGGCGCAATGAGGCGGCGATTGGGCGAATCGCTAAGGCTGCTCAGGGTCCGACCGTCGTGCGGCGCGGAGATTCTCGAGACTGCGAACCAGCAAACTGCCGATTGACAGTGGAGAAGGCAAGGGAGATCGTTCCTTGGTTTCCTGATCACGAGAAAAAGATGTCACAGGGATTCACGCGGAAACTCATCGTGTTTTCTATCCATCGAAATGAATGAACGTCGCGGGCAGAACCGTTCTCCGTTGGCCGCGTTGATTTCGACGCGATGAAAAGCTGAAATGGAGGGGAAGGGAACATGACGCCAGTTCGACCGTGCAAACAATGGCATGTTGGCGAGATTAAAGTGTGCGTCTATCCTGACAAGAAGTCTCTTGGTGAGGCGGCGGCCGACCATGTCGCGGCGATTTTGACCGAGGCCATTGTGGCGCGTGGGCGAGCGGTTGCGGTTTTCGCTACCGGTGCCTCGCAGTTCGACTTTCTGGCCGCGCTTCGTGGCCGCAGCGGGATAGATTGGCGACGCGTTATCGCATTTCATCTCGACGAATACGTCGAAATGCCACCCGATCATCCGGCCAGCTTTCGGCGCTATTTGCGCGAGCACCTGTTCGATGCAGTTCAACCGGGCGAAATCCATTTTCTTGCGGGCGACGCGGCGGACCCCAAGGCCGAGTGCGAGCGCTATGGACGGCTTCTCACCCAAAAAGGCCCCGCCGATGTTGCCTGTATCGGAATTGGCGAAAACGGCCATATTGCTTTCAACGATCCCCATGTGGCCGATTTCAACGACGCGGCGATGGTCAAGGTGGTTGACCTCGACGAGGCCTGTCGCCGTCAACAATACGGCGAAGGCTGGTTCGCCACACTCGACGACGTTCCCAAACTGGCCCTGACGCAAACGATTCCTGCTATCCTTTCGGCACGCGCGATTAGTTGTGTCGTCCCCGAACAACGAAAAGCCAAGGCCATTTGGAACGCCCTTTTGGGACCGATTGCTCCCAGTTGCCCAGCATCCATCTTGCGCCGGCATCCGAATTGCGTTCTCTACCTTGATCCGGAGTCCGCTTCGTTGGTCTGAGCGACGGCGAAGACTCCGTTGCAGAGCGGGTTTCCATCTTGTGCGAATCCTGGGCAAGATGCCCATGCCACTTTGGGGCGAGTCCACGTGGAATTGGGAATTCGAGCCGGACGGCTCTTCACACCGCACGAAGAGAGAACCGATGTCTTCGTTGCCGTCGAGGCCGGAACAATTCAGTCCGTTGAGCCGTTTCGCCGGGAACTGCCAACCCAGGTCAAGACGTTTGTGGACGCCCGCGACTCTATTGTTGTTCCCGGCCTCGTGGATCTTCAGGTCAATGGCGGCCTAGGCCATAACTTCCGAAAAGCCGGGGGTGCCCAACGTCACGCGATCTACCAGTTTTTTCTTCGCCATGGCACCACAGCCCTTGTACCAACCCTGGTCACCGATGAACCTTCCGCTTTGGCCGCTGCACTGTCCGCTCTGGCCGAAGACGTGACCGGCAGCACAGGCATCTTGCCTGTGAATAGCCACGGGCAAGATACCCGTGCCACATGGGATCAACCTGAGATTTTAGGTCTTCACCTGGAAGGACCGTTTATCAATCCCGAGAGGCGTGGCGCTCATCCGGTGCGTCACATTCGACCGCCCGATCTCCCCTTGGCGCGCGAACTGTTCGAAGCCGCACACAGGCGAATCGCGATCCTGACCCTGGCACCCGAACTCGACGGTGCCATGCCATTGATCCGGTGGTTCGCCGACGAGGGCATCGTAGTTTCCGCCGGTCACACGACAGCCTCCTGCGATGCGGTCCTCCGCGCCTGCGACGAGGGGCTGCGCCTCCTGACCCACATGGGCAACGTCAGCGACTGGCCTCACCGGCGCAAGAACAAAGCAGGTATTCTGGCGAGCGAGCCGGGCGCAGTGGGAGCCTTCATGATCAGCGACCGGCTTCGCGGCACCGTGATTCTCGACGGTTATCATTTTGACCCGCGATTGGCGGCCGTTCTGGTGCGCCTGCGTGGACCCCAAAGCATGGCTCTGATCTCGGATGCCAGCTATGCGACGGGCTGTCCACCCGGCGAGTATGACGACGGCCTGGTGCCGACAACGGTTCATCCCGACGGCTATGCTTATGCAACCGGAGGAGGAGGCTGGCTGGCCGGCAGCGTTGTCACTTTGGCGCAAGCCCTTCAAATTGCTGTCCAGAAGGGTGGAGTCGCGCTGCGGGATGCCATCGAGATGGCAACTCTGACTCCGGCCCGCATCCTTGGGATCGAGACACGCAAGGGGCGAATCGCTCCCGGTGCGGATGCCGATTTGGTCTTTCTCGACGACCAGTTGGCCGTGACGCGCGTCTTTCGGTGCGGACACGAAGTGGCCCGACCCGGAGAGACGAAAGAGGCTGGTCGGTTGTGAAATGGACCTCCTTCTCATCTCCTTTCGCGGGCAGGATGCCTGTGCCACTTTCATTTTTTCGTCGGTATCAGATTTGGGTTTACTTTGTTTGCGGGCCAAAACTAAACTTCGGGCAGCTGGTGCTCGAAAACAATGGAGAGCCATCCTCCGTCCGGCAGATTCTTGAGTGGCTAAGGTGACTGCGATGAAAACTTCTCCGCCCCTCCCGACCAGCAATGCCGCCTATTGCATAATCTGTCAGTGGTTACTGTTTTGTGTTTTTCTCGGCGCCGCAGCCAGCCCTCCTTCCAGGAGCAAACCGTTGACGGCAGGAACAAAAGGTGCAGCAGAGATTCCCACAACTACGGCAACTCTTTCGGGTACCCGAACACCCAAGCCGCTGATGGCGATGCTCGATTTGGTCAGTGAGGATATTCCACCGAACGAAACGGATGCAATCTGCGCGGCGCTATGGGATCGTCTTCACCAGCGGGGCCGGGTGACGTTGATGTTACGCGAGGCAACGCGGATCGCCCTCGAGCAATGGGGCCTGACCTCGCGCGGCAAGCTTGCCCAGCCAAACAGCTATGGCCGTATTGGGCGGGCACTCGGTGTGGACTATTTAGTCTTCGGCCATGTCAGTCGCCCCGATGGCCTTTATGCTCTCGATGTCTCGGTGTTCTCGGTCCGGCAGGGAGCAACGGTGGTCAGTGAAACGCGACTCTTCGAAAAGGGCTTGCCGCAGATGCTCGCGGAGTTGGACAAAGTGGCCGATGTCTTGCTTTCGCTTCGACCGCCGACCTTGGCCGTCGAAACACCCACAGCGATCCAGGTGGCCGCCGTGAGTCCTGACAAGCGAGTCCTGCCACCCGAGATCCTTACCTCCGCTCCGCTTATTGTACAGCCTGCAGCGAGTGTCCTGCCTGTGCAAACGCCACGCATCGCGCCCACACCGACTCCAGAACCCACCCCGACTCCAAGACCAACTCCAGAGCCAACGCCGACTCCGAAGCCGACACCGGAACCCACACCAACTCCGAAACCTACTCCGACGCCCGAGCCAACGCCGACTCCGAAACCAACACCAGAACCTACGCCAACTCCGAGGCCAACTCCTGAGCCGACACCTACTCCAAAACCAACGCCCGAACCAACACCCACTCCCAAGCCGACACCCGAATTGACGCCAACTCCCAGACCGACACCGGAGCCAACACCAACGCCGAAACCGACGCCCGAACCCACGCCGACTCCCACTCCCACTCCCGAGCCAACGCCCACTCCGAAACCGACACCGGAACTGACACCCACTCCCAAGCCGACGCCCGAACCTACACCAACGCCAAAGCCAACGCCCGAATTAACGCCAACTCCCAAGCCGGCGCCCGAACCCACGCCGACGACAGAGACGACAGCCACTCTCGTTGCTGTGCACCTGACACCCAGGCCCTCAGCTAAAACTCCCACGCCGACGCCAGCCACCTCGAAAACCGCAGCCAAGGAGCCCATCATGCGGGCCAAGGAACTTTACGCCCAAGCCAAGGAAGTGGGCGAAGGCGGACCTGAAGGCCTGAAGCTTTTGACCTCCTGTGTCGAATTGGATCCCGAGAACGTGCATTATCGCTACAGGCTCGCTCGCGCTTACTTCTTCAACAAGGACTACAAGAACACGGTTGCCCAATGCGCCGAAATCATCAAACGCGATCCCCGACACAGCGATGCCTTGACCGTCATGGGCTCTGCCTATTTTTACATGGAAGACTACCAGAAGGCCATCGAGGCCCACGAAGAAGCCCTGAAGATTAATCCGCGAAATTATTACGCCCAGTTCAATTTGGCTTATACCTATATGTATGTGAACAAGGCACGCGCCCGAATGGAATTGCAGAAGTATATTGACATGGCCGCCAGTGAGCCTTCGCAAATGGAATTCGTCAAGAGGGCCAAGCAGTATCTCAAGAATCTGGAGTAGGAAAGAGGCGGCGGGCCATGTTTCCACAACCGGGGCATCGAAGGTCCATCGCGCCCGCGAAACCATGGGCGGAATGCCCACCCAATGCTGGGGAGCAATGACCGAAGTTCGTGACCGAAGCCCGCAACAGATCGGTTCCTATGCGATCATCGAGGTTATCGCGCACGGCGCAACCAGCGAAGTCCTCAAGGCGCTTGACACCGACCATAACCGAACGGTGGCCGTCAAAGTCCTGTCGCGCGATCTCGTCAACAACCCCGAGGTTCGTGCGCGCTTCGAGCAGGAATCGCGCGCACTGACCGATCTCGAACACCCAAACATCGCCAAGGTCTATGCCACCGGCATCACTCCCGATGGTCGGCCCTATTTTGTCATGGAATTCATCGTCGGGCGCAGTTTGATGGACCTGATCCTCGACAAAGTGGAGATGTCTCTCTCCCAGCAATTGGACCTGGTCATTCAGGCCGCCGAAGGATTTCACGCCGCGTTCAATCGCAATATCCTTCACTGCGACGTCAAACCCGCCAACCTCATGGTGGAAATGCCTGCAAAGGTGGCCGGCCCGGATGTCCATCCGTCGCCCGCTTCTGTCGGAAATGAATCCATCTCGCAAGTGTCCCCCGACGATCGCCAGTATCACGTGAAGATCGTAGATTTCGGTCTCGCCAAGATTATTCGCGAAGGTGCCTATCGGAGTTTTGTGCCTGCATTTGTGGGGACGCCGCGCTATGTGGCACCCGAGGTCTCCATGGGGCGGCCCTCCGACCACCGCTCGGACATTTACTCGCTCGGTGCCACGTTCTACCATCTTCTCACCGGCAAGCCGCCTTTTGATGGCGATACACCTGCCGTCGTGATGGCGCAGCATATCAGCAGTCCGTTGACGCCACCTCATTTGCTTAACCCACAGATTCCGGCGGACGTTTGCGAAATCATCGAGAGGGCGATGGCCAAAGAACCCAGCCATCGTTACGCCGACTATGACGAGATGCTCTCCGACTTGAAGGCGGCAAGAGTAGCGCAATTGGCAAGGGAGCGTCGGGTTGCCTCCGAGAAATCCCTCGGACCACAGAGGGCACAAACAGAGACCGCCACACCGCCCGAGGTTGTGACCGCTTCCACGTCCATGCTCTCGGCCACGAGACGCGTCGGTTGGCGACTGGCAATCCTTCTAATTCTCGTCGTTGTCGGGCTGGTTGGGATGGCCTATCTGAAACAGTCGAAAGCAAGAAACGAATCCCAACGGCTGCTTCCGGTTCTCGTTCAGAAGCTCCTCCATCTTGTCGGCAAAGACAAATCACCCGACGATAGCCAGATTCCCAAACCCGAGAAACCCAGTAAGGTCACTAGCCCATAGTTAAAACTGCAAAAGGTGCGTCCGCCTCGATCTCGCGGCCAAACAGAGAACCGCCCTTCCCACGTCTCTTTTCCCGCCGGGCAGATTTGGCATCCAGCCCGCGCAAAAGAAAAATGGCGACCCCAACGGGAGTCGAACCCGTGTTGTCGGCGTGAAAGGCCGATGTCCTGGGCCTCTAGACGATGGGGTCGCCGCATCCGTCATCTGACGGACAAGAGAATCAGGGAGACAAGTGAAGTTGCCGTCAAGAGGTCTCGCCTTGCAGCAATTGATTTCTGATCCTTCCAATCTCTTGCCTCTAACCTCTCGCCTCTTGTTCTTCGCTTGTCCCTGTTCTCCCTGCTTTTCCTGTTCTGTCTGGTGAGCGTGGAAGGATTCGAACCTTCGACCAACGGCTTAAAAGGCCGCTGCTCTGCCTGGCTGAGCTACACGCCCCCACACCACATCCGGTTTTGCCGATGCAAATCCTTTGGAAAAAAATGCCCTGCTGCCTGGGTACGGCCTTGCAGGTAAACAAGAATTTCTCTGACACCCATAGGTTCCCGTCAAGCAGTTTTCAAAACGGGATTTCCTGGGCGTTCCTCGACTCAGCGAAAGACAACCCACCGGCCAGTTGCGTCAAAAGAAAAAGCTACCGAAGGTTTAGGCCGCAATGGGGATTTTGGTAGCTCCTTTCTGACGCGATCGTTGGGTAGCTGATTTTTGAGGTAACCGGGCCAGGCGGAAGATCGCACGAAGTTTCGTCTCGATCCGTTCGTGCAGGTCGAAGGGGTCGAGGGCGGCGAAATTTCCGCGCGGCAGTTCGAGAGTTCCGAGTCCCATTGCGGTCAAGAAGCCACGGCGTGAAGTCGTGGTATCCCTCTCATTTGGAATGTGGATCGTTCAGTCCGGCCGGAAGCTGGGCCGCAACCGTCGCATCGCGGATGCCGTTGGCGTATGATGAAGCAGGCCCGTACCAATAGGTCGCCACGGCGTATTCCATTTTTGCGTTCATGTCCTGGTGCCAGACTTCCATGTCGAGCTTGAGCGCGCGATCAAAGGGGATCGTATCCAGAACCCGAACCCGGGTTTCGGTGGAGTAACCGAGGGCGCTGTTCTTTTGCGGCCCCACGAGCCGATGGGACTTGTTGGCGCCGGCGACGCGGACCTGAGCGTGAAAGGGGTGCTCGTAGAAGTCTATGTTCTGTCCGCCCCAGGAATAGCCGTAGTAATCTTCCGTGCCGGTCCCCAGCATGGACGGGAAAGTCTCATTATCCACATAGATTTTCTCGTCACCCTCTCCCCACCATCTCTCAACCGGATTGTGTAGGGTCAGCGTATCACCGACGTAGTTCCCCGGGCCTGTGACCGTGAGGTAATTCCAGTCCCGGAACGGCCGGGTCGGGATGTCGCGTTCGTAGCGCCAGTCGCTGTGGAAATACAGCGAGCGATTGTCCCACGACCAGGCGGCGGTGCCGAGCTGGACGTCTGCCGCCACGGGATCTGCGCCGGCGTTCAAGAGAGTCAGGCGCGCGTTTTCTTTGTATGGCATGATCCACCGACAGGTCATGACGCCGTCGTCGGACACGGTTCGATACCAGTCGCGCAGGGGATTGATTCCCAGGCCGGTGCCGAAGAAGTCGCCGATGGGGCACCAGACCGTTTCGTGTCCGTCAAAGCTGAGCTTGAGGATTAGTTGACGCGTTTGCGCCGCCGACTTCAGGTCTTTGATTCTGATCGTCAGAAGTTTGACCGCGGCGGGTCCCGGGGGAAGGTCCACGGATTGCTCTTTGCCGCCCGGCAGCGTGGCCGTCAGGTTGACGGTGCGATCGGTTTTCGGATTCTCCGCCTTAACGAGGGCTTTGCCCACCTGGTCGAACCTGGGCTTCAGCGCATTCAACTGATCCATGCTGAAGCTGCGGATGGGGGTATTCGGCGGATATGCCCGATAGGTGAATTGGTAGTAGAACGGCCTGTCCTTTGGGGAGGAATAGCTGACGGTGATCTTGCAGCTCCGGGCATAGGGAATCGGCAAGTAGGAGAGGACCGAGGACAGTGACGTATGCCCCCACGGGAAGGGCAGCAGTCCCCGGCCGTTGAGGAGGTCATGTTCCGGTCCTTCCAGGGCGGGCGTTTTCTGGCCGTCGAGATAGATGCGGAGGGTACCGCTGTCTTTCTCCGTTGACGGCTGTTGGGGGAAGATTCGTTTGACGATCCGCTTGTCCGGCGCCCAGTAGCGCACCAGCACGCCCGGGCCGTTGTGGTCCATGAGCACGTATTCGTTGCGGCCTGCGTTTTGCTCGATCCGGAGCCAGTTGTCGTGGTCCACGTTGGCAAACCAGCCGTCCTGATTTGGGGCGGTTTGTTTCTTATCGTAGCTGCTGGCTTGCTTGAGCCGAAAATCCGGCGCGGGGGATTTCGCCAATTGGTCGCGGTTCGCCATTTCATCGAGAAGGCTTTCCAGGCTGATGGTCTTGTCCGCGGCGAGAACGGCGTTTCGCGGACTGACGGCAAGGCACAGTGCTACTGCGAGTATCCAGGGCTTGTGACTGAAGAACACGCTGCTGCGGCCACGCTGGATCGGCCCGGACCGGCGGACGCGGGACAGCATGCCGATGGCGGCGGACAATGCCTTGAGAAACATGTCAGGTGTCATCATAGGTCCGGTCTCCTCGTTCTTCGTTCGGTCATTTTAGCGTCCGGCGGTACTCGTCGCACCGCGCCCGCAGTTTGGCCAGCGTCTCGGCGTGAGCGGGATCTTTTGCCAGATCCTTTTCCTCGTGGGGATCGCTAGTGAGATCGAACAACTGCTCCAGCAGCGGCTTGGTGTCGGGATAGCGCATGTATTTCCATTGGCGGGTCCGCACGCCCTCGCATTTGGGGATAGGGCGTCGGGGCGGCTGCGTGGTGTAGGTGTGTTCATAGTACCAGTCCTCGCGCCAGGGGGCCTTCGGATCGCGCAGGAGCGGCTGGAGGTTGGTCCCCTGCATTTGTGCCGGGGCCGGCACGCCCGCCATCGAGAGGATCGTCGGCGCGAGGTCAATGTTCAGGGCCATTTCGGCGCATTGGCGGCCGCGGAGCGTGGCGGGCAAACGCGGGTCGCGAATGATCAGCGGGACGCAAATGGATTCCTCGTACATGATCCATTTGCCGACGAGGCGATGAGCGCCCTCCATGCTGCCGTTGTCCGAAGTGTGGATGATCACCGTGTTCTGGTCGAGACCCTGATTCTTCAGTGCGCGGGTGATCTGGCCGATGGCCAGATCGGAGCGACTGATGTACCGGTAGATGGTCCGCATGCTCTGCTGGTAGCTCGCGGGATCTTTCAGCCACCGCCCGCCGGGTTCACTGCCGTTCAGACCGTTGCGCACGATCTCCGGGAGGGCGTCGAACGATTGTTGCGTCAGGTTCACCGGCGGCGGGATAGTGGCGTTCACATAGAGGTCGGGGACTTCCGGGTCGAGGTAATCCAGCGGTCCGTGCGGCTCTTTGAACGCCACAATCAGGCAGAACGGCCGATCAGGCGTTTGCTCCTTCAGAAACTTTACCGCCTTTTCCGTCATGACCGTGGTCAGGTATCTCGGCTTGCCATCTACTATCTGCTTGTAGCTAAAGTTTTGCGGGAAGCCGTACCAGAGATCGAACTTGTCGGCCGGCAGGGGCAATCCCTGGCTGGCCATCTTCGGCGAGCCGACGGCGAACTTCCCCAGGAAGGCGGTGCGATAGCCTGCCTTCCGCAAAATGGCCGGGTAGGTCTGTTCCCACTGGGCGGCCGAGAGGGGTTTCTCGAAGTCCTCGATGCCGTGGCGCCGCATGTGCTGGCCGGTGAGAATACTGGCGCGGCTGCAACAACAGATCGCCGTGGTCACGAAGGCTCGCGTGAACAGCATTCCCTCGGACGCCAAGCGGTCCATATTGGGCGTCTGGATCGCGGCGTTCCCCATGCAGCCCATGCCGAGCTGGGGCTGATCGTCGGTGAGGAAGACGATGAAGTTGGGACGCCGGGATGAGGCGCCGGGAACCGTCGGCGCTGCGGGCCAAGTCGTCCGGGCCAACGTCCCGAGCGCGGCTGCCCCCGCGCCAACGCCCGCGCGTTTCAGAAACTCACGTCGTGTGGTCATCGTGCTGTTCCTTTCATAGAGGTGCGCCGTGATCGGGCCGCCAGGTCGCCGAAGCGACAAGAACAGCTTGCTCCCGTCAAGACAGGTACTTCAAGCGCGTAGCCCTCAGCTTGTCGTCAGGTTCTCCCTTCAGACACGACCGCGCCAGGCCAACCGCAGCCGGGATATTGTCATAGGACCAGATATCCGAGTGCTTGCCCGGCCCGAGCGCCTTGTCCAGATGGGGCAAGGCGGCTCTTGCCGGCTCGCCGAGGCGGCAGAGCGTCAGCAGGGTTTCGTTGCGAACGATCCGGCTTTCGTGGGTCAGCAGCTCGATCAGCACCGGCATGGCTGCTTCGGTGCGACCCAGGCCGCACAAGGCCTCTGCCGCCGTCATCCGCACGTCCGGCGACGCGTCTTTCAATGCCGAAAGCAGGGCGTCCGCAGCGAGCGCGGCTTCGTCGCGCAATCCCAGCAAGCCGATCGCGCCCCAGCGCCGCACCGCGGCATCGTCGTCCTTCATGAGGGCCGTCAACCGCAGGATGGCAGCGGGGTCGCGCCGGTTGGCCAAATTCGCCGCATCGAGCAGGCGCCGTATCGGATTCCGTTTCGGGTCCGCGCCCATCTCGAAGAGCGAGTCTTTTTCGGAACGGGTATACAGCTCGAACTGCGACAAGAGGCCCAGATCGCGATTCTCCACCATCCACTGTTCGCAAGATGTCCGCATCCGCTCCAATACAACCTTGTGCTGCGGATCACCCGCCAGGTTGCGCATCTGGAACGGATCTTTCTCCACGTCGTAAAGTTCCTCGACCGGCTTGGTCCGGCGGAAGAAGCACGCCTGCCGCGTGTCGGCTTTGAGCTTCCCCGCCTCCGCCTCTTGACGCCACTCCTCGAGCAGGTAGGGCGCTTGCTGCCAACTATACTGAATCGCGTCCCAGCCGAGGTGCGGCATGAAATTGCGGATGTAGTGGTAACGTTGATCGCGCACCATGCGGCTGGTGTCAAAGTCCGCCCCGTCGTGGAAGTCGCGGGCCGCGAATACATATTGGTGTGGCTCGCCGGCCCTGGGACCGAGGAATGCCACGCCCTGCATGTAGGCTGGGATGTCCACGCCCGCTAACGAGAGCATCGTCGGCGCGAAGTCCAGGAAACTCACCAGCCGGTCGCTGGTGGCGCCGGGCCGCGACGGCGCGAGGTGTTCCCAGCTCTTCGGGAGCCGGACGATCAGCGGCACGTGCGGTCCCTGGTCCCACAACCAGACCTTGCCGCCGGGAATGCCGTGGCCGTTGTCGCCGAAGAAGAGCACGATCGTATCGTTCGCCAGACCGTCATCCTCGAGCTGCTTGAGCAACGCCGCGAACTGCTGATCCATCTGGGTGATCCGGTCGTGATATTCCGCCCAAATCTCGCGCACGGCCGGGGTGTCGGGATGATAGGGCGGCACGTGAACCTTGGCGGGATCGTGTACCGAGCCTTGCGGGTTCTTGGGCGAGGCGCCGGGCTTGCGTTTTCCATATCGGCTCTGGTGGGTGCAGGCCAGATTGATCTGTCCGAAAAAGGGCCGGCCCGCCGGGCGATTGCGCCACTCAATTTCTTTCGATCCCACCTTGTCCCACGGTTTGTCCTTCGGTTCGAAGTTGTAGTCCAGCTTGGCGCTGCCTCCCTGGCTACCGTTGAAACAGTAGTAGCCCGCCTCGCGCAAAAGCGCAGGGAAGCAGTGCACCAGTTGGGCCGAGACCCACACCTTCCCGCGATGCTGGAAGGTGCCAAGCCGTGTGGAATATATCCCCGTCGCCAGGCAAGACCGGCTCGGCGAGCAGCACGGATGGACCGAGAAAACATTGGCAAACCGCATTCCCTGCGACGCGAACTTGTCCAGATTCGGCGTCACCGCGTCCGGGTCGCCGTAGCAGCCGAGGTTCGGACAGATGTCCTCGGCCGTGATCCACAAAATGTTCGGCCGCTTACGGTCGGCAGAAGCAACCCTCGCCGGCTCGGACCACGCTTGGCGGCCCGACACCCCCAGCGTCGCTGCTCCCATGGCAAGACCCGCTCTTTTCAAAAAACCCCGCCGTGTTCTCATCACCGGTTCCTCCCGACACACATGCCTCGCTACGTCCAACACAATGGGTCTGGTGGTTGTCTCATTGGGCAAAAGCACCCGCGGCACCGAGGGCTGCCGTGCCGGTGACTTTCAGGAAATCGCACCGATTCAAGGCGTTCATGAGTAACCCCTTTTTCATGGATCCGGCTTTGCCGTATGACGCCGCGCAGATCGTGGTTGTGTTGGATGCCAAGAGGCGCATTGCGATTCTCTCTGTCCTCGCCGAAACTTGATGTAGCCGCAACCTGCCGGAAGGGTCAAGAGATTGCGTGCCGAGCAAAGTGCGCCCGGGGGATTGGCGTAGGTCAACTGGAAATCCAGTTGACCTGTTGGGATTTCGCCTTGGCCGATCGGGATTTGCCCTGTGCGGGTTGGTGGTCGTGTCGCCGGAATTCTCTCCACGCCGTTCGCCGAGCAGTTTCCCGCAGAGCGGTCTGTTCCCGGACCCTCGTGAGAGTCGGACCAATCGGGTGAAAAAAGGGGACAGGCAGATTCTTGGACAACCCGCTCGCCCCCAAATTCTTGTGCAGCTATTGTGCAGCTTCGATAACGGGATGGAACATGGGTGCAAACGAGGCGGAAAGGGGTAGAACGCTGAAGTGGCTTTTGTTAGGTGTTGTAACTACAGGACTTACAAACCCCCGATTTCTTGCTTCTAATCCGCAGGTCGGAGGTTCGAATCCCTCCTGGCACGCCATTGATTTTCTTGGACTTGCATGCCAGTCGCGACGGCCACCAGGAAGAGCGCGACCGGGGCCTGGAAGATTCGGTGCCTCGACCTCATTTTGCGTTTCCTTCTCGGCATCAGGGGCTTTCTCTGCCCGCAAAATCTCGGCCCGGTCAAGGGCTCTCTCGATTGAGTTGCGATTTGCTGAGAGGAGCATAGATATAATGCTGCAAACACTCGTGTCATTGCGAGACGCCATGGATGGCGGCGAAGCAATCCCATCCCGCAGACACCACTGTTGAGATTGCTTCGTCGCCAAAGAACGGCTTCTCGCAATGACGGGAGGGGCGTGATATGTGTAACCCTACTTGTGCTCCGATTAGTAAGGACAGACGGCCCCGCGATGTCGAGGTTACGAAATCAAGGGGGACTTGTAACGAACCCGTGGCCTTGCGAATGACACGCCTGAGCGATGGCTCTTTCCTCTTGTACGCTAACGGTGAGTATCTGATATTCCCCGATACAGAGCCGCTTCCTGTTGGGCGTGTCGGCCTGCTGGTCGAGGCCGGCACCAGCGCGACGTTTGACAATGTGACCGTGCACGGGGCCAATGCGTTTCTCGATCCGAATACGGGCCTCGAAGAACTGTTGATGGATGATCCATTTTATCATATAAACATTGGTAGCACGCCCTACATGTGGGGGCTGCTGGGGGCGAACCCGACCACGCCGACTCAGTCGGCGTGGGAAGTCGTGGACGGCGGCGGGAGCCATGGAAAGGTTCTTAAGGGAACGGCGTCAAGCATGGGCACCGAAGCTTTTCGCGGCGATCAGGGTTGGATCAACCAGCCCGGGGAGAACAACTACATGAACTACTTTGTCCAGGCCGACGTCAAACTCATGTCCGCCACTGATCAGGCAGGCGTGTGTCTGAGAGTTCGGCCCCATTACGTTTCCGCTGGCGACCCGCCGCACGATGTTTATGTTGGCGACCGTCTCTACGAACTCCGTCTTGATGCGCACCAGGCGGCTCTTGAGTTTAGGCTTCGCTACTACAGCGGCGGCTGGCCTCCGATTGTACTTAGCTCCTGGTCGCCCGTGCCGAATCCGACTCAATGGCACACGCTGGCTGTCGAGGCCATAGATAGGACCTTCAAGTGCTATCTTGACGGGGACCCTAACCCTAAGATTACGGCCGACTCACCCACTTGGATGGATGGAATCGTTGGCCTTTGGGTGCAAAGTGGCGAGGCAGTATTCGACAACGTCAAGGTTCTTGATCTCAGGTAGGAGGGGTTTGATGTTGGGCCGCAACGGGCGGAGAGGGGTGTCAATGAGGCCGCGACAGATCGGCGGTGTCAGGGAATGGGTTGCGGTGGCATGCCTGCTCTGTTCCACGGCGGCGTCCGTCGCGGCCGACTTTTCCTGGAACGTCAACGCGGCTGGACGTATCGGCGGATGCTGTACGGCCGTCGAAGTAGTGGGCCGGTACGCTTACCTGCGGGAAGGGGGGAACCTGACGATTCTCGATATCTCGAATCCTTCTCAGCCTCTGGCGGTCGGACATTTCTCCTTCGGGGATTTTTATGTTGGTGACATTCAGGTCAAGGACGGCCTCGCTTACATGGCGGGCGGCACACTGGCGGGTCAGTACGGCCTTCAAATCGTTGATGTCAGGAATCCCCGCTCGCCCCGCGTTCGCGGTTTCTACCTATCCTATTCCCCGGTTCTCGGGGCCGGGGGGGTTTGTGTTACGGACGGCCTGGCCTACGTTAGCTTCGGGTATGGTGGCGGTGATAACCCGCAAGGGGGTTTCGAGATCATTGACGTTTCGGACCCTTCGTCGCCGGCGCTTCGCAGTTCCTTCATTGAGGCGGGTTTCGTCGCTATGAGGATAGACGTTAGCGCTGGCATCGGCTACGTGGCCGCCCTCAATGGGCTGCACATCTTTGATGTCAGAAATCCTTCCTTGCCAAGGCGTCTCGCCTTTTATTCTCAGTATTACTGCATGGACATCTTGGTGAGTGGCGCGCTGGCGTATACGGCTACGGACGGTGGCCTGGAAATTGTGGACGTTACTAGTCCCACTGCGCCCGCAAGACGGTCAAGGCTCCCTGGCCTCCAGTTCCTTGGGCTTTGTTTTTCGGACAGATTGGTTTTTGTGGCGCAAGCCGGCTACGTCCAAGGGTTAGGGATCGTTGATGTGACAAATCCCTCGTCACCCACTCTGCTGGGCCGCTTTTCGAGATCGCAACCGACGGGTACCCCCAGCGGGTTCGCTTGGGCGGTTGCCGTTTCGAGCGGCACGGCCTATCTCGCCAATGGGGGATGGGGTCTTACGATCCTGGACGTCACCAAACCATCCAGCCCAACCCTTCGCGCTTCCTATGAGACGTTGAGCGATGCAGGCGACGTCTATCTTGGGGGTGGTGTGGCCTATGTCGCCAATGGGCTCAGGGGGCTGAAGACCGTTGACGTATCCAACCCTGCGTCGCCGAAGGTTCTGGGCTCTGTCGCCCTCCCGGGTGCCGCCACAAAGGTAACTGTTTCGGGCAAGAGGGCGTATATTTGCGATAATTCAGGCACGACTCCCGAAACATGGCGCAGCTTTCTTCACATCGTTGACGTTGCAATGCCGTCGTCGCCGCGATTGCTGGGCTTTTACATTGCGCCTGAGGCCTGGGATGTCGCTGTCTCCGGTAATTGGGCCTACGTCGCCAATAACGATGGATTTCAGGTCGTTGACGTTTCAAATCCTTCATCGCCGACGCTTCGGGGATCGTTCGCTACGCCCGGATGGCCGGGCGGTGTTTCTGTTTCGGGCGGTCTGGCCTTTGTCGCCGATTACAGCACCCTCCAGATCATTGACGTTCGAAATCCGGCCGCGCCGTTCCTTCGATCTTCATTCCCGGCAAGCCCCATCTATCGCATCCGCAATGTGTTCGTCGCCAGCGGCGTCGCTTACACCGACGGCGTATGGAATGCCAGCGGGACGCCGGGCGACTTTGCCTGCATAGACGTCAGGAATCCCGACGCCCCGAAACTTCTCGGCGTCTATGACATCGCGGGCGAGTTCGACACCGGAGAGTTCTATGTCTCCAACGGCCTGGCTTATGTCGTTCTCGACATGCTTCGAGTCCTTGACGTGAGGAAACCATCCGCGCCCACCTTGTGCGGCTCATATCCTGTGGGGGTCGGATCGTTCAAGCCCGGCGTGTTCGCATCCGGCGACCTGGTGTATCTCGCTGATTCTCTTGGTCTGAGGATCTACCAATTCACGGGCACCGTGACCAGCGCCCGCTCCTGGCAGCTCTATCGGTGAAATTCCACATGCTCCCATCCGCGTTCCGCCTCCTCGTTCTCCTCAGTTTTTGCACTGCCGGCATGGCGAGTGCAGCGGCGAAGCCCCTGCAAGGCATTTCGTGTGAACACGCCTATCATCGCGTCGAGCGAATCACTTCGTCAATCGTCCCCTGACCACGGTTGACCTCGGCGTATCTTTATCTTGCCTGAATTTCATACCCCAATGAGCGTCCATCGCGCGAGAAGTGTGCGGAATGATTTTGACACACCATCCGCAGCGTGCGAGCAATTTGGCCGGATTGAGAGACGTCCCAAGTCAATCCTGTGCAACCGAAAGAACGACACATGCAAATCCGACAACTGCCCCTACCGCTGTCCCGGTTCTCCAGCCTCCTACTCTTGGTCTTGCTGGCGGCGGCCTGCGCGCGCCAGATGGCCCTCGTCCATCCCACCCCTTCTTTCACCATCCTGCACCTGTCCGACACGCATCTATGTCGGCTGGACGGATACCATCCGACGCTAATCGAGAAGCGGAAACATTACGGGAAAGGTCATGATCCCCTCCGACGAGCGCTTACCGTCCAGACAAGAAAGATCGGCGTCGACGCCGTCGTGGTCACAGGCGACGTGGTTGACTTCTACGAAGGCACAACGGTGAAAAGGGGGCTGCGTGCCGGACAAATCGAATACTTCAGCCCCCTCGCAGCCCGCGTGCACGTCCCCCTCTGGCTGGCCTTGGGCAACCACGACATCAGCACCCACGCCGCAGAAGAAGGAGCCCAATCCAAGACCGCTCAATTGCGCGCTCAGATGGCGCGCGCTGCATGGATCCGTCAGATCGGTTGTTATCGCGAGGGAACCTATTATTACCGCGACGTTCGGGTAGGAGCCGCTTCCTGGCGTCTATACTTTTTGGACAATGCATATAGACTGACGGACGAGCCCGCCGGCCATCTCTGGGACCGCCCGCAACTGGACTGGCTGGAAAATGAACTCAACCAATCGTCCGGCCGAAAAGCGATTCTCTTTTTCCACATTCCCCTGCCTGTGGGCGACACCAACGGCGACGGCGTGAGTTTTCCCCCGCCGCCCAAAGGCTGGCCTTTTCCCGACACATACAAGAAGGGCGTTTTCAAAATCCTGAACGACCATCCTTCCGTGGTCGCAGCCATCGTCGGCCACAACCACAAGAACATCATCGAGGATATCCCGCTGCCGGCCGGCCACACCATCACCCAGGTGGAAACCGGCGCCTTTGCCGCCGCCCCCACAAACTGGCGCGCGATCACCTTGACCGAGAACGCCGTGGCCATTTCCAAGCCCGGCGATCGCACGGTGGAAAAGACCATCGAACCAGGGACCGCCTCGTGGCGAAAATGACCGGCATCGGAAGTATGCACACGCTTGACTTTCGCGCGGGATTGCCGACCACTCAACTGCTATGAAACATCACTTGAAAATCACGGCGCTCCGTTATGCGACCTGTTCTCTGCTCGCGGGACTTCTCGCGTTGTTCAGTCCGTTTGGAGTTTCAGCAAACGAGCCGCAAGAACAGACCACCAGCCCGCCGACCGTCCGTGTCGCGGGAATCGTGCTGAAATGGTTGCGGTGCGACAAGGAGGCGAACTATCGCCGCATCGAACCGCTCATTCGCCAGGCCGCCGCCGGTGGGGCGCGGATCGTCTGCACGACCGAGTGCTTCCTCGATGGCTACGCAATCGCCGACAAAACGATCCCGTTGGACCGCTACCGGGCGCTTGGTGAGCCGATCCCACAAGGCAAGTATGTCCGCGAGATTTCCGGACTGGCCAGGGAGTTGGGCATCTATCTGGTTGCCGGGATGCTGGAGGCCGACGGCGAGGCTCGCTACAACACCGCCGCGCTGATCGGCCCAGGCGGCAAGTTGCTCGGCAAGTATCACAAACAGATGCTCGAACACGAGGCCGTGCGCAACACACCGGGCCGCCAGTCGCCCGTGTTCGAAACGCCGTTCGGCAAAGTCGGCATCATGATCTGCGCGGACCGCCGCTTCCCCGACGTGGTGAAGCGCTTTTGCGATCAGGGGGCCGATTTTCTTATCTGTCCGTCCAGCGGCATGTTCGGCGCAAAGAAAAACGATTCGATCCTGCAAGATCGCTCGCGCGAAAACCGCAAGTATATCGTCTTTGTGCATCCAGCGGAATTCTTGGTGACCGCCCCGGACGGAATGATCGTTCAGCAGACCATCCTGGGCGACAAACTCGTGATCTCCCCACAGCAAATCGGCACGGACGCCGATTCGAAACGTGTCTTCTATTTCGATCTGCCGCTTGGGTCTCACACCAAGACTACAACCGCGGATCGGTAATCTCCTGGAACAGAGAGAAGGAACATAGACTCGAGACTCAGGAGAGAACTTATGCAGAACAGAACGGTACGCATGGGTGGCAGCTCGAGGGGAAAGTCGGTTGACCGCCGCCTTTTCTTCGCACGCCTCGGCGCACTCGGCGGCGGGGCGGCTCTCTCGGCATCGGCTCTGAACCTCGCCATTGCGGCTCAACCACCGCCGAGCGTCGGACAGCCGGTCAATGCAGCAAGCCGACCATCAGGGAGGGTCGGCGGCACCGCCGCGGCGGCTTCCAGCCGGGGCAAGGTCCATGAGATCCGCGGCGAGATCAAGGAGTATAAGGACGCCAAGACGGGCGCGCGCGTCCGCCGGCTCACGGGCGACGGCTCCAGCAACGTCCATCCTTACTTCACCTCTTGGGCTTTCGTGGGCGACGGCGCCGACAACACCATTTTCGTCTCGAATCGTTCCGGCGCCTATCAGTGGTATTTGCTGGAGATTCCCGCCGCGCGTCTGGTTCAACTGACCGCCGGTGAGAAGCTTTCGCCCAACATGGCGTGCGTCGCGCGGAGCGGTCGGCTCTTCTACTTCGACGGCCCGGCTCTCCATTCGGTCAAAGTGGACATGCTCGAAGACCGCGAGTTATATCGCGTGCCCGCCGGCTTCAAGCCCGCCCTGCCGACCTGCACCGCCGACGGCCGCTACGTGGCCTTTGCCTACTGCCAGGAGACGGCGTTGAGCACCGAGACTGGCCGCATCTATTCCACGATGCACGAGCGCTATTACCAATTCCCCCACTCGGTCGTCATGCGAATTGATACGGAAAGCGGCGACGCGCTGGCCGCATGGGGCGAGCCGACCTGGATCAGCCATGTCGTGATTCACCCCACGCAGCCCAATCTTATCCTCTTCTGCCACGAGGGCGGCAGCACGTGCGTTGCGCAGCGGATGTGGATGGTCAATCTCGATGACAAGCAGATGCGGCAGGCCGCGCCGCTCTATCCCCAGCGACCGGGCGAGTCGTGCGTGCACGAATACTTCACGCAGCAGGGTGACGTGGGGTTCCAATACTCGCTCGACCGCGAGAAGGGCCGCGAGGAATACAACGCCTTCATCCGGCCCGACGGGACCTGGATTCGCCAGTATCTTTTCCCCGGTCGCCGCCCCGGCCACATCCAGTCGAACTCGGACAACAGCCTCGTGGTCGGCGATGGCGCCTGGCTTGGGCCTGAGGACAAAGAAGGCGGCAAGTATATCGGCCTGATGACCCACGCCAATGGCCGCGTCCGGGTCCGCCGCCTGGCCAGGCACGGCTCGTCGGGACTCACACAGGCCAGCCACGGCCATCCCAGCTTCAGCCCCGACGACCGATGGGTGATCTACAACTCCGACGTCGAAAAGTCCGATAACGTGTATATGGCCGACGTGCAGGGCGTGTAGAGGAGTCCACAAGGAGCACTCATCCATGAGGAGAGAGCCATCATGGCCCGTTGGGCCACCCAGAAAGGCATGAAAAAGGTTCGGTGTTCATCCTTTAGCGTGGTTCCATTTTCCAACCTGATCCGCCCGAGGCGGATGAACACCGAACGCATTTTGGTAGGAGTCCCTCATGGCGCTTTGCGCCACCCGGAAATTGATGAAAATCCCAATGAGACACGGCAGTGTTTTTTTCCAGAGGTCGGGAGAGAGGTCGTATGTCAATGGTGCGGGAAAGCCCGCGCAGGAGTCTGGCCCGGACATTGTCTCGAACCCGAAATTGTTGCTCTCGGTAGTGTTTGAGGAGCGCGCGTGAGAGAATGATTCGTCTATCCCAATGTCCCTCCCGGCCGAAATTGTCGAAAGGAGCAAGAGGGATGGAAGCGTTGGTCGCGCGTTGTGCAGGATTGGATGTGCACAAGGAGACGGTGGCGGTGTGCGTGTTGGTGATGGGCGAGGATGGGAAAGTGACCAAGACGGTGCGGACGTATGGGACGATGACCAGCAGCCTTCTGGCGCTCAGCGACTGGCTGGCGGGGTGGGGCGTGACGGACGTGGCGATGGAGGCGACGGGGGGGTGTATTGGAAGCCGATCTACAACCTCCTGGAGAGCCGGTTTGGTGTGCTGCTGGTCAACGCGCCGCACATCAAGAAAGTGCCGGGGCGCAAGACCGACGTGACCGACTGCGAGTGGATTGTGCAGTTGCTGCAACACGGGCTGCGGTAAAAAACGGGCTGTCATCGCCGTCGCCCACTCGATCCTGACCGTCCTCTACCACATGCTCAAATACGACCGCCACTATCACGAACTGGGAGAAGACTTCTTCGACCGCCTCAACCCCGAGCGCGTCACCCGCTACCATGTCGGGCGGCTCGAAGACCTCGGATACAACGTCACGTTGACCAAAGCCCCCCTCGCGGCGTAATCCGGCCTCGGTCGGGGAGATTTTCATGAGAGTGCCTCATGGCCCTTCGGGCCACCCAGAAAGCCATGAAAACGGCCCAACGGCGGCTCGCCGGTATCTTGGGTCCAGGATGGGCAAGAGAGTACCGCCGGGCCGGCGGCGCTCCAACGATTTTCCTACGAGAGTAGAGAGTGTAGTTTACGCGTGGAATGGGCATCCTGCCCATGATTCGTAAAATCAATGCTTCACGGGCAAGATGCCCGTGCTACAAGAGTGGGTATCGTTTTCATTAGTTTCTGGGTGGCGCGAAGCGCCATGAAGGCTCTCATGAACCTCACTCCATTAGATAGCCCGGGCCTTTCCGTTTGCTGGCAGAATTCTGTCTGATCTGTCTCGCCTGGAGCAGCGTAGCCGCAACCAAATGTTGATAGACACGCTCTCCTGCGGTGAGGAGTCGCGTTGTGTTGGCAAACCGATATCCTCACAGGGAGAGCCCCGTGAGAGAGTTTATGGAGCGGTATGGCGGGCAAGTCAAGGGATGGATCAGCGGGTGGGATCGGATTGCGTTGCGGGGAACGATCCGATGGTTGTCGAGCGTGGTGGGATTGGCCAGTTATCTTTCCTGCCACAACATCCTCTTGAAGGACTTTTCGCAGTGGGCTTCGTCGCTGACAGTTCGAATCCGCAAGGCCTGCTGTGACGTTGCCGCTTTGCTGGGTATCCGAACGATGTACTTGCGCAGTGGGTCGGTGGACAAGGAGGCGTTGGCGCGGCGGTGATGGGCGCGCCAGACTTCGGCAAAGCCGCTCTCACCGAGTTTTTCCTCCAACTGCCACTCCGTGCCAGGAACCACCTGCTCGACCGCTGGCCGCCAGCCCAGAATCGGCTCCCGGTCGGGAGCGACATACTGCCGGACATCCTTGCTTTCTGATGGCGGCTGGAAGGCTGCTCGCCCTTCTTCGCCGACCTCACAGATTTCGAAAGGTTCCTCGATTGCCTTGACGGAATAGAGTCCGTGGCTGGCCCATGATAGCGCAGCCAGACCTTCGAGGGCTTCTCCCCGCGGGATGGTTCGGGCGTTGTCAAAAACGCTTCGCGTAAGCAGGATTTGCCCGCCTACGCCCAGCAACATCACGCGTGCGGCCGTATCCACCTGAATCCCGAGGATGTCGCGTTCGAGCGGGCCTTCGCCTTTTTCTTCGATGAATACCTCCCCCATGTGGATACCGATTCGGACCTGAACAGTAGCCTCGGACTTCTCTCCCAAAGCACGAAGGGCATGCTGCAATTGCAGGGCAAACCGCGTCGGAGGGTTTGGTGAAGACGATAAAGAACGAGTCGCCGGCCGTGGAGATTTCCTCGGCCTCCTGGAACGCGCGAAGCAGATCGCGAACCAGGGATCGGTGGCGTTGGATCAGTTCCACGGCCCGGGCATCACCCAGCCGCTGTTTCAGTTCGGTCGAGCCAACGACGTCGGTAAAGAGCAGCGTCAAAACGCCGGTGCGGTGGCGGCGGCGAAAGTCTTCAACAGCCTGCCGCTGAGCATCCGTCAATTGCGGTTCGGTGGGCATGATCGGGTTTCCCTTCCGGTTGTCTCTGAACCGGCAATGAATTGCCATCAGCGTGCTTGATGGGGTTGGGGCCGTCAAGGTGGATTTGTGCCGTCAGAAAGCGACCGGCCACAAAGGCAACCACGGAAACTTCATGACGGTGAGTCACGAAGACGGCCCCATTGCGGCCTATGGCCGTCTGTCTCAACGGTGCGCACTGGTAAAGCCCGGCGCCCGTGTTGCGCAGAGCGACCCGATCACCCGGAACGGGAGCTCACGTGCCAGCGACCAACCACACCTGCATTTTCACGTGAGCCCATCCACCAACACGATTGAATCCGGGACGCTGCCGGTCACCTTCTCAAACACGACCGCGAAGCCTCAGGGACTGCGACGCGGGGCCAAGTGTCCGACGCTCCCTTGCTAAGAGCGTGTTTTAATATTCTTGATTTCGGTGTAGCGTACGGTGCAGCGTCCTGAAAGCGGACACGTTGTAGCGGAAGGAGATGTTGCTGATGATACTCAATTCCCAATCCTGTTGCCGCTGGA
>Ga0315280_10001572_pt1 | contig 38948 bp, 48 predicted proteins | sample YL17G06_40_MG_FD_203697 | JGI IMG/M metagenome (GOLD analysis project Ga0315280, IMG submission 203697) | Sediment microbial communities from Yellowstone Lake, YNP, Wyoming, USA - YL17G06_40 | ecosystem: Environmental > Aquatic > Freshwater > Lake > Sediment | place: USA: Wyoming | collected... | reverse complement strand
AGTCTCGTTACCGCAAAAACTTATCCGATGAAATTTATCTAAATACGTGAAGGTATCTAGCCATAGTCGAGGTTTCTTTGTTGTCACCTCGAAAAGCCAGATATCAAACTCCGGAATACATTGCTGATGCCATCAAGAGCAAACGCAAGAAACTGTTGCATGGGCCACACTTCTGTCCGAAGTGCGGGATGGAAAAATTGCGAATTGAAGTGGATGAAAAGAACAAGCAAGTCATTGCAGTATGCAGTTGTGGCTTGGAACGTCAGCTGAATTATGTTCCCGCTTTCGAAGGGGTAGACTATTACAACAAGTTTGTAGACGAATTCAAGAAACAAAAATAATGTGCACGAATTATGTGTGAAGACTAGCACGCGTCAGAAATTCTCATTCTATGCGGGTGCGCTAGTTGCATCACGGTTTGTTTCTTCCTTTCTTGGGATTGTGAGCAGGGATCTTCTCTTCAGACAGACTGGCTAACCTGAAGCGTATTGCGTCTTGTATGAACTCTTCTTTAGCGGTGTAACCTAACTGCGCATTCTCTCTTATGAAGTTGCCAACCTGTTCAAGAAGCTCCGGCGACAACATCACAGACTTGCTGAGCATCGCCTCTATCGCGTCAGAATACGTTTTCATCTTCCCAGTCTCTGTCATAAGCCTTCCAACAACCGAAGTAAATTCTGCATGAGCCTGATCAGAAATCTTCAGCGTCTTCAAGAGCCACGCCTCATGTCACATAATCTGGCTTCTGCAAATAATCTTTCTCATAGAAGCCGTTGCGCAACAGATCTCTAATCGTCTCGAACATTCGTTCATTTCTTTCTGCCCAATCAGGATAGCAATAACCTCAACACTATTAGGATGCCAAGTATCCCCAACCTTAACTATTACACCATTGCTTTTAGCAAATGCGCGCGCGTAATACTTCCATTCATGGCGAAGCTTAGCAACATAATTACGATACTGTGGATAAGGTAGGTCCAAGAGTTTACAGAGATTCTTGGCAGTTAGCAATGGATTTTCATTCAGCTTTTCAAAAACTAAACTACGAATACTTCCACTATTACCATTCTTACAGTAAGAAACATCATCAGGCATTAGACTTAATTTCTCCCTCTAACTTGCCTTCACACGATTTCCCATGAGAAGGAATCTATAACCGCTTCCTGAACTCACAGTCTACAGCACAACCAACCTTGAAATCCCGACACTCTCGAAAACAGAAACGCCAAAACCCCTCATACCTCTGAAACCCCAAAACCTTACAACCACCCAAAGACATCCCACCTCAAAAACAAAAAAAGAGGAAAGATGAACGAAATATCTCTCGGCAGAATCAGTATAAATTACACTCTAGAGTATGGTACCCCGGGAGAAACCGTTCCCAGACTGTAATGCATGCATGCAGCTAGGTTCTGGAAGATTAAGTGAAATGTCGCAGGTCTGACCATGGTGTCGAGGGTCGGTTTGAAACCAGCGACAAATGGAGATATCACCCGCAAACTCCCTTTTTTTCTGTGGTCTACAAGAATCAGCAAATGTCTGGACAAGGTTTTAAGTCTACTCTTGGCTGTTGCGCTCACATGATTATCTGATAGAAAAAAAGGCAGAAAACGCTTAATTTTCTTCTTAGGTTAACATATGAATAATTGCTGTAAATCATACATGCCCTCATATTTCGACAGACACAAAAACTGATCGTCTCTCATTTTTGTTAAGTGGCTTTCACATTTGCAGTCTGAAGAGCCAAACGCTCTTATCGGAACGCCTCTCTTATTTATTTTCTTTGCAACTATGCATTCTTCATGTTTCCCAGCTTCTTTATGGAATACTTTCAAAACTTCTGCTGCATCATTACCAAGTAAGTAGTCTATGTGCCAAAACTTTCGCTTGTCTTTTCTAAGATGCCGTTTCACACGCTTTTCAAAACTCTTTTGGGCGGAACCCACATAGGCATACACCCCTTTGCTGAAATTCATGCTACCCAAGGAACCAACATCTATTTGAATATCTTTGCTAACGGAAATGACTAGAACATAGACACCTTTCATCATACTCGTCTCGAAAAACCTAGTTCTCTAATGGCTTCAATAAGCCTTTCTCCTAGGTAAGAAGAAAAAGGTGCGGTTTAAGTTCTGGTTCGTAATGCACTGCTCCGCATTATTTCTCCAAGGTAAAAATTCCAATGCCTTTTTCCTCGTAGAATCTTACTTTTGAAAAACCAGCGATCTTGGCATAATTTTCCCAGTCTTCGCTTTTTCCTAACTGTAAAACCGCAAAAGGTGTGAAAGCGCAAAACATTCTAAAATTTCTGAGGGGTTCAAGCAACATACATTTTCCTCTGGGCTTTAATATTCGAAAGATTTCCTTCAGGGCTTTGATTCTGTTTTTTTCTCCACGAAGGTTATTTAAGACACTGCTACATGTAGCGATGTCAAAATTATTGTCGTCAAAGGGTATTTCCAATACGTTTCCAAATTTAAATTCAACTTTGTCTTTCACACCTTCGATGTCGGCATTCTTATAAGCTCTTTCTGGCGAGTTGTCGCCAAGTTCCATCGTATCCCAGATATCTATCCCAACGAGCTTTCCAGTGGTTAGCCTTCTCGCCATCTGTATGGCTGTTCTTCCCGTGCCACATCCGACATCTAGCACATATTCGTTTCCATTTAATTCCAGAAGTTTCGCAATCAAACTGAATCTTGTCGAGTCAACCCCAGTGAAGATATACAAGGAAAGAAAATGGGCGACAATCATATAAATTCCAAAAGCAGTAATTATTCCTCCTCCAATTGTTAGATATATATTGTTGAAAGCATAGCCTGCTAAAAGTAAGAGTAACCCAATGATTTCTATAACAGAAAAGAGAGTTGCTATTATCCTAATTGCATATAAACCGTACTTTGGTTTGTCACTTCCTTTTTTCATGTGGACTCCTCATGTGTTTGCCTTACGCGCATGTAGTTCTTGCTGTTTATTCCGCCAAATCTTGTATGGGCTCATAGAAATTAACTTTGACGTATTAAAGCCTCGAATTATCCATAAATAACGGTGATTTCACTTAGAAGGTAGTTAAGCGAAATTAGCTGATACACGCAGGAGGCAGAAAGATGTGGGACGAGCATGCAGAGAGATATGACGAATGGTGCGAGACTTTTAAGGGTGCTGTTGAAACCTATTTGGATTTGGAGCTGTTAAGGAAATATTTACCAGAAAACAGAGATGCAAAGATCTTAGATGCTGCTGGAGGTACTGGGAGGATAACACTGCCCTTAGTAAAAATGGGATATTCAATCACTTTATGTGACATCTCTCCACGAATGTTAGATGTAGCGAAACAAAAGATGCTCAGAGAAGGAGTACTTGATAGAGTAAAAATCTTGGAGTGCGATATTCGTAAGCTCTATTTTGCTGATGAGAGTTTTGATTTCGTGTTGTGTTGGGATGGGGCTATAGAGGCTGCAAAAGAGTTAATAAGGGTAACTAAGAAGCGAGGGAGAATCTCATTATACCTAGTTAACAGATGTAGGGGAGCTATTGATCTATTCCCTGAAGACCCTGCATCGGCTCTTGAGCTAATCAAATCACGTTCGGATTATACCTACCATCATAAAGAGAAGTATAGGGTTGTCAGCGAAGAAGAAACTAGAAAGTTGTTTGAGGTGGAAGGAATCAGAGTTCTTGATATATATGCTGTTTGTGGCTGGATGGATGTGCTCGATATCCCAGAAAAAGTCCTAAACTCTCGTAATTGGGACGAAGAATTCTTTAGGCAAACGACCGAGATGGTGTTAGAACTAAGTAAGGAGCCATCTGTTAAAGGAATGTCAAGGCACTTAGTTTTGTATGGAGAGAAAATATGAAACAAAGAGCAAGTGTTTGGCACAGATTTCTACTATCTGTTTAGCTCTTAACCGCTCACAATGGAAAATCTTGGCTCACTCAACAAAAATTCCGAGAATTTAAACCGAGATTCAGACCTAGGCCTTCACTTTTCTACACTTGTTAAAATCGGTATAGGTTTCCGACACTATTCCAAATGAAGGCATTTGGACATGCTTTAGCTATTGCATAGACTCCTCGCCAACCGGTACAGTGTGAAGGCGCTAAGAGTTTTGGGTTTATCATTTTCAATTTCTCGACGGTTTGGCTTATTCTCTGTTCGCTTTCTTTTCCAGCTAAGTGGAAGCCACCCATTACGGCGCAAACATCATCAACCCCAGTGATTCGTTGCGCATAAAGCATTGTGTTGATTATCCCCGCGTGGGCGCAACCCGATACCACTACTAGACCCTTTTGCCCAACGTTGATAACGATTGCTCGGTCATCCCATATCCATGGATCAGATTGCCATTCACCATCACCGAATACTCTATGCTGTGGAAATCCTTTTTCGAAGCTCGTTTTGCGTGGGATTTCACCTGTTACGAGTAGTGTGTTATCAGCTAGAAGGTAGGGTTGTTTTGTTCTGACATATATTGCCGGCTTTACCTGCTCATCTCTAGGAAAATCTGGGTGCTTCCGTATAGTTCCGTTAAGTTCAGTTATTCCTCTGGTCTTGAACATATCTTCATGCACGATAATGGGCAAATCTACCTTGTTGACAGTTTTCAAAACTGCAAGCAATCCACCACAATGATCATAATGACCGTGCGATAGAACTATAGACTCGATTTCAGAGAGATCTAGCCCCATCCGACTAGCGTTAATTATTACTCCTTCAGGACTTGCACCTGTGTCAAATAGCATGTTGTGAGATTTAGATTCGTAAAAAGCCCTAACGAGCATTGAGAAGCCATGTTCAGCTATGGGCAGATGAAAATGCTTTTTTACCCATTCTTCTCCCATTCTTTCTTTTACCCATTTTCGGGCCTGCTGAACTTCTTCTCTTGCGATTGTGGATAGAAAGTCTGCCGAGTTGTCCATCAAACTTATTATCTCAACCCAGTCAACTTCTCTAAGCTGAAAAGTCGGATTAGATGCTTCATTGTAGTTTCTGCTCATGAGGGGGTTCACCTGCTAGAGTGTGCCTCTATAGTAGCTTGTCGCTGGGCAACCGACGCATTTCTGAGTTTTATATCGAGCGCAAGGCCTGCAGTCAACGTTGCAAGGTGCGATTGCTTTTTCTTTGTGAGTGAGGTGTTCTCTTACTTGGAGAAAAGGTGAGAAGTAGATGTCTCCGATGGGATAGAATTCTGATCTACGTATTCCTCCGCCGCTTCTAAGAGAGCATTTCTCTATAGATATGCTTTCTAAAGTGTCTTGGTTTTCAGCAATAACCAGAGCGATGAGATTGTAGCCTCCTATTGTCCTGAAGATGTGGACCACTCGAGGGCAGTCTTTGAATCGGTCAACGAGGTTTTGCATTGCTTCAGCGCTTTCCATTTCAAGCATTACAATGGCTGGAAAAAGTTTAAAGATGAACGGATTAAGCAACGCTGACACTTTCACAGCATCTTGGTCTAGAAGCTTTTGTACTCTTTTCTTGACTCCCATGTTTGTGAACCCAGTAATCTTAGCTAATTCTTCTAATGTTGTCCGTCCGTCTAGCTGGAGATTTGCAATTATCTTTCGGTCGACCTCGTCCAATTATTACACCTTGTTTACTTTCTAAACATAAAGTATTAATATAGTTTATCTATTAAACTATTCTTCCATTGACATAACTGAATGGGTACGCTAAATACAGATGAGAGAAGATAGACAATGAATGAAGAATGCGACGGAAAATGTGAATCTTGTTCAAAAGCAGATGCTTGCACAGATCCAAGAAAAGCGCATTTCTTAGAACAACAGATGCTCAAGACCAAGATGAGTAAGATCAAGTACAAGATAGCTATAATAAGCGGCAAGGGAGGAGTTGGCAAAAGCACAGTGACCATTAATCTAGCGATGTCTTTTGCAATACACGGTTACGTCAACTATGTTGGCATTGTTGATGCAGACATTCACGGTCCATGTGTACCCAAAATGTTGGGTCTCCGAGGCCAAAGGCTTCAAGCTAACCCCTTAGGTATATTTCCTGTGATGGGGCCTTTGGGAATTAAAGTTGTATCTATGGACTTTTTGCTTCCAAGTGATGATGCGCCTGTAATTTGGCGTGGTCCCTTAAAGATGAGAGCTATCCAACAGTTTTTGTCTGACATAATGTGGGGAGAACTTGAATTTTTGTTCATAGATCTTCCACCGGGAACTGGTGATGAACCATTAAGCGTTATGCAGTTAATTCCAGATATGGACGGTGTGATAATAGTAACGATACCGTCTGAAGTTTCGCAGGTTGTTGTGAGGAAGGCTGTAACATTTGCCAAACAAATGAATGTTCCGGTAATTGGCATAATTGAGAACATGAGTGGGTTCGTTTGCCCGAAATGTGGAACAGAGACTAATATCTTCAAAGCTGGTGGGGGACAAAAAATAGCAGAAGATCTATCGGTTCCTTTTCTGGGAAGTATTCCAATAGATCCTGAGATTTGTCGTGACTCTGACAATGGAATGCCCTTCATAACTGGACATATGGATTCCCACGCGTCTAAGGCGTTTGCAGAGATCGTCAAGAAAATTGAACACTTTTTGACACAAAGAGCAATTAGCAAGCTCGCCTAGGCAGAGTTTACATGACTGAGGAAAGGTAGATGAACAGAAGTATAACAATAAATCCGATTACCCGTCTCGAAGGCCATGGCAAGATAGAAATTTTCTTAAACGAAGAAGGAAATGTTGAAAACGCCTATTTCCAAGTTCCAGAGCTTAGGGGTTTTGAGCGGTTCTGTATTGGAAGAAAATCTGAAGACATGCCTCAAATAACGAGCAGAATCTGCGGAGTCTGCCCTGTAGCGCATCATTTTGCCTCCACAAAGGCGCTGGATGCCGCTTTTCATGTCGATCCACCTTCAGCAGCTAAGAAACTCAGAGAGCTTATGTACATGGGTTATATGATCTATGATCATATACTGCACTTCTACTATCTAGGTGGACCAGACTTTGTAGTTGGACCAGATGCTCCACCAGAGAAAAGAAATATCATAGGCGTAATTGAGAAAGCTGGATTAGAAATCGGTAAGGAAGTCATTAAGCATAGAGCCTATGGTCAAAGAATCACAGAAGTCATTGGAGGAAAAGCCACCCACCCAGTCTGCGGACTTCCGGGCGGAATGTCCAAGGCATTAGGCGAAGAGAATAGGCAAGAAATTGAGAGGATGGCTGCTTCCTCTGTGGAGTTTGCGAAGTTCAGTTTGAAACTGTTCCACGACATTGTTTTGGGAAACAGCAAATATGTTGACCTAATCAAAAGCGACGCTTACACGATGAAAACCTACTACATGGGGTTAGTAGATGAAAACAACAAAGTCAACTTTTATGATGGCAAGGTCAGAGTTGTCGATCCGAGCAGTAACGAATTCGCAAAATTTGAACCTAAAGACTACCTCAACCACATTGCCGAGCACGTAGAAGAATGGACTTACGTAAAATTCCCATACTTAAAGAACGTAGGTTGGAAAGGCTTCGTCGATGGAGCAAACAGCGGAATATATCGCGTTGGACCACTTGGAAGACTTAACGCAGCAGACGGCATGGCAACTCCGCTTGCACAAGAAGAATACGAGCTTATGTACAAGACTTTAGGCGGAAAACCTGTCCACTTGACATTGGCTTTCCACTGGGCAAGACTCATTGAGCTACTTTACGTTGCCGAACACGCACTAGAACTAAGCAAGGACCCAGAAATAACAAGCACAAAAATCCGTAACAAGCCAGGCGAACCAGATGAAGGCGTAGGAATCGTCGAAGCCGCTAGGGGTACATTGATTCATCACTATGTTCTCGACAAGGAGGCCCTTGTCAAAGATGTCAACTTGATTGTAGCGACAACGAACAATGCTCCGGCAATCAACATGTCAGTCCGTGATGCAGCTAAGAGTCTGATTCATGGTAGTAATGTGAACCAAGGTCTTCTTAACATGGTGGAAATGGCTTTTAGAGCCTATGATCCTTGCCTTGCATGTGCCACGCACTTTGCTATAGGTGAAATGCCTCTCCAAGTGGAAGTGTATGATCATAACCGAAAATTGCTGAAAACTCTTGTAAGGTGAGTATAGTTGTCCAAAAGAGCTACGCATGTGAAAATAGATGAGTTAAAGACAGACGTCGCTGTCATAAAGAACCTCGAGGTATCTATTGGCAGAATATTTGAAGAGACATGGACAGAACCTATAGGTCCTACTCCTTTTCCTTCGATAACGGGCCTTAGAGAGTGGGATTTTAAGCTTCTGCAAAGGTACAAGCCTTTTTACATGCCGTTCTGCGATGTTTGCTGTTTGTGTACCTTTGGCAAGTGTGACTTAACAGGCGATAAGCGTGGAGCTTGCGGGATAGACATGTCGACCCAACAGTCACGCATAGTCCTACTTGCTTGTTGCATAGGAGCTGCAACTCATATAGGTCATGCTAGGCACCTAGTAGAACATCTGATCGAGAAATTTGGTCAAAGATATCCTTTAGACGTTGGAGGCTTGAACATTGAAGTTGAGGCCCCAGTTATTCGGTTGGTTTGTGGGATTCGATCTAAAACACTTGGAGACTTGGAAGACGTTTTAGACTACCTAGAGCGCCAGGTTACCCATCTGTTATCTGCAACCCACACTGGTCAAGAGGGCAGTAACCTTGACTTTGAATCAAAAGTATTACACGCAGGTATGGTGGATCAGGTTGGAATGGAGGTCGCAGATATTGCGCAAATTGCGGCCTATGGCTTTCCCAAAGCTGATCCAGAGGCTCCTCTTGTAGAATTAGGGTTTGGAGTTGTGGACTCTGCAAAACCTGTTATCTTGGTTATTGGCCACAACGTTCCACCTGCCATTGAGATTGTAGATTACCTGAAGTCGAATGGACTATATGGCGAGGTTGAAGTATGTGGTTTGTGCTGCACTGCCCATGACATAACAAGATATAGTCCTAGGGCTAAGATAGTTGGTCCTATCTCTTGGCAGCTTCGGTTCATCAGGAGCGGCATTCCAGACGTAGTGGTTGTTGATGAGCAATGCATTCGAGCGGATGCACTAGTTGAAGCACAGAAGATCAAGGCGCCAGTTATAGCTTCAAGCGAGAAGAATTGTTTAGGGTTGCAAGACAGAACACATGATCCAGTAGATGGAATTGTGGAAGACTTGGTGACCCGAAAGGTGCCAGGGGTACTGATTCTTGAGCCCTCCAAAGTTGGGGAGGTAGCAGTCCAGACAGCAATGAAAGTTGCTCCAGAACGTAAGAAATTCAAAATTATCCCAAGCACAGGGGATGTGGTCAAAGGGGCAAAGAAATGTCGAAAATGCAATGAGTGTGTAAGAGCATGCCCCAACATGTTGCCCGTTATGGAGGCTGTTGGAGAAGCAGCAAAAGGCAACATGACTCCACTCGCTGAATTATACGATTCATGCATTGGTTGTGGACGTTGCGAAAGCGCTTGCTCTGAGAACTTGCCCTTACACAGTTTTATCATAAAAGCTGCCGAGAAAAAGCTGAAGGAGGAGAAATTCAAGATTCGTGCAGGAAGGGGCGCCATACAAGACGTAGAAATAAGAAATGTTGGTGGACCCATAGTTCTCGGAGGCATTCCAGGTGTAGTGGCGTTTGTTGGATGCGCCAACTACCCAAAAGGTGGAAAAGAAATTGCGGAGATGTGCACAGAGTTTGCAAGTCGTCGATACATCGTGGTCACATCGGGATGCGCCGCCATGTCAGCTGCCATGTGCAAGGACGAAGAAGGTAAGACTCCTTATGAAATATATCCCGGCGTTTTTGACGCTGGAGGCATCCTGAACGTAGGGTCATGTGTATCTAACTCTCACATCGCCGGCGCCGCCATCAAAATAGCCAGCATTTTTGCTAAGAGAAGTTTGCGAGCCAACTACGAGGAGATCGCTGATTATGTTCTTAACCGTGTTGGCGCCGTAGGGGTTGCTTGGGGAGCGATGTCGCAAAAAGCTGCTTCTATTGCGAGCGGCTTTTGGAGACTGGGAGTACCAGTGATCGTTGGACCTCATGGATCAAAATATAGGCGTATGCTTCTTGGAAGGAAAGATCGAGAGGAGGACTGGTATGTTTACGATGCACGAATAGGCGACCGCGTTTACGTTGGTCCAACACCGGAACATCTATTCGTTGCAGCTGAAACAAAAGAAGAAGCCATGGTCATGATAGCTAAACTTTGCATGCGCCCCAACGACACTTCAAAAGGTCGCGCAATAAAACTGACACATTATATTGACTTGCACAAGCGTCTTTACGGCACAATGCCTGACGACATCAACCTTTTTGTCCGTACAGCCACCGATATTCCCGTGACAATGAAGGGCGATATCATGAAAATTTTGGAAAAGAAAGATTGGAAAGAGAGCAGAATCCCAGACCCTACTCTCCTGCAAAGAATGATTAGGGAAAGGAAGGAATGAACATGACCGTAAATGTTGGCAAAAGAGAAGTATTCTATTTCAAAGCACTATGGAAAATTGCTCAAAAAGAGGTGATTAAATGAAAATATGCGTCTCAGCAGTTGCAAACAGCCTAGACGCCCAAATGGACCCAAGGTTCGGTAGATGTCCATACTTTGTGATCGTGGATTCCGAGACCATGCAATTTGATGCGACTCCAAACATGGCTTCAGGCGCAATGGGAGGAGCTGGAATCCAAGCAGCCCAAACTATAGCGAGCAGAGGCGTCAAAATACTAATAACTGGAAACGTGGGGCCAAACGCGTTTCAAGCGCTATCCGCCGCAGGCATAAAAATTGTGACTGGGGCTTCTGGAACTGTGAGGGAGGTTGTTGAAAAATACAAGAGAGGAGAACTAAAGGAAACTGGAGCACCAACGGTTCGAGGGCATTTTGGCATGGGTATGGGTAGAGGGCGTGGTCGAGGGCAAAGACAATGAGGCACCTAGAAAACGTGAACGACAAAGAGCTTGAAGCAATAAAACGCAAAAAACTCGAGAAGATGTTTCGAGAAACTAAAAGAGAAGGAGGTGATAGAATGAGAGCAAGAATCGTGGTTCCGACGATAGATGAAAGTGGATTAAACGCTCAGGTAGCAGAGCATTTTGGAAGAGCCCCTTACTTCGCCATCGTCGACTTAAACGAGAGTAGCGAGGTTTCAAATGTAAAAACCATACCAAACGTAGGCGAGCATACTGGGGGCACTGGACAAACTCACGACCATATTTTGGGGTTGAAGCCAAACGCAATCATAGTTTATGGAATGGGTCCAAGGGGTCTAACGGGCTTTCAAAGTGCAGGAGTAGCGGTACTAAGGGCCAACGCGAACACAGTTAAAGAGGTAATTGCTGCTTACAGAGACGACAAACTTCAAGAGCTTACTGAAGGTTGCCATCACGCGCACCATCAATAGAAGGACATCTGAAAAAAAGAAGGCGCATAGCTTTGGATGTGAAAAAATGCCAAGCAGATTAACGAAAGAAGAACTCAAGTTATTGAGGGAATCGGGATATCCCGAGAAAGCCATCGAACTATACGCGGACAAGGTTAACGTGGGAGTATTAAAGAACCCAGACATAGTTCAAATCTATGCTGGTCCATGTGGAGACGTAATAAAACTATACCTCAAACTCAATAAAAATGGCGTTATTGAAGACGCGAAGTTTCACTATTTAGGTTGTCCGGGCTCAGCATCTTCGGCATCGGCGATGACTGAACTTGTGAAAGACAAGACCATTGATGAGGCAAAGAAGATTACAGAAGACGACGTGTTAAAGGAGCTAGGAGGTTTACCTAAATCAAAACTCGATTGTCCCAAGCTAGCGGTAACAACATTGCGAAAAGCAGTTGCAGAGTATGAGAAAAAGAAAGCCCCCCAAAATGCGTAATGGTGAGCGTATGGAAATGACAGTTTTTCCCAAATGTGCCAAGTGTCCCGGAGCTTATTGCGGAAGCGCGCCCATAGAAGGAATCGACAGAGATATACTTCCAGAGTACTGCCCCATGAAAACAAGCGAGGAAGCAATCAAGTCAGTAATTGAAAGGTATGAACCGGATGACGTAAAGAGAATTTATGTTCCAGCTACTATCACTGAGAAAGAAGCATACGAATCAATTAGGGGGGTGCGCATGGCGGTACGACCCAGAATCAAAGAGCTGATAGAGTTTGGCAAACTGATCCACGCCCAAAAAATGGGAGTAGCTTTTTGCGCCGGAATGCGGGACGAGGCAGCTAGAATTGTAGGATTTCTCGAAAAGAACGGATTTGCAGTTGCGTCAGTCTTATGTAAATGCGGTGGCATTGATAAGACAAGGCTTCACGTTGCTAAGGAATACAAAATTGGCGATCCATTGAAATTTGAGGCGGGATGCAATCCGGTTCTTCAAGCCGAGCTTCTTAACAGGGCTGAAACAGACATCAATGTTATTGTTGGTCTATGTTTAGGACACGATATGCTCTTCACCATGAATTCGAAGGCACCAGTCACAACTCTCATAGTTAAAGATCGTTTACTCGGTCATAACCCTGTCATAGCCCTCTATAGCAATTACCATAGGAGCATACTTGAATCTCAGAAAAGAACGTAAACCCAAAGAAGCTTTGAAGAATTCTGAAAGGTTAACTTAAATGATTGTTTCGATTGCCAGTGGGAAGGGCGGGACCGGAAAAACAACAGTAGCAGTAAATCTGGCTCTATCTCTTAAAGACGTGCAGCTCTTAGATTGTGATGTAGAGGAACCCAATGTCCATTTGCTTCTGAAACCAAAAATAAACGAAGTAAAACCAGTCTACGTTTCAATCCCGAGAATCAATGAAGGCCTTTGCAACCAATGCGGAAAATGCGCTGAATTCTGCGAGTACAATGCTCTCTTCGTTAGTTCCGAAAAAATTCTTGTCTTCCCCGAGCTTTGCCACAGTTGCGGTGGCTGCTTGATTGTTTGTCCTACGCGTGCAATTGTTGAGGAAAAACGCCAAATTGGAACAATCAAGATGGGAGTCGCTGATAGCATAGAGTTAGTATATGGTGAACTCGGAGTAAGCGAACCTATGCCTGGCCCCATCATAAAGGAGGTTAAAAACCAGATTAAAAGCAATAAGACTGTGATAATTGACTCTCCGCCTGGAACTTCTTGTCCAGTGATTGAGTCAGTCTATAAAAGTGATTACTGCCTCCTCGTGGCTGAGCCTACACCCTTCGGTTTACATGACTTGAAAATAATGGTCGAGGTCTTAGATAAAATCAAGATTCCTTTCGGCGTCGTTATTAACCGTGTGGGAATTGGAGATAGAAAAGTTTACGAGTATTGTGGAGACAAAGGAGTCTCTATCCTCCTTGAGATTCCTTTTCAAAGAAAGATAGCGGAGCTTTATTCTCGGGGGATTCCGTTCACCTTGAAAATGCCAGAGTGGATAGATAGATTTCAGCATCTTTTGAGTGAAATAAAGGAGCAAGTGAAAAGTTGAAGCAGATAGCTGTGGTGAGCGGGAAAGGGGGAACAGGAAAAACTACTATCACTGGCTCTTTTGCAGCGTTGGCTCACGACATAGTGATAGCTGACTGTGATGTGGACGCCGCCACTCTTCATTTGCTTCTTCAACCGCAGATAGTAGAGACACAGGAGTTTAAAGGCTCCAAGTTAGCTGTGATGGACAAGACAATATGCGTCGAATGTGATCTATGTAGAGACGCTTGCAGATTTGACGCAATAGACGCTAGCCTACAAATAGACCCATTCTCGTGTGAAGGATGCGGCGTATGTGTTGCCATTTGCCCAGTTAGAGCAATAAGCCTCAACGAGAGGATCTCTGGGCACGCCTTCATCTCGAAGACTAGATATGGCACCATGTCTCATGCAAGACTAAACCCAGGCGAGGCAAACTCAGGTAAACTCGTCACCCTGGTGAGGCATAATGCCAGACAGGTTGCTGAGAAAGAGAACCGCAAACTGATTCTGATAGACGGCCCACCCGGCATCGGTTGCCCAGTGATAGCTTCAGTCAGTGGCGTGGATGTGGGGCTCGTAGTTGCGGAGCCAACTATGTCTGGAATTCATGATTTCAAGAGAGCACTTCAGCTACTCAACCATTTCCATGTGAAGCCTTTTGTTTGCATAAACATGTATGATATAAACAAGAAAAATACGGAGAGAATCGTCAAATTTTGTGAGAAGAACAAAGTGGAAGTTGCTGGAAAGATTCCTTTTGATCCTGTTGTAACTGAAGCCATGGTGGCTGGAAAAACTGTTGTTGAATATTCTTCAAAGAGTGCGGTGTCACGAGAGATAGAAGCCGTGTGGAAGAGAGTTACTTCGGCTTTGAATGAGGAATGAATTGATTTGTCAACAGTCTACGGGCCTGTTCCTTCTTGGCGTTTAGGACGTTCGCTCGGTATAGATGTTCTTTTACCACCTAAGAAGTGCACTTTTAACTGTGTCTATTGTCAACTCGGAAAAACAAGAATGCATGTTTCTGGTCCAGAAATTTTAGGTGAAACTCTGGTTGGTGTTAACGAAGTTATAAATGATTTAAACAGGGTTCTCAAGCGTTTAGATTTGGACAGTGTAGATGTAGTCACATTTTCTGGAACTGGTGAGCCTACACTAAATTTGAGGCTTGGCAAAATAGCAGAGGAAGTTAGGAAGAAGGTACGCAAAATTCCATTAGCTATCCTCACGAACTCGTCACTGCTTCACAGAAATGATGTAAGGAAAAACATTTCAAGGTTTGATATAGTCATCGCGAAACTAGATGCAGGAGACGATAGAACATTTCGAGCCATTAACAGACCCGTAGACAAGATGTTAAGCGTCGAAACAATTGTAGAGTCCATAAGAAGGTTGAAAGAAGTGGTTAGAGGCGCTTTGGCTCTCCAAGTAATGCTGGTGCAATCAAAAGATGGGAAGGTCACCAACGTTAAAGGTAAGAGCCTCAGAAACCTTATAGACGCAATACTCGATGTCAAGCCAGACCAAGTTCAACTAGAGGTGCCTTACAGACCGCCTTCTGAAATCTTTGTTAAAATACCACCTAAAGAAGAAGTAGAGCTAATTTCAGAAGAACTCTCGAGAGCCATAGGTGGCGACAAACTTTTGATTTACGGTTCACATGACAAACGAGAAAAGGACGTAACATGGCTTTCACATAAGACTGTGGAAAAAGAAATCATCGAAATGCTAAAAAGAAGACCGTGTCGTGTTGTTGATGTCTCCGCATCTCTCGGAATAGACATTTTAACGGCACAAAATCTCCTCACAAAATTAAAAAGAAACCGCCTTCTAGTCACAGAACTGTCGGAGGGTGAAGAGTACTTCTGTTGTAGGAAGTATCGGAGTTGAGAAAGCGTGTGCAAAGAAAGGAGTGATTCCTATGGTTGTATACCGATTCGAGGATAAAGAACCCAAAATTGGCAAAGGAACTTACATAAGCCAAAGCGCAGAAGTTATTGGAAACGTCATAATCGGAAAACAATGTTACATAGGACCAGGAGCAAAAATAAGAGGCGACTACGGAAGCATCATAATAGGAAACAAAACTAGCATAGAGGAAAACTGTGTTCTACATGCCCGCCCCAACGAAACATGCAAAGTCGGCAATATGGTAACAGTAGGCCACGGTTCAATTTTGCACACCTGCACAGTGAAGGACTACGCAGTTATAGGCATGGGAGCGATTGTTAGCGACTATGCAGTTGTTGGCGTTTGGTCAGTAGTAGGTGAAGGATGCGTGGTCAAGAATAACCAAGTTATCGAAGACCAAAAGATCGTTGTAGGTGTACCTGCAAAAAATGTAGGCGAGGTATCAGAGGAATACAGAAAATTATGGACACAATACAAGAAAATATACACAGAACTTGCCGAAACGTACCAAAGGAAACTTAAAACTGTCTAGTCTCTTTCGTCGATTTACGAGTTGATTGAACATTTTGCTCTTCAAGTTACATACAGCATCTGTATTCGCCTTTTTCCAACCATTCCATAGCCTTAGCTTCATCGATTCGTTGTTTACGTTGCTTTTCTTCAAGAAGCCTAATTTCGTTACATTTTTCAGAAATCAAAGCTTTGATAACTTCTGTGTTCTGTATTGGACCCATGAATCTTTTTACTACTTCGAACTTTTCAGCATCAGTTTCTTCAAGATTCATTTTTATCAGTATCTTGCTTTTATAAGTCATTTTTGTACACCTCAAGTGTATGTAGATTAGAAGAAGATAATAAATGTGATGTGCATCAGCCCATGGATCTATCATGGCGAAAACTGAACTCGCAGAAAACGTTTAAATAATAGCTGACACCGCTAAACTCCATCACTGTTTATGCATGCATGCATTAACTTACGGAATATTAAGCGGAAGCTTATAGGAGATGAATTTAGGTGATAAAGGTCAAATCCATTGACATAAAGGGAATCATCATTAACGCACGTTCTAAACGAGGAGTGAAAAAGAGAAAGTCCGAGCAGCTTTTAGTTTTGTTTCGTTTGGAGGCGTTTCATGACAGTGGTTTGGCTCTATAGCTTAGTGAGCGTGTTTGTTGTTAGTTTGATTTCTTTAGTCGGCCTGTTGACTTTTCGGTTGAAGGAGGAGAATTTAAAGAAAATACTCTTGTATCTCGTGAGTTTTTCTGCCGGAGGCCTTTTTGGAGACGCCTTCATCCACTTGATTCCCGAGGCTGCAGAGGAAAGCGGTTTCGGGGTGCATATATCTCTATACATTCTGTTGGGCATCATTGCTTCCTTCATCGCGGAAAAGTTTCTCCAGTGGAGACACTGCCACATACCAACCTCGAAGGAGCATCCTCATTCCTTCGCTTACATGAACCTCTTTGGCGACGCTGTTCACAATTTCATAGACGGCTTAATAATAGGTGGAAGCTACTTGGCAAGTGTACCATTAGGGATAACAACCACGCTGGCTGTTGTTTTCCATGAGGTCCCCCAAGAAATCGGAGATTTCGGAGTCCTCATCTATGGAGGATTCAGCAAATCTAAGGCTCTTCTCTTCAATTTCGCAACCGCCCTAACAGCAATATTTGGAACAATCGTAGCCCTCAGCCTAGGCTTTCTTATTCAAGGTTCAGTCACATTTCTGATACCTTTCGCCGCGGGCAACTTCATTTACATAGCTGGTTCAGACTTGATTCCAGAACTTCATAAAGAAGAACCTAAACCTCTGAAATCAGCATTGCAACTAACCGCCTTCGTCCTTGGAGTCTTTATTCTACTTTCACTAACCTTCTTAGAATAAGCTGATAATCGGGCGAACACCATTAGTCTGGAGGCTCAAAACTATCTGAACTACTTGTTTTCTCCAAACTGCCGATACCCTTGTCATTAATAAAGTGCACACGCTATGCCTAAATTGAGAAAATTCGTGCATGGGATTAGGTTTAAAACTCGGTTCAAATTCTCGGTTTTTCAATCAAGAATGTGCCAGAACCGTTCTTATAGATGTAGTCCAAGATAATAAACTTGCATTCTTAAATTTGTAGAGTTTGGTGCAAGGAATTTGTACCCACAATCAAAAGTGGTGAAATCTCCCGCAACTCCCATTTTGTCAGTTTGTGAGTGTTAACCTTGTATACGCTTTCAAGAATTCGATGTTTTGCATTTAGGTTTCAAATATCCAGCGCGCGCTAAGAGAATAGGATGCAAACTGCGAAACTCATAATGCATGCATGTTTATCAGCGGGGTTTTTATTCCAATCGAGGAAATGCAACAGTGGAGAAAAATTATTGCGTCTATTTCGCCATTGACATACCTCACGGATTTGGTGAAATATTCCACTCAGGGAACTAGCTACCACCCTCTCCTCCTAGACTTTACAGCTATTGTGGCGTTCACAATTTTCTTCCTTGTTGTAGCTATCAAAGTGCATGAAAAACTCTGCCAAAAAGACTGTCGTAGAGATACTAGAACCAGAGCTATTTCTTTATGATTTTGAGATTGTAATTAACTGGGACACCTGCTCCTTCGAATAACTGGCCGATTGGACAATTAGCCCTTGTGTGTTGCCAAACTCTGTTTATTTTATCTTCACTCTCATCCGTTGTTACTTTAATTTCAATGTCGGCTTTTGTGACTGTTTTAGCGTCTTCAGGTTTTTCTGCTTTTACATTGACCTCTAAACCGTTAAGTGAGACGCGCATTTTCTTGCTCATAAGGTAGAATATTTGTGAGATGCAACCTGCAAAGCTCATGACTCCGAGTTCAAGTGCGGTAGGCCCCTTATCGGTGCCCAGTTCTGGAGGCAAATCAAGGCAGACGCAATGGAATCTTCCATTGTCTACGGATATTCGAAACTCCTCGAGAAGTTTAGCCGTGGAATTAATAATCTTCGTCATCAAATTACCCTCCATTAATTTTCCTTGTTTGTCGCGGTTCCTTCTATTTAAGAGATTCCTTTTTCTAAGGTGGAAAACATTTCTCATGTATCTCCTAATTGCTCGTGCTGTGTTTTGCTCGTTCAATCATTACACAGACGCCATACACCACGTAAATACCATTTTCTTCACAGAATTTGATGGCTATTTCCGATTCTGAGCCAGGTTGCATCCATATCTTTGTGATTCCGAGATTCTTGCAAGTCTTAACTGCTTGCTCTGTGACTTTGGATGGAACCACAACATCAACAACATCTGGCTTGATTGGCAGGTCTTCTAGACTCGGATAACACTTATCGCCAAGAATTTCTTCCGCATTTGGATTTACTGGATACACCTTATAGCCTGCTTTCTTTAGGTCCGCATATACTTGATAACCATACTTCTTCGAATCTCTACTTGCTCCCACAACTGCAAAAGTGTTCTTCTTATCTACGAACTTCTTTATCAGTTCCTGATTCATTTGCACTTCCTTCAAATCGACTTTCTAAAGCAATTATCGATTTTCACTTTTTAGCTTTTTGCAGAGCTTTCTTAATAGATTCTTCAACTGTTACGCCTGGTTGGGCTGCGATTCTTATTATTTTGTGTTGGTCAATTAGAGTCGAGGCGCCGGGTCCAAGCTCTGCAGCTATCAGCATGTTTACTCCTGAATCCGCCAACATTTTTACCACGATGGGACCAGCACCATGCTTGTAAGATACCGCCGGATTTTCAAGCACTTCCACACTCTTGATAATGCCTTTGTCTACATCTACGATAGTGAACGTGTTCGCTCTACCAAAAACGTCTGATACAACGTCTTTTAATCCGCCTCGTCCTTTCGTTGGAATGGCAATCTTAAGCTTTTCCAAACTCATTCATCTACTCCTCCTGCATTGTTGAATTCAGTCTTACAATAAAGCTAGAAAAAGGGGTTAATATTAGGCACGTTGCCACCTTTGTCCGCCTCTGCCTCTTCTTCCACTTGGTGGACCTGGCTCTAACCTATGAATCACGAAGTCTTGGGAACCGCACTTTGGACACTTAGCAGGCTTTGGAACACCTTGTGGGACCTCAATTATCTCTCCACAACTTCCACACTGAAACCTCTTTTTCGGCAACTCCATCCTCAATATCCCTCTATTTCTTTAACTCCTCAAGTCTCGCTTCAATCTTCTTCACAGTCTCTTGTAGTGCTTTCAGCTGTTCTTCTATGAAGGCTCTTTGTTCTTTCAAGATGTTTGCTTCTTCCTCAGGCTTCAATGTGGGAGCCAAAGATGGATATGGATAAGTTCGGGCGTATGGACTGGAAAGCCACCAGCAAGCACCTCTTCCGTATAACCAGCCGGGTCTTTCCCATGGTGGCAAATGACTAAATGGGCCTCTACCTGGCCACGGACCTGATCCGCCTCTTCCTCGCCAAGCCAATATTTTTCACCTCCAACTATTTTTGTGCTTATGCACACATTTATTTATGAGATAATGCACAGAAATATATAAAAGTTCCGCTTAGCATTAGAATCAAATGTGAAGGTAATGAGAACAGAGGAAGAAATTAGAAAACGACTGAAGCGTCTGGAAAAGGAAAGGGAGACTGAGGGACCATTCACTGAACAGAAAAACATCGCTAGAAAGGCAGCGAAACAAGCCTTGGAGTGGGTTCTTGAACAGACCGATAGTCTGCTAACATACTAAATGAATATGTAAACAACTAGATAGAGAATATCCTAGTAGGAGAATGGAGAATAGTGTGGCGACAAAGACACAGATGCGGTAGAAGAGGACGCTTTCCAAAACCAGTTAGCATAGAGAAGCCTCCAATAGTCAACAAATTTTCTCCCACTCCACAGGTAAACCCTACACCCGTCTACATTGAACCGGCAGAAATAGAAACGCTGAGACTAGTAGACTTGGAGGGGCTGTCCCAAGAGGAGACCGGAGCAAGAATGGGTGTCTCAAGAGGAACCATAGGGAGACTTCTACAGAGCGCCAGAAAGAAAACAACTCAAGCCCTCACAGAAGGAAGACCTCTGCTCGTTGCCACCGAAGAATCTTATCAAGAGATTCAGAAATAGATAAGGCTCAAGCTCTTCAACGAGTGCTATCGATTTTCCGAATGCGCGCACTACTGTTTGTGACAGAACTGCCATTCCTTTGTCACAGAAAAAGCCCTTTTTGTCACAAAATTGTTACAGTTTTGAGACTTGATAAAGGCACACGAAAAAACTCAAATTCTTCTTACAAAACGACAAAGAGTGTGTGCATGGTTATGGTGCCGAAGGTCGGACTTGAACCCATGGAGTGTTGGTGATATCTCGCGAAGTCCTAACTAATAGTTGGATTTTCGTTTTTTTTGATGCATGAATTACGCACAAGCGTATTAAGGTCTCTTTCTTAGCAGATAGTAGACTGAGACGGCAATAACGACACCTGCCCAAACGATCCATGCTTCCATAGGCAATGAAAACATCAGAACGATACAACTAACCATCCCAAGCGAAGGAATTAGAGGATACAAGGGGGCTTTGAACGTTTTCAGGTTGGGGATTTTCTTTCTGAGTCTAGTTGCCGAAAAGTGCAGAATAACATGGGTGGATAAAATTGAAAAACTTGTTATTGCCGCGGTTTGTCTCAGGTCTGAAACAAAGGCTAGAATAGCCATCAGCGCTCCCGTGATAAGGATTGAAATGTACGGGGTTCCGAGTTTCGGGTGGATTGTTGCCAAAGATTTTGGAAGCTGTCCGTTTCTCGCCATCGCAAATGAAACTCTGGACAAACCGATGAGGTTTGTCAAAAGGACACTTGCAGTGGCGACTATGGCTCCAAAGGAAATAGCCGCAATTAACGTGAAGTTTCCTGTCGCTCTTGCAGCATCAGTAAGTGGCGACCCAGACACTGCAAGGATTCGATAGTCTTGCAGACCTGTTGCGACAAGGCCTGTTACAACATACAAAATCACAGAGGTGATCAACGCAAGCAATATCGCCAGTGGCAGCGTTCTCTTTGGGTTCTTCACCTCTTCGCCGAGCGCTGCTATCCTTCCGAAACCTAAATATGCAAAAAAAATGAAGCCCGCTCCCTGAAGGATTCCAACAAAACCATTTGGAGCAAATTCTGAATAGTTATACGGATTTATCTGAAAAACTCCGAAACCAACAAACAGACAGAGAATCACGATTTTTATTAGAACCAAAATGTTGTTGATCATGGCGGAATGTTTCGTTCCGATCAGGTTCAAGACCGTCAAAACCAATGCAGCTGAAACCGCAACGACTTTCAATGGAAAGAACGGGAAAATCGCTACAAAGTAACTTGCCAACCCCAAGCTCACAGCTGCTCCAGCCACGGTCTGTCCAAAAAGCCACAAACAACCCGAAATAAACGCCACAAAAGGAGAAATCATCTCATAAGCAAACTCGTAGGTGCCCCCCTGTTTTGGAATTGCCGAGCCGAGTTCGGCAAAGCTAAACGCGGTGAAAGAGGCAACTATGGCTGCGATTATCATTGAAATAATGACTGCTGGCCCAGCGTAACCTATGGCAATGCCTAGTACGACGAAGATTCCGGCACCGATTATTGCCCCGATGCCGATTGCTGTCGCATCCATGAGATTTAGAGTTCTCTTTAATTCCACTATTCTCCCCCGCGACAAATCTGAAAACGGCAATGCTTATAACAGATTCTGTAACTCGGTTTCAACACGTGTTGAATCTAGTGCGCATATCAAGAACGAATAGTAGTTCTATGTCTGAGCGATAAGAAAAAGGGGCAGGTCGTATTTTAGTTGGGATGCACGCATGTCGTTTGCTGCAGCTTGCTTTATGAGTTTACTAGCTCTTCAATTCTTTGAGATGCTCTTCCACTGCCACAATCTCTTTCTTTAGCTCTTCAGCGTATTCTTGGAGTTTTTCAGTTCTCTCTTTCTTTGTTAAGAAGCGTCTAAGATGATGACCTTCTTCGCATCCGCACTTGCACCCACATTCTTGACACATTTTCAACTTCACCTCCGTTACAATATCCAATTAACTACTAAAAGGAAAGTATTTAAACTATCAAGTTTATAGTAAGAGACCGACTACACTTGGGGAAAGTAATATGCATAGCGAAAATCACGTATGCTTCTGCCCGCTTGAAGGAGTTATAGATGTCATAAGCAAGAAGTGGGCACTCTTGATCGTTAACGCTATTGGCAATAATGGAAGGCTGAGGTTCAACAGCCTTATGCAAGAGTTAGGAGGCATCAGCCCCAAAACCCTATCCGATAAGTTGAAGGGTCTCCAAACCGAAGGATTAATCAGGCGGGAGTCTTTTGCTGAGATACCTCCACGAGTAGAATATTCACTTACAAAGGACGGAGCAGAACTTAGAGAATCAATCCTACCGCTTCTAAGGTGGGCTGCGACAAGAGGAGGGGCGAAAAAAGAAAGGTGCGCTTCAACGTATCGAGGGATCGCTGCCCATTGGGTAAAAATCCCAAAACAATAATGTGCGCGCAGGATTCCAACTGTCAGATCGCGCGCACGGTCAAACTGGCTTAAAAAGAATGATAGAAGAAACCTCTTTCACTATTTCACTTTCAGAAAACTGTATGTCCTTTCTCCTTTTCTCAACAGCCTAAATAACCCTCTCTTCGTCAAGTTTGATACTATCTCATTCTCTTTCATGTGATGGTCACTAAATGATAGGGTTCTATCTGGCTTCAATATTCGATGTAGTTCTTCTAACACGCCATTAGGGTCTGTCAAATCGTGAAAGGTATCGTATAGAAGGACTACGTCTATGCCGTCGTCTGGCAATCCAGTCTTACGGTCTGAAAGAATCGTCTCCACGTTCATCAGCTGGTTCTTGGCAGCAATCTTCTTCACCATCTCAATGGCAAGTGGATTAATGTCCAAAGCATAAATCTTCCCTGACTTTCCAACCAACTCAGCAACAGCTGTTATGTAACTTCCCGACCCACAGCCATAATCCAAAATATGAAACCCCTCTTCTATCCCCCCTTCCTTCACGATATTCTTGCGTGGTCTGAAGAAATCCCGAATCTTGAATGTGAAAGCCATAGTTTTGAAACCGAAATCGGACATTTGCTAGTCCTCGACTATTCTGTTAAATCTCTCGGTTCAGATATAACTTCTCGGCAAAATCGAAAACTGGTTCTTCATCACTGCTAGTCATACCTGAATCGATGTGGACAATCGTATCGGAGATTATTATGAAACCAGCATTAACACCTATTCCAGCCACATGACTCAGATTTGTAACTCCGTAGACGTCTTTGCTTAAGTTATGAAGTTCTGGCATATTATTCACCGCGAACGAAACGCAACAAAATACAGGTCTTCTGCTTCAGTTTTTATGATTTTTGGAAGAAGATTGAATTCCCAAATATCGATAATAAGAACTCGAAAAAAGGGAGTTCGAGAAAATATGTTCACTAAGGGGGGATTCAAATTCCGAGAATTTAAACCGATATTTGGCTTGAATTGGCTTCACGGATTTCCTTTGACAATTGCTCAGATATTTTACTCAAAGAGTTGCTCGTCATCGCTTCGGATAACCTCATAAGCGTATTCTTCGCTCTTTTCCCACGGGCCTTCGGAGTATTTTTCGACCAGAGCTTTCTTCACTATAACAACAACCTCTTTACCATTAGCTTTGCCAAATTTGGCAGATAAACCATTGCTTTCCCGCACACTCACAGCGTCGCGCCGGATCACTGTCTTTATACCGTCCAACACACACAGGAAGGGTTTGCTGTTTATTGTTTCCACCTCACACTTCTCTGGTTTTTCGCCTAAAACCTTCTCCGCCCGTAAGCTCATTTTCAAACCAAGAACTAGAAAAGGGCCGAGGTGCCCATGAAGTCTGACCGCGTGGTCCAACAGTTCTTTGGAAATAGTTGCTGTCATCTATCCCTTCACATCCATCCTTCGCACACCCCTAGCTGCTAAGCCTGTAACCAAAGCTATACCAATAAATCCTCCGATAACACCGCCAACCGCGTGCAGTCCAGCCCATCCAAGGATCCCGCCCCATCTCGCCAAGGCTGGTGCCGCCATGAAGAACGTGCCTATGATTAGACCCGCCACAGCAGCTGACAGCACCGAAACGGAGAGCATTGAGATTGTGGTGAGTAGCGAGTTTTTGAACCCCCTATCATATCCTACGAGCTTTGCTGTTATGTCAAAGACGATGCTGGCTGCCGTAAAACCCAAGAAGTGAACTCCATAGGGATTGAATACGAAGTTTATGACTGTTGCGATAATTCCTACAGCAGTTGCCGCCCCAAATTTTCTGATCCACCAGACAGTGAGGGTAAGGGTTGCGAAGCCGACCATGTCGCACAGAATTGGTAGCCCAAACATTCGGAATACAATTGGGGCAAAGATAGAGTTTAAAACGCCCCAAAGGGCTGAGAACAAGGCGATAGCGGCTACCTCGCGGCTGTGAAAAAAGGTCATGAGCAAACCTCTAATGTTACGATTTTATTAATTCGTAACACCATCTATAAAAGGCTTGCCGTACTAATAAGTTATTTAAACGGTGATTAAATGCCTCAAAAAATGAAGGTTACTAGGTTCAGCGTTTCGCTTCCTCCTCCTCTCGTGGAAAAGTTAGATGCAGCTTGGAAGAGCATGCGCTACGAGAACCGTTCAAAGGCTATCCATGACGCTATCCGCAGTTTCATAACTGAATTCGAGTGGATGCGAGAAGAGGCGGGGCGAATAATCGGTGCTGTCCTTGTGCTCTATTACCTAGACAAACCCGGTCTTTTGGATGAGATCACAAAAGTCCAGCATAAATTCAAGAACGTGATTTCCTCAACTCTGCACGTTCACTTGGAAGAGAACAAGTGCTTAGAGATCATTGCAGTTGAAGGAAGTGCCCAAGAAATCAGAAGTCTTACTCAAGATATCATGGCAAAGAAGGGTGTAAAACAGGTAAAAGTTGCAGCCATGGCACCCTAAGTTCTGACAAACCTTTTCATCGATCTGAGGTTTTTTGATCCTAATCTAAATTCCATTTGATCACTTAGTCGACCAGCATGCTTGGAAATAGTCTACGGCAGAGTGAATGTTTAAATATACGAGTTATCGTAATTCTAATTTAGAATACTCGCAGGAATTACCATGAGCGAAGAAATTACCGCTGCAGTTGAGGACTACCTGGAAACCATTTATAAGATTCAGGAAAAAAGCGGAGTAGCTCGAACCAGTGATATAGTTGAGGCGCTCAAAGTGGCTCCTGGAACAGTCACCAACACTGTGGAGCGACTGGAGAAAGAGGGTTACATAACACATGAGCCTTACAGAGGCGTCAAGCTTACAGAAAGAGGTCTTAAGATAGCTCTACAAGTTGTGAGAAGACATAGATTATCAGAACGCCTACTCACAGACATTTTGCATGTAGAATGGGACAAGGCTCATGACGCAGCTTGCAAGCTAGAACATGGCATAACCGATGAAATTATCAAACCTTTAGAGAAGGCGTTGAGACACCCCAAAACATGCCCCCATGGAAACCCAATACCCACAAAATGCGGAGGGATCATTGAAGACAAGTCGTACCCCCTATCCACGCTCAACGAACAGGAACAAGGCACGATAGTGAAAATAACAGAAGAGAAGTCGGATATGTTGCACTACTTGAATACACTTGGTCTGGTGCCTGGAGCCTCAATACAGGTTGTGGAAAAGGCTCCATTTGATGGCCCAGTAACCCTCAAAGTAGACGGAAATAGCCATGCATTAAGTCGCACAATGGCATCAATCATTCGAGTCAAGAAAACAATGTGAAGAGATGATCATTGAATGGAAAGGCGAAGCTTGGAAAGACGTGAAGTGCCTTTGACGGCACTGAGAGATGGGGAGACCGGGGTTCTAACTTCCATAAAAGCTGGTCTTGGGAGAGGTCGAGGAAAAGGTTGGGGATTCGAAAAAAGGCTTATGGACATGGGTCTAACACCTGGCACAAAAGTAACTGTCGTAAAATCAGCTCCTTTTCACGGACCCTTGGAAATTCTTGTGAGAGGCTCAAGACTTGCTCTGGGAAGAGGTATGGCTGAAAGAATTCTCGTGGAGATCGAAAAAGAGTGACTGGAAGAAAACTGGTCATTGCCTTAGCTGGAAACGCGAACGTCGGGAAATCCGTCATATTTAACCATCTGACGGGATTGCATCAACACATCGGCAACTGGCCTGGAAAAACCGTTGAAAGAGCAGAGGGAACACTCCACTTCAAGGGCTATACAATAGACATAGTCGATTTGCCGGGGATATATTCACTTTCAACTTATTCTCTGGAGGAATTGATCTCAAGGAAATATATTGCAGTTGAAAGACCAGATGTGGTAATAAATGTTGTAGACGCCTCAGTTCTTGAGAGAAACTTGTTCTTTACCTTGCAGCTAATGGAACTTGAAACCCCTATGATTATAGCATTAAATCAAATGGACATGGCAAAGAAAAAGGGCATCGAAATCGACACACAGAAACTAGAAAAGCTCTTGGGAATACCAGTGATACCAACCGTGGCAATAAAAGGAGTCGGCATCTTCCAGCTTTTGGAAAAAGTCATAGAGATAGTTGAAAAAGGACGAATAGCGAAACGCGAAGTAAAGTATGGAGAAGAAGTCGAAGAAAAGATCACCAAAGTCACTAAAATGGTTGAAGGAACTCAATTTTGGTATCCAACAAGATACATAGCGATTAAGCTAATAGAAGGAGATGAAGAAATCGAGAAAGAAGTCAGTAGGATAGACCCGCGGATAGTGTCTGCTGCAAAGAAGCTTGCAAAAGAGATTGAAAATCTTCATGGACACTCTTGCTCAACAGTGATAACTTCTGAGCGCTATGAAGTTGCTGGCTGTATTGCCAGAGAGGCTCAAAAGTTAGTGTCTCCAGTAAAGCCTCCGATAGAGGAAAGACTTCACACACTCACAACTCATAAAATTCTGGGATATCCTATTATGGCCTTTTTGTTGCTTTCAATATTCTATTCCATTTTCACCTTTGGAAATTACACCTCAGGATTGTTAAGCAACTTCTTCTATGAGTGGGAACCTCTTTTCGCAAATCTGTTTGGAACTGGAATTGTAGGAAAACTGGTCTGGGGCGGCGTCATAGAGGGAATTATAGCTGGTGCCACGATAGCCTTGCCTTACATTGTCCCATTTTATGTTATATTGTATCTCTTAGAAGATTCTGGTTACCTTAGTCGAATCGCATTTTTGATGGACAATATCATGCATAAAATAGGGCTACATGGTAAAGCGTTTATTCCCATGATGCTTGGCTATGGCTGCAATGTTCCCGCCTGCTTAGGGTGTAGAATAATGGAGACACAGAGGGAGAGGTTACTCACCGCTTTTGTAACAACACTAGTACCCTGTGCTGCTCGAACAGTCATCATACTCGGTCTAGTAGGTCATTTTTTGGGTATCCAGTGGGCTTTGATGCTTTATGTCATTGATCTATTGATTATTTTCGCCCTTGGAAGAATAGCATTTAGAGTCATGCCAGGTGAGCCGACCGCTCTAATTATGGAAATGCATGATTATAGGATGCCTCATCTGAAAACTGTTCTGAAACAAACATGGTTTAGACTTGCCGAATTCATAAAAATAGCCTTTCCTCTGATAATTGCTGGGAGCCTTGCTATAAAGATCGCAGAAATTTTGGGTTTGCTCGAACCAATCGCAACCATGCTGAGCCCAATAACCGTCACGTGGCTAGGATTGCCTATAATTACCGGAATAACGCTAATATTCGGCGTGCTAAGAAAGGAGCTAACCCTGATTATGCTTGCCACTCTTCTAGGAACAACGAATTTTGCCGAGGTTCCAGGGTTTGGACCAATTCAAATGGTTGTGTTCACTTTGGTCGCGATGTTCTACATACCTTGCATAGCAACTATCGCTGCTTTAGTCAGAGAGTTTGGTTGGAAGAAAGCGCTCTTCATAACAGTATTTGAAATAGTTTTCGCAATAAGCTTAGGCGGGATTGCATTGAGACTATTAATGTTAATCGCATGACACAGACCAGCGTCTAATAGAGCCTTTCGCGAAAGGCTTATTTGAGATTTAGGCATCCGACACCTGTTCAAAGTCCTCAATAGCTTACGCCTGAGCTTAGCCACTTCCTCAAAATCCCAAAAAGCATGTGGATGCCTCCTTAACAACCAACATTGACTATCCACCAAACGATATATCAACCAAAGCTCATCAGAGCTCAAACGCGGCCTAACCATTTCCTTGTCAACCCAAACACTTTCCTCAACCATGTTCTGGCACCTTATCGCACTATACAAAAGGTTCTGTCAAACATGCTTCAGCACCGTTTATAGTCATGCAGAATGTTATTTCGGAACCATTTAACATTTTTATCCGACTAATCACACAGCAATAGTCCAGACTATAGAACAGGCAACCTCAATCGTTTGAACTATTGCGCCTTGCTTAGTTTGAACTATACCTTCCTTGCATGTTGCTGCATGAGTCTCGCCTTCTTTTCTAACAGCGGCTAAAGCTGCGAGCGATGCTTGATACATCGCATAGTAACATATGGTAATGACCCAGTCGAAATAGTTCTCGCCTTCATACCTGTAAGATGCTTTGTCTTCATGTATGTTGAAAACTTTGTTTGCCAAGTCCAGGTTGTGGTAAGCTTTCTTCAAATGTCCCAAAATATTGTCTTGAGCAATTCTTTTTGAAAAGGTTTTGATGGCAGCAATTTTTGGTTTTTCAAAAAACCTTATCGACTTTTCGCAAATCTTAGCACTTCGCAGCCAATCTTTTCCCATGTCGGTGATCTTGGCATCAAATCACCTTTGAAAGCAAATAATAATATCTTTCTTGTCCTAACAGGGTAATCCCATCCTTAAGTACATCGACAGCAAACCTCTTTTTGTCTTTGATGCTTTGCTCAAAATCTTTTGCCATCATAACGACAGTCGCAAGCTTTGCCGTATGTCTTCCGTTGACTTCGTCAGCCAACCTGTCGATAGAATTCATCAGCTTCTTGAAATGCTCCTCTTCTGAATTTGGTACCAAAACGAGAACGTCTATATCGCTTCGGGAAGTAGTTTGGCATCGGGCTGCGCTTCCAAACAGTATTATGGATTGAACCTCTGGAGCAAAATCAGAAATCCTTTTTGTGAAATCTTCCATAAACCAAGCAAGCCTTCTGTTTTCTTGGTAAAATTTTTCCTTTCGTTCAGTTTCGAAAAGCTCGCATAGTTTTCTTGTTAGTGGATTGGTCAAATTAAGCCTGTAAAATTTTTCTCTCCCCTCAGCCTTCTGTAAAATCATCCTCTGCTCCACAAGTTTGCTGAATTCTTTGGACACAACCCATGCGCTGACTTTAGCAAGCTTGGCTAATTCCCTTGTATAGTACCATTTTTCAATGTTGGAGTGCATGGTCCTTAGAACGGATGTAACCTTTGGTGTAAGCATTTCGGACATAATTCTTGCTTGTGTTTACTGTCTTATATTTGTTTGTTTTTCCAAACGTACGTTTGTTTTTCCAAACGAATTCCTTACGAGTAATTCCAACAAAAAATGATTGGTAGCCCGGGAAATGCCATTTGATGGTACCATCCAGTTCGCTGACGCTCCCAGCACTCTCTTTTGTTTCTAGACTTTTAAGCACTCGTTGTGTGTAGCCTATTGGCCAGTAAGTTCTTCAACTGAGAAAGCAATTATGGCAAAGACTCGCATCTCTTCAAAAAGATCAGGGAATTCATTAGCGAGATTCTTGAGAATTTGCCTTTCTGGAGATGCAGTTGCTAAGGAACTAACATGAATTAATCTTCTTAGCTTTCTAGTTATTTCATCAATTCTCAAGTATGGATATTGCTTCTTGTCTTTCACCTTTCTCTAAGTGAACAATGGAGTCTAGGTGTATTCACTAATTGCGAAACAATCGCTTAAAAGAACCAAGGCAAGGTCTGTTAATCCCTTAATTGTTGCCTCCTTCAAGGCCGACAGTCAGAAAGGTAAGTTAAAACATCTACTGCTACACGTTTGGGCAGATCTGTTGCATTAAAGAAGTATGTGGGGGCAAGTTCCTTAAGGTTGTCTATGAAAAAAATAATGATAAAATAATAGTCGTTACAGTTTATTGGATGAGGAGATTACGGCAACAATGGTAAGAATCGAATACGACTCAAAGGCTGATGCAATGTATCCTTGGCTTAGAAAAGCCAGATATGACGTTAGTGAAGAGCTTGCTGAAAACGTTATCATAGACCTTGATAAGCGTGGGCGCATTATTGGGATAGAGGTTCTTGATGCGTCGAAGAATTTAGGGAAAGAACTTGTGAACAAGATACTCAACATGGAGAAAATGGTTGTAACAGCTTAATTGAATGAGACGTTTATATGCGTTGAACGTGATTCTCTAGCTCCAAAATAAGAGAGTCAATTTTCTTCTTCTTCATCATACATGTGAAAACCTCAATTCTCCATACAGAACCAACCGAACTTAGGATTTTGGAGTTAAAAGTCTAAACTAAAATGCCAAAAATCCCAAAGACTTAACAGAACCAGTTTTTGCACCTGCCATAGAGTAGCCTAATAAAATTTAGTATATATACTATTTCTGTGTACCCCCTCCCGCTCCCCTAACTTAAGCGCGCGCCATTCCATCCATTTCCAGATGCTTTCTAAATCCTAGATTTGCCAATGTTTCTATTAGTTCTTGCCTCGTCGTAGAAACTGTTGCTAGAATTCTTTTAGTTCCACATTGTCTAATTTGACCAATTGCTTCGTTTATCAGTGCTCTTTCAATCCCACTTGACCTATTTTCTGGATATACGTTCACATTCCCGATATGGCCTGCTTCTTTGTGTGTCGTATAACTTGCTTTGGTATATCCAACTATTCTATTATCTTGTATGGCGACTATCTTCTTTTCTGTCGAGAAAGAAAAGATACGCTCCGATAAAGGAGTTTTTAAGTCGCTCTTACTGAAATCAAAAACCTTTAGGTGATTTGGATCTTCGGAGACTTTTATCAGGTTATAGACTTCGTTTATGTCGCTTTTCTGGAAGGTTCTGATTTGAATTTCTGTGGTATTTTTTGGCTTGAGCGAAGAATCTATGTTTCCAACAAAATATATAATGTTCTCAAATTTTTTGAAGCCTAATTTTGTATACAGGTTCTTTGCTGGAGCATTTGTTGCCATTACATGTAAAACTGCCCTGCTTTTCTTTTTTTGAACATAGTTCAGCGCACTTTCCATGAGTTTTGTCGCTATACCTCTTCTTCTATAAGTTGGATGCACCATAACCGTTGATATATAGCCTACTCTCCTCCTATTGCTCACCATTGTCGTGCCAACAATTCTATTACCAACTTCTGCGACAAAAACTTTAATCGGTTCTTTTCCAAACAGCTTTGAGAATCCTAAAAAGAGTCTGCCAAGTATTCCAAACATGCGATCAACCATTTCTCTTACATGATCTGGATCAAAACCAGTAACCTCAAACTCTTCGGCAAAAGATTGACTTGCAACATCTAATAGGTCATTCAAGTCGGATTTGCGAAAATCTCTAATCAAGACATGTTCTGCAACATCATTCATAATTGCATTTCCTCCATTTCAAAGAATTTCATAGTCTTATTCTTTCTCATACTTCTTCTTAATCTTCTCTACGTCTTCCAGATACTTCTGGAGACGCCTCTTCTCTATCTCCTTTTCAGGCAAAGTCTCCTGAGCAAATGCTAGAGATAAAACAGCCAAGAACAAGAAGAAACTAGCAAGTGAGAAAGATGCATAGACTGGCACCAAAGCAACATACTGAGTTGATAAAGATTGTATAATGCCAGAAACGAAAAACGGAATACTTCCTATCGCATAATACCTTTCCCTTGAACCCAATTCAGAAAAATCTCCCCACAGCACTGCGACAAAAATCGTCATGAAAATGCCTGCTGAAATACCGTCAACAACACCATAGAAATACCAAGATACAATAAAATTAGGCAATAGGCCTATTGCTGCATAAGCTAATCCTAATGTAGCAAATCCATAGATGGCTACACGCTTTCGTCCAACCTGATCAGCAAGAAAACCTCCTACAAGAACTGACAGTGATGTCAATACAGTTCCAACTGCTGTAATAGAATCGTAAAGAACTGGATCATTCTTTAAGAAGTTGTCTACTACAACAAGCTCAAAGGATACTAGAAGACTAAAGGCGAACCATGGAAGGAAATACAAGAGAAAGGATTTTGCTGTTAGAATTGAGATATATGAAACGCGTCTCTCATACACGTGCGCAGGCACTTGCCTCTCTTCCTGTTTTGACAGTAGAAAGAGCAAGCCAAGTAGTCTCCAGACAAACAGAAAGATGGAATTTGTCGCCAAGTCTAGCATACTTGATAAGACAATTATTGGAAGAAGAATGATGTCAGTCACCAAAAAGATTGCTCCAGCTGAAAGTCCTCGTTTTTCAATTGGAGTGCAGTCTGCAAAATATGCCAAGGCGGAGGGTATCCCAAATCCGAATGAAATGCCAAGAATAGAAAATGCAACAATAGCAGTTACTGCATTAGGATTGTAAGAAATAGTGATAGGAGCCAATGAGGAGATTGCGCCAAGTGTAATCCACAACATCAATAGACGATCCCTCTTTAACTTAGATGATAATAAAGATCCTAGAATACTTGAAAATACAACGCTACAAAAGACTGCTGTGCTAATCATTGTTGCAGAATCGCTTATTTCAGGCATACGTATTACAATATCTCTTACTCTCAAAATCAAAAAATACCATATGAATGCATTTAACAATAGAAGGGACTTTTTCCACAAGTCTCCGAGATTCCATCGTTTTGAGATATTCTTTCCAAACATATTCAATGATTTAAGCGCCTATCCTATAATAATTCTTGCAAATCCTTCTGTAGATGTGTTCAACAAGACTTAAATATTGAACAAATGTACAACATATATACAGAACAAATATGGTGAAAGCATGCAAAAACCAACACATAAGCCGAAAATCTATATGAAATGGTGGTTTTAGGCAGATATACATCGGTCATTATCCGAATATTGGATAGATGTTAGTATATATCATTTACTTATCTGTATCCTAAACCTTCGAAGATTTCTTCTTTCTCATATGGGATCGTTGAAGCAGCTGCAAACAAGAGAAGCTTCTGAGGATATTTAACTTTCTGAATGGCTTTTGAAGCTTTGTCGAAGTATTCTAACATTTTTTCCCGAGTTCTATTTAGGGCTTCTCTTGACAGTAGCATTTGCAAGTTTTCATTTGTGATTTTTTTCCTAGTCAGTATGGAAATTATTTTTGTTCTAAGGCTTGAATCACAAAGAGCATAAATTATCGGTAACGGTGGAAATTCTTTTCTTATTCTATGGCTGAATTCTCTTTGGTCCATTACATCCTGAAGATCATCTCTCAACGTTAACGTCATTCCCAAGAATCGGCCGTAAATCCCCAAGGTATCAATTTCACTTTCCATTCCTCCTCCTATGATGGCGCCAATTCGAGTGTGGGCGTCTACATCTGCCGACTTCATTTCTACTAAATGTAAATATTCTTTTGGTTTAATATTAAATCGATTTCGAAACCCCAGTTCCAAAGATTCAGCATCACCTAGTTCAAAAAATGTCTTTTTGATGATGCTAACTACTTTCTCCATTTTTTCTTTAGAAATTACGTTTTCCGAAATTTGGTTCAAGTGTATTAGTCCTTTAAAAAATAATGCATCTCCAGCGAGTAAGGCAACATCTCTACCGTACTTTCCATAAACTGTTGGTCGTCCATATTTTGTTTTTGATTCGTCAATGATGTCGTCATGTATGTCTGTGGCGCCGCTTATTAGTGACATTGGGATGGCTATGGGTGTCGTAACATATGGGTCTCCTCCGATTGATTCGCAGGCTAATGAAAGTAGTGTTGGTCTTGCGAGGTCGTTCCAGTATTTGGTCATGAAATATTTTAGTGCTTCTTTGATTTCTTTGCATTCTATTTTTTCTTTTAGGATTTCTTGTCTTGCCATTTCTAGGGCTTTGGTTCCTCTTTCTTTCAGGAGCGCTTGTATTTGTTTTGCTATTTTTTCGCTGTCTTCTTTCATTTTGTAGCCTCCAAATCTTTTTCTTGTAGTTGCTGTTTGAGAATGTTGTAGTATGTTTGTATGAGTTGTTTTCCTTTCTGTGTTATCATGTATGTTTTTCTGATTCTTCCTTTTTGGATTTCTCGTTTGCTTCTGACGTAATCGTTTCTTTCTAGTTTGTTAAGTAGCGGATATAATGCGCCGTGTCTGATTTTTATGCCATATAGGGTTTTGACTTTTTTTATGATCTTGTAGCCCCACATTGGTTCTGCCTGTACGAGCCTGAGGATATGGACATCCAATAGGTTTCTGACTATGTGTTGTACAAGTTGCTCCGAAGCGTTTTCTGTCAAGGTTTTCACCATTTTTCGCTAGGTTTTATTGTTGTTGTATGTTTGAGAAAAGGTTTTGGCTACTCTGCCCTATTGCCTCGTATGCTTTGGGTATGTACGAACGTTTATATTTGCGTTTAGTATCTAGTAAGTCTTGATATGTCAGAGAATAGACATATCGTACACACGTATAACGTGTGAACTGTAGAACAAAACGACATAAAAGAAATGGAGAACAAGCATATGGTGCAGAAAATGCGTGAAGTGCAAGTTAAGTTGATGAGGGGTTTGCTAGACCTAGTCATCTTACAGTTCTTACGCGTGCATCCGATGCATGGCTACCAAATAATTACCTATATCAGGAAGAACTTCGGCGTGTATTTTGGTCCAAGCACTATTTATCCGCTTTTAGGCCTATTAGAGGAGAAGGGTTACATTAAGAGCGCCTGGGACTTGAGTAATGATCGTCCACGGAAGGTTTACAGTTTGACGCATGAGGGCGAGAATCTGTTGGGCTTTACTGAGGCTTCGTTGAATCAGATATGCCGTAAACTCATGACGATGGGATTGAATAAAATAATAGTGAACAATGGCATTTCGACGTTTCCCTTAACAGCGCTGAAAACAGCAGAAATACATTAAAAAACCGCAGAATATTCCCCTCTTCTACACTTTTGTAGCATTGAAAGTAGTTAACATTCTTGATTTTGCATTTCTAAGTGTGCTGTTTTGCTCTCTCTACTTCCGTTTGATAGCTCTAGAAAAATTTTGTTTTTCATCATCAATTGCCGAAAGGAACTGTGTTTCTAGCCGTCTGTTTTTGAAACAGAAACCAATAAGAGTTCTGTTCGGATTCTCTGAATTGATAAAAATTGAAAAGCCTTTTTTCAAGATTTTCCTTTTCGTCAGCTTAGGATGATAAAGCATATTACATTTGTAGCAGGTATTAGCAAACCAGATAAAGGAGATTTTTCCATTACGCCGTAAAATTGATGAAGTCTTTCTTTCAATACTTGGTTTTAGTGTTGATGAGATTGACCGCATTCTTGACTATCTATATCCAGCTTTAGCCAACGAAATCCAACAGCTGAAAACACTAATGCAAGGACAAACACATAATAGATAATATCAGTCAAATAACTAGTAGGAAACCAATATGGAAACCTCGGAAACTTATCAAATAAGCCACGAAGAAATGCGAAAATATGCAGACAAATACGTAGCCGTCATGGACGGAAAAGTAGTGGCATCTGGAAAAAACCTCTACCAAAAAATCGAAGAACTAGAAAAGAAACACCCAAACAAAAAAATCATAGTCACTTACATCCCCACAGAAGACTTACTCATTCTATAATCCAGAAAAAGGACCGATGCTCTACATGAAAGAATACACTTTCCCCTACAGAAGAGAATATTAAACCCTAATCGGCGAAATCCATAGACCAATAGTCACAACCTACTTGCAAGCCAAAAACAAAACATGGAGAGGCTTCACGCTCTATGCAGATTCAGGCGCAGACATAACACTACTACCAAAATCAGCATGCAAAGGCTTGGGCTACAACCTAAAAACTGGAAAACCAGGATACGTAGGAGGAATAACACGCGGCAAAATCAAAGTCTACGTCCACGAACTAAACACAAAACTAGGCGAGGAAATATTCAAAGTTAAAATAGCCTTCTCCCAAAAAGAAGACATCCCACCACTACTCGGCAGAACAGACGTATTCGACTACTTCAAAGTCTGCTACGACAATAAAAGAAAAGAAACAACTCTCATCCTGCTTTAGCTAACGAAATCCAAACAACTTGGAAACACTAATGCAAGGATAACATACTTACGAACTAATAGTCTATTATAGTATAATGACAAAGCAACGCTTATATGTATGCAAATTATTAAATTGTAAATAGAAACTGGTTTACCAAAATGGAAGAACTAACAACAGTCTCCGCACGCATCCAAAAATCCCAAGCAGAAGAAATCGAACACCTCGCCTCAAAAAAAGGAACAGACAAATCCACCATAATACGTGAACTACTCGCCACAGCCCTAAAAAACAAAAGAATCGAAGATGCCTTAGACCAAGTTCAAACCAAAAAAATAACAGTGTGGAAAGCAGCAGAAATAGCTGACATCACATACAGAGAAATGCTAGAACTCCTCAGAACCCACAACATACCATTCCCACTCTCAGAACAAGAACTGAGGCGAGAAATTGAAGAAATCACAGGCATTACAAGAACAAGTCATAAGTAACGCAGGCCCACTTATTCATCTCGCCAAAGCCAACGCATTGCAAATCCTGCAAACACTTTATCACAGCATACTCATCCCAGAGGAAGTCAAAACCGAAATAGTTGACAAAGGCAAAGAAAAAGGACACTCCGACGCACTGCAAATCGAAAAAGCCATACAACAAGGCTGGATAAAAACCATACAAGTAAAACTAAACTCAGATTTTCAAAAAGCCGCAAAAACAGCAGGCCTAAGAAAGGCAGAAGCATCAGTAATACAATACGCATACCAAAACCATCTAACAGCTTTCTTAGACGACGAACCAGCCAGAATCTTCGCAAGAACTTTAAACATCACAATCCGCGGCACACTAGGCATCCTCATCCAAGCAACCAAAAACAACATCCTAAATCACCACGAAGCAATACAAACACTTGACAAACTAACAGAAACTATGTACATAAGCGCCGACCTCTACAAAATCATAAGAAAAGAAATCGAAAAACTAACCTAAAACAAAATGCTGGTATCGATGACAAGCTTCACTGTTCCTCGCCTTCAAAGACACTATTATACCTCCTCCTCAATCCAGCCTTAGCCAACGAAATCCAACAATTAAAAACACTAATGCAAGGATAAACACATTTATAGTATTATGCCTATACCTCTTAATGGGTGACTCCGTTTGGAGAAAACCACACTGCTAATCAAAAAATACGACAAACTAATGAGCCAACATCCTGGAAAATGGGTCGCCATCTCAGACAACAAAGTAATCGCCACATCTGAAAACATCGAAGAACTCACCCAAAAAATAAAACAACTAAACGACGTTCTCGTAGCCTACTCACCTACTCCTTCTGAGAAAAAAGTCGGCTACCTCCTCTAAACGAGGAAAACCCTTGAAACAAATCTTCAAAACAATCATCGACCAAGACGGATTCGTAAGACTACCCACCCGAATACACGGACCCCACAAAAGAAGCATCAAACTCATCGGAATCGTAGACACAGGCTCAAGCTATACAATAATTCCACCATTCGCCTGCCAACTACTCAACTTACCCTTATTTGATGAACAAACTCCAGAAATAACTGTACTCACCGGAAGCGACTACATACAAGCTCCCCTCAAAAAAGCCACAAAAATCGAAATACTCGGCAGCCAAATCCAAAAACGAAACATACCCGTCCTCTGCCACCACATTCCAAGAGGCGTCACAATCCTCGGCCACACCTTCCTAAAAGACTACAAAGCAACATTCAACTGGAAACAAAACACGTTCACACTTGAAGAAACAAAAACAACCAAGGTAAAAGGGCATTCTTGACTATCTATATCCAGCCTTAGCCAACGAAATCCAACAACTGAAAATACTAATGCAAGGATAAAGTACCGCTAACGTTTGAGTTGGTCTATTTCTTCTTGTATAGCCTTCTTCACATCCTGTTCCGACGCTGGTCCTAGCAGCTTAAGTTTGCCATTAATCAGCGGGTCTGTTGTCCCATGCTTTCTCACAGTCTCCAATGTAGGCTCGATTTCCACTATCTTTACTTTGTCACCGAAGCTTCTGGCAACCTTCTTGATTAAGTGATGCATGTAGCCGCTGACGGGACAAAAGAAATTCTTGAACAAAGTGACTTCCACCTTACCTTTTGAAGGCTTATAATTCAATTCTAACACTTTGACATCTACCTTTTCTTTTGAAAGCGGGAAATACATTAGTTTAAAGGGTCCATGCTCCTTAATCACCTTAAATCCTTGCTTAGTAAAGTGGCTATGATGCATATACTCTTGAAAATCTGTTGCATCGACCAAAATTCCCTTAAATCCCTGCTTCTTAAGGTCATTTTTCGCATAGTCAAACATCATTTTCCCATAGCCTTTACGCATATAGTCACGTAGCATTTCTGTGCAGTAAATGAATGCCACATTCGGCTCTGTTTCA
>Ga0315280_10001571_pt1 | contig 38957 bp, 36 predicted proteins | sample YL17G06_40_MG_FD_203697 | JGI IMG/M metagenome (GOLD analysis project Ga0315280, IMG submission 203697) | Sediment microbial communities from Yellowstone Lake, YNP, Wyoming, USA - YL17G06_40 | ecosystem: Environmental > Aquatic > Freshwater > Lake > Sediment | place: USA: Wyoming | collected... | reverse complement strand
TAGTCGCTTGCGGCTACGCCTCCGATTGGGAACCCATAGCCTTCATGCCCGTCGGGCATTGTTATCGACCAATTGTACAGGCCTGGAAGAGTAGCGACGTTTGCGCACTGCTGCAGGGTCGCGTCTGTCCGCATCTTTTCGATTAGGGCATCATCGGCGTAAATGCGTCCTGGGACGCGCATTCCGGGTTGAGAGTCCTTCGGAATCTCCCAAATGAACTTGTCAACGCGACGGATGGACACCCGCTCAGAACTATGCCCGTAAGCCCCTTGAGACACCTATATCACCAGCATTTGATTGCGGGAGAACAGCCATCCTATTTAATAGGGTTCTGAAAAACGAGCCGTGCTTTGGCGCTTGGACAACTCGATAGTCACGAAAGCGCTATTACTCGAAGTGTGAGATTACATAGTCAGAGGATGTTTGACGTGACAGATCGACGAAGTTTCTTCAAGAGGATGGCGACGGTTCTGCTCGGAGGAGCAGCCGGTCTCGTAGCTCTACCGCAAATCGCACAAGCACAGAACAGCGCTGGCCCCTTGGGACAGAAGCAACTGCACCTCATGTTGGCCGCGAAAAAGTTCATGGAAAAAACGGAAATGCTTCGGGCAATGGGAATATTCCAATACGGCAACGATGGCGAAATCTTGAGCGATTGGAGTGTAGCGCTCCCACCAGAAAACGAAATTAGCCCCGACGCCGATAACCTAGCACAACGAATCTTGGCCATGGTAGGCCAATAACCCTACCCATTTCCGGCGTTTATCAACAGCAAGTTTACGTCAGTGAATCTTCATCCTTATCTCGAGTTCGCGAATCACATCCTCTTGCTCAGCTGTTTGTATTGAGCCCTGCCGCTTTGCTCTAACAATTCGTATTGCCTCATCGGCCGCATATCCGTGAGAGACTAGATAGGCGGCTAGAACGGTGCCCGTCCGACCCTTTCCCTCACCACAATGAACCAGAACAGGTTTGGATTCCGCATTCTTCTGATCGATAAACGCGATAATCTCGTCCAGCTGTTCGACGGAAGGAGCCCCAGAGATATGAGAGTGCACGTACTCAAACCCCAACCGATTCACGACCTCGGGATTGAGAGGTGTTCCGGTCAAGGAAACTATGGCCCGGATTCCTTGCTCTTTTGCTGCTATTAGCTCAGTCTCCGTTTCCGGCCGACCACAACCGGCAACCTTGGACTTCTCAAGCCAACTGAAATTTGTCGGAAGCGCAGATTTCATGCTCATTCGAAAACCCTACCATTGTCCCATTAAGCGAGACAGTGATTTTACAATACCGACGACAGATTCCGCTTCCTCCCCTTTAGAACACAATTATCTAGGGAAGACAGTACCTCTTAGAACCCATGCCCAGACGCACAAGGACCAAGAGATACGGGATTTCGACAAGATCAGTTCACGCCGGAGAGGAAACAGATCCTACTTCTCGCTCTGTCGTGACACCGATCTATCAGACATCTACCTTTGAGTTTCCATCAACTCGAGTATTGCTTGAAGTAATGAGACGAAAGCGGAGGGGGAATGTTTACACTCGTTGGTGGAATCCCACAAATCAGGCGGCTGAAAGAAAGATCGCTGATCTCGAAGAGGCGGAAGAGGCTTTGCTGTTCTCTTCTGGTATGGGGGCGATTAGCAGCGCGATCCTGTCCGTTGTGTCTGCCGGGGATCACGTGGTTTCAATGCGGGACGTTTACGGCGCGACTTTCGAGTTCATGAGCGAGTTCCTAGCAAAGATCAATGTGAACGTAACATTCATCGACGCCAACCACCCGGAAGAGGTGAAGCAAGCGCTTCGAGACAACACCAAGCTGGTTTACTTGGAGACACCCACGAACCCCACACTGAAAGTCACCGATATTCAAGGAATCAAGAAACAGCTCGTCGGACGTAGAGCGAAGATCGCGGTCGACAATACATTTGCTACACCGTACAATCAGCGACCTCTCAAACTGGGTGCAGACATTGTTGTTCACAGTGCCACCAAATACCTCGGCGGCCACGCTGACATAACCGCTGGCGTCATCGCTGGGAACCGCAATTTCATCACGGAGGCATACGAGACCCGAAAGCTCCTAGGGGGCATACTCGATCCACACGCAGCTTGGTTACTCATCCGCGGATTGAAAACATTTGATTTGAGAATGCGTCGCCACAACGAGAACGGAATGAAGGTTGCTCAGTTCCTCTCGAAGCATCCGAAGGTTAGACAAGTCTTCTACCCCGGTCTGCCTTCGCATCCCAAATACAAGATTGCCAAGAAACAGATGCGAGGATTCGGCGGAATGCTCAGTTTTCTACCGCGCGGCGACGGCAAGTATGCGTCGCGAATCATCGACCGTTTGAGCCTTATCAAATTGGCCCCAAGCCTCGGTGGCGTCGAGACTTTGGCCTGCCAACCTTGGACGCTCTCACACTTCTACGTCCCGAAGAAGGAGCGGATGAAAGCGGGCATCGTCGACGAGCTGATTAGACTGTCGATTGGAATTGAAGATGCAGACGATATAATCGCGGACCTAGATCAGGCCTTAAGCGGCTAGTGATTACTGCCCCTGGACCTCTGTCACTTTCACCTCTCTCTTCGAGCTAAATCCCTGCAGCTCCTCGGTTCAAACGGCGATACATGATGGGGCGTACGATTCCTTCCTATCGAATAGCAATTGACATGGAGATTGCGAAATGGAAACCTTTCAAGGACGCCTTACGAAAACCCGAGAAAGACATCTTCGAGAACATGCTCCTACGATCGAAGCTCTACGCTTCAGCAGGCGGCATGGCAGTTCGACCAATCGTACTCGAAGCAATGGTCATGACGATTCTCCTAGACCATCACATACGGCTCTTAGAGTTAGCCGCAGAAATTGAAAGAATCAAGTCACCCGACACGCAAGAAGAACCCAAAGGCATGGAAAAATGGCTGGAAAGAAACTATTCGCTCGAACCGCCTCACGTTGACACATCAGAACCTACGACCCTAGATTAACATGCATAGCGTCGATCCGAATTCGAGATTGCATACACTACTTTTGTGCTTGTCATTCAAAATGAAGCCTTAGTCGCGATTATCACGTACTGCGGCGCGAGAAACGAAAGCGCAGGGGAATGCTTCCACAACTCCAGTCTCTTCAGGAAACTGAACACCCGCTTTTTTCTAAGGAAGCGTGAAAATGGAAACCAAGGACGATGTGTTCCAACAAACAAGCGTACAGTTCTTGGGCTCGCAGTTTATGAAGGATGCTAGGCTCCTGTCGACCTCGATGCCCTCATTCCAGAGATCGGTCTTCAATACAAGGGGTTCTTGGGCCGGAAGATTCCTGATAATCTGTGTGATCAGTTCTCCATACACTTCGCGAAACGCAACATCCTTGAAGGCCACGGTTTCTGTTCTTTTGACGCGGAAGCGAGGAGCGACCTTGTCCCATGACTGAAATATCTTAGCTTCCTCTTCTGAGAGCAACTGTGTTCACGCTCAATGAATGCCATGGAGACTGTGTGCGTCTTCAAGTCCCGAATTTTGGTGAGACGTACCTCATTGACGCATGGAGAAAGGCTTTGGCACCCAAGGTTTTGACCCAGTGGGACAACAGCATGAGCGACTCGCCTCGCTGGTTAATATTCGGGCATGCAGGTGCCATCTGTCATGCGCATCTGTATTGCTCGGCTCCTCATGATTTAAGTCAGCGGGACGGATTACTTGGTGTTCCAAGTCCCCGATTAGAACGAGGAAATTATGTTCGATTGAAGGGACATGGTCACAAACTGGCAGTGTAGTCTTGCCCACCCCAAACAACTATCGATACTACAGCGCCGCAAGACATCGGCTAATCTCATTCTTGCGGACCCAAGGCTACAAGCCCCATCCGAACGAAGTCTACGCCCCCGACCCCGAACACTGCTGGGTAGACGTAGCGGCTCTCAAGGGCCAAGACTACTGGGCATTTGAATACAAGTCACGAGTCGATTCTATGCGACGTGGACTAGCGCAGTGCTGTTCGTATGCTAATGCGTTCAATTACGTGGTGCTGGTCGTCGACCGCAATCGCGTAACGAGAAGTCCGTACTTCAACAAGCTCAGGACTCATGGCTTCGGAGTCTGGAAGCACGATGGAAGCAGATTTTACTCTCTTCTTCACCCAAAGAGACAAGCTCCCCTGAGAAACGTAAGGTGCGTTGTAGAACGACAATTCAAGAACATTGGGGCTGGACCTACTGAAACAAAAGCAGTCTCTCTGACAAACTGGCTTCAACCGGCCGGTTGACTACCTTGCCGAGTGAACAGTTCTAATCGAATGGTCCTTCCACTCAGTGATCAGATCTAATGCTTCAGTGAGAGAACTTACAGTGGCTTCCGGCCTAACATGACTCGTGCCCTCCGCCTGCTTTCGTAGAACATGAATTGTGCGCATCCCGAGGTTCTTCGCTCCAGTTACGTCGGCATGCAGGGAATCACCCACAAAGACCGCCTCAGATGCTTTGACACCAAGCGCTGCAAGTACCCGCGTGAATATCTCGGCTCGTGGCTTCCTTATTCGCAAAGCCGCCGAGGTCACTATAACCTCAAAGAATCTCTTGAGATCCGCCTTGCGTAGAATCGCATGGACAAACCAATCGCTCTTGGAGTTCGAAACAAGTCCCATCTTGAAGCCAGCCGCGTGGAGCGCCGTGAGGGTTTCGATGGCATCAGGGTAGGGTTGCCAATCCGCGACTTCGGGTCGGTAGAATTCCATCATTGCCTCCTCGACCAAATCCACACCCAGAAACTCTAGCTTTGATTTTCGGAGCACTTTCGAAATGATATCCTGCATCGGTATTTCGATTTTGTAAAAGTCGGCTGTGGCAGAAGCATCTTCGAAGGCACGAACAAACGTCTCAGCGAATCGCTGAAAATCTACCTGGAGATCTTTCTTAATCAGGTAATTGTAGAGTGACTCAAGGTTGGCTTGGAAGACATCCTCCCATGGCTTGCTGAGGTGAACCAGAGTATCACCCAAGTCGAGGAGGACGGCCTGAAGCAATCAAATCACGTATCGACAGCGGTCAGGGAACGGCTTGACATTCATAACTCTTTGTCAGTTCTCGCAAAAAGGTAGTCGAGTTGTTATAAGTGAGGCCACGACTGAGGAAGTACTCGTGCTCTAGTTGCCCTCTAGTTCTACTGGCATCACGTTCTACGGCGGTGTAAATGAAATCGGTGGAAACAAGATACTCATTGAGGACAAAGATACCCGAATAATGCTCGACTTCGGCATGAGCTACTCTGACCGACGCAGATTCTTCTTCGACCCAATGCTCTCGCCGGGTGACGAAAGGGATTTGCTCGAATTTGGCATACTCCCAAAGATCAAAGGAATCTATGAGTTCGAAGAATCCAAGCCTTCAATTGACGCAGTCATACTCTCGCATGCACATGGGGATCACTGGGGCTACATCTCCTTCCTGAAAAGGACCATCCCAATCTATTGTGGAGAAACCTGTGCACAGATACTCGAGGGAGTCTCAGCGACAAGAGCCCGGCGTTTCGAGTCTGATATTCGCGGAATCCAATTTCAAACCTTCAGAACTGGGAAAACGATTACGATAGGTTCGATTGATGTAACGCCCTGCCATGTTGACCACTCCATCCCAGGCGCATACGGCTTCGTCATACGAACATCACAAGGAGTGATAGTCTACTCGGCCGACTTTAGGATGCACGGAACCAAGCCACAGATGACCCAAGATTTTATTGAACTTGCTTCCAAGTCCGATCCCGAGGCGTTTCTTGCCGAGGGAACAAACATTCTGGGAGGAGAGGTCATGAGCGAACCAGATGTGAGAACAAAGCTCAATTACATCGTTTCAAACACAAAGAACATCGTCCTGGCGAACTTCTCCAACGTCGACGTAGATAGAATACGCACCTTCTATCAGGTGGCCAAAGAGAATGATAGAACTCTCGCAATTTCGTTGAAGCAGGCATTCGTTCTAAACCAACTTTCTTCAGATCCAAAATTGGACCTGCCGCGAGTCTATTCGGATGAAAATACCGTAGTTTTTCGAAAAGCGAAGAAACGATATTACGATTGGGAAGAGGAAGTGATGTCGCGCGCAACGACTATCGACAGTGCAGAGCTGAGAAAGGAACAGGGCAAATTCGTGGTAGCCTTCTCAACGCCGGACTTCAAGGAGTTGGTGGACATTCGTCCGGATCCCGGAAGCGTGTTTGTGCTCTCAATGTCAGAACCCTTCAACGAGGAACAAGAATTCGAGTTCGAACGATTGCAGAACTGGCTCGATCATTTCGGTCTCCCCATGTACCACGTACACTGTTCAGGTCACATAATGCCTAGCGAACTCAAAAGAAGCATAGAGAAGGTTAAGCCGCGAAGACTGTTCCCCATTCACACCGAGCATCCAGGATTGTACGCGAAGTACATGTCAGATACAGCGGAAATCGAAACGCCCTCAAAAGGAAAAAGATACGATCTGAGACCCTAGACTAGTTTCGTTCGAATTCGACACGAAGCGTCATACCCTTCAGTTCTTGAGCGATCTTCCTAACCATCTGCAAGTTCACAGGCATATTCCTCGGCATTCTGCCAGTCAAAATGACCTTCGTCTCCGTGCTACCGTCCGGAATCCAGACCGTATTAATCGTCAAAATTGATAGCGGGCTGAACAGGTCTTCGAGGAACTCTCTGTCATCACCGCCAAAACTGATTAGCCTGACCCGTTTACCGAAAGTTTCGCCAAGATCCCTGACAACCTTAGCACCACCGCCCAAAAGCTTCGGCATGTCTTTCCTATCGACAAGAACTGCCATCATATCTTCGGCTTCAACAGAACGATGATAAGTTACATCTTCGAGTATCGGGTTGTCCTTTTCAAGCTCCACGATTCGTTGAATGACCTTCAGATCTAACTCTGTGACTTGCCCCTTCTCCACCTTTTCCTCACAGCGCCGGCAAAGGATGCCGGATTTCACGCAGAATGCGTCTAGGATTGTTTTTACCATCCAAGCTCATCTTAGTCTTGTCCCAAGATCGTGGTTCGACTGAGCGTTCTCGATGCCCGCGTCATTTGTCAGCACGACGACAAACCTGTATTTGAAGATACTTGATTTCTCGCGGACATCAATGGAAACGAAGACCGATTCTGAATTTCTGAGGGCCATTTTATTACCTGACGCAGTGAGTCTAGAGGTCCGACCTTCGCGGGCGATGATTGTAGATGAAGCTCTTCGAATATGAAGCGAAAGAGATAGCGCAACAATACTCTCTTCCGATCCCAAAGGGAATCACCGCATCCACCCCCCAAGAAGCACGAGACGCATTCCTGAAACTCAATCAACCTTCAATGATCAAAGCTCAGGTTCTCGTGGCTGGACGTGGAAAGGCTGGCGGAATCAAGCCTGCGTCCAATCCTGATGAGGCCTTTGAGGTCGCGAAATCCATTCTCTCAATGATGATCAAAGGTGAACGTGTTGGAAAAGTCCTTGTCGAGCAGAGGTTAGCAAGCAAACACGAACGGTATGTGAGCATCGTTGTGGACCGAGCCGATAGATGTTACACGCTCCTATGTTCTACGGAGGGTGGGGTGGATATCGAACAGGTTGCCGAGGAGCAGCCGAACAGGATAGTTCGCCATCAAATCGACCCCTTGATCGGTCTACAAGAGTTTGAAAGCCGATCGATTGCAAAACAATTAGGCTACTCTGGAAGACAGATGAATCAGCTGATTGCTGTAATTGGTAAGCTCTACAAAATCATGATAGATTACGATGCTGAGCTCATCGAATCCAACCCGTTAATTGAAACAGAGAATGGGGATCTAGTCGCGGCGGACCTCAGAATCTTGGTTGATGACAATTCCCTTTTCAGACATCCCAAGTTTCTAGAACGGATGAGGACTTTCGAGCCCGACATGACGGAGCTTGAGGTGAAGGCTCGAGAGAAAGGTCTCGCCTACGTCGAGCTTGATGGCAATATCGGGATAATTGGGAACGGCGCTGGATTGGTGATGGCTACTCTAGATATGATCATGGACTACAAGGGGACGCCTGCTAACTTCTGCGATGTAGGAGGCGGCGCAAGCGAGGAGCGCATAGCGGCAGCACTGGAGATCGTGCTCGCAAACCCAAGAGTCAAGGTCTTACTGATCAACATAATGGGTGGGATCACGAGATGTGACGATGTTGCTCGCGCTATTCTGGACATTCAAAAGAATATGGGTATCACGAAACCAATGGTGATTCGGCTCGTCGGTACCAATGAGAAATATGCACAGAAGATTCTCGCGTCAGCCAGTATCCCTTCGCTGAGCACTATGGAGGAAGCAGCAGCGAAAGCTGTCGAGCTGATCTCAAAGGTGAGCTGACATGGCAATACTCGTTGGAAAGAAGACTACGGCAATCGTACAGGGGATCACGGGCGCCCAGGGGAGCTTCCACACTCAACTCATGCTCGAATATGGAACTAAGATAGTTGCGGGCACTTCCCCAGGAAAGGGGGGCGCCGAAGCGCATGGACTGCCAGTCTTCGATACAGTACAAGAAGCAACGAGCCGCTTCAAGATCAATGCTTCAATAATATTCGTACCAGCTCCCTTCGCTAAGGATGCAGCTCTAGAAGCGATTGACGCAGGCCTCAACCCGGTCGCAATCATCACTGAAGGCATACCAGTCAAAGATGAAATCCAAATAATGGAGGTCGCAAGGCTGAGAGGAACGACGATCATTGGTCCCAATACTCCAGGCATCATAACTCCAAAGGAATGTAAGCTTGGCATAATGCCTGGTCACATATTCAAACCCGGAAGAGTCGGATTGGTCTCAAGAAGCGGGACACTAACCTACGAAATCGCGGCCAGCCTAACGCAAGCGGACCTCGGACAGACCACCTGCCTTGGGATTGGAGGAGACCCTGTGGTCGGTTTGAATTTCGTTGACGTGCTGAAGATGTTCAGGAAAGATCCAAAGACGAAAGCTATCGCCATGATTGGCGAGATTGGAGGAAACGCTGAGGAGAACGCCGCCGAGTATATCAAGAAGACAAAGTATCCAAAACCCATCGCAGCATACGTGGCGGGACGAGCTGCGCCTCCAGGCAAGCGCATGGGTCACGCTGGAGCAATCATTACTGGGAAAGCGGGAACAGCGGAAACAAAGATCGAAGCTCTCCGAGGCGCAGGTGTGCGAATCGCTATGAAACCGGGCGAAATCGCAAAACTCCTAAAGAAACGCTGAAGCCGAACCAAGAACGTGACGCACTCCTACACATTGAATTAATAGCGCACCGTCCGAACGTACGCCTGAAAGGCGGTTACCGTTGCTTAGGCGCACGCATTACACGGACGAGATTGAAGCAGTGAAGGGGGAGACGGTCGTCCTCGCCGGTTGGGTTCATGAAATAAAGGACCTCCCGAAAGTCCGGTTCATTTGGCTGAGGGACAGGCAGGGCATCGCTCAGATTACAATCTCAAAGTCGAGTGCGTCACCGCAGATTCTGAAGACTTCTGAGACGCTTGGACGAGAGGACGTTATCGCCGTCCAAGGAACCCCCGTAAAAGAGAGGGTCGCGAAGGTGGGCTCTGAGATCACCCCAACACAACTTGAATTAATTGTCAAGGCGGAGTCAGCGCCTCCCCTTGACATCTCGGGAAAGATTGAGGCAAACCTCGACGTTCGTCTTGACTGGCGCGTAATCGACCTTAGGAGAAAAGAGAATCTAGCGATCTTTCGAATTCAATCGAAGCTTGTTGAAGGAATGACTGAGTATCTCAACGCCAACGGCTACCTTCAAGTGTTCACGCCGTGTCTCCTCGGAGGTACGTCTGAAGGTGGGTCCGAAGTCTTCAAAACAGATTACTTCGGGAAGGAAGCTTTCCTGAGACAGGACCCGCAGTTGCACAGGCAATTGTGCATCGCTGCGGGATTCGATAAGATCTACGACCTTGGTCCCAATTGGCGGGCTGAACTCTCGCATACCACTGTTCATCTTTGCGAGCATCGCGGCATGGCCGTAGAATTCGGTTTCATGAATGATGAAACCGACATGATGCGAGTCGAAGAAGAACTCATAGTTGCCACAATGAGCAAGGTCAAGAAGGAATGTGCGAATGAGCTCGAAATTCTGCATGTTGACGCACAAATCCCCAAAACCCCCTTCCCAGAAATGAGATTCCCAGAAATCTACGACATTCTTGGGCAGTATGGCAAGAAACTCCCACAAAACAGGGACCTAGACAAGGAAGGGGAGACCATTCTCTGCCAGTATGTTCGAGAGAAACATAAGACCGACGCGTTCTTCGTCAACAGGTTCCCATTCAAAGTGAAACCCTTCTACGTTATGCGCGTCGACGACGACCCACAATGGGCTCGAAGCGTGGACTTCGTTTACAGGGATCTGGAACAATCATCGGGTGGACAACGCGAACACCGGTACGAGAAAATCATGAGTCAATTGAGAGAGAAACAGATCAACCCTGAAGGCATGAGGTGGTTCACAGACTCTTTCAAGTTCGGTGTCCCGCCACACGGTGGTTTATGCTTGGGAATAGAGAGATTGACAATGTCGTTTCTCGGATTACAGAACGTGAGAGAGGCGTCCCTATTTCCAAGAACACCGGAACGGTTACTCCCATAGAACCGCCTCTATCAAAACGCAGCAGGAAACCAACCTAGAAGCAGCTGCTTTCGAAATGTTAAGTTGTGCATCCAACAGACAAGATCTGAATCTCACGAGGACCAACAACGGTTAATATGAGCGGTTTTCTGCTGATAGCTCTCAAACCCTGAGGAATAAAATCGTGGTTTCAAAAGACGAAGTCATGATCGCCCTCAAGGATGTGATTGATCCTGAACTTCACATCCCCATAGTCAACCTCCAAATGGTGAAGAATGTTGACATTGAGGGTGACAAGGTCAAGGTCCTAGTTGCACTCACCGTGAGCGGTTGCCCTCTATCCAAGACGATATCAGGAGATATTGAAAAGGCTCTGAAGAAGCTGCCCGGCGTCAAATTTGTTGACGTTGAGACTACGGTCATGACCAAGCAAGAGCTCGAGGGAGTGCGCAAGAAAATACAATCACAGATGGCGACTGCACAAGCACAAAAGACGGGTCCAGGCATGCCGCCTGGAATTAACCGCCTTGAACGGAAAGGTATCCGAAACGTAATCGCAATAATCTCGGGAAAGGGTGGCGTAGGCAAGTCCTTCGTAACAGGTTTCCTCGCCGTGCAGCTGGCAAGGTTGGGTTATAAGGTCGGCATTCTTGACGCTGACGTAACAGGCCCGAGTATGGCGAAAATGTTCGGCCTGAAGGGCCCACTCAACGTTACAGCCGATAAGGAGGTTCTTCCGGCGATGACTAAGACCGGAATTAAGGTCGTCTCAATGAACCTAATCCTCGAAGAACCCCAGATGCCAGTCATCGTTAGGGGGCCGATCATCAACAGCGTCATCCGACAAATGTTCCAAGACATAGAATGGGGAGATCTCCACTTCCTGCTCGTTGATTTGCCCCCGGGAACATCTGACGCCCCCCTAACGGTATTTCAGTCGCTGCCCTTACAAGGGGTCATTGTGGTGACGACACCACAAGACTTGGCTCTAATGGTGGTCGGCAAAGCGATCAATATGGCCAAGACCCTAAGCGAGCAGATCGCACCAGTCAAGATCCTTGGCTTGATTGAAAACATGAGCTACGCCATATGTCCCCATTGCGGCGAAAGGATGGAGGTTTTTGGAAAAGGCAAGTCGCAGGAAGCAGCGAAGAAGGCCGGCATACCGTACCTTGGCTCAATGCCATTGGACCCTGAAATCGCGAAGTTAGCGGACGAAGGGAAGATCGAGGAATACGCCAACCCCTTGTTCGAGGAAGTGACGAGAGCCGTAAGAGTCAACGCCACCAAACTACTTGAACCCATACCTGGCGCCATGCCCATCGCATGGATAGAACAAAAGAGCGCTAGCTAGCAAGAGAACACGAGAACACACATCCCCGGTTAAAGACTACAGACTAAGGTTAATAGGCAAGAGAATTGCGAACTTCTCTCGAAGAACAAGGGAATCTGCCGGAGCGAGGTGAACTGAAAATTGGTTACCAAAGAAGAGCTGATAACGGTTCTGAAGGACTGCTACGATCCTGAGATTCCGCTCAACATTTGGGACCTAGGGTTGGTTTACGATATCAACATACAAGAGGATGGGAACGTTGGCATCAAGATGACTCTAACGGCACCCGGATGCATGATGGGCGGCATGATTGCCGAAGAAGTCAAGGCGAAAATCAAGGCAGTCAATGGAGTCAAGGATGCAAAGGTCGATCTTGTATTCGACCCACCGTGGACTCCAGACAAGATGAGTGAAGAAGCGAAAGCTCAGATGGGAATAGCGTAGGACGATAGTCCTACTCTTCTCCCTTTGTGCTCCAATTATCTAATTATCTATTGTACAGCAAGCTCAGGCTGAGTCCTACTTAGCCCCGAGTTCACGTTTCTTCCAGCGCAGATTGTGACCGTGACATTTCCTGCAACGATTGGAAGGACCAGGGTTGCGGGCGCCGCAGTCGCGGCAGACTTTGTAGTGGAGTCGTACTTTCTGGGCTAGTTGTTTCTTGACGACGTCAGTGATCGGCATGAATGTTCACTTTGGTGATGTTCGCTACGTGAAACCGGGAGGACCCATATATACCGTACGCTGTGACCTTCATGCATCTCCGGATAAGTCAGATGGACTGTTGCGATGACAGCAACTGGAACAGCGGATTCGCTCGATAAGGTCGCGAGTGAAGTACTGATCTGCGACAAGTGTCGCCTTTCCGAAACGCGGAAGCAGGCTGTTCCAGGCGAGGGCTCTAAAGCTGCAAGTGTTATGTTCGTTGGTGAAGCTCCCGGAGAACAAGAAGACGTTCAGGGTCGACCGTTTGTTGGAGCTGCAGGGAAACTCCTAACTGAACTCCTTCAATCGATTGGCCTACGCCGTGATGATGTCTACATAACAAACATCGTGAAATGTAGGCCACCGAATAATCGTCCGCCACGAAAGGATGAATCTGCTGCGTGCAGACCGTACTTGGACCGGCAGATTTCGCTCTTGCGTCCTAAGGTGATATGCCCAATGGGCAATTCGGCTATTCATGCTCTAATTGATTCCGAGCAATCGGTGACGACGCTACATGGCATCCCGTTTGAGGTCGAGTCGATAACGTACTTTCCGATGTATCATCCGGCGGCGGCACTCTACACCTTCAGCTTGAGAGGAGTAATGGAAGAGGACTTCAGGAAGTTACGTGCACTCTTGGATTCCTTGGCCACTTAGAGCAGCTGCCGACTCCTAGTCCTCTTCTGACCTAGGCTTGTTTCCTAGGATGGACTCGACGCGCTGCATGGCGTCTGCACTGAGCTTCTGTGCGACCTCAACGGCCTTCATGTTTTCAATGACTTGCTCGGGTCTGCTTGCTCCCGTGATGACCGTGCTGACATTCGGGTTCTTGAGACACCACGCTAATCCGAGTTGCGCCAGCGTGCAGCCAAGATCTTCCGCTACAGGCTGCAACTTCTTCACTGTCTCAAGGTTCTGGGGGGTGACAACGTATTCGCGTAGCCACTCGTAACCTGGGAGCGTTGCTCGGCTTTGAGGCGGGATTCCATTGTTGTATTTGCCACTGAGCAGACCTGACGCCAAAGGGCTCCAGATAGTTGTCCCCAAGCCTATCTCCCGATACAAGGGCGCGTATTCTTTCTCTACGCGTTCGCGATGAAGCATGTTGTATTGTGGTTGCTCCATCTGCGGCGGGGTCAGATGATGCTCACGCGCCAGAGCATAGGCGCGCATGATGTCAGCTGCGCTCCACTCCGAGGTACCCCAATACAGAATCTTACCTTGGTGGATCAAATCGTCCATTGCCCGGACCGTTTCTTCAATCGGTGTGTTTGGATCGGGGCGGTGACAGAAGAATAGATCTAAGTAATCTAGCTGGAGCCGCTTAAGAGAGTGGCGACACGCTTCGTAGATGTGTTTTCGAGACAACCCCAGTTCGTTGGGTCCTTCTCCACCCCAGAAGACTTTGCTTGAGACGACTATGTCTTCTCGTTTCCATCCCAGCTTCTTTATCACGTTGCCCATGACAGTCTCGGCGTTTCCATGCGCATATGCCTCCGCGTTGTCGAAGAAGTTCACTCCTGCATCGTAGGCAGCAGACATACATTCGAGCGCCATATCCTCGCCAACTTGCCCACCGTAGGTGACCCAAGCGCCAAGCGATAGCTCGCTGACTTTGAGACCTGCACTACCCAAACGACGATAATTCAATGCAACACCAGTCCCTTTCCCAGAATCTCACTCCAATATTAAGGCGGTGCTGATTTAGTTTCATCCAGTTAGGCGGGCTCTAGAGATGTCGCCGGCCTTTGGGCTATAGTAGAGATCAAATGCAGCGTTGGCCGCAGCGACAAGAAATAGAAGTCCGCTGACGAGAACAGACACACGCCCCATCGACGCTACCGGCGCGATAAATGGCAGTACCATCGATGCTGCGGCACCAGAAGCAAACATCGCTGCTTTCCTGCCACTGCTTGCTGAGCGAAGAGACTCTGGATCAACCTTCAAAGCCAACACGGGAAATTGATTCGCCAAGGTACTAAAGAGGGGCAGCTTCAGTTTGGAAACAGACGACTTTGCTAAGAAATAGTATTTGAAACGTACTCCCACCAGTCGGCCTGTTATGTAATGTGCAAGCCCATGCGGGAAGAATACAAAGCATCCCATTGAAATCAAGTACAGAAGAAATCTGAGCGGTGTACTGGGCGCATACGCCGTTGACAAGAGTAGATAGAATGCGAGAAGGACGCCCAAGACTTCAACTGCGTTGCCGACTCCTGTGGGAACTCTGAGTCGGGCCAAGGCGCACTATTCTCCGGCGACAGTCATGTCTAGCACTTGAGTTGTCGGAGCGTATACCGGGCCCGCGTTCTCCAAGTCGTTAGCCCGCAAGTCCATCCTGCCTTTCAGCATGTCGAAGAAGTTTGCTGAAACAATCACGCCCTTGACGGCTCTTCCGAGTTCTCCGTTTTCTATCAGAAAAGCGCTGGCAACTGTGGCACTTAGGTCACCGCTGATCGGGTTCGATAACCATTCGCCTATGGTTTCGACGATGTAGAGCCCTTTTCTTGTTTCTTTGATTACCTCCTCGGGGGTCGCGCTCATCGGTTTCACGACTAGGTTGTTGGGATACGGGATTGGCGGTCTCATGTAGTTGGGTGGTGTGGAGAATCCCCCTACGTCTCTGTGAGCGTTCCCTGTGGAGGGACGCTTCTCCCTGTTGGCTGTGTAGTTATCGTATAGGAAACATCGTAGGATTCCCTTTTCGATCACGGGCGTCCGCTTTTGCGGCGTACCTTCGTCGTCAAAATGTCTACTCCCGACGCCCGCTGTCATCTTTCCTTCATCAATAACGGAGACCTGCTCACTTGCGATAGCCTGTCCAATCTTACCCGCCCAAGGAGACCTGTTTCTTTGAACAGCGTCAGCAGTAATCGTTCTCGTGAGCATGGCATCGACGACACTGCCAAAGGTGTCGTTGCGCCACACCGTGTCCATCTTGCCTTTCGGAATTGGCGCGGCCTTCACCATTTTGATCGCCCTCTCAGAAACCTCCTCAGCGCGACGTGCAGTTTTGAGTCCATTCCATGATCGAGATATGCTGCTTTCGTGGCTGACCCCTCTCTCATCAGTTCCTCCAGCCTTGACCGCAATCCACGATACCGCTATCGTCTCCTTTCTCTCAAGTTTGCAGCCATGACTGTTCGAGATAGCGTTTGACAGAACGGCAGTCGATATGTATCCTCTCGTGATTGCTAGCGACGGGTCAATCTCGTGTACGGTGTCGACTGCGAGTCTGACTTCACCTACCATGTCTTTTGCGGAGAGCTGTTCAATCTTTTTGTCGATGACTTTCTCCACTGACGCCTTCCCGTACCTGCGTGGAAACGAGTTCCAATCGGGATCTTCCGTGTTGGCTTTGGCGATCTTCAAAGCTTGTTCTGCCGCGTACTCGATGTCTTTATGGTCTAGTGATGAGACCGAGAAGAAACCGATCCGTTTGTCGATAACCCCGCGAACACTCAAGCCTGCTATGGTGTTGGTCTTGGTGGCTTCGATGAAGTTCCTGTAAATGATATCGCGTCTCGTGATCTTGGTGCTGAGGGCTTCGGCTTCATCGAAACCCTTCTTCATTGCCAATCTTACAGCGGTTTCCGTGGCGGTTAGGATTTCGGTCAATCCGTCCTTCCTCCAATGGTCAGCTTCCCTAACCGGACATGGGGGCCACCATCGCCGACCTTTGCCATTTGCCCGTCCTTTCCGCAGCCGCCGAAGACGCTTGTGGTGACGGTGAAGTCCTTCCCGACCGCCTCGATAGTTTTCAGGGTTTCCAGAACTTTGCCGGCGAGGGTGACCGCGCGGACCATGTGTTTCAATTCACCTTTCTCGATCAGGTAGGACGGCCCGGCCCTGAAAGTAAACGTGCCCCCTCCCACATCTACTTGACCGCCCAGACTTCCTCGTCCGCGAATGTAGAATCCGTGGTCCACACTTTTGACAAGCTCATCGAAGGAGAGGCCTCCCGGTTGCATGTACACATTCGTCATTCGGACGATTGGTTTGTGTTCGAAGCTCTGGGCCCTAGCGTTGCCGGTTGGTTCTAAGCCAAGCTCGGTCGCGGTGTCTCTTGAGAGAAGGAAACCTTTGAGTCGCCCCTTCTCCAGGATAGTTGTCTTGGTCTTTGGCACTCCTTCATCATCAAAAGGAACCAAGTACCCGCCTTCAATCTGGCCGTCATCGAACACAGTTACCGATTCATCAGCTATCGAATCACCTAGACGCCCATCAAGAACAGACTCTTTCGTGGTCACCAAATCGCCCTCTGAAGCGTGACCCAATGCCTCGTGTAGAAAGAGTCCAATCAAGTCTGGATCCAGGATAGCTGGATAGGTGCCTGCTGGAGGCATAGGAGCCGCAACCACTTTGGATGCAAGTTTTGAAACCTCGGCGGCGAAAGAGTTCCAATCACCGCCTTCAATGAACTCGTATCCGGCACACTGCGACCTTTGTTCTGGTACGCGTTCCATCGCACCGTTTGCGGCCGCGACGCTGACTTGACTGAAGCCGGAGGTTGTGACGTCGGTCTTGACCTTGGTTCCCTCTGACGATGTGAAGAACCGAATGTCATGCAGGAACCCAAGTCTCGAAGAGGAGTTTTTGATATCTGCTCCTACGATTGCTGCCTTATTCGCTTCCAGAAGTACCTTGATCTTGACGTCGGGAGAAATCACATCAGGATCTGTTTTGACCGGAAGCTCCACGGTTGCTTCAATGGGTTTTACTTTGGCTAAGTTGATTGTAGTTGACAGTTTCTTCGCCGCTTTGGCCAGCCGAACGGCCTCACTGACCTTTTGGCGCAGCACTTCCTTGGTTAGGATAGTGGAGGAGGCGATACCCCAGGCACCACCCAAGAGAACTCTTATGCCTACTCCTTTGGAGAGGTCTGATTCGTAACTGCGGAGTGATCCGTTCTCCGCGGTTATGAGAGTCGTTCGCACTTCATGGAAGCGCGAATCGGCATAATTGGCGCCAAGGTCTCGCGCCCGGTTGACTAGATACTTTAGCAGATCGTCCATGCAGGTAGACTTCCGGTTGGAAGCCAGTATCGCATTTGCATGACAATACATACTCTTGCTGAATGAGCACTACTTTCTTTCGCGAAGATCCCAGATGCCAAACTCACCTATTGTCTGGGACGTCTCGACCGGGTTGTACCATTTCCTCTTTGTCCCAATAACCGACCTCATCTTCCAACCCGTGGTCTTCGGTTCTTCATCAATGGCCTTCAAAAGCCTATCAGTCTTTGAAATCAGATCTTGGCGATCAACATCTGTGAGATTCTTAAACTGATCAACATACGGCTTCAAGCGTCCAAGATTTTCAGTTACCGTGTACCAGAAACCCCAATCTGACGCCAGTTTTGTCGCGATGAATTTTCCATTGATCTTGTTCTTCTCCTCTTGGAGTGAGACTTCGTGTGCTCTTAGAAGTAGCATTATATCCTTGACATCCTTCTCGTCTGGAAAAACTATCTGCACCTTCTCAAGCAACATGTCAGTCGGTGTAATAGTCGGCGAATCAAAGTCTAAGCGACCTCTGAACTCAAGCGGATGATTGGCTGCGAGCAACTTGTCGAAAAAGACGTCGACGTAAAACCATCCTTTCGGATGGAAGTATATCTGCCTCTGTGTGGCAGCGCTCGACATCGTCGTTGGCCTCTTTTCGTAGCCCATCTCTTGAAAGAAATCTTTCATCTTCTTGCGGAACTTGGAGTAAGACATGAGATCCAGATCCGTAAACTCCTGCTGTCCTTCGCCGAGCCTCGCTAGCTTTTTGGCGAAATCCAAGAACTCCATGCAATGGATCCTGATTGCAACTCCACCAAGGAGCCGGAGCGGGATCCCCCGCTTCGTTGCCTCGTCAACCAGCCGACTGCCCTCATCAATGAAGACCTCTGTCGGGATAATGCCGCCCCATTCCTTCGGCATCTCGATAGTACGTTCTTCCAAACACTCGTCACCTATCCAAAATCCTCAGATACGAGCTCTAAGGCTGCGTGAGAACTTTTACCTTTCGCTTGCAGAAAATTCATAACAGTAGCCAAGGCCTCATGTGGTTTCGAGAGCAATAGCATTGTTTCGCGACGAAGTTAAGCTAATGCGAATTCGAGACGCTATGCGTCAAGAACGGCTTGACGCGCTGATCCTGCGTATCCCGGAGAATGTCACTTATCTTTCGGGCGCTTGGTGCGGACGCGGGCTGACCTACTTGGTCTTCCCGCTGGAAAAGGATCCCGTGCTCATTCATCCCGGCGGTGAAACATTGCCACCGACTTGGGTTTCGGATGTCAGGTTCTACAAATGGGAGAACTTCGAACACCTAGGGAGCTCACTCGAGGTCGGCAAAGAGAGCGTTCACAAAGCGCTTCTTGATCTCGGAATCAGTTCTGGAACCATCGGAGTAGAGCAAGCGTGGGAGCTCGTACTCGGAACGACTCTGCGCTATGAAATGAATGTTCTCGGAGAGAAAACGCTTGCCGCCTTGAGGCAGAAACTTGCGGGACACTCTCTGAAAGACGCCTCAGCCCTACTCACTAAGGCTCGATCGATAAAAACGCAGGAAGAAGTGAGGGCGTTGCGCAAAACAAATCGAATCGCTCGAATTGGACTGGAAGTCTTTCGAGACAAACTCAAGGCAGGTTTGTCCGAGATCGAACTATCGTCGAAGATCGAACAGGCAATCATAACCCAAGGCGTACTGAAACATAGAGCCAACCGAGTTGTGGCCTGCGCATTTGTCGCATCCGGCCCACTAACCGCCGAGGCCTACAAGTACGTGATCGGCAACACCCGACGCAAGTTGCGGATGGGGGACCTAGTCATGCTGGAGCTGGACGTTGTTGCAGACGGATACAGCTCAGATACAACCCGAACCTTTGTAGTTGGAAAACCAAGCAACAAACAAAAATCTCTTCTCGAAGCCGTCCTCGACTCTGAAACCAAAGCGATATCATCGATCGAACCAGAAGTCAGTGCCGCAGAAATAGCGAGAATTTCGATTGAAACCATTGGTCGACACGGACTCTCCGCCTACCTGGTGCATCGCTTGGGGCATGGAATTGGTGTTGGTGTTCATGAACCGATTCCGGCATTGCATATAGAATCCAAAGACATTCTTCAACCCGGTATGGTACATAGCGTTGAACCCGGAATCTATGGAAAGAAGATTGGTGGAATCAGAATCGAAGACGACATCCTAGATACAGAACGAGGCGCGGAGTACCTATCAAACTTTGAAAGAATCCAGGAGTAGGATATGTTCGGCGGTCGAGTTCAACGTCGACGGCGCAAGGTGAAGACGTCTAGAGGTACTTCCACCCCATTAGTGGTGGTTCCACATTCATTTGCCACATGAGCGCAATGAGTTCACCTCGGTGATGTACCTCCTCCTCGAATACGTGAATGAGAACATCCTCCGCGGTAACTTGAATGGTCTCGCCCGCGTTATTTGTAACTGTGTACTTTTTCATCAGCTGTTCTTCGGTCAATGAATTGAGATACCTATGCATGCGTTCCTCAATATGCCTCATGTACTCACTGACATCTTCAATGGTTTTGTAATCGTCAAATTCCCTACGGCCATGGACTTCTTCATTCTGCAGAAGATTCAACCAGTGACCAACGGCGCCCAGCGTGTGAATGAATATGTTACGCATCGAATGCCAGCTTGCCTCTCGGTTCTTCACAAATTCGTCCCAAGGAAGCTTGGCGAGGGCGTCAAAGTATCGGCGCCTCACTTCCTCGTTGTACTCAATTAGACCTTTGACATCAACCATGTTGCATCATCCAATTCCGAACATTAACCGATGCTGATATCTTGATGGCATCTCCATTATTGTACCTATGAGTAGCATAGACCGGTTATTTGATCTGGTACTCGTTCGCCCACCGGCAAACAGCTACGTCAACTGCGCCTCGTCGAACCCGCAAAGGAAGAGCATTGATCTATCGCTGGCGAAGAAACAACATCGCAATTACGTATCTATCCTTAGGGAATCGGGGATCCGGGTCATTGAGTTTGAGCAATTGGAAGAGTTTCCCGACTCCGTATTCATGCAGGACCCGGCGTTAATCGGCTCACGTCGCTCAGTAATCGGCAGATTTGGAGAAGTAACCCGGCGAGGGGAAGAGAAGACTCTAGTCAACGACATAAACGCGCACAATATCGAAGTTGGGAAGATGAATTGGGTAGAGACACCCGGAACTTTGGAAGGGGGCGACATAGCAGTAACGGACCGTGGGCTATTCGTAGGTCAGTCTCAAAGAACAAACGCAGCTGGCATTCATCGAGTTGAGCAAGTCATGATTGAACGCAAAGTTACTTCGATCCAGATAGATGCGATGCACCTCCTATGCGGTTGCTCATATCTGAGCCACGGGAACATGATCATAGCACCCGATCTTGTCAATCCTCACTCCTTTCCCGGATTTCGTTTCATAACAGTTCCCGAAGAGGAAGCTTATGCAACTGATGCATTGTATTTGGGAGAGAGAAGAGTACTGATCCCTTCTGGCTTTCCCAGAGCGAGCCTGAAGTTGAAAGAAGGAGACTACAAGCCAGTAGAGGTAGAAATGTCCGAGTTCTACAAGGGCGACGGTGGAGTCACGTGTCTGTCCTCACCAGTTTACAAGATATTCTAAGACGTACAATACAGTTGGCTACCAGTGTTCATAACGAACAACGTCGCTCAATGGTCTTCGGCCTCGCTTCAATGAAGGAGACCGGATGTCTTTCGCTGGAAATCCTATCGAAATCACGCCTACAGGATGAAAATGAGCGGGGACCCCGAGCAGGATCTTCATTTCATGAACTCGAAATACGCCCGTGAAGGCGGCCGCTAAGCCTTCATTCACAGCGGCTAGGAAAATCAGCATGCATGCACTTCCTATGTCAAAGTACCAGTATGGAGTAGGCCATCCAATCTCTGTTCCATCTTCCTGTAGTTTATCGGGCTCTCGATATCGTTCGTGATAGAGCTGCTCACTAGCGCAAGCGACGATAAGAACGGGGGCTTCTGAGACGAACTTTTGAAATCGTCTCTTAGCGTAGAAATCCAGTTCACCTTGAATTTCTCCAATTCTCTTCTTAAGGGCTGCATCTGTGACCACGACATAGGCCCACCCTTGACTGAATCCTGCGCTAGGAGCATGTTGCGCCAAGTCCAGAATTCTGTCAATCGCTGCTTTTGACACCGGCTTTTGCTGGAAATTCCTAATCATACGCCGCTTGCGGACGACCTTCTCAAACTCCAAGATTAATCGACCTTCAGTCTGTGCATACTGGGATTTGAAACGTTGGACAGAGCTGAAATGGCGAAACACTTGGGACGAGACGCCTGATTTCAAGAAAGGAAGGGATCAAAAGAATGGAGGTTTTAGCACGAGACGACGTTCGGCTCTTCTAGATCTAGTATCGTCTGTGTTTCTGGTAACAGTTCCTACAATAGACCGGTCGGCCTTGCGTCGGCTTGAACGGCACTTCAGTTTCAGCGCCGCAGTCCGAACAGGTGACTTTATACATTGTTCGGCCGCCATATCCTTCTTGACTCATACTTACACCACTTTTCCGATTAGTTACGCGCAAGATAGTACTCAGAAGTAGAATCCGCAACGTACCGACTTGTAGAAACCCTGCAAGCATTGATAAGGTTATGCAACAAAGTCGTGTAAATCGCAGAAGTTCCGCCTGAAATGAGCCTGACTCAGAGCAAGTAGGCTCATTTGTTGAAAACCGCGAAGATTACATAATTGTGCCGCTTCTATAGGCGGACAGATAAGAGCAGTTCAGCTAACGGGGCGAGATGCGACTCCGATCGTGGCTGTCTGAGGTCGAATCAACATGCGAATAGATGAAATACGCAATGGTATGCGGAACATTCACATCGAGGGCAAAATTGTCGATATGAATCAATTCATGCTTGTTCTTGATGACGAGACAGGACGCACTTTTGTCAGGTACAATTATAGGAACCTGGTGAAACCAGTTCAGAAGGGCGACTACGTGAAAGTCGATAACGGCGAAGCCGTCAACTACTCAGGCATTCTGCAGCTTAAGTTGCCTCGTAATGGTTTGATAACACCAACACAATAGTTGTGAACTCGGCTCTCCACGAACAAAGATCTGGTGATTTAAGCATGTCACGTGCTTCACTGATCCTTCGATTAACCCGAGCGCAGTTCCTTCCAGTAATCCTTTCCCCCGTTTTTCCCCCAGTTATCGTGAGAAACTCTTTGATGCGTTTGAGAGGTCTAGTCTCGCCGACCGGAAAAACTTTGACGCCAATCTTCGGTAGCCAAGGAAATCCGCCGAGACCGACGCCCATCACTACTCTTCCCCCAGACATTTCGTCCAAGGCTACGAACGTCGTCGCCGCAAGCAACGGGTGTCGAGTCACGACGCTTACGCACCCCGCCCCAACTTTTATCCTCTTCGTGGCGGAGATTGCATTGGAAAGCAGGGAGATTGCATCCTTGATGAAAGGATTCTCATGAACCCAGAAGGACTCGAAGCCAAGTTCTTCCGCGAAATGCGCGAATTCAGCGGCCTCTCTCCCACTTATGTTTGGGTTGAATCCAACCGCGATTCTATCCAAAGCGAAACCCTCACTCTCTCTTTCATAGCGCATTTATTTCTATCTGGCGACTGCGAGTGATATACGGTTGAAAACCTCCTCGTGTACTGAAGCAAGCAATTACCAGCAGGGGAACCCATGCGCGGCGATTATCTGAGGGTGGGCAATTCAACTCTCGAAATCGGGAGCAGATAGAGAGAGATGGCTAGTATCGACAGAATGCTGAATCCAAAGGTTGTGGCGGCGATTGGGGCAACAGACCGTGAAGGCTCCGTCGGCCACTCAGTCATGAAGAACCTCCTGCTAGGGAGAGATCGAAGAACGATCCATCCCGTCAATCCGAATCATGAGAGCGTGATGGGGCTCAAGTGCTATGCGGATATCTTGAAAGTCCCGGGCCACGTTGACCTGGCCGTTATTGCCACACCGGCAAAGACTGTGCCTGGCATAGTTGAAGAGTGCGCCAAAGCTGGTGTCGATGGCGTCATAGTAATCTCAGCTGGTTTCCGCGAAATCGGAGCAGAAGGAGCAAAACTCGAGGACGAAATAAGGAGGATTCAGGCGAAGTATGATCTCCGAATATTAGGTCCAAACTGTGTTGGCCTCGTCAGGCCACATATAGGCCTCAACGCGACTTTTCTGAGAGACAACCCACAACCCGGCCAGATCGCCTTCATCTCACAGAGCGGAGCGTTAGGCTCAGCATTACTCAGCTGGGCAATCAGCAGCCACATAGGGTTCAGCATGTTCGCATCTCTCGGCTCAACCCTCGACCTGGACTACGGTGACATGATCGACTACCTGGGCAACGACCCGAACACTCGCAGCATAATCATCTACATGGAAGACGTGCACAGCGCGAGGAAATTCATGAGCGCTGCCAGAGGCTTCGCACGAACAAAACCGATCATCATCATAAAGGCAGGAAGACATGCAGCTGGGGCGAAGGCGGCCTCATCTCACACGGGCGCGCTCGCTGGAGATTTCGTCGTTTACGACGCCGCCTTCAAACGTGCTGGAGTCGTGAGAGTTGACGAGATCGAAGACCTGTTCAATGCTGCGGAGGTCCTCGAGTCAAGGTTCCTGCCCGCAGGGCCCAGACTTGTGATAGTCACTAATGCCGGTGGACCCGCAGTCCTCGCAGCCGACTCTCTAATAGACTACGGTGGTCAAATCGCTCAACTGTCTGAAGAAACCAAGAAAACGCTAGAGGCGAATCTTCCGCCTTACTGGAGTCACGGAAACCCAGTCGACATCCTCGGAGACGCTGACATCAACAGGTATGAGATGGCGATAAGAACCTGCATCGCGGACCCCAATGTCGACGGTGTCCTAGTCATTTACACGGCGCAAGGTGTGACGGCACCAACACAGGTCGCGGAAACGGTCACTAAGATTGCTGCGGACAGGCGCAAACCGATCCTTACAGTCTGGATGGGCGAACAAAGCAAAGCGAGGGAACTGTTCTACAAGAATCGCATTCCAACCTATCCGACGCCCGAAGAAGCCGTCAAGACCTACATGTACATGTACAGGTACAGACGAAACCTAGACCTCCTTTACGAGACTCCTGAAGAATTATCCGTTGATTTGGAACCACCAAAGAGCCACCTGAAAGTCACGATTCGCAGAGCGGCGAAGGACGAGAAGAGATCAGCTCTCAGCCAATCTGACGTTGACAGATTCCTCGACGCCTACGGAATTCAGCGGGCTCGCGGTAACCTCGCCAAAACTGTCGACCAAGCATCAATGATTGCTGGTGAAATAGGCTACCCAGTCGTCTTGAAAATAGCTTCTCAGGACATCTTGCATAAAACAGATTTCAATGCAGTCATACCCGGAGTAGACACACCGGAAATGCTCAGGGAGCAATTTCAAGTGTTACTGGAGCGAGTGAAGAAAGCGAAGCCCGACGCGAGAATAGACGGCGTGTACGTTCAGAAGATGATGAAGAAAGTCGATTACGAACTGATTCTTGGTTCTAAGAAGGACCGAGACTTTGGCGCAATCGTGCTCTTCGGTTTGGGAGGAATTGGCGTCGAACTCTTCAAGGATTTCTCGATAGGGTTACCTCCCCTGAACCAGGTGCTGGCAGAACGGATCATCGAAGAAACGAGAATCTATCAAGCCCTCTCTAAAGGCCTCCGAAACAAGCCGCCAATTGACATGAAAGCGCTTGAGGAAGTGGTCGTGCGTTTCTCCAACATGATTGTTGATTTCCCCGAAATAGCCGAGATGGACATCAACCCTCTGGCCGTCTCGGAAGGCCAACTGGTCGTATTGGACGCGAGAATAATCATTGACCCGGCGATCACGGATCGTACTGAGGCCTATCAGCACCTCGTGATTATGCCCTATCCTTCGAAGTATGTCACACCTTGGAAATTGAGGGATGGAACCGAAGTTATCCTTCGTCCCATTAGGCCTGAGGATGAACCCATGGAATTGGAATTCATCAGGGGATTATCCACCGAAACAAGTCGGTTCAGGTTTTTTCAAATCATCAAGGACCTTCCCCATGAAGCTCTGGTGAGGTTCTGCAATATTGACTATGACAGAGAGATGGCCTTCATCGCCGAGACCCGCGACGGAGATCGTAGGAAGGAGATTGGCGTCGCGCGCCTAATCCTCGAACCGAACAAGAAGCATGGAGAATTCGCTGTGGTAGTGGCGGATAGTCATCAAGGAAGTGGTTTGGGGATGAAACTTATAGACATGTTAATCGGTGTTGCCAGGGAGAAAGGCGTTGAGAGAATCTATGGAATAATAATGTCGGAGAATCTGAAGATGATCCGACTATGTGAGAAACTGGGTTTTAGCATAAGAAGAGAACAAGATAATGTATTCGCGGAACTCAAGCTCAAGTGATCAGTGAAACACGCATCTCGGGAGGGGTTTGAGTCAATACTGGTAGTGAAAGCGAAGCTCATCGTTCACTCTAGGACATGGATGTTTTTCTTCCCGCAGATGTCCTTGAGTATCTTCGGCCATACTGTGACACTGACTTCTCCAAGATGTGCCTTCTTGAGAAGCAGCATATAGGTACGAGATTGGCCGATCCCTCCACCAATGGTGAGAGGTAACTCGTTGTTGACGATGCCTTCGTGGTATGGGTGTTTGAGGAAGTCGAGCTGGCCAGTCATCTCCAGCTGTTTCTTCAGGGTTTGAGCGTTTACGCGAATACCCATTGACGAGAGCTCATGACGGCGCTTCGTTACAGGGTTCCAGACGAGGATATCGCCGTTCAGACCGTGGATAGGTCTACCAGTCTCTGATCTAGTCTCAGTCACCCAGTCGTCGTAGTCCGCGGCCCTCAGCTCGTGTGGGTAACCGTCCTTGAGCGTCCAACCGATTCCGATGATGAAGATGGCCGGGTATTCCTGGAGGATGGCGGTTTCTCGTTGCTTGCGTGGCATATCGGGGAACTTGTCGAGTATGTCCTCGGCATGCAGAAACGTCAGCTCGTCGGGCAGGTTTGGATATTTGTCCGACTTCAGTTGGGGAAAGAGTTCTTGAACATGGGTCTCAGCGCCCTTGAGCACCTTCCAGATCTTTTTCACGGTGTCCTTCAGATACTCCAGATTCCGTTGGTCGGCGGTTATTACCTTCTCCCAGTCCCATTGATCGACGTAGGCGCTATGGTCGTGATCGAGGAAGTAGTCTTTTCTCACGGCACGCATGTCGGTGCACAAACCTTCGCCGACCTTCATCCCGAACTGCTTGAGCGCAACCCGCTTCCATTTAGTCGCGGCCTGCACAACTTGAGCATCAATCGGGTGCTTGTTGTAATCGTTAGAGATGTGGAACTGAATGGGCGTACGTGTGCCGTCTCGGTCGAGAAGGTCGTTGACGCCGCTCTCAACATCTACAATTAGTGGAACCTGAACCATCATCAGGTTGAGTTCTTTGCAGAGGTTCTCTTCTACGTAGTTCTTTGAGGCGAAGATTGCCTTCTGTGTGTCTTTTGGATTCAGGGGAGTATGGTAGTCCTTGGGGGAGAATTCTCTCAATTTCCTCGTAGGTGCCTATGCTGGGTCCTGCGAGGTCGGCTTTCTTGCTTGCCGTCAATGTTCTCTTCCCTCTTCGGGAAGATAGACAGCTTATTACGCCTATTTCTGCTTACCAACATTGACAAGAATTGGTTTTGAGCACTGTCAAAGACTCGCCCCGGAATAAACCCTATTTCAAATTGACATAGATGGTGGGCCTGCCCGGGTTCGAACCGGGGATCTTCGCCGTTCTCATCATTAGTCAATGTGAGGGCGACGTCTTAACCAGCTGGACTACAGGCCCCGCTTGCTACGAAGGCACCTTGCATGCCTTCCTAATTTCATTTATGAAGTTACTATCGCCGACATCGTTGCATTGCAAGTAGGCATGATATGCTATCCTATGTAACCCGTCTCGTCTCCTCTGTCTTGAATCTCCTTCATTGACTTGACCAAGGTCTCTGATTCTGTTGCTCGCCGCTCCAACTCACTCATATCTATCGGGATTTCTAGCTTACGTCCCAACACTTGGAGCACTGCCCGCGCTGCTTTGGCATCTACAATATATCCGGAAGTTTCTCCAGACAGGAAAATGGCTTTCAGGTTGCGAAGTAGCGAGAGACCCACGAGGAGACCGTTCATCCAGGTTATGTTCCCCTCGCTAATCCTTGTGACACCGATTCCTTCGAATTCCTTGAGAAGCTCCTTGTCGGTGGCTGTGCCGAAAACCTTTGGTTCTTTCGAGAACTCGCCGGTGATATAGGCGCCCACGGTAAGCACGAGGCCTGCACCCAGAGACTGACCTATCTCTAGCGCCTTTTCTGCGAGCGCATAGGCGGCTTCAGGATTGCTAGGTTGGACGTCACCCGTGTACAAGACCAGATCTCTTCCTCCATTATTGCTGACCCAATAGAACATTGAGTGTTTCATTGGCTCGACAGTTCCGTCTTGGCGGATCAAAACACGCGGAGGAAGAGAAGAGGAATAAATCTCAGCGAACTTCTTGGCTTTCAACTGCTTGACTAATTGATCGATGACTAGCTTCGCTACGTTTCCGCTGTCCGGAAGCCCACATACCAGTATGGGATTGCGCAGCTTCGGCATCTGCTCAATGTAAACTTGAACCTTAGCCGCCAAGAATGGAGCAACTTCTATTCTGAGGTGCGGTGCTAGTTGATAAGACGCGGCTATAGGCTTTTGAGCAGTCAGGGTATCGGATGAGTCATGAAGGCAGCAGTGATCGCTGGCAAGGGAATCGTGGAATTGAAAGACCTCGAGATTCCTACGATCGGCGATGGTGAGATTCTAGTTCATATGCGTGTATGCGGCGTTTGTGGAACTGATCTTGAGAAAGTTCATGGAGAACATATCACACCACCAATTCTTGGGCACGAAGTGGCTGGTGAGATTGAACGAGTAGGCGCCAACGTTCCAGGATTCAAGCGTGGTGACAGGGTGGTCGTTCATCATCACATATCCTGTAGAAGCTGCTCCTACTGCAAGAATGGTCTGGAAACGTTGTGCGAGGCCTATCCGAAGAGCAATCTCGACCCGTGTGGGTTCGCTGAATACTTTCGCGTCCCGGAGGTACTAGTACGAGGTGGGACGGTCTACGCAATTCCAGAATCTATGAGCTTCGAGGAGGGCTCGCAGGTAGAGCCAACAGCCTGCTGTATCCGGGCGCTGAGAAAGGCGGGAATCAAGGAGGGTGACAGTGTCGCAGTTTTTGGGGTCGGCCCTGTTGGTTTGATTCACGTTCAATTGCTAAAGCTATTTGGAATGGCACCAATTCTCGCTGTTGAGGTGATAAGGAATCGGCGACATATCGCGGAAAAGCTGGGCGCGGATATGACGTTGGACCCGGGAAGCGACGACGTCCCCAAGGCGATCTCACTGGTTACGGATGGTCGAGGTGTGGACTACGCGATCGTTGCCACGGGAAATCCGAAAGCGATCGAGCAAGCTTCCAATTCGGTTCGCAAAGGGGGAAAAGTACTTCTCTTCGGTTCTCCGGCCCGAGGCGTAGTTCTCTCCTTCGATGCGGGTCAACTATTCCTTCGAGAAGTGAGTATACAATCAAGCTATTCGACATCCGAAACTGAAATGCGGATGGCGCTGGATTTGATCGAGTCGAAACGGATCGCACCGGCGCAAACCATAACTCATAGAATTTCTTTGGGCGAAGTTGGAGAAGCTATTCGGCTCGCTGAAAGTGGAAATGAAGCGGTGAAAGTGGTGGTCGAAAACTGAAGTGTTCCGGGATACGTTGCCGCGACGAGATGAATAATTAGGCATGGGTGATATGTTCTGTCGGTTTCGATGCTGGCGATAAGATTCTACAAACCTGGCGAAATCAAAGCGGAGCAGGTTCCGATTCCGACACCTGGTCCTGGCGAGGTGGTCGTCAAGACTGCTGTTGCTCTGACTTGCGGCACTGATGTGAAGATGTTCAGGCGAGGGCATCCCCTCGCGAAACCTCCTCAAATTATGGGCCACGAATTTGCCGGTACAATATCCGCAGTGGGAACTGGAGTAGAGAAGTTCCGAGTGGGAATGAAGGCAGTGGCCGCAAACTCCGCGCCATGCAACATTTGCTACTACTGTCTCATACGCCAGCCGAACTTGTGTGAGCGCTTAGATGAGAGCATCGTAGGGTTCACGTGGCCTGGCGCATATGCTGAGTATGTGAGGATCCCGGAGAGAATAGTCCGTCAGAATACCTTCCAGATCCCAGATGGCGTTCCGTTGGCGAATGTCGCCAGCTTGGAGCCTTTGGCTTGCGTGGTGCATGGCTGGGAACTAATACATCCCAATCCGGGTGGGACAGCGGTCATAATCGGGGGCGGACCTATTGGATTGTTACATGCTCAACTGGCTCGTCTTCATGGAGCAAGGAAGGTCGCGTTATGCGACGTTGTTCCAGAAAGGCTTCAGGAAGCGGAAAAGGCCGGCGTGGACGCGACGATTAACTCGGCAAGTGAGAATCCGACTAACCGTGTTCTAGACATCACAGATCAGCGTGGTGCCGATGTTGTGGTTGAGGCTGTTGGCAGACGTGAGACATGGGAATCCACGCTAAGCCTCGTTCGCAAAGGCGGTACCATTCTTCTGTTTGGAGGCTGTCCGCCAGGAACAAGCGCATCATTCAATGCGGAGAAGATTCACTACGGTGAAATTCATGTTCAAGGAGCATTTCATCATACCCCCTCGGCAGTAGAACGAGCGTTCCGCTTGATTGTTTCAGGTCAAGTATCCATCAAGCCTTTGATCTCCCATGAGATGCCGCTTGAAAAAGCGGAGGAAGCCCTACAACTGATGGAAAATGGAAAGGCCTTGAAGGTGGCTCTTCGTCCACCTAACTCAGAGACTCACGTCCGTGTCTGAGACCGGTCTCGAATGCGGTGGGGAGCGTGCAGTAGATTCTCATTATTGAGATCTTCCGCGAGTGATATTAGGACAAAATCTCGCGCCCAGTGTGATGGTTCGCCACAGAAGATGCAGAACTTGTAACTTCGTGCTTACTTCAGAAGTATTCTTTGCATTTAGTGCAGTAGTACTTGGATCGGGATTGAACATATGTGAGGGATTTTCCGCATCGGGGACATGTTGTCGCAGGCCCAGTCGAAACTCTCTGCTCAGGTAGAGAAGTCACCAATGAAGGCGCTTTGGGAGCACTAGGCTTTCGTCTACGTGCTAATACTACTCCTACGAGAAGTGCTAGAACGACACCCCCCACCACTGGCAAGAACCAAGACTGCAGCCACAATGGCCGTTCAGTCACGACAAGATTGAACTTGTCTTCTTGCACTTGGGTTCCGTAGGCCATGATCGTTACCTGAACGGAGGCGGTACCAGTCTTATCGGCCCTCAGCTTCAGGGTTGCTGTCGCCTGAGACTGTGACGGAATTTGCGACACACTTGGCGACTCGACAACAGTCAGACCGTCGCCTGTCTTAACATCAAAGGTGATCGCGCTCACATCAACCGGACCGCTGTTTCTCAACTTGTATGTGACGGTGATAGTGTCACCCGCGTAGAGCTGGCCTTGAGGCGAAGTGTCTTTCGCGGCTATGCTAATTGGAGGCGCTGCAACCTCCAGCTGCCAAGCCTGTTCTACCATGCGGCTGCTTCCCGCATAAACCCGCAACGTGCCGCTGTACTTACCTGGTTGTCCACCCTGCACGTCGATCTTCCATTGGCCTATTGACCCTGGGTCGATGTCTTTTGAATCGGAACCGGTCACCGTCAAGCCTGTGCTGGGAGACAAATCTTCCAGCACCACTTTAACGGATCCAGCTTTTGCGTTTCCGGTGTTAGATACGACCACAACATATGATGATGTCTCACCGACATAGATTGGCCTATTGAGAGGAGGCACATTCGTTACGCTAACGAAGCTGAGCACCGGTTTCAATGCCTCAATGCTCACGTCATCCCAACCATTCATCCACTGCAACCCGTCGTCAACCCATGAAGTGTAGTAGGTTCCGTAGTACGCGTCGAAGTAGGTTTCTAAATGGCTTTGGTAGACTCCGACGTGGAACTTGTGTGTTCCCTCACTTGTCCCAGACGGCACATCGAATTTCACAGTCGCGAGAATGACACGTTGACCGGAACCGACAGTACTGCTTACTTTTTCTGACCACCACTGGTTCACGGCCTGCTGCCAGTCAAACTGAATGCCGACTTCTCTGACCTGAACGCTAACGGTGCCGGTGTTGGCCAAGGATATTGACACTGTTCCCGATGTCCCCGGTGTGTAACTCTTGCTGTTGAAATCATAATACAGTGTCCAACTCCAACCCGGAGATGAGTGAACTATGGGGATCATGACAGCCGCCGAGAACAAACCTAGAACAATGATTAGGACAGCCTCAGAAATCCTTCGAGACACCAAATGCGTTCCTAGTCCAATCAAAAGAACCTGTGTGGATTGTTAACTACCTTTCGGTAATTCTATCGATTGAATGATGCTCGATCAAGATCCGCGACATATTTAATGTCAATACCTTCATGAAGAATATCCCCACAATGGTTAAGTGAGCTGGATATCGACTAGTAGGTTGCCGAGAACTTTGGAGTGTATCATCCTCTGAGCTCCAGACGATTCTGTGGATTCTGTGGCTCTGAAATCCCTAACGAATCGACAAGTTGCACAAGTTGCGGAGCTGTGCAACCTGAACCTATTATTGAATTTGTTTCCGAGGGTGCTTCGGTTGAATCATCGGGAGCTTCACAGCGATTTTGTGGCTTTTGTGGAGCAGGGATCTCAAGTAACGCAGCCTATTGTCCTGCATGCGGCCAACTCCAGCCAGAAATACCGTCGGGTTCGGTTGAACGAGAATTGACTGTTCCAGCGGTGACGTCTCCGGTTCCATCGGTTGAAAAGCAGATTTCCGCTCAACCATTCAAGGCGGAAGACTCCAAGAAGGTCCTAGAACCTCCACGGACTCGCGGGAAGCGCGCGCCGCAGCAGCGCCTTGCACCAGTGGACGTGCCCAAGCCAGTTGCAGGAGTTCCTGTAGCCTTCCCTCAACGCCCGGTTGAGCCCCGTCGCCCTTCTTACGAGCCGGATGAGATCCTCATTGTGCGAAAGCTTTCGATCATAAAAGGTAAGAAGCAATTGGTTCATGACGTCGATTTTTCGGTAAACCGTGGAGAAATCGTCGGCATCTTGGGGCCGAGTGGATCCGGAAAGAGCACGATCATCAAGGCGATAACGGGAGAATCTACTGGTACTTCCGGCCAGGTAATCATGGGAGGGTTTGACGTTAGCAGGGAGGCGCATTCTGCAAAACAGCTCTTTGGTTACGTTCCACAGGACATACAGCTCTACGAAGACTTGAGTTTTGGTCAAAATGTAATGTACTTCGGGGGGCAGTACGGACTCGACAAAGCATACTTGGCTGAGAAGGCCCAGAAGCTTGCGATAGTTGTCGAGCTCGGCGATAGGCTTAACGATAGGGTCAGTCGTCTCTCGGGCGGTCAGAAGAAGAGGGTGAGCGTGGCCACTGCCCTTGCGCATGACCCCGAGCTCGTTATCCTAGACGAACCCACTTCAGGGTTGGACCCTGCAACGCGGAGAAGCTTGTGGAAATTCCTGAAGTCGATTAATCAAACCTACAATGTATCAATGATTGTGACTACTCATTTCCTCGACGAGGGAGAATACTGCGACAGACTACTGATAATAAACAAAGGCCGCATGATCGCCTATGATTCCCCAAGGAATCTGAAACAAACCATTCCGGGCTCAGGTAAGGCGATTGAACTGGAAATGTTTACTCTAGACGACTACGTTTCGGCGAAACTCGGTGAGTTCGAGTCCAGAGCAAAGCGAGACGGTGTGGCTGAACTTGTCGATAGGTCCGGCTACAAAGTCAAAGTCTTCTGTAAAGACATACCGCAGGCGATGGCCAGAATTCCCATTTTGCTTGGAGAACTAGGTTTAGGATTCAAAGCGATGAATGTTGTGGACACGAGCCTAGAAGATGTCTTCATCTACTTCACCGGGGAAACTTTCCAGGAGGTCATCTAGATATGGAAAGCAGGCAGAAGAGGATACGTCAGGTTTGCGTGAACGAGTTCAAGATTCTCGGCAGCGATAAGAAGACACTGGTGTTCTTCCTCCTCGGCCCCATTCTTATTCTCGGCATCCTGGGCAGCGTAACAACTGTAATCGGTGGGTTTGGTTTAGGCGGCCTCCAGCAGCTGAAGGTTGCGGTTGTTGATGAAGACAACAGCCAGCTCTCTCAGGCATTGGTATCACGGTTTCAGCAGTCAGACCAAATAGTTGTGAAGTCCAAGACTGATAGAGCTACTGCGATGCATATGTTTGAGGAAGGAAACATCGACGTAATCTACCTAATCGAAAACGGCTTCGATAGTAAACTGCGAACATATTACCTCCATCTCGGAAGTCCAGACAAGGCGACTTTGGACATTATCGTTGACACTTCCTGGGTCACGCCCCCTAGCGCGGCGCAAGCTGTGGCAGCTGCAGTTTTACTAGAGTTCTTTCAGAAAGATGTTTTTCCCACGATAGTCAAACTACCTCCGGGCCAGCAGGTTCCTCCCGAGCAAATCCAAGAACTGATCGCTAAGCTTTCCCCAATCAACCCGCGTGTAGAAACCCCTTATGGAGAGAATTCTCTATTTGCAGTTCTCTTTCCAACCTTAATGCCTCTGATGCTGATAACCTTCTCGATTCAACTTTCTGGTCTGTGCATTGTTGGAGAAAGAATTAGAGGCACTCTCTCAAGGATACTCAAGACACCGGTGCGAAGAAGCGAAATTGTTGTTGGAAAATCTCTAACATACATAGTCGTGGCAATTGTACAGGCCTTCGGCGTTCTAGCGATTGCTCTGCCTTTCGGTCTTAGTGTTAAGAGCGGAGTGATTCCTCTTTTCATAACCCTCTTTCTTACTAGCTATGTAGCTTGCGCTATGGGAATTTTCTTCTCAAGTATCAGCACGAGCGAGAAAGCAGTGATTCAACTTACCAACATAGCCGCCTTACTTCTCAACGCTATTGGAGGAGCCATTCTTCCCCTTAGCAGTATGCCCGAAGCAGTCCAATCGGTGGGTGAACTCCTTCCCATTTACAACTCGGTGACTGCCCTGAGGGATATCACACTCAAGGGGCTCGGCCCAGAAGCTTGGTTGCCCCACATGGTCTACTTGATAGTTTTCGGAACGGTTGTGCTCGTGTTGGCAGTCGTGGCCTTCAGCTTCGTTAAGGCTGAGTAGAAGAGAGGCACCCTCTCTCTTCAACCTTCATCTCGTTAACTTCGCGGAAAGCCTCAGCGGGTTCTTTTCGATAAGCTCCTTCAGTGCTTGCTTTCTACAGAGAGGGAAAACTCAACACAGTATAATTGCCTTCCTTTTGAAACTCGCTCGTTATGCTGGGTATGAAAGGCACTACAACGCCCAAGATAGCAGCCCTAAGAGTCACTGATCCTCGAACTGCGTACCTAAGAAAACCCTGTTTCTCGTACTCTCTGATTGCATCCAAGGCAAGGGATGGGACCTGTGTGAAGGGTAACTGAATTATCCCTGTCGCTTCAGTCTTGGAGTTGCCTGGAATCAGGAGCGGAAGACAGCAAAGGCTGCCTTCACCTACATCGACTCCCGCCACTTCTACTCTGAACGGCAGGTCAACCACGTAGGCTGACAGCGAAGAAGGATTGCGAAACAGGAATGTCACGACAATGGTTATCTTTTGAGGTATGATGTGGTCCTTGACTTCAAATCCTAGGATAGCATGTTCGATATCAAAGCATGATTCTGCACAATTGCTAATCTCCGTTATTGATCGACTGATCTGGATACCCCCGAGGGCTAGTCCAGAAATTGTAATCACCAGCATGAATAGACCTATTATCTTTCGAATTCCCGCCACAGGCAAGTGCCTTCTTCAGGATTGCGATCTAAGACCTAGGGTTGTGGCTTTCCACATGCAGGACAAGTCTTTGCCATTTCGTGCATAACTGCCCGGCAGAAGACACAATTCTTGAAACCTACTTCCGTGACCACCGCGGCCGGATGAGATGAAAGACCAATTGGACTCCTAGGTCTCCGACGCATGAAGATGAAGATCGCCGTTGCCCCTACTGCCATAACGGCAACGCCGACTATTGCATAGAGGAGAGTTGGGTTGGTCGCACTCAAAAATGGTCTGTCGAAAGATAGTGAAAGCTGAACTCGGACAGTTTTCGACGTCAGCAAGCTGTTTTCATTGTCGAGCACAACATAGTAATTTCCGCTTGTTGAAATCGGCACACTCAGCGTCTGGCTCATTACGTCCTCCGCTCTGTATAGGGCCGATTGTCGGGCTTGACGGTTCTGTTGATATTGTTGGTAGCCATTGGCGTCCATGACGTACACGCTTATAGAGCCTCCAGAGATCACGTCGATTGAGCCCTGTAGTTTGACATTTGTCATGCTGCTAACGTCAATTGATCGTGTGATCGTGGAAAAAGCCAAGTTCTTGACCTCAACCGTGTCATTGAAAAGCTGTTCAGTGTCAGCTAGAACAGTTGTTGAAGTAATCCGAGCCGCCAACAATAGAAGCACCAAAGTCAGAAGGATGAGCGCGACGGAGTCGTGCTTCCTCAACGGGACATCAGGGACCAGTACGAAGTAACTCGTATTTGAGCCTTTGATTGGATCTCACTGATAGCTCGGCGATGTCCGACGTCGTTTTCGCCTCCCGCGAACCACGAGAACCCCCACGATCGTAATAGCGATGAGGATCACGGCTATGATGTAGTAGATGTACGATTCGACGCCCTTGCTGGGCGTATATTCTATGATCTTTCGTCCGTATGCAAGCCAACTGGGCTTCATGCGTCCCGCGAAGTCTACCAGCCCGAAGAAATCTTCCTGTGGTTGAGATCCGATCGTAACGGAGAAACCTGCTGGATTCGTGTCGCGAAATCTGTAGAAGAAGGTTCCTTGTATGGCATCTGGATGATCAATTGCAGCATCAACGAAGGTGGAGACGAATCTTTGTTGACCTTCATCGCTCCAATAGGAATTACTGTAGCCATATTGATTGGAGGGAAAGCCAGTCTCAAGGACTATGACCGGCCGTCCATTGGCGGCAGAGAATTTCGTGGCTTTGGAGACATATTCGCTAGCCACTTGCTCGGGCGTCAAGTACGGGGGGAAGATGTTCATGTAATCTGAATATAGCGTAACGCCAAGAACGTCATAGTTCCTAGGTATGTAGTTGTCATGAAATCCAACGATTTCGCCTGCCCAGGCACCGAAGTGAATTGGGGCCACCGTCTTTGCGTCTTTATCGGCGGCCTTGACATTGCTGTACAATGTTTCCATGAGTCTGTCGCGAAACCCATTCAAGGAGGGATTCAGCCAATATGGGTCTGTGGTTTTTCTGAACCTGAACAGGATCGAGGCGTGTCCAGCCCAAGCATTGACTTCATTCTCTAGCGCCCAGTAGTGAATTCTATCTTTGTACCTTGCAACAATCGCTTTCGTGAGTTGTCCCGCAACTTTGATGTACTCATCAGCCCCGACGTCTGCAGGATTCTTTGAAATCATATCAACCTGTCCACAGGCCACAACCGCCAACAGCCCTATCCCTTTGCGCGCCAATCCATCAACCATGGCGTCGTAAGGTTGCCACACGGGATCGTTTGATGCCGGGATCACCCCCCATCTGTCAGGGGGCATCAGATCCCTCCATTTGATATTGAATCGGACCCATGTCAAATGATTCGCCGAGAGAACATCCGGCGTATCAAATCCGAATTCTCCAATTTGGTGATATCCCGGAACCGCAAAGGGATGGAAGACGTTGATGCCCCACATATAGTTCTCAGGGGCTTTCTTCTCCTGAGCGAAACCGATCTGCATCGGGGCCAAAACTACTAAAGCTAGGACCACGAGACCGAGACCTTTCAATCTGCTTGCGCCGTGAGCAATAGGGGCGCGTATGAGAGAAAAGACTTCCGCATCAGCTCTTGTTTTGCCTGTACAATCTGACCCACGAGGAGACAAAATCCACAATCCAACCGACGATGAGATAAGATAGGATCAGATTTAGACTTTCAACAGTCTGACTTGGATGATAAGACAAGATAGAAATTGTAGGAGGCGCATGTAATTCTCGGTACTCATGTCAAAGCGCATTCTAATCTCGTGCCTGCTACTGGTAGCGACCTTGGCATCGTTTATTTCATTGGTTGGAAGCGCCCCTCAGGCTGCTATTCTTCAAACGATTACGACTCTGGTGACGATTACGAGTTCTGGTCCTACCACTGTGGGGACAAGCTACGTGACCCAGACCGTTAGTGCGCCCCCGGTCTATTCTACGACGATAAGCATTGATTCAGTTCCTCAGGGGTATGGCTGTCAAACCTATCATCTAGCATTCACGGCCCAACAGGGTCAACATGTCACGGGATATCTGAAAGCGACTCAGCCGATCAGCTTTTACATTTTGTCCGAAGAAGCTTATGGTTTGTGGAAGGCAGAGAGTTCCTGTTCGGTCGCACAGGATATTATCTTCTCTCAGCAGGGAAGCGGGTCTGTTACATTCGACGTCCCGATCGTGCAGGACGGAAAGTATCATTTTCTGATCGTCTACTACAGTCATGGAGTACAAGTGCTAATTGACTTTTACGCTAAGACGGGGCAGTCAACGATCAGCACAGTTGTCACGCCTATTCTAGGGACTGCGACACAAGTCCTTGTATTCACATCCACGCAAACCTTATCCTCTACCGCTTACGGCACTGGGACTGTGGAGAGCCCGCAGTCGTTCTCGCTCGTCACCAACGGGCCTCTAATTCTCGGTATCTTGGCAATAATCGTCATAGGTGCCGTCTTGGCATACTACCTAGTACGAAGAAAGCGAACTCAAATAGAGCCGCCGAAAGTTCCTAAACCAGTAGCCCGTCCGCCCACGCCTCCGAGAGTTAGTGAGGTTCCGAAAGTAAAGGAAGCGCCTCCGGCTCCGCGCCAATTGCCTGAAAGAGGTTTCAAGCACTGCATTCACTGCGGAGCCACAATTCCCGCAGTCGTAATGTTCTGCACTAAATGCGGAAAGAAACAAGAATAGCCTCGGATAGCCACCCATCGGCATCTAGTGTGTGCGCGCACCATCATACACACGGACGAAAGACTGCTTTACTGACTATCGCATAGGCGCCCAAACTGAGTCATCAGGTAGAGACTGACCACCTTCCCTGTCTCAATATTCCTTATGTTATGCGA
>Ga0315280_10001570_pt1 | contig 38961 bp, 55 predicted proteins | sample YL17G06_40_MG_FD_203697 | JGI IMG/M metagenome (GOLD analysis project Ga0315280, IMG submission 203697) | Sediment microbial communities from Yellowstone Lake, YNP, Wyoming, USA - YL17G06_40 | ecosystem: Environmental > Aquatic > Freshwater > Lake > Sediment | place: USA: Wyoming | collected... | reverse complement strand
CATCTGCGGCTTTTAGCCTAAATTAACTAATTTAAGCATATAATGATGTTCCATTACATTTCAATCCTAACATACCCCTAAAATCTTGTCAAGTCCTACCCGGCAATTTTCAATACTTTATGCACGTAATCCCAACTATGGTTATACTGCCAGAGAGCCAATTCAATAGATCCCTTTTCGTTGAAGTTGGTGGTCAGATAGTGAGCGGCAGAATAAACCGAATCATCCAAATCAGTAATATCAGCCCTTCCGTCACCATCACCATCAACCCCGTAAGCCTTCCAAGTATCCGGCATAAATTGCATCGGCCCGGTGGCGCCAGCAGAACTCTTGATAGAGGTATCACCCCGACGTCCTGTTTCTACTTCGTGAATAGCAGAAAGAATCTTAGGCGGAATCTTTGATCCGTAAGCTTCAGAAGCTTTTTCGTAAATTGTCTTCGGACGAAGTTCTTGGACTTGAGCGATTGGCTTCTTGTCCTTTGGGACTTCTGCACGTCCTACTTTAAATGCACCGGTGGGACGGCTGAAACGTGATCAAGATCAAGATATCTAACCAACCAGTCACCAGCGGCTATTCCGGCTTGGTAAACACCCCATCCTGCGAGAACTACAAGAATAATCAGAACAATTACTTTCCAACTGATCTGTTTTAATCTAAGTGTGTGTAAATTCATTTTAATTCCCCTCGTTTAAAGCGAATTTTACGACCATAAACCAGTATACCATATCACAAAATAAAAGTCAAGTCTTTTAGGACTGATTAGAAATTCCGGCGCGTAATCCCATAACCTGCAAACTTCCAAGAATTATCGCCCAGCCAACAGCAATATCAATCTTACCAATAATCATACCAGTAATAGCATACAAAATAGTAATAATTGCTAAAATGTAGGTTTTCTTGCCAATAAGTGCATCTAACATTAATTCTCCTTTCTTTTTTTATCTCCATCAATAATAAATTGAATAATTTTTCGACCCAGAGCTCGTAAAAGCTCTGCAAAACTATATCTATCTAATCCTTGACTCAAAGCTCCTTCTAATTTCTCTATTTGGTCTTTTAAATCTTGATTATCACAGGGCGGAGAAGAAATTTCTTGTGCCTTTTTTAATTGTTCCTTCAAATCAGCAATTGTTTTTCCTAAAACTATTGGACTTTCAATTTCTTTTAGTTTAGACCAATCAACAAAAGCTCCATCATTTACCCATTGATAAACTTTTTCATTATCAGCAAATTTAATCCACTCATTAGAATATGGGGTTTTTAATTTAGACCAATCAACATCAGTCCCGCTTTCTACCCAGCCATAAACTTTATCTGATGTGGGAAATTTAATAAATTCTTTCATTTTTGCTCCTCTGGGTGTTATAAACCCAATTACATTATTCCAATTATGTTGTTGTATATGTGCTGGTGAACCGAGTGGGAAATTTTGGTCAAAACTTTTAAAATAACTCCCACCATCACCAATAAAAATTGCGATATGGCCATATTTTCCAATACCAGCTCCCCAGATTACTAAATTTCCTGCTTTAGGCTTTTCTTTGTTAATTGAAATATATTCATAGAAATTTTTATCTATATTATTGGGCTGGTCAAGGGCGTTGCCTCTAATAATCGGCCAGCCATTTTCAGATTCCCAGAGTTTACAAATATCAGTACACTGAGTTCCATAAGCCGAATCGTAATCAATGCTTTTCCCATTATATTTTGCTATAAAATCATCCAAATTCATATAAGTTCCTCCTGTCTAATAGTAGCTTTTATTCTTTTTCCTGTTATTCTTTTTACACTTTTCCAAATGATTCCAAATTGCCATATCTGATACAGGCAATTTTTTCCTACAGAATGGACATCTATTGAAATGAATAATCATAAATTCCTTTTTTGAGGCGGGGCTGATGCTAACGACATCAATTTATCGCATTTGCTTTCGCATTTGCTTTCCGCATCAGCCCATTATTGACTTTTGGGTATATCCCTGTAGTCAGAAAGTCCTCAGTTTTCCTAACTGCTAAGGGGTTAGATGTATTACCTTAGCTCTTATAATTCCTCTAAAAGATTAGGAGGGGAGTGGGCGTGGTTTGATGGGTGTCTGGATACTGGTGTATAGTGAGCGATGTTGCCCACTCCCCTTAAGATTATTCACCAAAGACATATTTGGCGTCCTTGATGAAATTCTGAAAACAAGTAATGGCTTTCTCAAACTGGTCAGAAACAAATTCGTAAAGTAGGAGTTTGCCTTGTCGGCGATGGTGTAAGTAATAACCGTGAGTATCTTTATCGTAAATTAACTGAATAAGGTTAGTTCCAAATCTTCGGGTTTCTATTAGTTCATAATCATCTGCATAGACTTCCACTTGGCTCATTCCTTTCTATAGGATTATCTGGATTAACCATCTTTACGGGGTTCAATTTTCTTCCGCAACGTCTGCAGTAATTGTGAGCAGGGGAAACTTCCTGCCCGCATCTATTACAGCGATTTCTTGGATTAAAGCAGAACCCGCAATAACAACAGTAATTACTTAACGTATCCCAACTCATCGTCTTGCATTTTGGACACGCCTTGAGGAGCATCTCACATCGACCTCCTTAGAAAGTCCATAAAACTTTTATTTGTTCATTTCATTGTGGTTTATTTGATTTTTGATTATCTCTTACGTGTAAAAAAATGTTAATAATAACTCCAACAACTGCTGTAATTGAAGCAGTCATTACAATCCAGAATAATTTCATTAAAACATCTACTTGGGCTTGAACTGCACCGAGCTCACGGTTCATAGTCATTACGTGTTCCCAAATTTGTTTAAGCATTTCTTGGTCTGTCATTTTTTATCTCCTTTAAAAAGATACTCCGAGCTGTTTTCCTTTTTCTATTTCTTTGTGAGCAAGATCCAAACCTCCAAAGACATCTTTTTGCAAGCCATAAGCTTCCACTTTATCAATCAACTTCTTAATTTTATTATATACCTCATCAACTGATTCGCCCCAAGCAACAATTACAACAACCGAACTCATTCCCGGAACAGCGTAATAGAAATTACCTTTCTTAACAAACTGTCTGAATTTGATATTTCTGCGATTTTTTGCGACATCATCAATTAAAATACGAAGCCAATGTTCATTAGCGTGGCTACTTTCTAAAGGCATGGCGCCAACGTAGGTAGCGACAGGCTCAATTTTTACTGCCTCGGCACCGGCAATCTTCCAAATCAACTCGGGATAGTTTTTAATCCATTCGATATAACCGGCTGAAAGAGGGGCTGGTTGGCGCGCACATACATCTAATAAGTAGCTGGTATCTTTAGAGACCACTTTTTCTTCTAAAGACATTGCTCCCCGATAATCCACTTCGCGTAAAACTGGTGTTAATTTATCTAAAGTATTTTGAAGTTGGGGCGCTAATTGATTAGTAAATTTGCCGATGTAAAAAGCTTTTTCAATTTCATAACCAAATAAATAAGGTTTGACAAATTCTTTACCGTTAAAAAACCCATCAAAACCCGGCTCTGCCGATTCCTTGGCGTCAATCGCATCTTCAACAATAAATTCAAAGTCGTCTTTGAAGGGACCCAAAACATTGTCCATTTCATCAATAATGATTTCTACTGATTTATAATCTTTAGAATGAAAACTTTCGAGATTTTGGCGAAATAAATCAATTTTAATGTATTTGTCTTTGTTTTTTTTAAGGTACTCTCGTAGATCAGGGGTGCCGGCAATTCTTACTGCATTATTTACTGGCAGTCCCAATTTTTTAACAAGCGTTTTCATTGCCCAACGATCATTTTCTAATATCTCACCAAGGCCGGCTCCATAAACTCGATACCCTTTATCTCTTAAATAAGTGATCACATCATTATTATAGACATCAAAGTTGACAATGCAGTCAACTTGATCAACATACTCCCAGAAGTTCTTAATTTTAGTAACGCCACTACCTTCACCAATAATATATTTATCAAAAGCGGGGAAATTTGACTCCCACTGAGAATAGTAATAGACCTGATTCTTTCCGTTATCAGTTAGGGCAGCTGCGTGCTCACAAAATAATCCAAAATCGATTACCAAAAATTTCATTTTTATCCCATAGGTAAATTAGCCATCGGACCAGCTCCAGGTCCCGGGGTTCCAGCCATAGGAGGCGTTGGAGGGGTTCCGCCCGCCGGGGGAGTTGCTGGTGCCGCTGGAATCGTAGCACCACCTGTCGGTCCTAATAATGGTATCAGACGAGTAATCGCCGCCATTATAATCTTCTTTGTTTGATCATCAATACCGGGATTCTGCATAGCTGCGGCCGGCTGACCACCCAAAAGGGCAGGATTAACTGGTGGTGTGGGAGCAGGAGCAGCAGGAGTAGTAGGAGCGGGTCCTTCAGGTAACATTCCTTCTGGAGGCATCTGATCGGCCATCAGACCGCCGGGTCGTCTTCTTTCAATTGCTGCTTGTAAAGCTGGGCTCATTTGTGGACTCATAATTATCCTTTCATTTTAATTATATCACAATTGAGGAATTTTTATTCTTTTTGTTTTCGGTTTTTTATAGCCATACTTCTTTAATAGGTTACTAATAGTCTGATTTTTGGCGCTATCAAGGAACTTCTTTTTGTTAGCGTCAGACTGACCCATATACTGAACATTCATCATCATACTCTGGTAAGCCCCGGGAAGTGAAGATCTTACTTCATTTATAAATTGATTATACTCATCTCCCGAAACCTGGCTCTTGAAGTTCTGAATTGAAGATTCGTTTTCTAAATCTGGAATTGATGGGGCATTGCCAGTTGAAGTTAATCTGTCAATTTCATTTATTACATTTGAAGGCATATTTGTTATACCCATTTTATTTTGAATATCCTGAGTTTTACTTCCATAGGTACTGACGTTAAATCCCAAAACATCCATAATTGTCCCCAGAACAGCATTAGCTCCGTTAGGGTCTTTGAGCAATTCTAAAGAATTCTGTATAGCCATAGGAGTTCCTAATTGTTGAAGTTCACCTTTAAGTGTTAATTTCGCACCTTGATAAGTCTGTTCTTTCCATAAATCTCTTAACAAACCGGCTCCAGGCGCAAGTTTCCCCTGCCAGAAATTATCAATTACATCCATAGCGGTTTGTGCTCCATACTCTTTGCCACCAAGCTTTGTATATTCTCCGGTTGTGCTACTTTTAGTCCAGAAGCCCCATTCTCCGTTATGCATAGTTGGTGTTATTCTCGAAGCGAGAGTTATTATCGAGGCCATTCCCCCAGTTACATCAAAACGGGTATTGCCTATTTTAATCTTCCCGAAATTGGAGCTTCTTGGATCCAGTTCTACACTTCCAGGGTGAAGAAACTCAGCAATCCCTAAAATAGCACTGGTGGCACCGATAATCTTTAAGAGGTTTCCGGCAGCCTGTTTCTTAACATAAGGACTAACGCCCGGATCAAATAAATGAGCAGTCAAAGTATCAAAGTTTGATTTCAAAAATTTAATTGAAAACATAACGGCGTTTATCTCTTTTCCTAAAGGTTCAGCTTTTCCAATACTCGCTCGGCCAGTAAGAGAATTGACCAGCTTACCTAAACCTTTAGCTTCTACTGGGTCCAGGGTATTTCTACCGTGTCTTTCGGCAACAGCAATTACTCTATCAGCCAAGTCGGCGCGTATTCTTAAAGCCCCTCCGTTGAAGGCGTCTTCTGAGGCTTGATATAATCTTCCTAAAATAGGAACTTTTGATGGTAGTTGGGATGGAAAAGCTTCTTCTGATATAACATCTAAGGCGTATCCCCCAGCTTTGTATTTTCCGTTTAGAGCATTAGGACGTGAAATTACATCTGCCCTAATAGCAGTCATCGGGTCTTTTCCTATTAATCTTTTGCCAATATCAACCCAAGATTTAGCAAAATCCTTCATCCAAATATCGGGGTTGGTAAAAAGAGTTTTAATCCCCTGCCTACCAAAAAAGCTATTATCCATTGAGGCAACCACGGACTTAAACGTTGCGGAGAGACCAGAAAGAATTTCCAGAGGATGAGCCAAGTAATCTTTAAGTCCTAATTTCATTGCTTTGCCCTTTATATTGCCAACATATTCATTTAAAAGAGCATGAGCGGTCCCATAATCAAAGCGGTCTTTTTCGGTGGGAAATTTAAAAGTAGTAGGGTCAACCTTGTCTCTTAAAGTTCTGACTTTGTCTGCCATTTCTACTATTGTTTTTGATTCTTCAGAATTTACATTAACTCCAAGCCGAGTATCAACCAAATCTTTTAGGAACATTTCTTGATTTGTGGTTTGCATACCTTCTCGTAATCTGGTAATCTTAGACATCAAATCTCGTCTTACAGGCGGGGTAATTCCCATTACTTTCTTAGCCCAAGTGACCATCCCGGATTCTATATTCTTAAGCAAGAGCTTGCTTTCAAATAAAGCATTAACAGGCTTGGCGTTTTCTTCTCCGACGAATTGAGCTAAGTATTTGTTTCTATCCTCGCTGGTCATCTCTGAAAGTTTCATAAAATCAATCTCGCCGGATATTAAAGCGGTTTTAAATCTGTCTGCTTCTTTTGGCATTAAACAAAAAGCCATTTATCCTCCATATTTAACACTTTATACTATCAATGACACTTTATACTATCAATAAAGTTTGCCCATTGATTTTTGGTGGGCGCTGCCTTTTTTATTTCATTATTTAAATTTGCCACTTCTCTCTGCCGAGCCTTATTTACAACTTCAGCTCCGCCTTTTCTTTCAATTCTCGCAGTTTGAATATCTGAAATATACCTAACAGGACTCTCGGGATCACGTTCGGTTAAGATGCTGATTTCTTGACCAGCTCTGGTAGAATAAAGACTGCCTAATTTCATTGCCAAATCTCCATCTTTATCTAAGACTGCCTTTTCTTCCATCGCCAAGGCGAGAGAGTTTCTAAGCAAACCCTGAGGCGGTTGTTTCTTTCCTTGAAGAATAGCCATTGTGTCATCAGGATATTTCTCAACAAAAGCGGCTGCTTTGGCAATCTGGTCTTGCTTATTCATAACCTGGTAGTTCGGAATTGACTGCTTTTGCTCTTCGGTCAGATTTTCAATTCTACGTGTTAACCTATCAGCTAAACGACTGGGTTTAACTTCACCCTCTCCAACCGGAAGCTGAGAAGAAGGCACCATAACTTCTCTCCCCTCGGCGGGTTTGAAAACTTGCTGAACATCACCGAGAGGTTTCAAAGAAACTGGTTTTTGTTTGTTAATCTCTGCCCAAGTCGGAAGATTGTCTATCAAATCAAGAGCTTCACTGCTACTCATATCAGGACGACCGGTGTAATCACGAAGAACCTGAGCTATTTCGTCAAATCCTTCTATTTTAGTGACGTCAAAGTCGGGTTCTTGAGCTGCCTTTGATCTTAATACTTTCTTAATTTCATTGATTGTTTCTTTACCGAGAATGTTATCGTAAAGTTCCCGTTGTTGAGCTTGCGCTTCGTAACCTTGTGCTTTTTCTAACAGCACAGATCGGAGATTACTTCTGAAATCTTTAGCAGAAGGTTCAAGAGCGGCTGTCAATTCAGCAGGGGTGGGTTCAGTTTGCAAAGCTTTAGCGGGCGTAGGTAATTTAGATAAATCTTCCGATACAACACCAGGAAGGGCAGGAATTTCTGGAGTAGGTTTCGCTGCCTTTCCGCTTAGAATATCATCATAGAATGATTTGATTGTGTCTTCATTTCTAAAGTAACTCTTAATCCGGGTAATAATTCTATCAAATGCAACCTTGAAAGGTGATGTCTTTTCAACCCCAGAAGCATAATTGATAAAGTTCTCAGCTAATCTTTCTTCGGTAGAAGCAAAATCAGTAGTGCCAAATTGTTTTTGAGCTTGCAATAGAAGACTGGCATGTTCCTCAGCCGCTGTGAATACGTCTAAATATTTATGAACTGCTTCGTGATAAAAAGTGTCAGTCACATCTGCCTGACCACCTAAAATCTTAATCATACCGTCCCTATAAGAACCTAAAGCTTCTTGACCTTTTGGAGTTAAAATCTGACCGGTTATCTTAATATTCTCGTCGCCGAATATCTTTTTATTAAGATCTGTGATTTGTTTTTCTTGTTGATCAGAAATTGTAATACCAGTAGCTTTTTCAAAATCATCTTTTAATCTAAATAAGGGAGGCTGGACTTCTTTTATTCCTTTGGTGGCATCCCACTCTGCTTTTAGTTGGGAACGGGTTTTGAATTCAATGTTGTTTCCGCTAACTGACTTACTCATATCGTAATATGTTTGTTTTTCGAAAGGCATATCTGCGTTTACATTATATCCGAGATTTTCATAAAAATCTCTTAACTGTTCACTCGTGATAGTTTTGTTTTTAGGAAACGCTCCTAACTCAATTCTTTCAACTCCAAGCGTTTCTGCAACATCTTCCGCTTCCTGCATCAATACTGTTCCCGTTCCCTGTTTTTGAGTCTTGACATCTATATCATCTATAATCATCACTCCGTCCTCAACTGAATATTTTAATTCTCCATCCTTATACTTAATAATTCCTCCGTTATTTTTATTTTCAATAATTTTCTGCCCCTTCACCCACTCGTCGAAAGACTGACCAGAGGCTTTAGCTTGGGCTATCCCCTCTCCTGTGGGTAGGGGTTTAATTACTTTACCTTTATTTAGTTCTAAATCTGTTCTTAAATACTCTCTACCAATGCCGGCTGTTCTTTGTAAAGATTCATCAAAGGCGTCCGCTAACCCTTGATTTCCTTTTGGTCGTATATTATAGTGTTCAGCTATTCTTTGAGCATCAGTTGCAAGTTGTCTACTGGGACCACCACCAATTCTTGAAGCGTCGATGTAATTAGCCATAATTCTTTTATCTTCAGGGTGAATTGTAAGCGTTTCTCTTAATTTAGTTCCTCTTGACATTACATAATCTAAGGCAGACTTTTCTTCTTCGGGGGTGACTTTAATCTTTCGAGCTCCGAAAACCATTCTTCCAGCTTGTGATAGCACTGGAAAAGCCACAGTTGGTGGCACAATTTCTCTGGCGGCTCCTTTTAGTGAAGGTTTCTCACCCTGTAAAAGTCTACCAGCATACTCTGTAGCTCCAAAGCCAAGACCAGTAGCCGCTTCCTTCCCAAGAGTTGGTAATAGTTTAGCTCCCCTGGCTTCAGCGCCTCCAAAAAATAAGAGTCCAGTTTCAACCATAGCTGCTTGTTGTCCAGCGAACTGCTTCGCTGCTTCTTTAGCCGCCCCCTTAGCTCCGCCTGTTCTATAGGCTTCATGCACTTCTTTCCTTCTTGCAAAAGGTGAAAGAAGATAATGTTCGGTGAGAGGTCCTAATCCCTTGGCTACATTTTTAGCGGCCTGAACAGGATGTTGAACGGCATATGTTCCTTCTTCTGCTGCTTTTTTGGCTACAGCATAAGTTGAAAGAGGTCCAGTGTATATCTCCCTGATTACATCTCTGGCTCTTACTTGAGGAGCGGGTTGCCAGTATTGTTTAGTAAAAACACTGGCTAAGGTATTTTTAGCTTTGCTTAAGTATTCTTTTGCTTTTTGTAATGTAGATCTGGTGTCTTGGGTTGGCGAGGGAATTGCAGAAGAAACATCACCAACAGCTGATGGTTCTTCTGATGGTTCCCATGGACTGGTACTTATATCTCCACCTCCCCAAGGACTAATGCGTTTCTTTTTAGCCATCTAACCTCCTTAACCTGGGAAGGTTTGGTAAATTTGTCTCATTATTTCGTTGTAATCAGCTCCGGTTTGTTGTTGCACTATCCTCCCTGCTTCTTCACGAGTCAAAGCTTGACCAGCAGTATTGATAAACCACTGACCATATTGTTTTGTCCGAGGATGATAATGGGTGTATTGTCCAGCCATATTAGAAAGGGCTTCTCCAACACTAGGACGAGCTGTAGAAGCAGCAAGTTCCATTCTCTTTAATCCGTAAGAAGCGGCAATCTGTTGAGCATTGAGAGCTTTTTGATACAAGTATTGTTGTTCTTGTTCGGCGAGTTTCATTGCTTTGTCCCATTCTGCTTGCTGCATTTCTGCTTCTCTACCAGCCTTGGCTATGAGAGCTGAAAGGGTATCTTGAGTTGTTTGATCATAGAGTGTAATTTCTCTGGCGAAACGATCAGATTGAGCATCTATTTCCATTATGAAAGGTTGGAGTTGTTTTTGCTGATCAGCGCTTATAAGGCCTAATTGAGTGGCGATGTTTTGTTGAGAAGCTGTTAGTTGATTAGAAAGAGGAGCGGCTGCTGCGCCCAAGTTGGCCATCTGACGAGTTAGTCCTCCCATTTGAGCAGCTTTTAGTTGTTCTCTTTGAGATTGAGTTGCCCAACTTCCTCTGGTTTGTTCTCCAATATTAACATCTAAGTTGTTTAACATTTGCTGAACAGAACTCATCTGTTTATTAATATCCGTAATCTGTGATTGAAGTTCAGGAATCCCAGCTTCAGTAGAGAGCTGTTTATAACTTGCCTGCATAGTAGGTTGAGCAGCCACCGCAGATTTGTATTTTCCAAATAGTTCTTCTTGTTGGGCTTTCTGACTTGCTAAGAGAGCTTGGCTGCCGGCTTCTCTTTCTTTGGTCCAGCTAACAACATCTTCATAGGGGTTTGTAAGGGTTGGAAATTGAACTGCCATATTCCTCCTAAATAAAAAAGCCGTCGGGACGGCTTAAAGCGTTCTTAATTATATTATATCACTATTTTAAAGTCTATGCACCATCTTCAACAAAGATGTAGTATTTGAAAGTTAGAGGTATATCTGCATCTAATACAATACTTCCACTACCAAAACTATCAATAGTATAATCAATACTCAAAATATTATCATCAACATAATAGGTTAATCCGAGGGAATCGCCGATAGAAAGAGGCAATGGACTATTTTGTTGACCAAAATATAAATCATTACCGCCATATACTAATGCGGTCGGAACATACCCCCATCCATGAACCGTAACAAATATATTGTATGTTCCATCTACATAAGTCCCTTTTGGAATTGTATAATGAACTATACCAAAATGAGAAGGGGTTTTGTCCATTGCTATTTTAGGAACAGGATAATCAGAATGCACTGCGCATTGTTCGGGAGTTGCCGTTTTCACATCGTATCCTGGTAATGAAATTTTAATTCCATATTCGCTCATATTTATCCTATATACATTGGGTCTTTGAAAACCATATAAGAAATATATGTATTATCTATTGAACAAATAATTATATACGTTTCGTCTGATCCGACATACTCCTCTGGCGATTTAGCCATTAATTTAAATGAATTTTTATTATCATCACTGATCCATTGAAAAAATAATGGAGCGTATCCTAAATAATGTGGTATCAAAGCACAAGTCGGAAAATACGGACCTACCACTCCGGTCATATGGATGATAGGGGATTTGCAATTGGAATGAATCACATAATCTCTATAATCTAAAGAATTGATACTTTTGCCAGATTTTGCGACTTTAATACCATAGTCTCCGTATGAACCCTGTGAAGTCTGTTCGGTATTGATAACCGCCCCAGTGAATTCGGTAAGTAGATTCCATCTAAAAATGAAATAGTAGAAGGTATGAGCTCCCGAAAGAGAAGGGTCTCCTACCCACGACAATTTTGTAGAATTAACTACAAAATTATATGAATAGAGATTAGCAAGTCGTGATTTCCCAGAATCTTTGTTATCAAATACCCAAAAAGCAGGAATGTATCCTAAGTTATGGGTATAAATATCTTGATTCTGCTTAGAGTCTGTTATAGTAACACTCCCTTGGTGCTCTATTTTTAACATCGGGAATTCAGACGAAAAAGTCAATTCATAATCAGCGCATTCGTCTACTTCGTATCCTAATTGAGATGCTTTTGCTCCAAATGTAGTCATTAGAATTTCCCTATTAAAACACGGTCATTAGTTCCGTCGTTAACCCTTACATTCTTGTTCTTTCCATCAATTATAATATTAGCCGGAGAACCGATACGAATAACCGTGCTTCCCGGTAAATTACCGGCACTTAAAATATTATCTGGAGAGACATTACTTGATTCTTGGGCATACTCTGATTGTAAAACAGGGTCTATCTCAGGAAAAAATACATTATTGCTCATAATACTCCTTAAAATTGTTCTTCGTCTCCAAGCTCATCATATTCTAAACCAACATATGTGACAGTTGGAGAAGTTGAACCTGAAGTTGCAAGTATTAATTCAAATTGAAATTCTCTAAATCTGCCAGCAGACTGAGGAATAGGCAGCTTAGTCTCTGTTGAACCAACAGTAGTATTCGCTGTCCCAAGGGTATAATCCGCAGCCCGATTGACTTTGTATCCCAATTGGACACTTTCTCCGCTTGCTAAAGGCAAATGGGTGGCTTTTAGTTTTTTAGCTAATTTGTCTTTGTAAAGTTCGGAGTTGTCGAATATAAGACTTTCAAAGACCGCTGAAGGATATGGGTCATTGGAGTTTACAACCTTGTCAACTCCGTAATTACTTCCGTCTCTCCAGGCAATATAGAGATTGTTTCCTTTTCCGTATAAAGCGCCGATTTTCAGAGTTGTTCCCGTAGTCGTTCCAGTTGAGATAGTAAAGGCATAGTTGAAGACTTCAGGATATAACTGAGTCAGAGACCCGAAGGTATAAACTCCCTGGATGATTGAAGTTGAATCAGTATTGGCGCTAACTCCGATATGTGCCATTCCTCGCCAGTTAGTAACCGCTCCAGGGTAGATTTCTAAATATTTACTAACTTCAAGCTTAGGAATGGTTTGTAGATTAGCGAAAGGCGAATAATTCATTAGAATTTGACCGCTGCCGCCGGCTGAAGTTATAAGTCTGTTTTTGTTATTCAAAAGAGCGGCTGCTCCACCCTGAGGGATAGATACAAAGTTATTAAACGTATCAGATGCCCCATCCCAGAAGAATAGAAAACCTTCATCGTTAGTATTGATAGTCGTGCCTCTCCAAGTGCCGATTACCAAAAACTGATCGTTAACTTCTAAAGAACGAATATTCAAACCAGGAGGCAAGGTAATTCGTTGGGTGGTAAGAACAGTCCCATCCCACCAAACTAAATAGTTTGAATTACCAATAGCGATACCATTTGTAAACGCCTTAATAGGTCCAAACTTAGTTGTGGACGTGTTTTGAAGTGCGGACTGAGATTGAGCCGTTGCAGTTGTAGAACCCCAAGTGTCGTCAAATGAAGGAGTTCCACTAAGCGGTCCATAACGTCCAATATCTGAATCAGTTGAGTAGTATAAATAATCGTTAAAAAGAGCCATTCCCTGACCATTTGAATTAGCAACCGTTCTGAGTAAACTCCAACTTCCCCCAGAGGTTTCTTGGTAAATCTTTCCGCCCTCTGAATAGAAATACATATTGGTATCATAAGGCGCGCCAGAGACAATCCATTTGATTAAATCAGTGACCGTACCCCCTGAAACTGCAGTCGCTTTTGGCATAATTGTAACGTGGGAAGCTTCATCGTAGATATTCAATCTCTGGCCAAAATAAAAACTACCCTTAACTCCGAGTTTGGCTGAAGGGGCAATTCCTCCAAAGAAAAAGTTTTGATTCAGATATTTGATGTCCATAATTAACTTCCACTGATATTTTGTGGGAAGTGGGCAGGATATTGATCAGCTCGGGAACCCATCCACCAAGGAGTTCTACGAATAACATTAGATCGTGATTTAGTTCCGTATCTAACTTTGCCTTCTCTAAGTCCTTTTTCAAATAAGGTTAAGTATTGAATTGACCTTTTATCGTTTTCTTTAGTTGCGTAATAATGCTGTAATGCATAATAGACAGGCAAAATTTGCATCTCTTCTGGTAGAGCAAAAGCTTCAGAGATAGTATATGAGAGACCAGACCCAGACGCTCCTCCATAGTAGTTTATTAAAGTAATATGAGTATTATCAGTTCTCGTCGCGATTTGATACCAGAGACCATCGCCTGAAGGGTCGGCAATACTAAAGTATCTGCCTACCATTGCGGCGATGAAAGCAGTGCCAGAACCAACAACAGCTTCTGAGGCGTTGGTGACAGCAACAGTCCCGGTGGTATAGGCCGTAACAGCTAAATCGTGATCAGATGATTCGTAAACTATAGTAATGGTATTTCCGGCTGATGAAGGAATGGGGTAAATCCCAACTTCTGCGCCACCAACTCCAAAATAGGGTCTAACAAAGAAAAACGAAGGAAGATCCGAAGTTTGAGTGGTTGTATTAAGATAGTCCCATTCTTCCTGGTCTACTATTTCCACAATAGGATAGACCGTTGAGCCAACTGTAAGGGTAATGTTTTTAATCCAGAGGAAATCAGGTGGCATTTGATAATATTGTTGGCTGGCTACAGTAACTGCAGTCTTAGTTTTTTCAGTAACAGAACGGGATAATTCAGCCAATACGTATTTGTAACCAACGTTCATTAGAGTTTTAAAGAAAGTCAGAGAAGCATCGCTTGAATCTGATGAAATGTTTTGACAGGTTGTGATTGCTTGATCCCAAGTTAACATAATACCTCGCTTTCTTTAATTTCCCACGGTCGTCCAAGTTCCATAAGCGTTTGCTGTTCCAGTGCCAGTTGGATTAAGAACGACACAAAAACCATATTTTGTTATATCCACAGCAACTACATTAGTTCCAACATTTGAAGCAGTAACATTAATAGTTATAGAACTTGGGATATTGGTCATTATTGTTTTAAAACATATATATGTTGAAAGAACTGAACCACTGGTACACGCGTTATAAAAACCCCAAGAACCTGTTTCTTGATAACCAGTTTTTAAAGTCAAAGGGGCAGTAACTGAATCAAGTTTAGCACTTGTCACATTAGCATCAGCTATTTTAGCTGTTGTTACATTAGCATCAGCTATTTTAGCTGTTGTTACATTAGCATCAGCTATTTTAGCTGTTATTACATTAGCATCAGCTATTTTAGCTGTTGTTACCGCACTATCCTCTATCCCAGCGGTCGGGATTAGATTGCCGTTAGTTGTTCCACTATGGTCGTGACCTGTCGGACCAAATACCACATTTGCTTCAGGAATATTGGCGCCATCATCTGAACTTGCGTCGTGTGTATGAGTTCTATAAGCTCCGGAGGCGTGTTTTAAGAAATAATCTATTGAAGTATTAACGGCAGAACTATTTATACCCAATTTAGCTTCTAAAGCATCAATAGCGTCTCTTTCATTTGAATGAAGAGTATGATGAGGACCAGTGCCTAAATTATCGCTTGAGGAGGGATTACTAACACCTAAATTATCTAAATCTGTTGGATATGACATTTATCTCCTTACTTATATTATACCACTATTCTGACCACCCTGTCTTTTCTTCCCCCGTAGGATATGTTTCAGTTACTTTCGGGCCATCAAAAAAGCAATCATTGTCATTAATATTAACAGTTGATTCATCAAAAGGAACCGGATCTAAAACTACATTATACGTGGGAGAGTTTCTTTCAGAAAAAAGACCCTTACTTCTACTTGCTTCCGAGAAAGCAGTTTTATTTTTATCTACTTCAGAAAAAGAAGATTTACTTCTTGTAATTTCTGAGAAGTTGGTTTTGTTTCTTGTAGGTTCTGACCAAGACGAAGGGGCTCTTGTCATTTTTAATCTCCTTTATATTATGTAAGCATATCCGATTCTCTTTTCAGCCGATAACTGCTGTTCTCGTAATCTAACTTTTAATTGTGCCGCTGTTATATGTTTTGTTATTGTCGGGTAACCTTCTTTTGCTATTGTCAGCGTGAAACTTTTTTCTGTCGTTCCATATTGGTTTGTAATTTCGTAGGGGACGATTTGTTCGTCTATATTTCCATTGGCATCTGTAACAACCGAAAATACCTGTTCATTGTCTGAATTGACCATCGTGACCGTTGCACCTGGCACATTGTTTCCATTTGAATCTTCTAAGTGCATATCGTAGGATGCCGATTTATAAATCAAATGGTTATACCCTGCCCTGACAGCAAAAGTTAAATTACCTTCAAAAACACAATCTATGAATTCCAATATTCCAGTGCTTACTCCAAGATATCCCATTGTCATAGAAGAAGCATTTATGGCTCGTATCGTATAATCTCTTGCACCACCTCTTCCATTAGCAACAGCAAAACCTGGATATACACCATTATCTTGTAATAACCAAAGTCCGTTAGTGATATAACTTCCATTTTTAAGGTTCCAGTTAGTATTGCCATAAGTATACCAGTCAGTTTTGTTGGCGGTAATTCCTGAAGGAATCGCAGAAAACTTGCCAATAAAACTATCTTTAATTGTCACCGCATCTGTCTTTGAAACATCTAATATCATATAAGTAAGCTGGGGAATATTTACGCCATAAAAATTCACCGTTCCATCTAAATCCAGTGTTGCTACTCCGCCAGAAGCGGCATAGGCACGAGTCTGGGTTAAGAGGACTGAATACTTGGAGTAGAGATTCGTTGCGTCATAAGTCCCGAGGGTTACGGTGGTCCCTGAAGCGGCAACAATCCCATTATGTTGATTATATCCCGCCCACGGACACAAAATCTCAATCCCTAATCCAGCTCCATAATCCGCTGATAATATTGCTGTATCTACTAAAGCCCCCGACCCTTCAACGGCAATCCTACATCCGAGAGTGAATACAGTGTGATATATATCTCCAAGATACGTGTGGGTTCTTTTAATCACTCCCCAGCCATTAGCCAAATCTAAGGCGTAAAGCTGGGCAAAGGATTTAGTCTCGTCCAAGTGAATAATGTGGTCGCCGCACTGCATCGCCGTTGTTGAGTTCGCCCCGCCTTCGCTTACTCCAGAAACAGACAAAACTCGAAATCTTATCCACCATCTATTCAAACCATTGACGGTAACATTTTCCCAATCATTTAAAGCTAACGGGTCAAACTTTATTGCGTTTGCCCCGAGAGTCGAGAAAAGGTTGGTGTCATCGGTCACCGTTACTGTCTGCCAAGGCATCCCCGCCCAACGCATCTCGTATTCCCAAACTCCCGTTATCGTCCCGTCCCTCGCTGTTCCGACATTAACGAAGATGTCGTTGAATATATCGGAGGTTAGACCGAAGTAAAGAATATCCCCAACCGCAACATCATCGGCGAAATAATCACCCGTTGTTAAATCACGGGTAGTATAAGTATTAGCAGAAGCATCATAGAACATAACCGTTGTTAAATCTTTGTGAGTGTTGAAGGAAGTTGACATAATTATCCTTTATATTTAGTTAATTCATCTTGAAGCCGCTTGATTCCTTCTTCTAACGGCTTAATTTCAAGGTTGTAATAAAGTTTATCTTTTTCTTCCTGACTAACAGATTCAGCGATTTTCTTGCGGTTTTGTAGCTCGGTAATTTGCCGCCTGATTTCAGTTAGGTTGATTTTTTGAGTTGTAGTTAAGGTGTAAATTTCGTCTGCCATAATTTTCTCCTAATATGTTAATACAATTACCAATTCGTTAAGCGTGCTACAGCTGTCAACGTTCGCAATCAGCCAGTCGCCAGCAGTAAAAGATTTTGTCCAACCAGTAAGCGTTGAATCGGTATTTTTAATTGCTGATGATAAAGTCGGTGGTGTTGCGGCGGTAATTGAATCAGCGTCAGTTGGCGGATAATTTGCATAAGTATCTTTCCAAATATCCACCACTGCAGAACCTGAAACATCGCCGACAATAATCGCTGAGGTTATAGTTAAATCTTTAGGAATTCGGACTCTCGCTTGGCTTCCTGCAACTGCTGGTAAGACAAATTGAATTTGACCGACTAAATTAGCTGCTTTAATATTATGTGCCCCCAAATCAACATCAGCAGTTGCTCCTGTGTAAGGAACAAATACTTTTTTGCTTGCTGGCGCTGAACCAAATGGAAGTAAGGGCATAATTCTCCTAAACGCTTGATATAAAGCACACACCATCACCAGCGGTGCCATTGATATAAACAGAAGCCAAATCATCAATTGCTAAAGAGGTTGATTGTCCGGCTTGAAGTTGAAAACCATTTGCTGTCGTGACCGTAGAAGGTCCCACGACAACAGTAGTTGAATTATTTACTAATGCTTGAATAATTACGCCATTTTTGATTGGTGTTGAGCTGGTAGTTAATTTAACAGCAGTATCTGTTACAGCGACCGTCTTTTGACCGGCGATAACAGTAGTTCCTAAATTATCAACAATAACCGTTCCAGTAACGGTTCCATTTATTCTTAATCTTCCAGTAACTGGATCAACCGAGAGAGGCGAAGGAGTTCTATTAGCATCATAGGTTTCCGCTATGATCCCGGCGATTCGATTTTGATCACGAACTGCATCACTCATAGTTAACCTCTAATCTAATTATATCATAAATTGAGGTTTGATTTGAGTGTTGCTTCTCGGTCCGAAAGCTGGAGTTCTCTTTTTCTCAGATCTCTTTCCTTACCTTCTAAGATGAAGGATTTTTTGTTAAGAATATCTTCTTTAATATCTAAATCTTTTTGATATTTTTTAAGTTGATTTGCCTGTTCGTTTATAGTTGATAAAAGATTGTTGGCTTCTTGTAATTTTTTATTAGCTTCGTCCAGTTTATTTTCAGAAGTTTTTAAATTGTCACTAATTTGTTTTTTATCAACTGACAGTTGCCCACGTTCTGCAAGTAAATTCATTCTCAAAGTTTCATTAGTTTTTACTTTAAAAGCCAAATCTCTTTTTTTAATCTTTAATTCGTTTATATCCTGAGACAGTTGATTACGTTCTTTTTGGAGGGAATCATTATATTTTTTCAAATCTAATTTTAATTTTTCCAAAGCCTGCTTATCAATTAGATACTTTTTCTTTTTAGCCTCTAATTCTTCGCACTCTTTCTCTAACTTCTTGCGATTATTTAATATCTCAATCTCGGCTAAATTCTTTTTGTTTGCTATTTCCTCCTCCTGCTGATGCTTAATCTCTTTCATTGCCTCCGTCTCACGGTCAATTTTTTCTTTCAGTAATTTCTTTTCTTTTTCGAGCAGGCTGATATTGTCGTGAAGATGATAGAGTTTACGCTGCGACTCTTTAAGTTGAGCATCTAAAGAAACAACATCAATATCTAATCTCTTCTTTTGAATTTCGAGATCTTTAACAGTTTTGCTTAATAAATTAGCAGCTTCCTCAAATTCGTCCATAGTTCTTCTTTAAAAAGACTTCAGTTTTTGGATTAATGTTTCCTTGTTGTCTTTTAATGTAAACTCAATTCCTTGAAGCTTACAGGCGTGCCGTAGCTCGTTGATAGAAGGATCGGGTAGTTTAGGGTCCCAAATTGAAGTTTTTTCTTTAGATGGTTTTTCTTCTGGAATTTCTGGAGTTTTGGGTTCTTCTTTTAATTCACCAATTGCGGGGTTAGGAACTGCCCCGACATCCAGAGCTTTTTCTTCTGGTTCGTTTAGTTTCTCGATTTCTGCGGCTACTTTCTCGCCTTCTGTTTGTTCGGCGATTTCTTGATCTAAGAAATACTGGTCAACCCCGATAATAATCTGTTTGAGAACTTTCGGTCGTTCTATCGGGTTATTGACTAAAAATTGCTTACCAGTTTCTTTTTCCATTTTCATTAGGATGTGATTAGCTAAATGTTTAGCAAAATGCTCAGCAACATAACGGGGAAGTCGTCTTGTTTCTCCGGGTTTAATTCTTATGGGGTTTCCGCCCCATTTTACCTGATAATAATCTTTATGCGACCAGCCTTCTTCGGTATCGACATCATCGCAATTTAGATCAATGTTTTGGACAATTAATACGTCCTGAGGGTCTTCTTTTGGTTTTGGCATTTGAAATGCTCCTTTCTTATTTAGTTATATTTTTATGCTGCTTCTACCTTACCATCAGATGATAAAGGTCTCCACAAACAATAATAAGTGATTGCACCAGCGGTAATATTGGCTGTTGCGACAGTTTGAATTATATCTTGACCACCACCTATAACAAATTCTGTCCCATCGCCTGTTGGGTCTAACCCCAGTGATAATGCTGGGTTGCTACCTTCTGCTATTACGTATTTGGCTAAAATAGTAGTAGCAGCAATCTCGCCGCAGAAAATACCAGTCGCATCTGTGACCCCGAGAGCGAGTGTAGCCGTTTCTCCCGTAAGTGAAACTGTGCAAATGCCAAAAATGGTGGCTAAAACATCACCAGTTACCGTAAATAAAGTCGCTGGATTACCCGTGCCATCATAATCACCAGGGTCATTTACGGTGTTACCAGCAAAAGTCATACTTTTAGAAACCTTAAAAGCTTCGTTAGAACTAATAACTTGTCTATTCGCGTCTCTATCTATGGCTGCATTAAAACTTGTCATAATTATCTCCTTTCTTTTATTATATCACATATTGAATTTGTCAACCAAAAAGAAAAGAGCCTGATCGACCACAGGCTCTTTTCTATATCCTAAAGGTAAATTTAGGTTACCTTAATAACAGTGATTCTCAAAATTATTAAACAAGCAGTCAGACCATGTTAATAAGATGTCAATTTATCAAAATCTCTTCAAACTACTATACTCTCGCTATCAGTCCGCCTTCATCGTAATTGCCAGATAAGAAGGTGGTAGTCGGAATAACGGCTCCATTTCCTGCCGCCCCGAAGGTTTTATCGGTGCCGAAGTAGTTATTAGATAAGATGCCAACGCAACCGGTCATCTTAGCATAACGGAGGTTGGCGCCACTGGAAAGAGCAGGAAAGACAGGGAAAACATTATTTCTAACATAAACACCGTTCATGCCCGAACCGCCAGCCAAATAGAGGTTGCAGTCGACACTCGCCGCCGGCCCAGAGAAGATGTTATCTTCAATCACCACATCTTGAGGAACGGATACGCTTGTGCCCATAAGGACAATATCGCCAACATTCTTATAGAACATATTTCCCTTGATGAGGGTTTGCCAGCCCCCGCCATTTGAACCCCACATAACCGCTCCGCCGGTTGAGGCATCGGTAGCAGTAGAACCAACACAATTTTTGAAGTGACAATTAGCGATTGTAGTTCCGAAAGCGACTTTAGAAGTTCCGCCGTCATCGTCTAAGAGAATGCCTCCACCGGTTGAAGAAGCGCCGTTAAATCCAAGGTTAGCGATCAAACAGCCAGGTGCTCTAACAGTCAACATCGCTGTTGAACCACTCCCAATTTTGATTTGTGGCAATCCTCCCTGCGTTCGTCCTCTGGAGACACCAATAATTGAGAGGTTGGGTTTGCTGTTGGGAATTATAATCGTTTCGGCGTAGTCAACAGGATCGGTCGCCAAAGCCGTGATCGACTTTGGAGCGACGAAAATAACATCACCCTCGCTGGCAGCATTGACTGCCGCCTGAATTGTCTTGTAGGCGTCTTCCCAAGACTTACCGCCGCCATCGGCGGATTTATCACCATCAACAAACCAGTACTGATTAGTCTGTGTCAGTGGGTCAATCCCGGCAATGTCTTCGGGGTAGATTTTAGCTCCAAACCTAAGAGCTGGAATGTAATCTCTTGCTTTCATAGTAACCTTTCTAAGGTCCTGAATCCCCCATCATTCTTTGGTGGGTTCCTCGTCAACCTTTTTTAATTTTCTTTATTTTTTTACTTGCTTTTTTACTTGCTTTTTTACTTGCTTTTTTGCGTGTTTTTTTGGCATCTTCAATCTTTTTGGTAGCCAAATATACACCATAATCGCTATCGTCAATTGTCATAATTCTCCTAATCTATTGTTAGAAAGATTGGTTTGTATTCTGTTGAGACTCCGACTGTAATAGCGAAACCGACTTGCCATTCAGCCTGTGGAGCAGTGACGTCAGTTTGGTCTGTAACCGCCCCGGCGGTGGAAGCATCCGCCATCAGGCGAGCTCCGAGAGTGCATGCTGAACCATTCAATACCGCAGCGACACCTCGTGTCTGAAGCCAGCCGTAATCTCCACTCGAAATGTCAACATACGGGACACCAGCAGGTGATCGGGTCGCGGAAGTTCCCTCGACTACTCCATTGTAGGTGTTATGAATCAAGGAGATTTCCGATGTTGCAGCCACTAAGGCCACTTTGATCGGGTCAAAGAGTTCAACAGTAATCACCCCAGCAGAAGCTACAGCTGCATGACCACTGATCTTATAGGTATAACCCTCGCCGGTGGCGTCGTTGACGCACAGATAACCCTCGCTGTATTCGTTAGCAGTGGCCGCGGTCGCGCCTAATGTGGCCTGAACCTCGGTCGCCCCAATAGCCGCTGCCGCATAAACAGCAATGTTGTGATGATTTGTCTTTGGCGCGGGGGCTAACTGAAGCTTACTATGAGAAATATCTGAGGCTCCAGCGACTGCATAGCGGAATTTTCGCTGATCAGCTAAAGCAACTAATTCACCAAGATTGTGTGTTGAACCCGCTTCGGTCCTTGTTTTATAAGGATCAAAGTCGAGAATTGTTGCAGTTGATTCTAATTTCATAATTTATCCTTTCTTTTTAAATTAAATTTATACTCCAGTTATACCGGTTAGCTGACCACTCCTTCTTGGCTGCCATGAGGTCAAATTACCAAGTAAGATTATATCAGCAATAACACCAAATTGATTGGTTGGAGTTTTTAATCCTGAGCTATTGAATCCAGTGAATTGACTCATCGGGGGTTCTGCGTATTCACCTTCAATCTGTGAAGAACCGAAGGCAATTTTGTTATAACCAGCAAATCCCTTTGAATCCCAACCATACCATTTTAGCCAGTTTTCATTTAACATATATAGTCTTTGCGCTGTGGCTTTTTCATCTCGAACATAAGGGATACCTTTATAAGTAACTGCTACAAATCCACCCATACCAACAAGGCCTTGTTTCCCTCGGGTAGCCCCACCTCGCATACCAACGTCATAATATCCCATTGAGGTATATTGCTCTCTGACAGTTGGAGTTAAGAGTTGTTCGTAAAGATCCCAAACCGTTTCGTTAGAAATCATTAACGAAGGGGAAGCATTTCCTGAACCCGAAGATATTGCTGAGAAAAGAGTTGCTAATTTGGCTAAAGTTAAAGTCCCACCAGAAGCGGTTCTGGTAGCTTTTAAAACCGGGTAGGTTGTTCTTGAAGCACCAGCGATAGTGGTAACACTTGTTCCATCATCGACGATAGCTTCTAATCCTAAAAAGTCTTTGTTTGAGTTTCCTGTGCCATCACCATAGAGCATGGTTCCAATTGCGTCAATTAATTCTTGTTGTGTTTCTTCTAATGCCTCTTTAACTAAGTCTGTTTGAGATTCAGCTGAGGCGTTAGCAACCGCATCCATACCGGAGATTGCTACAGGTTCTCTCGCTGCTCTCATATCATATACAAGCTTCAACTTCGTTGATAGCTGAGCCGCAGAGAAGGTGTCTAAACCAGCAAATGAAGCTGCAGTGCCTGAATTCTGGTACTTGATTGTTTTTCTAACATCATATCCTATTCCTGCCAAAGCATTACCAATAAGCCTCAAAGCCAAAATGTTGGAATTGAGAACGTTATCGACAACTTTCGGAATAAGGACTTCCTGTGTTAGAGCTTGAACTTGGTCTGAAAATGTCATTTTTCTTCCTTTCTTTTAAGTTCTTAATACAAAAAGCGCAGGGACTGCGCTTTGGCGTTCTTAATTTTATTATATTATATAGATTTTAAAAAGTCAAGTTATTCGTTGGCTCGTCTTGCTAATTCATCCATTGAGGTATTGTGAAGCTCTTTGTAAGATATAACTCTACCAGCGCCGCCCGTTCTTGAAGATGATGATCCGACTGGTGCTGTCTGACCGATACCAGAAGTTCTTGTTCTTACAAACTGACCAGAAGAAACATCAAAGTTAAATCCTCTGTCGTGTTCTCTATTTAAGGCTTCAGCTACTTTTTTAAGATTGGTGGTTCCTAATACAGCGGCATATCCAAAGATTTCTCGTCTGGCAGCTCGGCCAGGGTCATCACGGTTATCTTTGTCTTCAATAGGAGGGATGATTTTTGATTTCTCCATTTCTTCTAACTGACTGTCAAATTCTTTGTCTATGAACTCTCGGGCTTGTCGCTCACTCTCCTGAGCTGCTTGAATTTCTTCCTCTCTCTCAGTTAGTTTCCTGTCAACAATCTCTTCGGCATCTTTTATCCAATCTTGTCTGACTGCATCCCAAGTATATCCTGGCTTTTCAGCCGGATTATAAGATTCATCCTTTTCTTCCTCTTCTTCTTCAACCGGAGGGGTTGAAACTCTCTCATCAATTGTCGTTACCTGTTCTGTCAATTTCTGAACATTCTCAGATAAGGTCCCAAGAGATTCTTTAATAGTCTCTAAGTCTTGATTTGGCTCTTTTGGGGTTTCGTCATCGCCCAAAAGTTCTTCCATTTTGTTAGGCATTTTTAATGCTCCTTTCTTTTGTTAATATTCTTGTGATTTTTGTTTCATTCTTTCAATTGGTAGACCGGTAAAATCTGAATCATCGAGGGTATCACCAGGAGATTCTATTGAGAGAATTTCGAATCGTCCTGATACCATAGGTTTTCTAAGATTCTTACCAGTCTCGGGATGTTTTGTATCCCGGCTATCTGATGTCATCTTAGCGTGAATGATAAAGTCATACTCTTGACCGGCTCTCATCTTTTTAATATCCGGGCAGTCTTTTTCATTTAAAAACAAAGATGGTTTAATTCTGTCAATTTGTTTGATCCTTTCAATTTGAGTTGTAGGAATCTTTTCGTTAGCCATTATGCCGCCTGGGCGCGCTTTTTTAAAATGTCCATCGCCGCTTGATGTAATTTACTGCTCGTTTGCCCCGTTGATTTCTTAGTCATTGTTATTTTTGGCTGCGGGAGTTTTATTTTCTTCCTTTGAACCATAACTACTCCGTTTGTGCCCTTTCTTGTAAACGACTAATTCTTTTCCCTTTACTCTTTCGGGCTTGTTCAAGAGCAATAGCAATAGCTTGTTTGTCAGCTTTTTTCTTCCCAAACTTCTTGGCTGTCTTAGCAAAGGTCTTACCTTTGTGTAGTTCAGAAATGTTTTCTGAGATTGTTTTTTTCGACTTTCCTTTTATTAGTGGCATAGTTTCTCCTTATTTTTATTATATCACATTAAGTCAATGGCAAGCCACCACCTCCTCCCGCCGGAGGGATTGCCTCCGCACCGGCAGGAACAGCGGAGATCGCCGGAGGTGATGGTTGACCACCAACAGGTGGTTGCAGTTGTTGACTAACTCTATTTTTAAGTTCTTGAATGTAACTTTGGAAGCTCTGTTGTATCTCTGGGCTAAGCTTTCGGAATTCTTCCGAATTGACGTATTCGATAAGAGTCTGGACATACTCAGGGGATGGCAAACCTTTTGATTCAACAGGCTTTCCATCTTTAATAGACTGAATATCGTTAACTGCTTCTTCCTTTCCTAAATTGGCCAGATTACCGGCAGCTTCAGGATTCATATTGGGATCTTGATCAAGACCGGTAAATTTAAGATAAGATTGATAACCATCCATTTGACCTTTAAGAAAAGTTATTGCACGCTCTGTTCTCTCTTTTGGATTGGAAACATCTAAGTCTTCAAATAAGGAAAGCGGATCATTCACTTTGGCCTTGGCTAATTCTAAAGAAATATTCTGTCTATCTGTTTTATCGGACGTAGAAGCTCGAACCTGAAGACCAACCCCTTCATCAACTGAGGTCTGATTTAGAGTTAAAGTGGTTAATTCGCCGTCCTTGCCCATATTTTTAAATTCATGGTCTTTGTTATACATAACTTTTATCATCTGAAGTGCCCATCCACACAACTCAGTAATTACCCGGACTATAACCGTTTCTACTAAGTCGTCTGTGATCTGTAAGTCGCCTTGACGAGTAATCTGCTTAGCAATACCCGATGCTGCAGGAGCTACAGTCTCTCCCCGAGTTATCGAATGGGTAGCAAACTTAGCATCAATTTGTCCTCTGTTGGCAACGAGATCATCAAACAATAAAGGAGAAGGCGGGTCAGACCTAACAGTTGTAAATGCCTTATTAACATCATCAGATCTCTCTAACCAGATGTGCTCTGAAGGGTCGTTAGATACCCGGCGCGCTTCTTCTTTAGTAATCGCAGTGCCAGAGAAAACTTTTTTAGGAACTGCATTATCGGATATCTCAGTAACCTGTCTGCCTCTTTTATTAATGTTAACTTGAAGTGGTATAGATTGTTCAACCGGTGTAGTATCGTCAATTGGTGAGTTTCCTAAGTTCATATGATTAAAAAAGATATACGGCTTACGAGGAAACGGAAAGAAGTTCTGAAGTTGGGTTTTTGATCCTTTATTTAATCCTTCCCAATCATAGTAAGGGTTTTTCATTTTATCCAATAAAAGCTTTCCGTATTTCCAACAAACCCCTTCCTGCTTATTTCCTTCTTTGTCATACCATGTAAACCAGATTTCCAAATAACGCATTTTTGAAGACATCTGCTTTTGCGTCCCCATTATAATTCTGAGTTTTTTCAAAAGTTCTTCTTTTTTGTCCGGGAATTTAGCGCAAACAAGCGAAACTGGCTCTTCTATCCATTCAGCGATGAATTCCATATTGTCTGCCGAATAACCATCGTGCGGAATAGTCGCAGTGTGATCAAGGATTAACTTCTTAGGATTAACCTTCTCAAATATAAAATCTCCGTTCTCTCCAATGTTTTCATCCCATCTGACTTTGACACAGCCAATCAAAAACAAATGATTATCGCGAAGTCCATCTTTTATCAACCGGCGTATATTTTCATTGTTAATTCTGATGTCTAATCCCTTATCAATCTTCATTGCTCTCTCTCTGGCAACCGGATCGTCAGTCGGCGGAATAACTATAATATCAGGAAGTTTAGCAGCCACTAAACCAATTCGTGTCTCTGTATCCTGCCAGATTATATTATCAACGTAAGGCAACTGCCAAGCGGCATCTAATTGGGATTCGTCTACCTGTTTGCCCAGCCAGAATTCTTCCATTCTCTGACGTCTCTTTTTAAGTTTTAATTTGCCCTCGTAGAAATCTTCAGAATCTTTAATTCGGCTGTCTATTAGACGAATTAAATCCGAATCTTCAATATCTATACTAAGAGAAGGGTAACGGACAACCGCTTCTTCTTTTCTCGCCTCTTCAGTAGTTTGAATTTGTGGTGTCTCCATAATTCTCCTTATGATACATAATATTTAGTCTTACAGCGGCTGTTAAATAATTCAGTCGAGGGGTCGCTGTAAGTCCCGTGGCACATTATAACTTTGGGTTTCTTTTCAAAGTGTTCTCCGTTGACAATTAAATCAACTGAGTTATAGTATTCAAATACAACATGCCCGCAATTAATGCAATGAAACTTTTTAAGTACTTTATCATTAGAATCGTCAAGCCAGACAGAAATTACCTTTTTTGAAGGGGTGATATTTGTTTGTCCTGTTAGATTTGCAAAAATCGCTGGTCTGTAATGATAGTTCTTCATACTTTTATTATATCATATTATTTATTCTCTGGCATTTTATGTCTATAACCGTGAAGCCTGAATTCTTCCCAGAAATCAGGAGCTTGGAGCTCGCCGGAAGGCAGAACTTTCATTCCTTGTTCAGGTCTTCGAGTGGTTCGGATAGGACCTGACAATAAATGGTATTTTTGTTTGATAGTAACTAATCCCATCCCCAAGGCGTCGAAGGCGTGATCTTCACCTTCAGTATCAATTAATTCAACATCAGTCTCATCATACACTAATTCGGGGAGGGTTCGTATAAGATTACGGCATCTCTCTAAGATATAAAGATAAGGTCGGCCGTCACGCGCATTTGAAAGGAATTGATGAGTTACAGCTTGTCTATTCAATCTGGCTGCTCTTGTAAGAGAATCACCCTCAATTATTTGAATAGGGAGAACGCTTTGAAAGATAGAAGCGATTGACCTTCCTCCCTGAGGAGATGCAAAACAATCCTTTGGAAGCACCATGAAGTCGACGTCTTCAACGTTGGTAAATGTTTTGATATCATAAGCCCACTCTTCGGGAGTTTTCTGGTTTTGGTAAAGTTCACGATAGCAATAGACTCTTTGAATCCCGAATCTATCTTCATGAGTGACTGCAAGCCATAAAGCACAACCGGGCGAATTATATCCCCAGTCATAAGTTATTATTCTACGACATTGGTCTATACTAAACTGAGGCCTTGAAATGATGTGAGTTCTACTAACAAATTCAGAAAAGACTTGACCAACGAATATATTCCAATCTCCAAGTCGCCAAGCTTTATAAAGTTCGGGCTGTTCTAATTTTAAACCATCGAGATAAGCTATATACCCTGGGTCTTTCTCTATAAGTGCCGGATTATCTTCTATTGTTCCTGAGATAAAAACCCGACCCCTTTTTGTATCTTCCCCGATGAAAGGTAAACCTGCCGGCGCCGGGTCGATGAATCTCTTTTTGACCCAAGCATGACCTACTCCATCAGGATTTGAAGTGCAGAATACTTGTGGTTTTAGTTCTTCGATGGTTGATCTGCAAGATCCTAAGATAGCCGAATAATAATTCTCTTGAGGAATAAGAGTTAACTCTTCTATTAGAATTCGTTGGTATTCATGACCGAGATACTTTTCATAAGATCGTCTGTCTTTAAGATGACCCAGCCTGAACAAAGCTCCGGAAGGAAATCGTATCACCGCTGGTAGTCCAGAAATCTTCACTCCTAAGTTTTGATAAAAAAAAGAAACTCTGTCCAGCCAATCCACTAAATCATCATAGTTTTTTCTGAGAACTAATGCTCTATATAACGGATGATTGATGTAATACTTTCCTTTTTCGTATTCAGGTCCAAGGATCCAAACCATCCCCGCGGCGGTCTTCCCCGGCCCCCTGGCACCGCCAAATAGTATCTCAAATGAGGTAGCTTCTAACGCAAGCTTTTGTTTTGGAAATGGATACCATTTGACTTCGGCCATATTTACTCAACTTTATTTGGCACATAGGGTTTATAAATAGTATGAATTGTTTGTTGAACATCGGCTTCAAGTTCTTGTTTTTGAATATATCCTCTTTTCTTGCCGATAGTTTTTAAATAAAAAATAATCGCCAAGAGATTACCATTCTGGATTTCTTCAATCAATTTACTTTCTGCCAAATCCAATACCTTATCCCGCGCTTCCTGAAGTTTATCTTCTAATTTGAATCTCTTGATTGCCTTATGAATTGCCTGGCGAGAAAATCCCATTGAATTAGCGATGTAAGTAATAAGTCCGCCTTGTTTATCAATAGCGAGTTCTAAGTCTTTTTTGATTATCATTTTCCTTTTTTTAGGTGTAAACTTTTTAGCCATAATTAGTCTCCTTTCTGTGTAAACTTATTATATCTTTTGATAATCACATCACAATTTATCCCCATAATATCCTGTAATTTTGGGCTGATTTACTATTTTTTCTTTCTAAAAATTCCAACGCATTACAAACCCGACATAATATTTCCAAATCATCAGTTTTTCTTTTTTGTGTAAGTATTCGATCCATCATTGCCTTACCACCACTTTTTTTCCAATCTTTACAGCCATCTCCATTTTTATGGTTAAATTCCAAGAAATCTATCTCATCACATCCGCATCTTGCACATTTTGAATCGCCGACTATTTTTAATGCTTTTATTTTTCTATTGTTATAAATTATTTTTCGACTCTTCTTTACTTTGTCTGGATGTTTCGCTCTCCACTTTCTTGTCGCTTCTGCGGCTTTTTGTCTCGCTAATTTTAATAGTTCTGGATTTGACCTAACTCGAATATACCGAGCTTTATTTTGTTTGGCTAATCTTTCCCGATTTTCTCTGTAATATTGTTTGTAGTATTCGGGATTTTGTTTTCCGTCTAATTTTCTTGATTTAATTCGTTCCATTTTTTGCCATCCGATAATCTTATGGCTTCATTTCTACTTAGTGCTTGCCACCTTTTAATTATAACATCTGTATAGCGATTGTCTATTTCCATCATGTAACAACGTCTGTGCATCTGTTCGCAAGCAATAAGTGTTGAGCCTGAGCCACCGAATAAATCTAATATAATTTGTTCTCTATCTGAAAATTTGGTTATAAGTTCTTGTATTAATTTTAGTGGTTTTGGAACGGGATGTTTGCCTTCTAATTCCTTTTGTATTACTATGTTATATTCTAAAAAATCCTTACACGGTCTTGTGGCTTTTCCTTCCACCCAGATAATATCCCAATTTTGTTGCTCTTCAAATTCTTCTATTATCCACGGCTCCCAAGAACTATAATGTCTTAATTTAGACCTTGTTCTACAATTTTTTTTCACCCAAATTATTAACCAAGTAGGATTAAAATTTTTATAATATATTCCTAAATTTTTTATTCCTACTGACACAATTATTTTTTTTGAAAATAATTTTGCTATTTGATAGTAACTAATCACAAATTTTTCATATTCCTCTTCTTTTCTCTTGTCATCATAACTGTCATACTCTATTCCATAATTATATGGTGGGTCAGTGATTGTTACTTCCGCCTTCTGCCCGTCCATCAGCTTCTCTACATCCTCAATCTTGGTTGAGTCGCCGCACATCACCCGATGATTCCCTAATTGATAAATATCGCCTAATTTTGAAATTGGCTCTCCTTCTGAAACTTCTGGCACATCATCTTCTTTTACAAAGTCAAATTTTAATTCATCTTCTTTAAAGCCCCACTCTTTTAAATCTTGAATCTCAAAGTTATTAGCTAAAGCATCGAAATCCCCTTCGCCGGTGTTTTTATTGGAGCGGATGTTATACTCTTTGAATTCTTCTTTTGTTAGCTTCCGATTCGGCACACGGACGTCAATTTCTTCATCCCCCCGACCCAACTGCATCATAATTTTTAATCTCATGTGGCCAGCGATGATCCGATTGTCAGTGTCAATGGCTGGAATTTCTACCAGATTAAACTTCTGCAAACTTTTAGTAAGTTGCTTGGCTTGGGATGCAGTCATCTGGCGGGGATTCTTCTCATACGGCAGTAAATCCCTGACCTTTCTCTTTTGGGTTGTCCATTTCAGTTTCGGTTCCATTGATCACTCCTATTACAAAATTCTTTCTGGCTCTTAGTCCTTCGATTTTATTGTGAATGTTGTTCTCAATCTTCATCATTTTATCGATTGCTTTTTTGTCCTTAGAAATTTTTAATGCCTTTTGAGTGATCATTAAATCAATTTCTGAAAGCCAGATTTCTTGTTCTAAATTGTCAGCGTGTAGTTGTAAAAAATCTTGTTTGCTTAATTTTTTCATTCAATTCCTATTTCTTTTAATTCTTCTTTAGTATATGTTTCCTTAATTCGGTGGGGATATTGTTTTATAAACTTTTCGCTGGGTTTTATCTTGCGGGATGCCCTATCATACTCATGAGGCGGGAGAAGATCGGCTTCATATTGCTTGGAGTCCCGCCGGATAGAGAATCGGTTGCGTGTCAGAAGACCATCGGTTGTAGTGCCGCCGGCTTCAGAGAATTGGCCACAAGAATGACAATATTCAACGCCGTTAATTACTTTAATATTATTAGACTTCTTCCCGCATCTTGAGCAAATCATAACCCAAGCTCCTTCATTCTCTTTTTATCAGTAGATTCCAGAACTTCCAATTCTTCTTTGGTGTAAGGTTTAATCGGACCCGATCCAGACGGAGGATTTATCCTGTTTTTTAATTGAGTAATCTTTCTATCTAATTTTTTGGAGCCGATTAGATAGCCAACAACTGACCCAAGGAATAAAGTAATAATTGTTAATATCCAAACAATAATCCATATCATAATTCTCCTTCTATTTTATATTTAGCTATTTTTGACCAGATTAAAAGAAATTTATGGAAGCATTTCGGACAAGTTATATATTGATCTTGTGGCCGAGTAATTTCAATATTTCCGTGTCCACATGGGAGTTTTAATATCTTTCTTAGTGGTCGTTGATCGAATTCTTTATTGAGTTTGCGATATTGTTCCGGAATCATCTTTATTTTCCTTAATGTCTGTTATAAGACAATTAGTAGTCATTATGGAGCAAGCGCAAGAGAGGGCGTTTTGCAAAGCCACTCGACTGACTTTAACCGGATCGATAATCCCGGCTTTTATCATATCTTTTTTGATACCATCTCTGACATCAATCCCCATCTCGGTTGCTTGCAGTCTTTCCAGCATCATCCCAGAATCGTAGCCCGAATTTTCCATCAGAACCTCAAACGGTCTCACGACCGCTTTTAATACTAAGTTATATCCTGTCTTAATATCCCCGGCGCTTTCACATTGTAATCCGTTAATAGCGGCCAGATATGCTACTTCTCCACCCCTAACAATACCTTCCTCAATCGCCGCTTTCGTTGCCTCGATGGCATCGATGCAGCGCTCTTTCTTTTCTTTCATTTCCATTTCAGAAGGCGCGCCAACATTAATCACAGCAATGCCGGAAGTTAGTTTTGCAATTCTCTCTTCTAACTTCTCCTTTTCAAATTCACTGGTTGTTTTGTTTAATAGCTCTTCAAGTATATGAGTGTAATGAGTAATGCCTTCTTTACTCCCTTCTCCGTCAACGATAATAGTGCTGTCTTTGGTAGAGACTACTCTCTTAGCGTGTCCAAAGTCTTGTAGTTTCATTGTGGCCAAAGATCCGCCGGCCTCTTCGGATATAAAATTTCCATTGGTAACTACCGCAATATCTCTTAAAATGTCTTTTTGAGCTTCTCCATATTGAGGGGCTTGAACGGCGAGAATATTCAGAAATCCTTGCATTTTGTTTTGAATCATACTGGCAAGAGCAATTCCGGAAACCTCCGAAGCGATGACCACGATATTCTTAGGCATTTGAGGTTGGGGTTTTCCTTCGCTATATTGGTTTTCGATATTCTTAGCCCATTCTATAAATTGAGCGTTGGTAGTTATTTTAGCATCGGTTATCATAATCCAGGCGTCTTCGATAATTGCTTCCATCGTCTCCGGATTAGTGACAAAGTAAGGCGAAACCCAACCTTTATCAAATTGCATACCTTCTTTGTATTCCATTTCCATAGTTGGTTTGGCGGATTCTTCTACTACAATAATACATTTCTTGCCGAGTTTTTTTATAGCCGATGTGATTAGATTTCCAATAGTTTCGTCTTGAGCACTGATGGTAGCTATATTTTTAATCTCATCGTTAGTTTTAATTTTTCTGGCCAGCCTTTTAAGAGATCTAACTATATCCTTAACTGCTAATTCCATGCCTTTTTTTAACATCATAGCGTTAGCTCCGGCGGCGATATTCTTGATAGCTTCTTGGGTCATCGCATAAGTTAAAATAGTGGCTGTAGTGGTTCCATCGCCGGCTTTATCATTTGTCTTCTGCGCCGCCTCTTTGATGAGTTGCGCTCCCAGGTTCTCATCGGGGTCTTTTAGATCAATCTCTTTGGCAACCGAGACCCCATCATGCAGGACAGAAGGCGCGCCAAATGGTCTCTCTATAGCGACGTTATTCGCTTTGGGGCCCAGTGTAGACCCTACAGCATCGGCGACAATCTTCGCTCCTTTTAATAATTTAGTTCTCGCTTTTTCGTTGAATAGAAGTTTTTTTGGCATTTGAAATGCTCCTTTCTTTCTTAAATTGTAAAGTATATCTTTCTTCTCTACCTATAAATATGAGATGAGAGTTCATTTCCTTGATTAGGTCTAAAACTTGCTTTTGTTTATTGAGGATTCGTTGTTCCCAATATCTAATCTTTTCTTTTTCCATTTTCTTCCTTTATTATACCAATTATATCAGAAAAGGCAATGAGTTTATATTTCTTTCCTTCAAGTTCTACTTGGTTACCGGAGTATTTTTTATAAATAACCAGACTATCTTTTTTGATTTGGTTTTGTTTTGTTAGCTCCTTTAAATCTTGGAGGGTGATTTTTATGCCAGCTTTTAACAGTAAATTAATTTCTTCGTTATTAAAGGTTTCTAAATCAATTACCTTTCCAATTTGTGATTGTTTATCTTTTTCTTGTGCCACAACAATCCCACTTGATAATTTGTTGTCTTCTTGATCTTCGACAAGCACGTACTCGCTCATTGGGATGATTTTTTTGCTCATAGTAACTCCTTTCTTAATTATTTTCTATCGGCTGGAAGTGCATTTAATGGTTCAAAAGCAGAAAAGGAGGGGCAAATCTGCTTTAAGTAGAACCTACACGCCCAGCCGGCAAAAAATAATTACCGCCATCTTACTCCTTATTTTTAAATTAAAGTTATCATTATTACAAAATCTTATTCCTTTTCATATTTTTATATATTTTGATTGCTTCTTCTTCCCAATCTTGGTGTGGACAACCTTTATGAGGATGAGAAATCTTATAAATAATACTTGCCCATTTTGGGATATTAAGTTCTGGTATTAACATTGATATTACATCTAATTTTTGTCTATCAATCAATTTCTTCATTATTCATTTCCCTTTTGATTATTTTCATTTTTTCTCCTTAATATCTATTACTCCTTATTTTTTAATTGGTTAATTGCTTCTTGGATTTTTTGATTTTGCGACCACACCAAACCTTGATGAGCAGAAAGCCAATCTCTTCCATCTATCTTTAATCCTTCTAAAATTTCAATCAAACTTTTAATATCATCTTGGCGGAGTTGGCGGATGAAGGATTTAATAGTATTTAAGTTTCCAGTAATTCCCGATAATGGTTCTAATCCACTTCTCAAATTTTCCCATTCATCTTTTATGGTGGGTGGCATAAATCTTTTATCAAACTCTTTTTCTATTTCGCTTTGTGATTTCATTTCTCTCCTTTATTTAATTGGTCTTTGGGGGTTTTTAAATACAATCTTCCTATGATTTTTTTATAATCTTTATCTCGTTCTTCCAACTTGGATTGGATTATTTCGTCTATTTTGCGAGTAGATTTTAGAGTTAATTTTTCTTTGTGGCATTTTGCCCTCTTATCCAAATTACGCCAAATAAATCTACCCATATCTCTAATACCGCAGAAATTGTCATAATCAGTGGTGTCGGTATGCAGATACGCTTCAACCCCGCAAAAAACAGCTTCTAATAATTGTTCTTGGTCTATTATTTTTTTCATCTCTTACTCCTTATTTTTCTCCCAGCAGCAGATTAGAAGAGGAGGGGTCAACTCCCAACCTGCTCTTGGGAGGCGGAAATTTGATTGGAAGGTTTGATTTCCGCCGCTTATATCAAGTTATTTATTTATTAAATCCAATATTTTAATCCATCAGTATATATTGAATAATAATTACACCAATAATTTCCTGTAAAATAACTCATCTCTTATTCCTTTTTTATTTGCTCTGTCTTTTTGTTAGTCATTTTTATCTTTTGACTCCAACTTCTGAATAAAAACAAATTTAGCACCTCTAATACTTTGTTACCAAAAGTAAAATCGCTTAGTAGTTTTTGTTTTTTTTGTTAGTTTTCATCTTTTCTTCTTTTGTTAAGAGCCAGAGTAGAGGGAGGCAAGGATTTGCACCTTGCAAGGCAACTTACGATTTTTAAGGACATACGATTCCTAATCTCCTATGTGTTGGCCGCAGGAGACATTGTGTCTACCTTTTCCACCACTCCCTCAATTCTGACTCTTAAATTGTTAAATAATTCCTTGGGGCAGGAAATATGACAAACCTGCCTCATATTTTTAGTTTCCTTTTTGAGCTTTTTTAATATACTCTTTTACAGATTTTATATTTATGAGATATCTTCTCCCTCTGCCTTTTCCGGTGATCATAGCTTTAATCTGGCCAGATATAACTAAATTCTTGATAGTTTGTCTATTTTTATAAGGAAAGTGCTCTATTTTTGATACTTGATTTAGGGTGAACCATTCTTTCATTGTGTCCTTTGCCCCTTCTTAATTTAAATATTCTTATTAATCTTCTATAATTATTCCTTCAACTTCTTGATTGTTATCTAATTTAATTCTTACTCTTTTGCCTTTTTAGTTTTTTCATTTTCTTCTCCATTTTTCTTCTAAATTCCATAGAATTAATTTTGATATATTGTATAATCTTTTTAAGAGATTAACTTTTCTAAATTTATATTTGCTATAATGAGTTCTGGGGTTATACCAGCAATCAACTTCATTGCCAGATGGATGAATATAGGAAAATTTCATCTTTTCCTCCAATCATTAAGCAAAATATATGCTAATAAGAGAAGCGATAAGGCGAGTAAAATGTATTGAAGATAAATATTCATTTTCTCTTTTCATTTTTCCTTCTTAATTTAAATATTCTTATTAATCTTCCATGTGATGACTTTCTTTTGGTCTTTGTAAATCCAACCGGGATGAATTCCTTCCCTGCGAGAACAGCCCCCAAGAACTTCCTGCTCATCCAAGCTGGGATGCTGTCCTCTATAAAGTCCCTTAGATCATCGACCGTTACTGATCCATGCTTGTAAATGAGGTGTCTTGCCTGCCGGCGCGCATACTCCACATACGCCCGGCGATTCTTTTCAAACAAACTCATTGGTATTGTGTTCATTTGCCTCCTTAATCGAACATCTCAGGGTCCTTCCACCGAAGCGGAAAGACCCTCAGTCTTCGGTTAATCTGTTGCTTCATCTTTGTGTTTGGCTTGGCACGATCGGCAGTATTTCTTACCGGCATAATTTTTCTTTGACCATTCTTCTACAACTAATGGGATACCAACTCCGCAATCCTCACAATTAGCAGTTATTTCAGGTGTAATAGTTTTACTTTCAACTGGTTTTGCTTTTTGCTTTCCATCACTGGTAGCATCTGAATCTTTGGCGTCGTCTATTAAGAATAATCCGTTTAAGGCGTATTTTCTGGCATATGAAGAACTGGCGCCGGTAATCTGTGATCCATCCATTCCTTTTTTGACTTCTTCTTCCCGGGCGTAGGCTGTAACCGTTTCTTGGCCACTGCCTGAGAGATTACCAAGTGTAACAATGGCTTTGACGTAATATCTCGCACCGATCAAAACCAGTTCATCTTTAATTGTAAGAGACATCTTGTATTCTTTTAGTAAGGGTTTAACTGCTTCAAGGATATCTTCACAAGATCTGTAATTAAATCCTCCATATTTGTTTTGCTGGAGCTTAGGAACATTAAGTTTATTCTGTAATTCTGTCAGCTTTTCGTAGAAAGTTAATACTTTTTTCTCTTTGTTTTCTGTCATGCCATCCTCCTTAATGATGCTTCCACTTTACTGGCCATTTCATCTCCAAACATTTTTCTTGTGATCTCGATTACTTCTTGACCGGCATCTTTTGAACTTTGTCTTTGTCTTTCAACTCTAATTAGCCCTTGTTTCATTCTTTCACGATATTCATAGATGTGATCGCTCATTATTCCCCCTTTAAATTTATATTACTTCGACCATTTTTCTAACCATCGAGTGATATTATATTTCTTCAATGGTTTTCTTCTTTTTCTTCTAAGGTGCTCTTGAATCATAATCCCGATGCATCCGATAATAGTTCCTCCTAATAGCGCCCAGATCAACCAATCCCAAGCTGAGTAAACGGTTCTAATATCGTTCATTCGTCTCCTTCCTTTTTAAATATTAGTTCTTTGCCTTTTTTAATGATTCTGCGGCATACCGGGCAATGTCTAATATGAAAAACATCGTCCTCGTAATAGATCTTACCGAGTGTCTTGTGGCAAATATCACATTTCATGTTTCCTCCATATTTCTAATAATTTTATAACAATTTTGAAGAGTTGCTAGGAGGTTTAATTGATTTTTGAAATGGTTTTGTAAAGATTTCGCCATCTCTTTTTTGTTTTTTTCTATTCCTTCCAGAAATCTATCTTGCAACTCAAACCAATGTCCAAGACTAACATATTGAATTTTGCCATTTTGTAATTTGAGAAATGTTTTTTCCATTTTTACTCCTTTTTTTAATTAAATCGACCTTATAACTTCATTATACACCTGCATAAATCCTTGTCAAGTGCTCTACACACGGATAGAAAATTATCTCCTTAAAACTGAACCTAATTTGAAGAATTATCTTTTTTAGGTTTTGAAGATTTTGCCAACAATATCAAGTAATTCACCGGCTTTTTTTGCTGGTCTAAATTTCTTATTATTACCCATCCAGTATTTTAGGGATTCTAAAAGAATATCTTTTGTGATTTGGCGCTTAAGATACTTTTTATAAAGTTTAATTGTTAGGTCCTTGCCTGATTGGGAAAGAATCCATTGTTTCTGTTTTTCATTTAACATTTTAAGCCTTCGATTTAGTCCAGTAATTTAGATATTCAAACCACCGGCTAAATTCTATATCTAATAATTTACTAAAATATTTATCACCGTAGTCCTTTTTAATTTTATTTACATAGGCTGATGGGTTTTTGGCGATTTGATTCTCTTCTAAAAACTTTATAAGTCTGATTTCTTCTGGACTTTGTTTAGTCGGCGCCCTTTTATTGTAATCCTTAGTATTACACTTACGTAACCAATTTCTGAAAAACGCCACATAATCTTTGTATCTTTTGCCAGTCATTTTCAACCAATCATTAGCTTTTTCAAGTTCTTCTAAAAGATTAACATCTGGAAATTTCTTTTTTAATTTTTCAAACTCTGTGGGGGGTATATATATATTCTTTATTCTTAATTCCCTATTATAGTGTGTTACTTGATTGTTACTTGATTGTTCCTTGATTGTTACTTGATTGTTATTAGGGTTGTTATTAGGGGTTGTTCCCAGTGATTGATATTTCTCCCAATTTACTATTGAAATTTCGCTAAAACGATTGTTAATACCCCCTGTTACTTGAATTGTTATCATTTTGGCTTTTTTTAATCTTTGCAACGCTTTATATGCAGTCATACCTTTTACACCAGTAAAATCTGCCATTTGAAATCTTCCCATTGTGAACGTTCCTTTTGGATAAGCCATTAAAAGACAAAATTGCCAAATATGCCATGCTGTAATATCTTTAAAAAGAGGATTTTCTATGGATTTAATAAAATACTTAATATAGTAATTGTTTTTCATAATTTTTCCTAATTTTTCCTATAAAAGCTAAAAGCCGCAGGAACATCTGCGGCT